>Ga0066675_10001115_pt1 | contig 11256 bp, 9 predicted proteins | sample GraSoiAngelo_124_FD_62295 | JGI IMG/M metagenome (GOLD analysis project Ga0066675, IMG submission 62295) | Grasslands soil microbial communities from the Angelo Coastal Reserve, California, USA - 14_0927_05_20cm | ecosystem: Environmental > Terrestrial > Soil > Grasslands | place: USA... | reverse complement strand
CCCGCCGTACCACGCACTCTCGTATCGCGGCCCTGATTCGTACCTCCACGGATCGATCAGGTGGAGCCGCCTCGGCCGCACGCGCTCGAGGATCTGCGCCGAGAAATCGCCCTCGTACACGCCGATCTCGGCACCGATCGACCGTCGCGGCAGCCGCCGCAGGAGCGCAAGGCGGAGATCGATGTCAGGTCCTCCAGCGCTGGCGGAGCCACGGGACGATCAGCTCGTCGGCGACGCGATCGCGCGGGTCGGGGAGCCGGGCGCCCTCGCCCCCGGCGGGGTTGAGGTAATGGTCGGCGCCGCGCAGCTCCGCGTAGGTCTTGTCGCGGGCGCCCGCCGCCTCGAAGGCCCGGCGACACTCGCTCGGATAGATGTCGGTGTCCGCCATGGCGCAGATCACCTGCGTCGGCACGGTCACGGCGGGCAGCGTGCGCTCGAGCGCGGCGTTCGACCGGAGCCCCGACCAGGTGGACAGCCAGCCACGTGCGCTCATCACGCGTGCCAGCCCCTCGCCGTAGTTGCCGACGACCGGGTCACGGCCGAAGGAGAAGATCGATCCGGGGCGGCGCTCGGACGGGTCGAGCGACAGGTCCAGGTGCCGCGGGTCGGCGAGCGTCCGGTAGATGAGCAGGTAGCGGCGCTGGAGCGCGCGCCGGGCGACGAAACCCCGGTCGGCCGGCGCGAGTCCCGCGTCCCCGAGGCGGGCCCGGAACCACGCCGACTCCTCGCACCAGGCGAGCGCCTGGCGGTCGAGCCGCGCGCAGCGGGCGCGCTGCGCGGCGCGGTACTCGGCGAGGAAGTCGGCCGAGTAGCGTGACGGGCCCTCCTCCATCGGCCGGTAGCCGTTCGCCGGATCGTACATGTCGAGGCGGGGGTCCGCGGCCGTGGGGTCGCCCTCGTCGATCACCGAAGGATCGAGATGATCGAGCAGGTACTGCCCCTCGCCCAGGTGCGCGGCGAGCAGGATGAGGCCGTCAGCGGCCGGCAGGTCGACGTCGCCGAGCGGCACCCGGTCGCCCGAGGGCGCGCGCGCGAGGCGCTCCGCCCGCGGCTTCGCCGCCTGCTCGAGGTAGAAGGCGAACAGCGACCCGCCGCCCGAGTTGCCGAGCAGGACGACGGTCGAGAAGCCGCGCCCGCGCAGGAACGCGATCGTGCCGGCGACGTCGAGAAGGAGCCGCTCGTGGAGGGCGTCGGCATCGTTGTTGAGATAGCGCGTGGTCGTCCCCAGGAACGCGTAGCCCGCCGCGGCGAGCTTGGGCGCCAGGTAATGGCGCGTGAAGTCGCCGCGCGGGTGCATCGCCAGGATCACAGTGTCCGCCTCGACCCCGGGCGGCAGATAGAGGATGCCCGCGAGCGGCACGCCGTCGGCCGCATGATGGTAGACGATCTCGCGGCGGATGGCGGGGTCGATCGCGCTCCACTGAAACGGCAGCCGGGCGGGCGTCTGCGCCATGCGAGCCGGGCTGCGTCCCCTAGACGCCGCCCCGCGGCCTCGCCGCGAAGGCGCCGCCATTCACGTGGTCGGGCCGGTTGAGCGTCGGCTCGTCGCCCTCGCCCACGCCGAGCAGACGGTCGACCAGCTCGACGCCCTGCATGCAGCTGTGGTCCTGGTTGGAGACCTCGTACTTCCAGGCCCCGAAGCGGCCCCGCGAGTAGACCCGGCAGGCTTCCAGTCCGGGCAGGATCGCCGCGAGCGTCTCGTCGCGGCCGAGAAAAGGCGTGGGGTAGCCGTGCGCCTCACGTCGATGCCAGAAGCTCACCACCTCGGCACCACCCAGCAGGCCGTCGCGCCGCATCGCCGCGAGCGTCTCGTCGCGCAGCGTCTCTGCCCGCACGGGCTTCTCCGGCGTCTCCGAGACCTCGGCCATGAGCGACCAGTGCTCGCCGCCCGGCGGCGCGTTGTGCGGCGAGTAGTTGGAGAAGACGGTCACCCGGTAGTAGGGGCTGTGCGGCTCCGGGAAGTACATCCAGCACTTGCGCGCCAGGGTCTCCGGCTTGGGACCGCGGAGGCCGACGCCGAGCACGTGCACCGCGCTGTGGACGAGCGCGCGAGCGGCGAGTCGCACGGGCTCCGGGAGGCCCGCCGACCGCGCGCACAGGGTGTCGAGCGGGATCGACGAGATGAGCGCGTCGAACGGCATCCGCCGGCCGTCGCGCAGCTCGACGACGCGCTCCGGCAGGCGCACGGCCACCACCTCGGCGCCGAACAGGACCTTCTCCGCCGGCAGGAGCGCGGCCACTCCCTGCCAGATCGCTCCCGTGCCGCCGTGGCGCGGAAAGCGGAACATGTTGTTCGGTCCCCACGACACGTCGTCGCGCCCGGTCCGCACGTTGCGCCGCAAGCGCTCGAGGTCCGGCACCGCCACCCGCTCGCCCATCCACGACACGCCGAGGCGCTCGAGCGGGTAGCCCCACACCTTGCGGTTGTAGGGGAAGAAGAAGATCTCGGCGAACGCCTCGCCGAACGTCGCGACGATCCACTCGCGGAAGTTCGGGGGCCGGCCCGGCCGACACGCCGCCGCGCGCTCGAGGCCCGCGAGCGCGCGGTCGCGGTCGGCGGCATCGAGGCGGTGGATGTTGTTCTGGAACGGGTACGGCACGAACCGTCCCTTGATCCAGATCCAGGACTCGCGCTCGTGAGCGAGCCAGGCGTCGCCCACGGCCCGGTCGCAGAGTGCGTCGTAGTAGGCGTAGTGGCTGAACTGGACGTGGCCGCCGCAGTCCCAGGTGAAGCCGGCGGCGTCGACGTAGCTGCGCGCGAGCCCGCCCGGCCGATCGTCCTGCTCGAGGACCTGGTAGGCGCCGTAGCCGAGCTCCTGGAGCCGGAAGGCGGCCCCGAGCCCCGTCGGCCCGGCGCCGAGGATGACGAGGCGGCCCGGGTCGTTCATCGCGCGGGTCGCGACAGGGCCACGCGGACGGTCTGCAGGAAGGAGAGCGCGGCCGCGCGCAGGAGCTTGAGCCGGGCGATGCTGCTCGCTCCCGTCCGGCGGCTGCGGTACGGCACCGGGACCTCCACGATGCGGAGCCCCGCACGGCAGGCGAGGCCGGTGAGGATCACGTTCGGGGCGAAGGCGTCGGGCGAAACCGCCGCCAGCAACCGCTCGAGCGCCGCGCGGCGGTAGAGGCGGTAGGGCGCGTTGGCGTCGCGCACGCCGGCACCGAAGCAGAGCCGGACCGTCCAGCGGGCCACGGCCGTGACGAGGCGGCGGGCCGGCGGCGCCGCGCGGCCGGCGCGGTAGCCGAGGACGAGATCCGCCTCGTGCCGCCGCTCCCAGACCAGCGGGAACGACTCCGGCCCCATCTCGCCGTCGCTGTCCGTCTGGAACACCCACTCGCCGCGGGCCTCACGGTACCCGCGCAGGATCGTCGGGCCGTGGCCGCGGTTCGGCTGGCGGACGGCCGTGAGGGTGGGGCGCTCGCGCGCCAGCCCGGCGAGCAGGTCGCCCGTGCCGTCGCGCGAGCCGTCGTCGTAGACGCGGATCTCGTAGGGCACGCCGAGGGCCGCGAGCTGACGGTCCCAGCCCGTCACCACCTCCCGGATGGCGCCGGCCTCGTTGTAGGCGGGCATCACCACCGTGAGCGTCGGGGTGGGTCTGTCGGCCATCGCACGCGGGGACTTCTACGTCGTCACGGAACGTCTCCGCAAACGCGGCCCCGCTTGCGTTGCCGCCGGCCGGCACGTAGTCCCAGGCGTCGACGTGGCGACCGCCCTGTCGTCGATCCTGGTCGTGGTGATGGCCGTGGTCCTCCGGCTCCGCTACTTCAGCGGCCTCGGGCTCGGCGACGACGCGCTGCTCCGCTACGACATCTGGAACGTCGTCCGCAGCGGCCACGTCAACTTCACCCCGAACGGCTACCGCTTCACCTGGTGGATTCCCACCGCGCTCAGCTGCCGGCTGCTCGGTCTGACCGAGGCCGGGCTCATCACGCCGATCGTCGCCTTCGACGTGCTCGGGATGGTCCTCGTGTGCCTCTTTGCGAGACGCCTGTGGGGGGGCAGCGGGGCCGTGATCGCGGCCCTCCTCCTCGCCGTGCTCCCGCTGGACGTCGCCTGGTCCACGATGCTCACTTCCGACATCCTGTTCTCGTTCTTCTCCGCGCTCTGCGTGTTCTTCGTCCTCCGCGCGCTCGGCGAGGACGACGACGCGGGCCGCGGCCGCGCGTGGACGCTCGCCGCCGTCGCGCTCTGGCTCGCGTACCACACCAAGGTGACCGGCGTGCTACTCGTCCCGGCGCTCGCCGTGATCGGCTGGGCCAACCGGCGGACGCTCGACGCCACCGTCTTCCGCTTTCTCGGGACGGCGGCGCTGCTGTTCGGAGCAAGCGGCCTGGTCTTCTACGTGCTGCACGGCGACGTGCTCGCTCCGTTCAACATCGAGCTCCGCCTCCAGGGGCTCGTCGGGCCCGAGGCCCCCTTGCATCGGGCGAGTATGGAGGCGTTCAAAATATATCCGCGCTGGCTCTTCCTTCCCGACTCGCTCGGGACGTTGGTCTACTCCGTCTACCCGCACCTGCTGATCGTCCTCGCCGTGGCGGGCGCCGCCCTCGGCATCCGCCCGTGCTGGCCGGTCCTCTGGTGGCTCTTCTTCCTCTTCCTCGGCATGGAGCTGAACTTCCAGCGCGCGGGCGGCGTCTGGGTGACCGGGTTTCGCAACGTCCGCCACGGCCACGTCTTCGCGTATCCGCTGGTGCTGCTCCTCACCGGCTATCTCGTGGCGTTCCGCCAGCGCTACCCGAAGGCCACCGGCGGCCTGCTGCTGCTCGTCCTCGGCTTCAGCCTCTGGCAAAGCGTCGCCACGGCGACGATCACCCACGTCGCGTTCGGCGACGAGCGCAGCACCACGCGCTTCCTCGCCACCCTGCCGCCCAAGCCGACCTATTCCGACTTCCAGCTCGGCCAGTGGTTCACCTTCTCGGGACTGTCGGAGACGGGCTGGCAATTCCGGGTGGTCGAGGCGGACGACCGCGTCAAGCGCCGGCGGGAGCTCGCCGCGGTGGCCGCCGGGTACCTCGTCACCGGCGGCGGGCGCGAGCCCTACTACGGGTGCACGCACTGCATCCCGAGCGCGGCCGACGTTGCGGCCGATCGGTGGGTGCTCCTCAAGGAGTTCCCGAGCTCGATGCCGCCGACGTCCTGGCGGGCCGAGCCGCTGCGCATCTGGGAGGCAAGACCGCCGTCACTCACGCCATGAGGAAGTGCGGCCCGGTGAAATCTGCCACATTGACAACACAGACAACGTACGTTAGCAGAGCGGGATGGCGACGGGCGTGACCACCCTGTATCTCCGCGGGATGTCCACCGAGCTGGTCCGCGAAGCCAAGGCGAAGGCCGCGCGCCGCGGGGGCACCCTGGCCTCCGTCGTGAGCGAGGCGCTGGCGCGCTCGCTCGAAGAGGACGACGCGCGCACCGGCGAAGCCGACCGCGAGCTGCGTGCCAGCGAACGCTGGTATGCGAGGCAGCGGCCGAGCTTGCTCAAGCGGTACCGCGGTCAGTATGTCGCCATTCGCAACGAGGCGGTGATCGACCACGATGCGGACTTTGCCGCCCTCGCCGCCCGCGTGTTCGCCCGCCTCGGGGCGCGTCCCATCTTCATGCCCCGTGTCGTCGAGCGCGAGGAGCCCGTGCGGATGCGGTCGCCGCGCATCGCCCGCGCATGACGCGGCGGTTCGCCTACGATCCCGCTCGCGAGCCGGCCGCGCCGGTGCTCCCGCTCGGCGTCGCGCCGCCGCTGTCCAACGCCACGGTGTTGCTGCGCGGGCTCGTCGACAGCGGCGCCGACTGCACCGTCGTGCCGGTGGCCATCGTGCGGCAGCTCGAGCTGCCCGTCGTCGGTCGGGTCGAGGTTGCGGGCGTCATGGGCGCCGCCCGCCGTATGCCGGTATACGCCGCCGCCGCCGAGCTGCCTGGTCTGCGTACCATCGTCCGTATTCTGGCGATGGGAACGGAGGCCATCATCGGGCGCGACCTGCTCAATCGGATGGTCGCTCGGCTCGATGGTCCGGCGGCAGCCGTATCGGTGGAGCGCCCTCCTCGCAGACGGCGGTAGGAGGTCATGCTGCTAGACCAGTCCCCCCGCATCGGTTAAGACGCGGCCCGTGTCCGCCGCACGAACCTTGCGCGACCTCCTCCGCACGGCCGCCCGCGAGGCGCCCGGGGCCGAGGCCTTCCGCTATCGGGACGAGCGGCTCACGTATCGCGACTGGGACCTGCTCGCCGACCGCCTGGCCGCCGCCCTCCGGGCCCACGGCGTCGAGCGGGGCAGCGTCGTCGCGCTGCTGCTGCCCTCGACACCGCTGTACCTCGTCGGCTACCTGGCCGCCGCCGGCCTCGGCGCGGTGACCACCGGCCTCAACGTCCGCTACCGGCGGAGCGAGATCCGGCACGTGCTCCGGCAGGCCGGCGCGCGGCTCCTGCTCGCCGTCGACCGCTGGCACGAGGTCGACTTCCGCCCGATCATCGAGTCGGTGCGCGACGAGCTGCCGGAGCTCGCCCGCGTGCTCTGGCTCGACGCCGACGAGCTGAGACAGAGCACGGCCGGGGTGGTGGCGGCGCTGGCGGGCGAGGCGGCCCCGCCGCCCACCGTCGCGGTCGACCCGGCCGACCCCGTCGCCATCGTCTTCACGAGCGGCACCACGGGCGCGCCGAAAGGCGCCTGGTACACGCATGCGAGCCTCCTCGCCGTCGCCGACATCGAGGCGCGCCGGCATCCGGGGGGCGTGCCGCACCAGCAGAGGCACCTCGCCCCGGGCCTCTCCTTCGCCCACGTCGGGACGATGACGCGGATCGCGGTGCAGATCGCCAACCTGGGCGTCTCCTTGATCCACGACACCTTCGACCCCGCCGCGGTGCTGGCGGCGATCGAGCGCGAGCGCCTCACGCACCTGGGCGGCATCCCCACCCAGCTGGTCGCCCTCCTCGACCATCCCGACCGCCCGCGCCGCGACCTCTCGTCACTCCGCTCGGTCCTGGTCGGCGGCGCGCCCGCGCCGCCGCCCCTCGTCCGGCGGCTCCGCGACGAGCTCGGCGCCGAGGTGAGCGTGCGCTACTCCTCCACCGAGGTCGGCATCGCGACGGCCTCGGTTCCCGGCGATCCCCCGGACCTGGTCGCCACCACGGTGGGGTGCGCGACGCCGGGCGTGGAGCTGCGCATCGTCGACGACGCGAACCGGCCGCGGCCCGCCGGCACGACGGGCGAGGTCGTCGTCCGCTCGCCGGCGACCATGCGGGGCTACTGGCGCGACCCCGAGGCCACCGCCGCCACCATCGACGCCGAGGGCTGGGTGCACACGGGGGACCTCGGCCACCTCGACGCCGCCGGCCATCTCCACCTCACCGGACGGCGGAGCGAGATGTACATCCGGGGCGGCTTCAACGTGCATCCGGCCGAGGTGGAGGAGCGTCTCGCGCAACATCCGAAGGTGGCGCGCGCCGCCGTGGTCGGCGTGCCGCACCGGCTCCTCGGGGAGGTGGGGTGGGCCTTCGTCGTGCCGCGCGATCCGGCCGAGCCGCCGACGCTCGCCGAGCTGCGCGCCTTCGTCGGCGCCGAGCTCGCGAGCTTCAAGCGTCCCGACGGCCTCACGCTCCTCGACGACGTGCCCCTCACGCCGATGTTCAAGGTCGACAGGCGCGCGCTGCGCACGCTCATGGAGGAGGCGCCATCGCCGACGGCCTGACCCTCTCCCTGGTGATCCCCTTCTACAACCAGCGGGCGCGCGCTCGGCAGACCGCCAGCGAGGCGGCTCGCTTTCTGCGCGAGCGGTTCGCGGAGCAGGCGGAGCTGATCGTCGTCGACGACGGGAGCAGCCCGGGCCAGGCGGTCGAGGCCGGGGACGTCCCACCGGGGGTCACGCTCATCCGTCAGCCCCAGAACCTCGGCAAGGGCGGCGCGGTCAGGAGCGGCGTGGCGCGCGCGCGCGGCGAGTTCATCGTCTTCACCGACTCCGACCTGCCCTTCTCCCTCGACCCGCTGCCGACGACCCTCGCCTGGCTCCGGGACGGCGCGGACATCGTCGTCGGCGACCGCCTCCACCCCGATTCGGTGTGCGCCACGCAGGTGACGCCGCTCCGCCAGCTCTCGAGCGTCGTCTACACGTGGATGGTGAAGCACCTGCTCGGCCTCGACTTCCCCGACACGCAGTGCGGCTACAAGGGCTACCGGGCGGCGGTGGCGAAGGACCTCTTCGGGCGCCTCGACGTCACGAGCTTCGCCTTCGAGGCCGAGGTCCTGCTGCGCGCGCAGACGGCGGGCTGTCAGATCCGCCGCCAGCCGCTCCGGCTCGTCCACAACGAGGAGACGTCGGTCCGACTCTCCCGGCACGCGCCGCGGATGTTCCTCGACACGCTGCGCATCGCCTGGCGCGCGCGCCGCGGACGCTATGGCTGAGGGTCGCTGGATGGCCCGCCTGCGGGCCGGAGCGACGGTGTTCGCCGTAGGCTTCACGTGGGCCTTTCTGCTCTCCTATTTCAAGCCCTCGCTGCTCCTGCTCGACACCACGATCGCCGGCGGCGACACGCCCTCGTTCCTCCGCCCGATCCACCACCTGCGCGACACCCTCCTGCCGGCGGGCAACCCGCAGGGCTGGGACCTCGGCAACTTCTGCGGCTACGCGCCCTACCAGTTCTACTTCCTGCCGCCGTCGCTCACCATCGTGGCGCTCTCGTACGTCATCCCGTTGAACGTCGCCTTCAAGCTGGTCACCGTGGTCGGGAGTTTCCTCCTGCCGCTCACCACCACCCTCGCGCTGCGCGCGCTCGGCTACGCCTTCCCCGTACCGGCGCTCGGGGCGGTGGCGAGCCTCCTCTTCCTCTTCAACGAGGGAAACTCGATGTGGGGCGGCAACATCCCGAGCACGCTCGCCGGCGAGTTCGCCCACAGCCTCGGCTTCGCCTTCGCCGTCCTCTTCCTCGGCCTCCTCTATCGCGGCATCGAGGAGAACCGCCGCTGGCGCTCATGTTCGATCGTCCTGGCGGTCGCCGGCCTCTGCCACCCGGTGGCCTTCCTGAACGCCGCCACGCCGGGCCTCTTCTTCCTGTTCGACCGCCGGCACTTCGCGCGCAACGTCCGCTACCTGGCGCTCGTCTACGCGGGCGCCGTGCTGCTCATGGGGTTCTGGCTCGTGCCGCTCGTCGCCAAGCTCGGCTACGCGACGTCGATCAACTGGAAGTGGCACTTCGCCTCGTGGAAGGACCTGATGCCGCGCATCTTCTACCCGGTGGCCGCACTCGCGGGCCTCGACATCCTCTGGATGGCGGTCTACCGGCGGCCCACCGACCGACCCGGGCGCTACCTCCTCTTCGGCGCCGTGGCAGCCACGCTGAGCTTCTTCAACGGGACCGCGGTCGGCCTGCCCGAGATCCGCTTCGTCCCCTGCGTCTACTTCCTGGGCCTGCTCCTCGCCGTCGACCTCGTCGCGCGGCTCCTCGCGCTCACGCCGGCGGCGCCCCTCGGCGCCCTCGCGTTCGCCGCGGCCATCGTCGCCTGGGTGATGACCTCGATCAGCTTCGTCCCCACCTGGATCAACTGGAACTACGAGGGTCTGGAGCGGAAGCCGTCGTACGGGCTGCTCACCGGGATCCTTGGCGCCGTGCACGGCACGATCACCGACCCGCGCGTCGCCTACGAGAACTCGCCGCTGCACGACCGCTTCGGCAGCATGCGCGTGTTCGAGGACCTGCCGCTGCTCGCCGGCCGGCCCACGCTGGAGGGCGTGCTCCTGCAGACCGCGGTCACGTCGCCGCCGATCTACTGGCTCCAGTCGCAGATCTCGAAGCAGGGAAGCGGCGTGATTCCCGGCTACAGCTACCCGTCGATGGACCTGGCCCGCGCCACGCCGCGGCTCGCCCTCTTCAACGCGAGCGACATGATCACGGTCACTCCGGAGGTGACCGGCCAGCTCGAGCAGGATCCGCGCTGGCAGCGCACCTTCCACCAGGCCCCGTACTCGGTCTTCCACCTGAAGAACGCGGACGGCCACTACGTGCGGGTGCCGCGCTTCCGGCCCGTGCTCCTCGAGACGGCGCGCTGGAAGCGGGATTTCGTCCGCTGGTTCGCCACCGACTCGATGCTCGACGTGCCGATCGTCGCCGCGGCGAGCGTGCCCGCCGACGAGCGCGATCGCTTCCCGCTCGCGAGCCGCTCCGCGGTCGACCTGCCGCGCGAGCGGCTGCCCGAGGGCTGCCGCATCGAGGAGCACCTCGACCACATGGCGATCGACTTCACCACCACCTGCCCCGGGCTGCCGCACGTGGTCGCCGTCTCCTACTACCCGAACTGGCACGTCGAGGGCGCGCGCCGCACGTATCTCGTGAGCCCGGCCTTCATGCTCGTCTTCCCCGACGGGCCGCACGTGCGCCTCGTCTTCCGGCGCGTCGCGTCCGACTGGCTCGGCATCGCGGCCACCCTCGCCGGTCTCGGGCTCTGCCTGACGGCGCTCCGGCGGCCGGCGGCAGCGGTCGAGCCCTCGCCGGCGGTGGCCGAGGCGCTCGGCGCCGCGCGGCCGTGGGCCCTCGGCCTCGGCATCGTGTTCGTGGTGCTCGCGACCACCTGGAACGTCACCCGGGACTACGGCGCCGGCTTCTTCTACCAGCGCGGCTGGAAGGCCTTCGCCGCGCAGGACTACCCGAACGCGCTCTGGAACTTCTCGCGCGCGATCGACCTCGGGGGCGAATCCTCGACCGCCGCCGATGCCACCTTCTTCCACGCCGCGAGCCTGCTCCGCTCGGGCGACCCCGCGGGGGCGCTCGCCGGCTACCGCGCCGTCGTCGAGCGCTTCCCCGACAGCGTCTGGGTGGCCGAGAGCCACTACCACGTGGGCCTCTGCCTGAAGCAGCTCGGGCGGCGGCGAGAGGCCAAGGCCCGCTTCCGCTACGTCATGGTGACGTACCCCGGAAACCGCTGGGCCGGCTTCGCCGCCGAGCAGTTCCGCGAGCTGCGCGCGCAGCGTCGGAGCGCGCGTGGCTAGGGTCCTCGTCACCGGCGCGAGCGGCTTCATCGGCACGGCGCTCGCGCCGCGGCTCGCCGCCGCGGGACACGTGCCGCGGCTCCTCTTCCGCCGCCCGCCGAACCCCGTGCCCGCGACGCCGGGCGAGATCGTCCAGGGCGACCTCGCCGAGCCGGCCACGCTCGGCGCCGCCGTGGCCGGCGCCGAGGCCGTCGTCCACCTCGGCGCCGCCACCTCGGGCGGGCGCCTCGATCCGGCCGTCGCCTACCGAGTCAACGTCGGTGGCGCCACCGCCCTCATCGAGGCGGCCAGAGC
>Ga0066675_10001114_pt1 | contig 11263 bp, 6 predicted proteins | sample GraSoiAngelo_124_FD_62295 | JGI IMG/M metagenome (GOLD analysis project Ga0066675, IMG submission 62295) | Grasslands soil microbial communities from the Angelo Coastal Reserve, California, USA - 14_0927_05_20cm | ecosystem: Environmental > Terrestrial > Soil > Grasslands | place: USA... | reverse complement strand
CCCTCGCGCCTGCTGCGGACGATCCCGGCGTCTGCGAGCGCCTGCAGATGCTTGGTGACCGCCTGGCGCGAGACCTTCGCGCCGCTCGTCAGCCGGACGATCGATTGCGGGCCGCCCGTGCACAATCTCGCGATGACGCTCAAGCGCGTCTCGTCGCCGAGCGCGGCGAACAGCGGAGCCGCGCCGACGAGCTTTTCCGCGGCGCCCGTGCGCCTTCGAGACATGGCGGCTAGCCTGCCCGGCCGCCCTGGCCGGCTCCGGCGAGATACTTCTCGATGAGCCTCGCCTGAGCTGCCCAGCCTTTCTCGTTGGCGGAGAACGCCTTCGCCCGCCGCTCGAGAGGGATCCGGTCGAAGCCCGACTCGGTGATGGTCAGCATCGTCCCCGCGGGGGCCTCCTCCAGTGCGAACGTCACCAGCGTCGCCGCCTCCTTCGAGTAGTCGACGCCCGGCTCCACGGCAAAGGGATGCCAGCGGAAGGAGAAGAGGCGCATCGGCTCGACGCGGTCGATGCTCACCTCGAACGGCATTCCGGTATGGGCCTCCTGGGCCTTGGCGACCTCCGCGTCCACCTTGGTGGGAACGATGCGCCCGGTCAGGCGCGCCCCGGCGACGAACGGGCCGTCGAAGGTGACCCCGAACCAGGTCCCGAATTCCTTCGCGTCGCTGATCGCGCGCCAGACCCGATCGAGGGGTGCGCGGAGGAGGATCTTTTTTTCGATGCGATCGGTGCTGCCGGCCATGCGCAACCTCCTGGTTGCGTCTGTGGTAGCGCGGCTGGCACAGGAACGCAACCGGATGGTTGCCTATGCCGCCTCGCTCCGCGGAACGGCCTCGGTCCTCTCGACCGGACCGCGCAGCTGGTTCCGGCGCAGCTGCCGATATCGCCAGATGGTGTAGAGGACCGGCAGCACCTCGAGCGTCAGGAACGCGCTCGTGAGCAGGCCGCCGAGCATTGGAGCGGCCACGCGGCGCATGATCTCCGCGCCGGCTCCTTCAGCCCACAAGAGCGGCAGCAGGCTCGCCGCCATGGTGGTGATGGTCATGACCTTGGGCCGCAGGCGCCGCACCGTCCCCTCGGCATGCGCGGCGACGATGTCCTCGCGCGTGCGCAGGCGGCCGTCGCGCATCCGCCGGTGGAACGCCTCGTCGATGTAGACGACCATCACCACTCCGGTCTGCATGGCGAGGCCGACCACCGAGAGCAGGCCCACCCAGACGGGGGCGGAGAGCGGGTAGCCGAGGAGATAGAGGGTCCAGAAGCTGCCCACCAGCGCGAAGGGAACCGAAGCGAGCACGAGGAGCGCCTCGGTCAGGCTGCGAAACTGCAGGAGAAGCAGGGCGAGCATGGAGAGCACCACGAGCGGCACGATCCACTTCAGCCTCTGCTGACCCGAGAGGAGCAGGTCGTATTGCCCGGTCCACTCGATCCGTTCGCGCCGGTCGAGGTGGATCTCGTTGGCCCCGATCGCGGAATCCACGGCGCGCCGGGCGCGGTCGACGTAGGCGGAAAGGTCGGTCCCGCCGGCGAGGTCCACGTAGGCGTACGCGACGAGCTCGCCCTTTTCCGAGCGCAGCTGCGCGGGCTGCCTCTTGTAGAGGGGCCGTCCGAGGAGCGCGAGCGGGATGGGCTGCCCGGGGCCGGTCCCTGCGCGCACGGTAATCTCCCGCAGCTCGTCGGAGGGGCCGCGCAGCTGGACATCGGGAAGCTCCGGCGCGATGCGGAGCCGCAGGAGCCGGCCCTCTTGTTCGATCTCGCCGATCTGCCCTCCGCTCGCGATCAAGTCGGCGGCTTGTGCGACGGTCGCGGCCTCGACGCCGTACCGGGCCAGCGCTGCCGGATCGGGCTCGAACGCGAGCCGCGTTTCGCCTCCGAGCGATTCGAAGACGACGCTCCGGGTTCCGGAAACGCGGCCCACCACCGCGCGCAATGCCCTTCCCAGCGCATCGAGGCGGCGAGGATCGGGCGAGACGATGCGAATGCCCACCGGTGTCCGGATTCCCGTCGCCATCATGTCCATGCGGGCCCGCGCCGGAGCGGTCCAGGAGGCGGTCCAACCCGGCAGGCGGACGGCCTTGTCCAGCTCCTCGATCAGCTCCGGCGTCGTGCGCGGCGTGCTCTCCGGCCACGCGAGCGACAGCGCGCGGCGCAGGGGCGCAGGCGCCCAACCTGAGTACCAGCGGGTCCGGGGAACCTTCGGCCACTCGTCGCGAGGACGCAGCCGGATGGTGGTCTCCGCCATCGAGTACGGCGCGGGATCGGTGCCGGTGTCCGCGCGGCCCACCTTGCCGAACACCGTCGCGACCTCGCCGAACTTGCTGAGGGCGTGGTCCTGCCAGAAGAGCTGGAGCGCGGCCTGATCGGGCGCTACGCCAGGCAGCGTGGTGGGCATGTAGAGCAAGTCGCCTTCGTCGACCCTGGGGAGGAACTCGCCGCCGAGCCGGGAGACGATGGGCAGGCAGGAAGCGAGCGCCAGCGCCGCGGTCGTCAAGGTGATGGCCGGCCGGCTCAGCGCGAAGTGGACGAAGGGACGGTAGAGGCGGACGAGACCGCGGGTGAGCGGGTTGTCGAACTCCGGGATCACCCGTCCGCGCAAGAGGCGGTCGCGGAGCGCCGGTGCGAGCGTCAACGTGACCAGCGCCGCCGCGGCCACCACCAGCGTCTTCGTCAAGACGAGCGGCCGGAGTAGCCGGCCCGTCTCGCCCGAGAATGCGAACACCGGAAGGAAGGAGAGCGCCGTGATGAGGAGCGAGGTGAGGATGGCCGGAGCGAACGACTGCGCCGCGGCGACGATCTGCCTGCGCCGCTCCGCGGGAGGCGCCGATCCGGGAACGTTCTCCAGCTGGCGGTGCGAAGCCTCGAGCGCCACGATGTCCGCATCGACTGCCATGCCGAGCGCGATTCCGATGCCGCCGAGGCTCATGATGGTCGCCGGGACGCCGAGCGCCCACATCGCCCCGAAGGTGAGCAGCAACACGACCGGAAGCGTGACGAGCGGCACCAGCGCGCTGCGCGCGTGCAAGAGGAAAACCAGGATGACCAGGACGACGACGCCGACCTCCTCGGCCAGCGCGCGCAAGAGCGTGTGCCGCGAGCGCTTGGCGAGGTCGACGCGGTCGTAGGTGGTGGAGACGCGGACCTCGGCTGCGGCGCCCGAGTCCATCCGGCCCGGATCGGCCGCGCGGTGGGGCAGCTTTCTGCTCTCGCGAGCGATGGTCTGCTTCACCGCTTCGACCAGCTTTTCGAGATTGGCGTCGCGGCGCGCGATGACGATCCCGCCTACCGCCTTGACCCCCGCGAGGTCTGCCATGCCCGTCGGCATGTCCTCGGTGAGGCGGACGCTCGCGACGTCGCCGATCCGCGTGGAGCCCTTTCCAGGGACCCCGACAGGTGCCGATTCGAGATCGGCCAGCGACACTTTCGCGGGCGCATCGTTGCGCCGCTCGGCGACGGCCCGCAGCGCGGATACCATATCGGTGAAGGCGAGGGCACGCTCGCGCAACTCGCGCGGTTTCACCTCGACGCGGACCTGCCGGATGTCGCCGCCGACCGTGGCGACCTCGGCGACGCCGGGGATCGCCGAGAGCGCCGGGCGAAGCACCTCGTCCTGGAAGCGGCGCAGGTCGAGCTGCGACGACACGAGCTGCGGATCGCTCAAGGCGTATTCGAACACCCAACCGGTGCTGGAAGCGGCCGGGCCGACCTGGAGCCGCACGTTCGCGGGCAGCCGGGAGCGCAATTTGTCGATCCGATCGACGATCGAGCTGTGCGCATCGTCGAGGCCCGAAGCAGAATCGAAGACGACGTCGACGTAGGCCATTCCCGTCATCGTCGAGCCGCGAACCGCCTTTGCGCGGGGGACGTCCTGCAGCGCCTCCGTCAAGACCGCCGTCACCCTGGCGGCGACTTCGGGCGTTGCGTGCCCCATCCAGTCGGCCACCACGCCGATCTGCGGATCCGCCAGGTCGGGAATGACGTCGCCGGCGAGGCTGCGGCGCGCGATCTCGCCGCCCGCGGCGAGGACGAGGGCGGCTCCGATCACGAGCCAATGGCGCCGTGCGCACCACGATACCAGGCGCGCGATCATGGCGACGACCAGTCTTCCTCTGCGGCATTGGCGCCCAGGCGGCGGTCGGCATCGAGAAAGAACGTCGCCCGGGAGACGACCGGCTCGTGGACGCCCAGGCCCGAGAGCACCACCACGAAGCCCTGCTTCGAGAAGGTCTCGCCGATCTCGATTTGCCGCTTGGCGAAGGAGTAGGGGCCGATCGGCGTGAGGACGTACGGTCCTTGGGGAGACTGCAGCACCGCGGAGGCGGGAACGGTGAGGACCTCGCGCGACTTTCGCGGCACTTCCAGCCATCCGGCCTGCCCGGGCGCGGGGCGCCGTCCGCGGCCCTGCTCGAGGCGGAAGCGGACGCGGGAGGTGGATGGATCCCAGTCGGCCGGAGCGTCGCCGGTCCGGCGCACCGGGAAGCGGACATCCGGCGCGCCGGTCGTCGAGAACGTTCCCCGCTCGCCCTTCGCGATTGCGGCGATCTGGTCATCGTAATAGAGGGCCGTGACGAAGCCGCCGGCATCGACCGATGCGGGCGCGCGCAAGTCGCGAGTATCGAAGAGGAGCGATCGCTTGCGCGCGAACTCGATGATCTTGTGCTTGCGCACGTTCTCCACCGCGGTCGTGTCCACGAGGCCAGCCGCTTCGGCGGAGCGGGCGGGACCGCGGGCTACCGCCTCGAGCTTCATGTGGCAGATCGGGCACGGCCCGGGCTCGGCGGCGCGCACTTCGGGATGCATGGGGCAGACGTATTCGATGCCGGCCCTCGCGGCCGTGTGACCCTGAAGCCCGATGATCGCCGCCGCGGCGACCGCGCCGAAGGCGAAGACGAGCAGCAGGATCCGGGAAGCGACGAGGAACCGTCGCGAGACCGGCGGCAGCTCCGCTAGCGCGGTTCCTGATGTCTCGGTCGAGTTGCGCACGCGGGTCGCTCCGGTGGAGTGCCGCCATCCCGGCCCTCGCGCCGCACGGGCACGGGCGAGGGCCGGGGTGGCGCACGGGGTTCCTACTTCGCGATCAAGAGCGGACGCATGAACTCGTTGTCCTCGTGGTCGAGGATGTGGCAGTGCTCGACGTAGCCGGGACCGCTGGTCGGGTCGAACGGGAAGGTGTTCAGACCCGCGCGTCCCTGGTTGACGGCGAGGTTCTGCGGAGTCCAGCGCACGGCCAGCCGCGTGATCTCGCCGGGGAAGGTCTTGATGGTGTCCTTCCAGCCGGAATCGAGCGGGTCCGGCAACCGGACGGGGCACGCTCCGCCGGCGCAAGCGCCTCCCTTGAGGTACTTGTTGGCGTCGAAGTTCAGGTTGCCGCCGACGGCGCCCGCCGGGTTCGGCACGTCATAGGGCATCGGCGGACCGAACCCGGGGATGAAGACGCCGGGCGCGAAGTTGAACCCGTTGAAGGTGCCGCCCGGGAACGCCCCGATCCAGTCGGCCAGGTAGGTGTCGACGTCGAAGGGCTGGCGCGAGATCACCTGGAACTGCACGAGATGGATGTGCATGGGGTGCGCGTCGCCCGTCAGGTTGGCGATCTCCCACAGCTCGGTCGCCCCTTCCCGCGGCGTCTCGGTGGCGGAGACGCCCCGTCCGTTCGACGTCGAGCCGGGAACCCGGATGGTCGTGCCCTCGCGGTTGCCGTTCCACTTGGTGTTGTTGACCAGGCTCTCGACCGGAGTTCCGGCCGCGTCCGGCGAGCCCGGACCGTCGGGATTGGCGGGATTGCTCTCCTCCTCGATGAGGATGAGCTGGCGGCGCAGGTCGGGCCGGATGGACTTGATGTTGACCATCGGCGCCGCCCGCAGCGCGGGGTGCACCGCCGCCGGATTGAAGCTGCCGTCCTTTCCGCGCAACGGCTTTACGACCTTGAACTGCATCACCAGGCCGTCCGAGGTCGCATCGGGCGCTCCGAATCCGACCGGACCGCCGCTCGGGAAAGGCAGCACGGCGAAGTTCTTCATGGTGAAGGTCTTCCCGTTCTGTCCCGCGAAGTCGACGATGATGTCGGCGCGTTCCGCCGGAGCGAGGAAGAGGCACTTCTCGCCGGCGCGGACGTCGCTGTTGCTGCCCCAGGGCGAGCCGGCGCAGGCGTCGGGTCCGTTGGCGGGGTCGTCCAGCTTGACGGGAGCGTCGAAGAATCCGCCGTCCGAGCCGATCTGCCAGATGGCCGGGCCGGGCTCGCCGTTCACTTGCATGTCGAGCCCGTTCTGGTTGAACATCTGCATGATGTAGAAGCGCGCGTTGCTGCCGTTCACCACGCGGAAGCGATAGCGGCGCGGCTCGACCTCGAGGGTCGGCCAGCTCTTCCCGTTGACGGTGATGACGTCGCCGAAGAACTCGGGAATCCAGAAGGGATGCATGTCCGGGTTGGACGGCGGTCCGTTCAGGTTGGCGGCGTTGTCCGAGTCGGGGAAGTAGAGCTGCCCGTTCTTGTCGAACTGCCGATCCTGGATGAGGAGCTCGACCTCTTGCGGGCCGGCGGGCAGGGTGATCGGGTTCGTCGCGAGACCGGTGTCGCGGTTGTCGCGGATGAAGTAGAAGCCCGCGAGACCCGCGAACACGTTCTGCCGGACGACGCCGAGCGCGTGGTCGTGGTACCAGAGCGTCGTCGCCTCCTGCGAGTTCGGGTAGTTGTAGACGTTGCTGACGAAGCTCGGCCCGAGGTGCTCGTCGCCGGGCGTGAACCAGGCGTCGGGGTGCCCGTCGTACTGCGAAGGCACCTCAGCGCCGTGCAGGTGCACGACCGCGGGGATGGGACCGGCGTACGGCTCGGTGCACGGCGCCGCGAGCGGCGGCCCGTTCACGCAATTGTTGCGCGCGGTGGTGCCGAGCGGATCGGCCCAGTGCAGGGACTGGTCGACCGTGAGCAGGCTCTGCAGCCGCGTATTCGTCAGGCTATTCGTGTAGGTGACCGTCGTGGTCGTGCCCTTGCGCGCCTCGATGGTGCGGGCCGGCCAGCTCGCGCCGGTGCCGTTGAGGTCGTATCCCCAGAGATAGGTTCCGCCGTCGTAGGGCGCGGGCAGCGCGGCATAGACGCTGGCGGGAAGGACTTTCTGCTGGAACTCCTCCATGTTCACCTGGATCGGCGAGGTTCCGTCGACGCGGCGTCCCTGGAAGGTCGGCAGCGGGTCCACGAACTTCGGCAAGGAGTTGCCGTCGAGCGGCGTCTGGGCCACCCGCACCGAGGCAGTCGAGGCGGTGCGGCGATTGCCCGCGGCCCTCGCATCCTCCATCCGGCAGCCGGGCAGCAACATCGATGTGCCGAGGCACACCGAGAGTATCGAAAGCCGATAACGATCCATTTTGTATCCCCCCCCTGAAGAAAGCGAGGCCTTACACCCAAGCGGCCTCTCAGGAGACAAGAAACACTTATCGCGCCCTGCGTCAACCTAGAATTTTACAGGCCTGTCAACTGAACGTTTTGCAAGTGAGGTATGGTGATCTCCTTGGGCGCGCGAAGAAATTTCGTTGCGACTTCGGACGTGTAGGTCCAATCGAGCGGCTTACGATTTCCGTCTCGCAAAGTTGATCTGCCTCAAGGACGGCAGCGTCGTTTCCAGGGCGGATGGTCTCCGCGAGCACGGCCTTCACCCCCTTCCGCCGCGTCGATAAGAATCGGAAGCACGATAACGATGGCGAAGCGATCGTTCCGAACGATTACCGATTCGGCGCCGGGCAGCGCGCCCGCGAGAACGCCGGTGTACGGTGCCGTCCACCGGTGACCGCCGCGCGTCCAGATCGGTCGTGAAGCCATGCAAGGCGAGCCCTCCCGGAGCGCCATGCACACCTGGCTCGCCGGAGCGGTGTGCCTGCTGGGTCTGCAGACCCTCGTCATCGCCACCCGCTACGAGCTGCGCGATGCCGACTCGACGCTCTATGCGACCATCGCAAGCGACCTCTCGAGGCGTCCGCTACGCTCCTGGATTGCGCCGACCTGGCCGGAAGGGCGGGGCGCCGGCCTCTTCACCGAGCACCCGGCGGTCTTCTTCTGGCCGTCCGCGGCGCTGCTCCGCGGCGGGCTCGAGAAGGCGCCGCTGTTCGTCAACTTCGCCTGCTGGCTCTTGACGCTCCACTTCCTCTACGCCCTTGCGCGATCGCTCGCGGGAGAGGTGGCGGCGACGCTGGCCGTCGCCTGCTGCGCCGTCTCGCCCCTCTTCATCCAATACCTGCTGCGCGCGAACCAGGAGACGGCGCTCGTCCTCGGTTGCACCGGAGCATTCGCCGCGGTCGCCGACCCGCGGATCTCGAACCGCTCGCTGCGGATCGCAGGTTTCGTCGCGCTCGCGTTCGCCGCCAAGGGCGTCCTTGGAGCGCTCGTCCTCCTCGCTCTCGTGGTCTTCGCGCTCTGGCGAAAGGACCGCGGCGCGCTGCGATCCCTCGCGCTTTCGGCCGCGACGTCCGCCGCGCTCGCTGTAGGGTACGAAGTTCTCTTCCGGCGCATCAGCGGAAGCTCGTTCCTGCTCTCGTATCTCGACGCTCAGACGAGCGAGGTTACCGCAGCGGTCCACGGTGACTGGCTGCGCGCTTTCGGCTCTCCGCCGTACTATCTGGCGCAATGGTTCTGGCTCGCCTTGCCTTCGAGCGCCCTCGCCCTCGCGGCGATCTTCCGCCGCCTCCCCTCGACGGAGGCGCGGACACTCGGGATCGCCACCACCGGCTCGTACCTGGGCGTCCTCTCCTTCTTCGCGCGAAGGGCGGCGAGGTATGCCTTCCCCGCCTGCGTCCTCTGCCATGTGAGCGGCGGCGAGGAGGTCGCGCGCATCGGGCCCCTGCGCGCCCTCGTCGTCCGGCACAAAGTGCTCTTGCCCTACGCGCTCATGGCGTGGCTCATCTTGGTGGCGGCAATGCGGACCTGGTTCGACCCGCGCTACTTCCGGTTCATCAATCCGCTATGACACGGCCGCGCCTCACGCCGAGGCGACGTCGTCCGGCGACTGGCCGATCTCGACGATGAGCGGGTGGGGCGCGCCCGTGCGCAGCGCCTCGATCAGTTCCGCGTTGCGCTTCTGCGCGGCACTCCGGACGATCTTCAACGTCGGCGTCAGGTCCCCGGTCTCGATGCCGAGGCGCGTGGGCGAGAGCGCGATGCGCCGCACCCTCTCGTAGGACACAGGGGTCAGGACGTTGGCGGAGCGGAGCGCCTCGGCGATGGCGAGGCGCAGATCGAAGAGATCGTGCAGCTCCTCGAGCGTGCGCGCCTCGAACCCCCGGTGTTCCGCCCAGGCCGCCGCGGCGGGAACCGACAGCCAGCACACGGCGGTCGCGTACTGCTGTCCCGGTCCCAGGGCCATCGCCTGCTCGAGGAGCGGAGTCGCCGCGAGGATGCGCGCCTCGACGGTGGCGGAGGACACCTTCTCGCCGTTCTCCAGCTTGAAGACGCCGTCCACCCGTCCGCTGATGCGCAGCCCATGCTCGGTCCATTCGCCGAGATCTCCGGTGCGCAAGAAGCCGTCCTCGGAGAGCACGCGGCTGGTCTCCTCGGGCAAGCGATGGTAGCCGCGCATGACTTGTGGTCCCTTGACGACGATCTCCCCTTGGCTCTCTGCGGTCGCGGCCTCGTGCGCCGAAAGCCGCACCGTCGTTCCCGGAAGCGGCCAGCCGACGACGCCCGGCACGCGCCGATCTCCGGGTCGCGTCAACGTCACGCACGGGCTCGTCTCGGTCAGGCCCCAGCCCTCGTGCACGCGGATGCGCGCCTCGCGGAAGAACCGATCGCACTGCTCGCTTAGCGGCGCCGCGGCGGTGAAGACGAATCGCAGACCCGGGTGGAGCACCTTCTTGCGGACCTCGGGATCGGCCAGCGAGCGCGCCATGAGGCCCTGGTAGACGCGGGGAACGCTGAAATAGACGGTGGGTTTCACCTCGCCGTAGTTCTCGAGAAGGCGATCGAGGTCGCGACCGCGGCTGTCGTCGATGACGTAGACCGCGCGCTGGTAGAGCGCCATGTAGCGCTCGAAGAGCGCGCCGAAGCAGTGGTGCCAGGGCAGATACCCGAGGAAGACGTCGCGCTCGGTCACGTCCCAGACGGCGGCGACGGCGGCCTGCTGCGAGAGCACGTTGCGGTGGGTGAGGAGGACGCCCTTCGGCTCACCGGTGGTGCCGCTCGTGTAGAGGAGATACGCGGCGTCGTCCGGGGAGGGCCTGGGCGCCGCCGCCGTCTCGGCGAGAAGCGTGCGGGTCGCCGCGCTCTCCAGGGTCGGCAATCCGACGGCGCGTTCGTCCGGGATGGGACGCCCGTCGAGCACCACCATCCGGTCCACGCCGGGTTGCGTCGCGACCCGCTGCTGCTGCGCCGCGGTCCCGCAGACGACTACCCGCGCGCCGCTGTCGCGCAGGCAGTGCGCGAGCGTGCGCTCCCCGTAGTCGGGAAAGATGGGAACCGCGGTAGCGCCGAGCGAAAGCACGCCCAGCTCGACGAGCAGCATTTCGACGCGGTTGTGGGAGACGAAGGCGACGCGATCGCCCGGGCCAACGCCGAGCCCGCGCAGCCCCGCCGCGATGCCGAGGCGGCGTCGGTCGAGCTCGGCCCAGGAGAGATCGTTCCATTTGCCCGACGCATCGCGGAAGCGGATCACGGCGCGCCCCGGATCCTGCGCGGCGCGCGCGGCGATCATCGTGCCGATGTCCGGCTCGACCGGGGGCAACGGAACGTCCGCGGACACGTCTTTCGCGGGACCGGCGGACGGGGGATTCGCCATGAGCGCATCTTACCGCGCGTTCACGTGCCCAGCCCTCAGTAGACGCGGACGCGCTGGTCGGGGGCGAGGTACAGCTTGTCGCCGGGCTTCACGTCGAATGTCTGGTACCACGTGTCGAGATTGCGGACGGTGTCGGCGCGGTACTCGGGCGGCGCGTGTCCGTCGACGACGAGGCGCTGGCGCAGCGCAGCCTCGCGCAGCTTCGAGCGCCATGTCTGCCCGAACCCGATGAAGAATTGCTGGTCGCCGGTCAATCCCGCGACGGCGGGCGCGGGCTTCCCGCCAAGGGACATGTGGTACGCCTCGAGCGCCGCGGCGAGGCCGGCAACGTCGGCGATGTTCTCTCCCAGCGTCTGCCGCCCGTTCACGTGGACGTCGGGGAACGGGTGGTACGCGTCGAACTGCGCCGCCAGCCGGTTCGAGGACTCCTTGAAATGCGCAAAGTCCTCCGGGGTCCACCAGTTGCGCAGCCGGCCTGTATCGTCGAAGAGAGCGCCCTCGCTGTCGAAGGA
>Ga0066675_10001105_pt1 | contig 11287 bp, 7 predicted proteins | sample GraSoiAngelo_124_FD_62295 | JGI IMG/M metagenome (GOLD analysis project Ga0066675, IMG submission 62295) | Grasslands soil microbial communities from the Angelo Coastal Reserve, California, USA - 14_0927_05_20cm | ecosystem: Environmental > Terrestrial > Soil > Grasslands | place: USA... | reverse complement strand
TGGTGCCGTCCCTGCGGGACTCGGCGACGGCCTCCCGCTTTCCCGGCACTTACGTGCCGGGCTATTTATATTCCGTCGCTTCGCGACTGAGTTGATCCACTTAATTTAGCCAAGTTCAGGGAAGCGGCGTTTGTTTGGGCTGGAAAGTTCTGGATGTCCAGGCTTCTCGGACAAGTCGGACAAGAATGTCCGACCCATCGACAAGCTCAGGGCAGGCTCCACATGAGCATACTTAGCTTTGACAATCAGAGAATGAGCCTTTCATCGCCAACGCGTTTGGTTACTCTTTCGCGATCGAGATATTCGAGCAACGGAATTGCGTATTTGCGGCTCACACTGGTGAGGTCTTTGAATCTGGCGACATCAATCTTTGGCGACTTGGCTTTTTGAATCTGGAGTTGCTGGCGCAGACTGGCCAGGGCGGAGTGATGAAACACGAGATCGTCTGAGACTTTGATCAATGTTTTGTCGCGAAGCAGCAGCGTCACAATTTTCTGCGCGCGAGCTTTGTCGATTTTCAATCCGGCAAGCACGTCTTTCAACGCAGGAACTTTGAGCCCAGTTGAGGCAAAAGCCTGCTCGATGAGCCTTCGCGATTCCGTCTCCTCATCTTTCATTACGACGCCACGTCCCGCAAGATGGACCAGATCGCCGTTGATCTCCAACCCACGCTCGCGATGGAGTTCTCCTAACGCGAACGACAGTAGTGCCGTATCCACGTTCAATTCCTCGCGCAAGGTTTGCTGCTGAATGCCGGAAACGAGGGAGTGTTGATCGTGAAACCGCTCGAGCGTGGACACAACCAGCTGCTTTAGCACGGCCACAGCGGGGAAGTACATGAAACGATCGTCAACGACAACGACTACATTTTTCTTCAGCGGCGAAGCCAAACGCTCGCGAACCACCGCAGGAGGCCAACCCGTTTCGCGGACAAGTTGCGCCAGGGTCATTCCCGAATACCAGCGGCGCGCAATTCGTGCACAGAGGATCTCTTCCGGATTGCCTTGGCTTGTGGCTTTGATAACGGCGTACCTGATTTCCAGCTTTAATCGTGGTATTGGAAACGCGTCGAGCACCACTCCGCCCCCTACCGTAATCACCGGCGAGAACTGGCGAATGATGAAGCGGTCTCCAGGAAGGAGGAGGAGCGGTGCATTCAAGCGAAGCTGCGCAAAAGTTTCGGTCCCGGGCTGCAGCTGTTTGACTTCGACAAAAATCACGGTTGCAATCACTTCCGAAGTGAAAGCGTGAAGATGAACGCGTGCTCCGCTCTTCAGCGGTTTCGCGGAAGGTAATAGGGAGAGCTTCACATCGAGACGGGAGCTGTCCTCGAGCATTGCGGGAAAGGACAGCATCATGCCGCGTTCGATCTCGTGTTTCTCCATTCCGGCAAGGTTGACCGCCGTGCGCTGGCCGGCAACGGCCTGTTCAGCGGCGGTCCCATGCACCTGAACACCACGCGCTCGCACGCGCCGGTTGCCCGGGAAGAGTTCCAATTCGTCGTCTCTGCGGATCGTGCCGGCGATTAATGTGCCCGTGACGACGGTCCCGAATCCTTGCATAGTGAATACGCGGTCGATGGGCAAACGAGTGATCGCCCAGGCATCACGCGCGCGCGCAGATGCTGCGGCACTGACCAGATGTTTCTTCAACTCATCGAGGCTGGTGCCTTTGAGAGCGCTTACGGGAATAATCGGGGACTTTTCCAGGAACGATCCGCGCAAGAACTCTTCGACTTCAAGCCTGACAACGTCGAGCGCCTCGGAATCGACCAGGTCACATTTGGTGAGAACTGTGATTCCGCGCTGAATTGAGAGCATCCGGCAGATATCGAAGTGCTCGCGAGTTTGCGGCTTGATGCCCTCGTCTGCCGCGATGACCAGCAGGACGAGATCAATTCCGCCGATTCCGGCGAGCATGTTGCGCACGAAGCGCTCGTGGCCGGGAACGTCGACGAAGCCGAAGCGCAGGCGCTCGCCGTTATCGACCGGGAGTTCAAGGTGCGCGAAGCCCAGATCAATCGTTATTCCGCGACGTTTTTCTTCTTGCAGCCGGTCGGCGTTGATGCCGGTCAATGCCTTGACCAGCGCGGTTTTGCCGTGATCAATGTGGCCGGCGGTACCGACGATGATGGATTTCATTTCTAAGCTCAGTATATTCGGTATAAATCTGTCCGATTTCGATTATTCGGGAGTATCGAGCTTCGCTCGATCGGACCCTTAGACTATGCTCAGGGCAAGCTTGCGGGGGCGCTCGTCCCCACATGGACTTGCGTCCCTACATGGCCTTGGGTCCCACATAGCCTTACTTGGACCAAAGGCGCTGCGCAATTAGCGATCGGTGAAGAGCTCCTGAATTTGATCTGTTCACGTACCGCTTAGAAATGAGAAAATAGAACTTCCCCACATGAGCACTCTGGCGACCCCGGCAATCACTCCCGAAGTTCTGCGCGACCACGGCATAACACTCGACGAATACGAGCGGATCAAGCAACTGCTTGGCGGACGCGAGCCGTCGTTCACCGAACTCGGCATTTTCAGCGTGATGTGGAGCGAGCACTGCTCGTATAAATCTTCGCGCGTACACCTGAAGCGACTGCCGACCCACAGCAAGCGTGTATTGCAAGGGCCGGGGGAGAACGCGGGAATCATTGACATCGGCGACGGCTGGGCGTGCGCGTTCAAGATTGAGTCGCATAATCATCCGTCGTTCATTGAGCCGTTCCAGGGAGCGACGACTGGAGTAGGCGGCATTCTGCGCGACATTTTCACCATGGGAGCCAGGCCGGTTGCGGTGATGGATTCGCTGAGGTTCGGGCCGATTGCTTGTTCAGAAGCAAAATCAAAAGCGTCGGACAAGTCGGACAAGAATGTCCGACCCACACAGCCGGAGGAGATTCACAGGAATCACTCCATCCTTGATGGTGTGGTAGGCGGGGTGGCTTCGTACGGCAACTGCTTCGGCGTGCCGAATCTCGGCGGCGAAACCAAGTTTGAGCCTTGCTACTCCAGCAATCCACTGGTGAACGCATTCGCGCTTGGTCTTGTGCGGAAGGATCAAATCTTCTACGCCAAGGCTTCAGGCGAAGGTAATCCCGTTATTTATGTGGGCGCGAAGACCGGGCGTGACGGCATCCACGGCGCCACGATGGCCAGCGAGGAATTCAGCGAAGAGTCCGAAGCCAAGCGGCCGAATGTGCAGGTGGGCGATCCCTTCCTAGAGAAGCTATTGCTCGAAGCGTGCCTTGAGGCCATGCAGACCGGTGCGGTCATTGGCATTCAGGACATGGGTGCAGCCGGCCTGACCTGCTCCACTTGCGAGATGGGCGCGCGTGGCGGCGTTGGTCTGGAGATCGAAATGGACCGCGTGCCGCAGCGCGAAACCGGGATGAGTGCGTATGAAATTCTGCTCAGCGAATCGCAGGAGCGCATGCTGCTGGTAGCGCAAAAGGGACGCGAAGAAGAAGTCTATCGCGTATTCCGCAAGTGGGGACTCGATGCGGTCGAAGTCGGATGCGTGATCAGCGAATCACGCATGCGCGTGCTGGAGCACGGGGAAGTTGTGGCCGATATTCCGAACACGGCCTTGACCGACGATGCTCCGGTTTACAAGCGCCCACTGCAGCGCTGGGAACCTCCAGTCGCACGCGAGATGCCGGAGAGTGTGAAGCTTGGGCAAAAGTCAGATTTCACCGAAGATCTGAAGCAGTTGCTTGCCAGCGAGAACGTCTGCAGCAAGCATTGGATTTACCAGCAGTACGATTCAATGGTCCAGACCAACACGGTCGAAGGCCCGGGCGCGGGAGATGGCGGAGTGATTCGCATCAAAGGTTCGCAGCGCGGGCTGGCTATGGCGCTCGATGGCAACGGCCGCTGGTGCTATCTCGATCCGAAGCTGGGGGCGATGCACGCCGTTGCCGAAGCAGCGCGCAATGTTGCGTGCTCGGGTGCAACGCCGGTAGGCGCAACGAATTGTTTGAACTTTGGGAATCCCGAGAAGCCGCCGATCATGTGGCAATTTTCGCAGGCAATTGATGGCATCACCAAGGCGTGCGAGGAACTCGAAATTCCGATCACCGGCGGTAATGTCAGTTTTTACAACGAGACTTTGGGTGAGGGAATTTATCCCACTCCCGTTCTCGGCGTGGTCGGCATTGTGGATGATGTGAGCAAAGCCACGTTTCCGCATTTCCGCGAGGCGGGGCGCGCCGTTATTCTGCTGCGTGGTTCGGAGCCGGGCGACGCGACGGATGCTGAGGTCGAGTTTGGATCGTCCGAGTATGCGAAGGCAGTCTTGGGTGAGTTGTGGGGGTTTCCTCCGGCGTTGAAGTTGGATGGCGAAGCCGGATTGCAGAGGGCGATTATTGAATTGATTGCTGCTGGACTGATTGATTCGGCCCATGACTGCTCGGAGGGCGGGCTGGCGGTGGCCCTGGCTGAAGCAGCGTTTGCCAAGGGAATTGGTTGTACTGCCGAGCTGCGAGCCCAAGGACTTGCACCAGAATTTGTGCTTTTTGGGGAGGATGCGAGCCGTATCGTGATCTCCTGCGACCCAGCGAACCTGGTGCGAATCAAACAATTGGCGGCGAAGCACGGGATTTCGGCGGAACAACTGGGGGAGACGAGATCCAGCAACTTAGAAATCAGAATTGACGGAAACAACGTCGTTTCCGCGTCAATTGCGGAATTGCGTGCGGTGTATGAGAATGCGCTGGAAGGCGCGTTGCGAAGTGAAACTGGAGAAGTTGCGTAGGTGCTTCGCTTCGCTCAGGAAGAGTTTACTGAGGGCAGATGACTACATCCGACAAATTTCGTGATGAATGCGGCGTGGTGGCGATCTACTCGCATCCTGAGGCGGAGACGCTAGCCTATCTCGGGCTTCATGCACTGCAACATCGTGGACAGGAATCGGCCGGCATCGTCAGCTCCGATGGCATGTCGCTGCACATCCACAAGTCCATGGGGCTGGTCGCCGACATCTTCACCGAAAAGAAGCTGTCGCGCATTCGCGGCACGTTGGCCATCGGCCACACGCGTTATTCGACCACCGGCGACTCGGCCATTCTGAACGCCCAGCCGATCATGGTGCAATCGAACAAAGGCATGATTGCGCTCGCACACAACGGCAATCTCACCAATGCCGGCGAAATCCGCGCGCGCATGGAAGCGCAGGGTTCAATTTTTCAGACCAGCAGCGATACCGAAGTGATTGTTCACCTGATCGCGCAATCACGCGAGCACACGCTGCCGGAAGCGGTTGCCGACGCGCTGCGCCGGGTTGAAGGCGCGTTCTCGCTGGTGATGATCAGCCCCGACCGAATTTTTGCGATGCGCGATCCGCGTGGATTCCGTCCGCTGGCGATGGGACGCATTCCAGCCCAGGGAGATCGTAAGGAGGATACAGTCATCTTTGCCTCCGAAACGTGCGCCTTCGATTTGGTGGGTGCGAACTACGAGCGTGAGGTGAAGCCGGGCGAGTTGGTCATCGTGGGCCCCGAAGGAACGCATTCGCGTTTCTACGCTCCCGCATTGCTGCAGTCGAGCTGCATCTTTGAGCATGTCTACTTTTCGCGGCCTGACAGCCGCGTCTTTGGGCGACCCGTACAGGAGAGCCGCGAACAGCTCGGGCGTCAGTTGGCAATCGAATCTCCTGTGGAAGCCGACCTGGTTGTGCCGGTGCCGGACTCAGGCGTCACTGCGGCGATGGGTTTCGCTGCGGAGAGCGGAATTCCGCTGCGCTTCGGTCTCATTCGCAATCACTACGTGGGGCGCACTTTCATCGAGCCGCAGCAATCAGTCCGCGACTTCGGAGTGAAGTTGAAGCTCAACCCTGTGCGCAGTCTGCTTGAGGGCAAACGCGTGGTGCTGATTGACGACTCCATTGTACGCGGGACCACCAGCCGCAAGATCGTGCGTATGGTGCGGAGCGCGGGAGCAACGGAAGTCCACATGAGGATTTCCTGTCCGCCGACGATTTCCCCGTGCTACTACGGCGTGGATACGCCGCGAAAAAAAGAATTGATTGCTGCGAACAACTCTGTCGAGGAGATTCGCCAATATATTGGCGCGGACTCGCTGTCGTACTTGTCAATCGAAGGCCTAAAGAAAGCCTGCCGCGACGGTGACAAGACCACCTACTGCACTGCTTGCTACACCGGGCGTTATCCCACGAATCTTGTGGATGTGGAGGAGATTCAGCCGGCGGTGGTAGAGAAGGCTTAAGCTGGTCTCTGTGCTGATGCGACACGCTCGATTCCCTGCAAGTCTTTCGTGATCTGAACGCCTTTCCATTCCTTCAGCAACTCGCGTATGCGCTCTGCGATTGTGCCGCTGATCTCCATCACCAGCCAGCCTCCGGGTTTGAGTACGTTTTGTGCTTGCGGGATGAGCCGCTCGATTACTTCCGACCCCGGGTGTCCTGCAAACACTGCGTTACGGGGTTCAAATTTGCGGACTTCCAACTGAACAGTGTCTTCTTCTGATTCGCCGACATATGGCGGATTGGAGACCACGAGATCGAATGACTCAGGCTCAAATCCGGCCAGCAGGTCGGCTTCGCGAAACTCGATTCGATTTGCGAACTGATGACGCGCGGCATTGGCGCGTGCGATTTCAAGTGCGGCGGAAGAGATATCAGTGGCATGGATTTCGGCTTCGGGTAACTCTTTGGCGAGGGCAAGGGCGATGCAGCCGGAGCCGGTACCGACATCGGCGATTTTAAAAGGCTGGTCGGACAGAAATGTCCGACCCTTCGACAAGCTCAGGGCAGGCTCCACACGATCCAAAACTGTCTCAACAACGTGTTCGGTCTCGGGACGGGGAATCAGGACTGCTGGAGACACGATCAAATCCATGCCCCAGAATTCCTGATGTCCGGTGATGTACTGCGCCGGAATGCCGCTCGAGCGTTGCGCAAGCGCTGCCTCATAGCGAGCTGATTCCTCCGCCGTGAGTTCCTGCTCGGGGTGGCCATACAGAAATGCGCGGTCGCGGCCGATAGTAAACATAAGGAGCAGCTCAGCGTTCATTCGTGGCGACGGCACGCCGCTGCCTCTCAGCTGAGCAATGGCGGATTGGAGACTCTCACCGAGACGCACGTCACGATTTAAGCACACTCGATGAGTTGGCCAGGAAATCAGTTATGCGTTCGAGGACAACACCAGCGCCGCTTACCAAGGTAACCCGCCAAATGGTTATTCCTGCGATTTTCATCGCGAAATGATTTAGAAATGCTGACAATCGCTGAACGTGTGCTCTTCGCAAGGGGGAGTATGTCGCAGGTAAGACAAGACCACCCGACCATGCTGGCGCGGGCCGAAGAAATACAGAGGCAGATCCATCATTTGTCCAGCCGGGACACGCAGCTTTGGTCGATTGTGACTCTGATTGTTTTGATTTTGACGTGCGGGTTTCTAGCTGTGGTCGCGCCCAACCTGGTTTGGGCACAGCGCGTATTTCGCGTGCAGCAGGCCTATCTTCCGCAACTTTTCTTTGGATTAATCTGCCTTATCGTCCTGTTGAACATTTATTTCTTGTCGCAGCGGGTTGCGCTGAATTCCACGCGCAAAGCGCTCATCAGCGAACTGGTGTTGAATGAACGGTTGGAAAACCTCTCGCTCATCGATCCGCTCACTCAATTACTGAACCGGCGCGCACTGAACGAACTGATTCCGCATCAACTAGCCAGAGCGAATCGCAACGGCGAGCCGCTTACGTTTCTGGTGCTCGACCTGAATCAATTTCGCGAACTCAATGCCAAGCTGGGAAGCATGGAAGGGAATCGGGTTCTCACCGAATTTGCAAAAATACTCAAAGGTGTTTTTCGTGGCGGCGACCTGGTCTTTCGACAAGGCGGAGACGAGTTCCTAGTGGTGATGCCGGACACCAGCGAACCGCAGGCGGAGTTTCCGCTGCAACGACTACTGAAGATCGTTGAGGAATGGAACATCACCAACGACAAGGCCTACCAATTATCCTTTGCGTGGGGCATGGCAGGGTATGTGACTGGAACTAGCCTGGAAGAGATTCTGCGCACTGTAGATCGCAAGCTGTTTCAGAAGATGCACAACCTGGCACCGGTGTTCTAGCGAAGGCAGAAGTAAGAAGTAAGAATGCAGAAGTAAGAATGCAGAAGTGAGAATACAGAAGTAACTTCCTCCTGCTGACTTCCCGCTAGAGCTTTGAGGCTGCGCTCTTGTCCAAATACCACATCAATTTTCCATTCGTTGGCTTAACCTTCTGTGAGGGCAGATTCGCTGAGGGTTCTCGCAGTGCTTTGTGCACGATCTCCGGCTTCTCCCCGCCACCGCTCACCAAAAACACAACATTCGCTGCGGCGTTCAGCACCGGGTAAGTGAACGTGATGCGCCAGGTGCTGTGCTGCTCGACCCAGTTACCGACGACGAATCGCCGGCTTTCTTCGAGCGCTTTTGTGCCGGGAAATAACGACGCGGTGTGGCCGTCAGGGCCGACGCCGAGCAGAATGAAATCGAGCCGCGGGAACTCGCTCGCAGCGGGCCGAAAGAATTCGCGCAAAGCGTCTTCATACATCAATGCTGCTTGTTCCGCGTCGGGCAATTCGCCGCGCATCCGATAAATGTTTTCAGTGGGAACAGGTAATTGTGATAGCAAAGTCTCTTTCGCCATCCTGAAATTACTCTCGGGAAAATCCGGCGGGACGTGACGCTCGTCTCCCCAGAAAAAGAAAACTTTGTCCCAGGGCAGGCGCGAAGCAAAGGTTATGGCGAGCTCACGATGCAGGGCTTTGGGGGTCGATCCCCCCGAAAGGGCGACGGAAAAGCGGCCCCGCTGGCTAATGGATTCTGCGCCAATGCGGCAGAACTCTTCCGCGGCAGCGCGAAACAGTTCTGCAGGTGGATCAAAAACGCGGACTTGGGGTTCAGGAGGCATCGACTTACGCGGCGGTTTCAAACTGGGCACATCGCGCCGCACCCAGCAAGGCAAGCTTATCGTTGGTGATTACCTGGATAGGCATTATTTCCATTAGATGCCGGAGGCGGCCCTTGGACAAAAAGGCTTCCAGGAAGGTTGAAGTCGCGAGCTTGGGCAGAATTTTTGGGGCGATGCCGCCGGCGAGAAAAACACCGCCGGTGGCTTTAAGCTTGAGCGCAAGATTTCCGGCTTCGGCACCGAAAACAGAGACGAAGATATCCAGCGCCTGTTCGCACATGGAGCATTGTCCGCTCATGGCAGCATGCGAGATCGCCGCTGCCGCATCGGACTCCACCATTTCCGCAGCTAGCCAGTCGGGAGGCTTGCCTTTGCCGGTGTCGCGCAGAAATTCGAACACATTCACAAGACCCGGACCCGAAAGAATGCGCTCACAGCTCACGTGCCCGTAGCGTCCACGCAAATAATTGTAAAGCTCGACCTGGAGATCGCCCTGCGGCGCAAAGTCGGAGTGACCGCCTTCAGATGCAAAGACATGATAGCGCCGGCCGTCCCAGTAAAGTCCGCCTTCGCCAAGACCGGTGCCTGCAGCGATTACTGCCTGATTTCCCGCAACGCTCCCGCTGATTGAAACAACGTGGTTCAGGGAGACGAGGTCTTTAGAAGTGAGCGCTCCGATTCCCCATCCGGTAGCCTCAAGATCGTTGATCAGGACGGCCTTCGGAATGTTCAGCTCGTCAGCCAATCGGCTGGCTTCGATCGTCCAGGGAAGGTTCGAAGCTTCAACGCGGCCATTTGTGACCGGGCCAGCGATCCCAAAACACGCCTGCGTGGGATGCTGACCAGTCGTTTTTACGAACTCAGTGACGATCTGGTCCAAGCCTGCATAACGACGGCTGGGGAAAATTGAGAGTTGCGCCAGTTTGTATTCATTATTCTGGACATCGAAAAGGGCCAGGCGGGCATTGGTGCCTCCGATGTCTCCGGCCAGGATCATTTCTCGAAGTTCCTCCAGTGGCGGCCGTCGCGCTCAAGTAGTTCATCCGAATCTTTCGGACCCCAAGTGCCGGAAGCATAGTTGGGGAAATTGCGCGGAGGCAAGGCCTTCCATACATCGAGCGCGGGACTGACTACGCACCATCCGGCTTCAACCATGTCCGCACGCTGGAACAGGGTAGCATCACCGATCATGCAGTCGTGCAGCAGTCGCTCGTAACCGGTGCTGGGCTGGGTGCCGAAATAATCGGCGTACTCGAAGTTCATATCGACCGCACCCAGATGCATCACCGGGCCAGGAACTTTGGCGGCGAACTGCAAAGAGATTCCTTCTTCGGGCTGAATGTGAAGGACCAACTGATTCGGCATCAAGTTTTCGACGGGCGTGTCGCGGAAGAGAACGAACGGCGCGCGGCGGAACTGGATAACGATATGCGTATTCTGCGCTCCCAGCCGCTTGCCGGTCCGGAGATAGAAGGGAACATCGGCCCACCTCCAGTTGTCAATCGCCAGCTTCATGGCGACGAATGTTTCAGTGCGCGAATCTTCCGGGACGTCTGGTTCCTGACGGTAGCCGGGAACGCGCTTGCCTGCTTCAATGCCAGGACCATATTGTCCGCGGACCGTGCGCGTAAGAACTTCTTCCGAAGAGAGCGGCTGAATGGCATGCAGAACTTTCGCCTGCTCATCGCGAACGGCATTAGCTTCAAATGAAACCGGAGGCTCCATCGATGTGAGGCTGATGAGCTGCATGATGTGGTTAGGCACCATGTCGCGCAACGCTCCGGCGGTGTCGTAGTAGCTACCGCGTTGCTCCACGCCGACAGTTTCAGCCACCGAAATCTGTACATGATCGATGTAACGGCGGTTCCAGATCGGCTCGAAAATCCCGTTGGCGAATCGGAACGCCAGAATATTCTGGACCGTTTCTTTGCCGAGATAGTGGTCGATCCGGTAAATCTGATGCTCCTTGGCCACCTTTAACAATTGCTGATTAAGCGCTTTGGCGGATTCCAGGTCGTGACCAAAAGGCTTTTCGACAATAACCCTCCGCCAGTAGCCGTCTTTCTCGTCCATAAGGCCAGCGGCGGCGAGCTGTTCGACAATCGAGCCGAAAAAATCAGGCGCGGTAGCGAGATAGAAGAAGTAGTCGCCATGGGTGGAATGTTGTTTGTCGAGCTCGCCGAGCTTCGACTTGAGCTGGGCATAAATATTCTTATCGCCGAAGTCGCCGGTCATGTAGTAAAGGCGGCGATTGAACCACTCCCAGATCTCGCGATCAATGTCACTGCCCGCATACTGCCTGATGTCGTCCGCAAGCTTCTTGCGAAAATCGTCATCGGACATTGGACTGTGGGCCACGCCGAGGATGGCAAATTCTC
>Ga0066675_10001097_pt1 | contig 11315 bp, 6 predicted proteins | sample GraSoiAngelo_124_FD_62295 | JGI IMG/M metagenome (GOLD analysis project Ga0066675, IMG submission 62295) | Grasslands soil microbial communities from the Angelo Coastal Reserve, California, USA - 14_0927_05_20cm | ecosystem: Environmental > Terrestrial > Soil > Grasslands | place: USA... | reverse complement strand
GGCCAGGTCGTTTACCAGACCCCGATCAGCCTGGCGACTGGAGCGAGCAAGCACGTAAGAACGTATGTGACCCAGGAATTCCCGGGCGCGGTGTCAGTACGCGTTGTGCAACAGGGACGTGTCATGGCCAATCAGGACACGAATGTGTCCAACGTCTATTCCGGGCTCCTGGCCGGGATCATCTCCGACCAGGCTTCTGCTCTCGACAGCCTCGGCATCGTCCGGACGGGCCTGTCGCCGCTCGTCGTCCATCTCAGCCCGGCTGAAATCTCAGACTCGGCGCCCGTGCTGCGAGCGTTCGACCTGCTCGCGATCGACGACTTCGCGACCGACACGCTGACCGAAGGCCAGCGGAACGCGCTCGCCGACTATGTGACTCAGGGCGGTGCTCTGCTGCTTGGGACCGGGGGTTCGTGGCACAAGACGCTGGCCGGTCTGCCGCCCGCCCTTCTGCCCATGCAGGTGACCGGATCGACCGTGCTTGCTTCGGCCAGCACGTTGGGGCCAGGCCGGGTCGAGGTCGGCACGGGCACGGTAGCGGCCGGCAGCAGCATCTGGCTGGCGGACCGCGATCGGCCGCTCCTGGTGGAGTCTTCGGTCGGCGCTGGATCGGTCGAGATGGCGACCTTCGACTGGACCCAGGATTCGATCACGAGCTGGAGCGGCAGCGCGGCGCTGCTGCGCCAGGCCCTCGTCCGCTCGACCTACGGCAACCTTCGGAACCAGACCCCGGGGGTAGCCGCCATCGCCAAGATGGGGGTCGGCAACTCGATCGCCAACAAAGGCGGGGCCTTGACGAGCGTCCTGGGCAACCTGCCCGCGCTGAATCTGCCCGCGTGGTGGGTGATCGGCACCCTGGTGCTGCTCTACGTGTTGCTCGTGGGGCCTGTCAACTACTTCGTGCTTCGGGCGCTCAACCGGCGCGCGCTGGCGTGGGTCACCGTCCCGGCGATCGCGATCGTCGGCTCGGCGGGTGCCTACGGCGCCAGCATGATCACCAAGGGCACGTCGGTGCTCACCAACCAGATCTCGATCCTTCACGTCGAGCAGGGCTGGGACCGCGGGTATCAAGAGCAGTACACCGGCATCCTCACCCCGACGCGCGGCGACTACGAGGTCGGCCTCGGCGCGGGACACACGATGGTCAGCCCGATCTATTACTACACCGGCCCCATCTCCGACCCGAACTTCGGCGCGATGCGCGTGAACACGACCACCGAGGCGGTCACGCTTCCAGGGATGAACGCGTTCACGCTGCGCGGTTTTGCCAACGAGACAGTCGTCGCTGCTCCGCAAGTGATCGGTACGAGCCAGCTCTCCGGCGGCAAGCTCGTCGGGACGATTCGCAACCCGTCGACGGTCAATTTCGTCGACGGCATCGTCTTCTACGGCAATTCGTATCAGAAGTTCGGCGGGCTTGCGCCGGGCGGAAGCGTCGCCTTCAACTTCCAGGTGGTTGGCGGGAGCTCCTTCGGCGGTCCCCCCGTGTACATCAACGCCTATCCCAACGCCTTCAACGGCAACCCAATGAACAGCGCATCAGAAACGGAGCGCGAAAACGAGACGAGGACCGCGGTGCTCTCGACGCTGCTGGGCAACGGCGGACCAGGCCTGCAGGGCCTTTCCGTGCCGACCGCCGTTCTATGGACCAGGCAGCCGTTCCAGACGGTCACCGTGAACGGAGGACACCCGCGCGCGTTTGCCGAGAGCGCGGTCGTGATGTCGCTGTCGCTCGGCTCGATCTCGGGCGGCATCCCTTCATCTGTGGTCGCGGGCCGCATCGTCGACATCGACGCCGATGTCAGCCAGGGCGGCCCACCCGGACTGCTCGCGGCGCAGGCGGGCTCGGTCACGTATTCCTTCACACCGGGCCTGGCACCGGGAAAGCATCTGACGGCGCCGGCCATCGACAGCAGCAACCCCTTCGGACCCAAGGGCGTGATCGGAGCCACTGGGGCAGCGGTCGTCGTGAAGGGACAGGTGTGGGACTGGAGCCACGCGACATGGGTCGACATCCCCTACCAGGACAACACCGCGACGTCGATCCCGGACGGGGCCGTCAACCCGACCGGCGGCGAGGTCCGGCTCAGGCTGAGCTCTGACGGCACCTTCTCCACAACGTTTCTCTCGCTCACCGGAGGCGTCCAGTGATCGCGGTCGAGGGACTCACCAAGATCTATGGGAATCGCACGGCCCTCGACCACGTCTCCTTCGAGGTGCCCGAGCGCGAGATCTTCGGTTTCGTGGGACCGAACGGCGCGGGCAAGACGACGACGCTTCGCATCCTTGCCGCTCTCCTCGAGCCGACCGAAGGCAAGGCCTACATCGGCGGTGCCGACGTGATGAAAGAGCGCGAGAAGGTCCACACCCGAATCGGATACATGCCGGATTTCTTCGGCGTATACGACCAGCTGACGGTCGCCGAGTACCTCGACTTCTATGCGGCCTGCTACAGACAGCCGAAGCCGCGGCGTCAGAAGATCGTCGACGATCTGCTTGCGCTTGTCGGCATGGCCGACCGCAAGAACCAGCTTGTAGACACGCTCTCCCGCGGACTGAAACAACGCGTGTGCCTGGCGCGCGCGCTCGTGCACGACCCCGCCGTTCTGCTCCTCGATGAGCCTGCCTCCGGCCTTGATCCTCGTGCGCGGGTCGAGATGCGCGAGATCCTCAAGGAGCTCCAGGGCATGGGTAAGACGATCATCATCTCGAGCCACATCCTGCCGGAGCTCACGGAGCTGTGCACGATGATCGGCATCATCGACCACGGCCGGATGCGTGCCACAGGCTCGGTGCGAGACGTGATCGCGCGCCTCGCGACCGGTCGCCGGCTTCGCATCACCGTGCTCGATGCCAAGGACGCAGCCATCGAGATCCTGACGCCGCTCGCGTCGATCAGACACGTCGAAGCGGTCAACGGCACGATCGAAGCCGAGTACGACGGCGACGAGGGAACCGCGGCCGATATCCTCCACGCGCTTACCGGCGCGGGCTTTCGCGTGTCGAGCTTTGCGCCGGTGGATGGCGGCCTGGAGGATGCGTTCCTCAAAGCGACGTCGGAGGAGGTGGGATGAAACCAGTCGCGCGAGCGCTGTGGAACCCGATCGTGGCGAAGGAGTACCGGACCCGAATGCGGACCTGGCGCTCGCCCTTCGCGATAACCGTCTACGTCGTTCTCCTGGGCGGGCTCGGCTGGGCCGTGTTCGCGGCGATGACGAGCAACCTGGCCGGCTTCGGCAATCAGGGCTTGGGCGGCAGCAGCTATGGCCAGTACCTGTTCATGTTCTTGATCATCTTCCAGGTCGCTCTGCTCGGTTTCATCACGCCCGCCCTCACCTCTGGCGCAATCAGCGGCGAACGCGAACGGCAGACGATCGATCTTCTCTTCGTCACGCCGCTGGCCCCGTTCTCGATCATCTGGGGCAAGCTGCTCGCGTCGATGTCCTTCGTCGTCCTGCTTCTGATCCTCTCCGTCCCGCTGTTCAGCCTCGTCTTCCTGTTCGGCGGAATCGAGATCGACCAGGTGGTCTACGCGTTTGCGGTCACCGGCGCGACGGCGTTGAGCCTCGGCTTCGTGGGCATCGCGTTCTCCTCACTCTTCAGGCGGACGCTGCCGGCAACCGTCGCCGCGTACGGCGCCGCCTTCGTCTTGCTGCTTGGCACGTACGTCTACGGCTACTTGTTCCCCGTCGACATCGACCCCAACGCAAACGTGGTCACAGCGCCTCCGGCGATAACGCTGGTCAGCCCGGTCATTCCGCTCATCACGATCGCGACCAACCAGCCGGTCTCCGGCTACGGCACCCGTTACACGCAGACCCAGCTCTCGAAATTGAGCTCAGGCGGCAGCTACTGCGCGCCGACCGTCAACGGCGGCGTCATGTGCTCGTCCACAGGTCCGGTCTACCCGTCCTCTGGGAGTCAGAGCCCAGGAACCACCCTCCACACCGGCCTGTTCAACGGTTGGCAGTACTGGCAGGCAAGCATCGTTATGCAGCTCATGATCTGCGCCGTGGCGCTCGCCTTCAGCGCGCTCATCCTGCCGCCGGTCCGCCGTTTCCACCTCCGGCGCCGGCGCGCCCCCGCACCCACACCCGCACCCGCACCCGCACCATCGTGAGACGGCAATGAGCTCGCTCGAAGCGATCGCTCGCGAGCTGCGATGGTCGGCGGTGCGCGCGAGCGCGGTGCGCTACCTGCTCCACGCGATGCTGGGGGCGTCCGCCTGGATCCTCGCCGTCGTGCTCGTCGCCAGGTTCGTCCCCATGGAGCAAGCGCTGCGCGTGGCTGCGCTGGGCGTGCCGGTCGCGTTTGCAGCGGTGGCCGTGGCCTGGATTGCCGCCCGCCCAAGCTCACCGGGCTTGATGCGCACCGCGGATCTGCAACTCGGCTTGAAGGAGCGCCTTTCGACGGCATGGGAACGGCGCCTCGAGTCCGGCCCGATGGATGGTGCGCTCCGGCGCGATGCGCTCGAGAACGCTGCGCGGGCGAGGCTCACGGCCGCGTATCCCGTCGGGCTGCGGCGCGGCGAGATCCTGCTGACGGTGGCCGTGGCTGTCGCGGCGATCGGCCTGGTGCTGCTGCCCAACCCGATGGACCAGCTGATCGCGCAACGCCGCGCCGACAGCAAAGCCCAGACCCAGGCCGCGGCCACAGTCGCGGCGGCGCAGAAGCAGCTCGCGACGGCGACAACACCTCCACAGGTCGACCCGCAGGTGCAAAAGATCTTGCAAGACGCCCGTGCCAAAATCGCCGCCGCGCCCGATCCGCGGGCGGCGCTGCAGACAATCACGCCTGCGGAGCAGAAGCTGCTCCAGCTCTCCGACCCGCAAACGCCCGCACGCGCGAGCAGCGCGCAAAACCTGGCGAACGCACTGGCCGCCACCAACTCTGGTCGTGCCACGAGCCAGGCGCTCAACGCGAGCCCGTCGCAGGGAGCGCGGTCGCTGCGCGATCTCGCGTCGCAGCTGCAGAGCCTTTCGCCCCAGGATCGGGCTCAGCTGGCAAGCGCGCTCGCGGCCGCGGCCCAGCAGGCCAAGGACCCACAAGAGGCCGCGTCGCTGCGCCAGGCCTCGACCGCGCTTGCGGGCGGCGACCTCAGCGCGGCGACGCTCGCATTGAACGATGTTGCCGGCCAGCTGGATTCGCTCCAGCAGCAGCTCAACAACGACCAGGAGATCGCCGCCGCGCTCAACGGGCTCGAGGCCGCGCGACAGCAGCTGGCGAGCCAGGCCGATCGCGACGCTCGGCAAACCAACCCAGGCGCGGCTTCAGGGTCGCCGCGGGCGGGCGCGAGCGGGGGTGACGGCGGCACAGGCACAGGCACTGGCACCGGCAACGGCAACGGCAGCGGCAGCGGGAGCGGCACTGGGAGCGGGAGCGGCGCTGGGAGCGGGAGCGGCGGGTCCGGCGGCCAAGGTTCCAGCGGCTCCGGCGCGGGCCAGGGCTCGGCGGCGCAGAGCACCGAGCGCCTCTACGTCCCGGCGGCGCCGCTGCCAGGTCAGTCCGAAAACGATCCGGCCCCTCTGGGCCCCGGCCAGGACGTGTCCCTGACGCCGTACACCCAGGTGATCCAGACGTACGAGCAGACGGCGCTCGATGCCGCGAACCAGAGCCTCATCCCCGGTAGCGAGCGCGACCTGATCAGGGCGTACTTCTCGAGCCTGGGCGAGACTGCCGGCAAGTGATCGCTGAAGAGCCGCGTCTCGATCCTGGCCGCGTGACCGAGCTCGCCCGAAGCCTCGAGGCCGAGCTCGCGCGGCTGATCGTCGGTCAGAAGGATCTCGTCCGCGACACCGTGATCGCGCTCATCGGGGGCGGCCACACGCTGCTCGAGGGCGTACCCGGCCTGGGCAAGACGGTGCTGGTGCGGTCCTTGGGCCAGGCGCTCAAGCTGAGCTTCGCCCGCATCCAGTTCACGCCCGACCTCATGCCGGCCGACATCGTCGGGACGAACGTCATTCGCGAGGAGAAGGGCCGGCGCGATTTTCAGTACCAGGCGGGCCCGTTGTTCGCGAACCTGGTCCTGGCGGACGAGGTCAATCGCGCGACACCCAAGACACAGAGCGCTCTGCTCGAGGCCATGCAGGAACGCACGGTGACGGTCGGCACCGAGACCCGCGCCCTGCCCATCCCCTTCTTCGTCCTTGCGACACAGAACCCGATCGAGCTCGAAGGCACGTACCCGCTGCCTGAGGCGCAGCTCGATCGTTTCTTCTTCAAGTCGATCGTGCCGTTTCCCAGCGAGGAGGAGCTGCTGGAGATCGCTCGGCGCACGACCGGCAACACGACGCCGAAGCTGAACGCGGTCGCTGATGCGGACGCGATCCTGGCCGCGCAGGAGGTGGCGCGCGAGGTGCCGATCGCGGAGCATGTGCTGGCTTACGCGGGCAGGCTCATCTCCGCAACGCATCCCAATCGCACCGAGCTGGAGAGCGTGCGGCGGTACGTGCGGTTTGGGGCGAGCCCTCGCGGCCTGCAGACGCTCGTCCTCGCAGGCAAAGTGCGCGCCCTCCTCGAAGGCCGATACAACGTGGCGTTCGACGACCTTGTCGCGGTCGCGCGCCCGGCGCTGCGCCACCGGATTTTCCTGCGGTTCGAGGCCGAAGCCGACGAGGTGAGCACCGACCGGCTGATCGACGAGATAGTCGAGAAGACAGACAAAGCCAAAGCTGCGGGTTAGACGTGGCTGCTCTGCTCGAGCCGCCGCTGCTGCGCCGACTCGAAGCCCTCGCGGTGCTCGTGCGGCGGGCGGTCAAAGGCCAGATGGGAGGCGAGCGGCGGTCGGTCAGCCGCGGACGCTCGCCGGAGTTCGCCGACTTCCGCAACTACACCCCGGGCGACGACTACCGGCTGATCGACTGGAACGCATACGCGCGTCTGGATCGTTTCGTGCTACGCCTCTTTGTCGCCGAGGAGGAGCTGCCGCTGAGCCTGTTCGTCGACCTCAGCGGCTCGATGGACTGGGGCCGGCCGAACAAAGCCGCGGTCGCGAGGCGCCTCGCCGGCGCGATCGCCTATGTGGCTCTCGCCTCGCTGGACCGCGTGCGCCTGACCGTGTTCGCCGAGGGCCCGACCTCAGGCGGTGCCCCGTATCGCGGCCGTCATGCGGCGCAGGAGCTGTTCGCGCGAATCCAGTCTTTTCCCGCCGGCGGCCCGACCGACTACTCGCGCCTGGTCTCTCCGATCACGCGGCAGCGGCCCGGGATGACGGTGGTGATCACCGACGGGCTTGGCACCTCGCCTGTGGAGCCCGCGATCAGGGCGCTGCATCATGCGCGTCAGGAAGGCGCGGTCCTTCAGCTTCTCGCGCCTCAGGAGATCTCCCTCGAATGGACGGGCGACGCGCGCTTGAAGGACGCCGAGACCGGCGTCGAGCGGGAGTTCACCGCGACGCCGGCGACACAGGCGGCCTACAGGACGGCGCTGGCGCGGAGGACCGATGAGATCGAGCGAGCCGCCGGGCGCCACGGACTTCGCTTCGCGCGTCTGACCTCGGATCAGCCCATCGAAGACATGGTTCAGAGCACGCTGCGCCAGGTGGGGTTGCTCGGGTGACCTTCCTCGCGCCGCTGGCGGCCGCACTTGCGATCACCCTCCCTGCGATCGTCGCTCTGTACTTCCTGCGAATCCGCAGGCCGACCCGAATCGTGCCGGCCCTGGATTTGTGGCCGGACCAGATCCGCGACCGCCAGGCCAACGTGCCGTGGCAGAGGCTGCGGTTCAGCTGGCTGCTCCTGCTTCAGCTGCTGGTCGCGGCTGTGCTGGTCGCGGCGGCGGTGCAGCCTGCGCTTTCAGCCAGCGCAAACCTGGCGCCCCACACCATCGTGCTGATCGACGCGTCGGCGTCGATGCAGGCAAAAGACGTGGAGCCTTCGCGTCTTGACGAGGCCAAGCGCCAGGTCGGCGCAATGATCGATCAGCTCGGACCTCAGGATCGGATGACGCTCATCGCCGTGCAGTCGACGGCGCGGATCGTTGGCTCCGGATCCGGCGACCACGACGCGCTGCACCGAGCGCTGAACGCGATCGCGCCGGCGAATGGCCCCGCCGACCTTTCGGCCGCCCTGTCGCTCGCCTCCGGCATCGTGCGGGCGGGCGAGGAGTCGCGCGCGTACCTGTTCAGCGACGGAATCCTCGAACCCCTTCGCACATCCTTCGCGAACGGCCTGCCCTTCCCGATCGAGTACCGCCGCGTCGGTGTTTCCGGGGAGAACGTGGGCCTCACGTCCCTTGTCGTGCGCGCCGGCGCGCAGTCGCGCGCCGCGTACCTCCGCGTCCACAACTTCGGCCAGCAACCACGCTCGTTCACTCTCGAGTGGCGTTCCGACGCCGGTTTGATCGATGTCCGTTCGGTCAGCCTCGCGGCCGGCCAGGCCGAGGACCTCGCCCTTCCTGTGCCGGACGCCGCGAACACGGTGACCGCCCGGATCGAAGCCAAAGACAACTTCGGGCTGGATGACAGCGTGACCGCGGTCGCGCGCGCGCCGCGTGCCTTCCACGTTTTGCTGGTCACGCCCGGCAATGTCTTCCTCGAGCAAGCGCTGCGCCTGAGGACTGACTTTCAGCTCGATGTCATAGCGCCCGCCGCGTATCGGAGCTCGACGTCATACGCGATGACCGTCTTCGACCGCTATTCACCGTCCGCGATGCCTGATGCGCCGTTCGTCATGGTCGACCCTCCGGCCGGAAGCCCGCTCGCCGGCGGCGCCCAGGTGGGCATCGGACGCGTACGCGCCTCCGACGCCGGCGATCCTCTGCTGAACAACGTGTCGCTGCAGGACGTGCACATCGCAAAGAGCCAGGACATGCGTGCATCGACTTTCGGCCGCGCGCTGATCACCAGCTTGCAGACGCCGCTGGTCTTGGTCCGCGACGCTCCCTTCAGGCAGGTCCTTGTCGGCTTCGACATCCACGACTCGGACCTTCCTCTCCGCATCGGATTCCCGGTGTTGATGCAGAACCTGAGCGAATGGATGCTGCCTCCCTCCGTGCCGAGTCGGAGCTTCCATCCAGACGAGACTGTGACCATCGTCCCGGAGAACGGCGCGAAGACGGTCACGGTTGTGCGTCCCGACGGCAGCCGCCGCCAGCTTGCGACAGGTTCGATCGCCACGTTTGCGGATACCGATCTGCTCGGCGTCTATATGGTCGAGCAAACGGTGTCCGGCAATACCGATCGCTCCTGGTTTGCGGTCAATCTCTTCTCCGACACCACTTCGCAGCTGGTTCCCGTCGACCGCCTCGCCCTTCCGCCATCGAAGGTTTTCTCCACGGCCCAGACGAACCACCGCGGCTTGATCCAGGTGTGGCCTTGGATCGCGCTGCTCGCCCTCGTTTTGGTGCTGGCCGAGTGGCTGGCCTTTCACCGTGGGCTTTGAGCTGACGCGTCCGCTCCTCCTCGGAGCGGGCGCCTTCGCGCTGGTGGCTGTGTTCTTCACGTGGTCACGCCTGGCCCCGCCGCTGGCGCCGGCGCGCGCGCGCCTCTCCCTGGGACTGCGGGTGGTGATCGTCCTCCTCCTGACCGGAGCGCTCGCCGGCTTCGAGCTTCAAACGTCGCCTCCCGAGCAATCCGTGATGGTCCTCGCCGATCTGTCGGCGAGCACCCAAAGCGCTGTGGACCGGGAGACCGCGATGGTGCGCCAGATCCTGGCCCAGCGGCACGGGAAAGACCGGGCTGGTGTTGTGAGCTTCGGCCGCGATCCCCAGCTGGAGGTCAACGTTGGCACCGACCCACAGTTCCCGGAGTTCGAGAGCCGGCCGAACGCGAACTACACGGATCTCGCCTCCGCTCTGCAGCTCGCAGGCTCGATTCTGCCTTCCGACACGCGGCGTCACATCGTGATCGTCAGCGACGGCCGAGCGAACCTGGGCGACGCGATCGCCGAGGCAAGGCTGCTGCACGCAGAAGGTGTGCGTGTCGACGCGGTCGCCCTGTTGGTGCCGGTCGGCTCCGAGGCTCGAGTCGACCGGCTCGATGCTCCAGGCACGATCAACCAGGGCGAACAGGCCCACGCGCAGGCTGTTGTCGTGAGCAGCGTCGCGACGACGGCGACCGTGCGTTGGTACATCGACCGCTCGCTGCTGAGCACGGCGCAGGTGGACCTGGCGGCCGGCGAGACGTCGCTGTCACAGACATTCAAACCTGCAGGGACCGGGTTCCACAGCGTGCGAATCACCATCGACCCAGTCCTCGACACGTACGCGGAGAACAACGTCGGCGAGGCGTTGATCCAGGTCGTCGGCCCGCCGCGCGTGCTGATCGTGGAGCAGTCTGCCGGTGAAGCGGCGAACCTCGAGTCCGCCCTGGCCTCGACGGGGATCCCGTCGACCACGATCCTGGCCGGCCAGATGCCGAGAACTGCAGCAGACCTCGCCGCGTATCAGTCGGTCGTCTTGCTGAACGTCCCCGCGGCAAGCCTCGGCGTAGACGGCATGGCGCTGCTGCAGGCGGCGACGCGCGATCTTGGCCTGGGTCTCGTCGTGATCGGTGGCACGGAAAGCTATGGACCCGGCGGCTACGCCGGCACGTCTCTCGAGGCGACCCTTCCCGTCCAGATCGAGCTTCCGCAGAACATGCAGAAACCGCCAGTGGCGGTGATGCTCGTCCTGGAGACGACCGAGTCGACCGAGGGCGACCAGGTGCTCCGTGGCGCGGCCAACGCGCTCATCGACCAGCTGACCCCACGCGATTTCGTTGGAGTCACCAACGGCGTGGGCGGCCACATCGTGGTTCCCCTCACGCAGCTCACAGACAAGTCGAAGATGAAAGCCGATATCGCCGGCATGAACCTGGGTGACCCGCCGGGCTATGGAGCCGACCTCAACGCGGCCGCGGCGCAGCTGGACAAGAGCAAGGCCTCCCTGAAGCACATCATCCTGCTCGGCGACGGCGACGCGACCAGCGACAACTATCAGCCGATCGTCGAAGCCATTTACAAGAAGGGCATCACCGTCTCAACGGTGGCGGCGGGATCGTTCGGCACGGATCCCCTGCTGATGAGGCGGATCGCACAGTGGGGCCACGGCCGCGCCTACGTGAGCAACAGCCCGCGCGACGTGCCGCAGATATTTCTCAAGGAGACTAGCGAGGCACTCAAGCCGTGGATCGTCGAGGGCAACGTCGTCCCCCACCTCGCCTCGCTGCTCGAGGCTCTGCCTGGAGTGCCCGTCAACGCGTTTCCGACATTGAGCGGATATGTCGCCACGACCCCGCGCGCAGCCGCGGACGTGATCCTCCAGAGCCCGACCGGCGATCCGCTGCTCGCGACGTGGGAGTTCGGGCTGGGGCGCGTGGTGGCGTGGACGAGCGACGC
>Ga0066675_10001094_pt1 | contig 11336 bp, 10 predicted proteins | sample GraSoiAngelo_124_FD_62295 | JGI IMG/M metagenome (GOLD analysis project Ga0066675, IMG submission 62295) | Grasslands soil microbial communities from the Angelo Coastal Reserve, California, USA - 14_0927_05_20cm | ecosystem: Environmental > Terrestrial > Soil > Grasslands | place: USA... | reverse complement strand
AGATCGCCGAGCAAGGGGAGCGCGTCGTCTTGAATTCGGCTGGTAGCGCACCGATCGGCGCGATCATCGAGCAGCCAGCCTCGCCCGTGCTTCCGGAGTTCACAATATCCGGCAGCTCAAGTTCCGCAGTGCAATTTGAACGCACCACACCCGAGCAGATCGTGATTCGAAAGAAATTTTTCTTCCAGCCATCTTTGGGAAAAAAAGACAATTTTGTTTCCCAAATGGAGGTGGATTTTGAGAATCGCGGTTCGCAACCTTTCCAAAGTCCAGGCTACTTTGTGGCGCTCGGGTCTGCTGCGCCGATTCATCCGAGAGATTATTCTTATTATACGCGATTGGTTTGGTGCATCGATGGGCGAGCAAAAGGAGTGGACGTCGGCTGGTTTGGTGCTAGTGGGGGGGTTCTCGGGTTGGGGCAGCGTACGGCACGACCGTTTTATCAGGAAGATATCGCTGGTGCGGAATGGGTCGCAGTGAGCGATCAATTCTTCACCACGTTGGTCGCGCCGCTGACTGCAAAGGCCAATGCGGTCTGGGGCCGCCGTTTCGATATCGAGCGCGCACCAGATCAAAAATTACCTGCCATTGAGGGTGCGCTTGGCCTGCCTTCATTCCGACTCCAGCCAGGTCAGACATATAGCGCGGGTTTCGAAATTTACGCCGGTCCGAAACTGTACCATCGTCTCGCGCAACTTCCGCACAATGAAGCCGAGGTCGTGGACTTCGGGATATTCAAGATCGTCTGCCAGTTTCTGCTCAACTTCATGAACCTCCTGCATAGCTGGTTGCATGACTACGGTCTCGCTATTTTGGCTCTCACGACGATCATCAAGCTCACACTTTGGCCAATTCAAAATAGGGCGAACCGCTCGATGCGTCGGATGGCTGCACTATCGCCGAAAATGCAGGAGCTGCGCGAAAAATACAAAGACGACCCTACCCGGATGAACCAGGAGGTGATGAAGCTCTACAAGCAATACGGGATTAACCCGGTGGGCGGATGCCTGCCGATGATGATTCAGATCCCGATCTTTTTCGGTCTCTTCAAAATGCTCGGTCAGGCCGTAGAATTGCGGAACGCAAAGTTTCTTTGGGTTAAGGATCTTTCGCAGCCAGACACGGTGGCGCATTTGCCGGTGCTCGGCTGGCCGATCAATATCATCCCGCTCTGCATGGCCGCGACGCAAATTTGGCTCATGGCGATGACACCGAAGACCGGTGATCCGACACAGCGGCGAGTGATGATGTTTACGCCGCTGATCTTTTTATTTATCTGCTACAATTTTGCCGCAGCTCTGGCATTATATTACACCGCTCAGAATCTTTTCAGCATCCTGCAATTTTATCAGAACAAACGACAACCCATGCCGAAGCTCGAAAAAGTTGCGCCGCCAGGGAAACGGAAACGATGATGACACCGAAGGAATTACTCGACACGATGTTGGGTTACCTCGGTTTCGTCGTGCAAATTGAAGAAACGACGAACCAGGGTGGCAACTTGGTGCTCCAAATTTATACGGAGGAAAGTCGGCGGCTGATCGGACGTAATGGCGAGACGCTCGAAGCCATTCAGTTTTTACTCAATCGATTGCTGCAAACTAAGGACAAGGATGCTGCGAAAGTGATCGTCGATTGCGAGCACTACCGCTCCATGCGCGAGGACCGCATCGTACAGCGGGTGCGTGAATTAGCCGATCGCGTGCGCATCACCGGCCGCTCGCTTCAACTCGAGCCGATGAATTCCTATGAGCGTCGTCTTATCCACAACGCATTCAAGGACGATCCTGATGTGGCCACGTGGAGCCCCTCGGATTCGGCGCGCATCAAGCAGATTACCTTGTTAAAACGTCAGCCAAAGAAGCAAGCGGCCCAAGGCTAGCGTACAGCTAGCGTCTGCTTGTCGTGGGTCCGCCGCGTACCCGAATCCGCTACAGGTTTCCCCGAGATCGCGCGACGTCTGTTCCGCTTCCTGCGCGTACATTTGGCCGCCAGCGGAACTTTTGCAGAATCTGATTTGGTTTTTCCTCTACAGCGTCGGCGATGATTCCGCCAAGCACCGGCGCGAATTTAAATCCATGCCCACAATCGCCCGCAGCGATGACTAAGCCTTCGCGCTCCGGGTCGCGTGCGATCCAGAAATGTCCATCATGGGTATCGCAATACATACAGATGCGTGAGTACACGATTGGCGCGTCTGCCAGAGCTGGAAAAGTCGACGACAAGAATTCGCGCAAGTTCCTTTCATCTTCGGGAGTGACGACGCGTTTGGGAGATTCGGGCGACATCTCGCGCCCGGGACCGTGATTTGCAATCTTCACCACGCCATCGCGATTGACTGGAAACCCGTAGTAGCCGGTCGTTGTAATGTCCGCGCCAAAAACCGGAAAGTTTTCGGGTGCGAATAGCTCAGGTTGTCGCGGCCTTAAGTGAAAAACTGGCTGTCCAGTGGCGCGAAAAAATTTCTTGGTAAAAGGCAGCAGATACGGCGTCCAGGCGCCGACTGCCATGACAACGATATTGCCCGTGATTCGGTGTCCATCATCGATCACGATTCCTTTCACGCGATGGTCATCTTCGTCCAATCGTGAAAATCTGCCGCCTTCGCGCAGTTCAATGCCCAGCGATTCGGCATGGCGGATTAGTGTTGAAACCGCGCGACTGCTTTCCACGTAACCAGCCTCCAGTTCCAGAACCCCATCGCGATAGAGCTCAAGGTTCCACGCCGGAAATCGTTTCCAAAGCTGCGTCGAGTTCACGCGCTCGATTTTGTGATCGCGCCGCTTCAATATTTTGAAACTTTCGTATTCGAAATCGCCGGGCTGCATTTGCTGCTGTCGTACGAACATGGCGCCGACCTCGTGGTACAGTTGAGCTCCGAATTCTTTGTTCCATTTACGCCAGAGTCTAGTCGCCTGTTCAGCCAGCGCGGTGTAATCTTCATCCGCACCGTACGCTGCGCGAACCACTTTGCTGATATCGGTGGAAGCTGCCAGGGGATGCGGCAATGGCCCCGGATCGACCAGCAGTACCTTGTGACCACGTTTCTTTAATTCGATCGCGGCAATTAGTCCGTTGATTCCCGCGCCGACAACGATGACTTTCGACATGTTAGCACAGCGCACGTTGTAGCGGCGTTTGTGTCAAGCGCCGATGTTATTGCAGCGCGCGTTGCCGCTCGAGCAGGGTCGGATGTGAGTAATAGAAGGCGCTGTAGAGCGGGTGCGGTGTGAGATTGCTCAGATTTTTCTCGCTTAATTTGTGCAGCGCTTGACTGAGTGAGTGCGCCTCTCCCATTGTCGCGCGCGCGAATGCATCCGCCTGGTATTCGAAACGGCGCGACCAGATGTGAATGAACGGCGAAACCCAGAAACTTATCGTGCCGGCCAGCAGCGCAAAGAGCAGCATGGCCGGGACCAAATTCGCGGCGGTAAAGCCCCCCTGATTCTCGAAGCCAAACGCGCGATAAAACCATTGTTGACGCGCCAGCCACGCGATTGCGGCAAACGTCACAAACAGGCCAACGATCGAAAATCCGAGCAACTTCAGCACGTGGCGTTTTTTGTAATGGCCAATTTCATGCGCCAGCACGGATTCCAGTTCCGGCTCGGTGAGCTGCGCAATGAGTGTATCGAACAGGACGATTTTTCGAAAACGTCCGAACCCGGTAAAGAAGGCGTTGGAGTGGCGCGAACGCTTGCTGCCGTCCATCAGCTCGATGCTGTGCGTTGGAAAATCGGTCCGCTGCGCGAGTGCAAAAAGCCGCTCGCGCAACGTTCCTTCGGGCAGCGGTGTAAACTTGTTGAAGAGCGGCATGATGATCGCCGGGGCGAGGAGCATCAGGAGCAATTGAAACGCGATCACAACTCCAGCTGCCCAAAGCCACCAGTTTGTGCCGGTCCACTCGATCAGTTTCAACACGAGCGCCAGCAACGGATAGCCCAGCAACACTGCGAGCAGAAATCCTTTCAAACGATCAAGGATCCAGGTCTTTTTGGCTGTGGTGTTAAAACCGAATCGTTCTTCGAGTTTGAATTGCGCATACCAGGCGAACGGCAATGCAAGCAGGCTTAAGGCGATGCCAGTAACGAACAAGAAACCAGCCATCGCCCAAACAGAGGTGCCGAAGCTAGCGGTGAATCCTCCAAACGCCCATGGCAACACGCCGCTGAAAAGCATTGCGATGAGCAACACGGCATCGAACACGCCGGTGATGTCTGCAAAGCGACTCTTGGTCAGAGTGTAGTCAATCGAACGGTGATACGTCGCCGCGTCAATGATTCCGCGAAATGCAGGCGGAACTTCATTCGCGTGCGCGCGCACATAACTTTGATTCAGCCGGCTCAGCCATAGTTCAGTGCTTGCGCGCGCGAAAAGGAGAAGCAAAGCGATGATGGCGAACGGCTGCATGTGAGGATCTGCTTCTACTTCTCTGGTCGTCAGCTCGCAAAGAGCTTCCGATAGTACAGATACCACTCACTCTGAAAGCGTTCAGCGGGATCGTATTTTCTTTTCAGGTCGAGAAATTGTTTGAACTGCGGGTAACACGCCAGGACCTGCTCCGGTTTCGCGAATTTATGGTAGGTTAGGTAATAACTTCCGCCGCGGGCTATCGCTAAGTCAATCAAACCGCGAAACGATTGAGCGGACGCTTCGATTCCAGCCGGGGTGTGGAGTGTGAGCAGGTTAAAGATGATGCACGCGTAAGGTTCCTTGGCCCAGGCCAGGAAGCTCTCATCATCCTTTTCGATCAGTCGGACTGTCCCGTAGATGACGATTGTCCTGTTCGAGCGCAACAGTTCTCCTGCATGTGCGAGGAAGTCGGAAAGGTCTGCGCGTGGCACATAAATTTCGGTGATGATGAGGCTCGACTCCTCGCCTCCGATTTGCTCGCGGATCTTCTGCGCATAATTTGGCAGATAGGCGCTAAGCTGATTTGTGTCGGACCAATAAGTCTGCCCGCTTGTTGACAGGTAGTAATCGCTGTAGTGCTTGAAAGCCTTTTCGCGGTCCGTGTAAGCCAGCCGCAGAAGATCCAGCCAGTCATCAGCCCGTAGCTCTTTTTCGGCGACAACCGGTTCGTGGTCGTCGATCGGCTGATAACAGGAAAATACACCAAGCTGGAGAAAGTCTGGCGATTTTTCATCGACTAAAAACTGAAAATCACCGTAAAGAAACTTTTGCGCGATCCGTTCTTCAAATCGCTTGGTCAGATTGTCTGCGCGAATTATCTCCACTTCACGTCGTAATTTTTGCCGGGCAACAAGCCGAAGCGACACGCTGCTGATCAATCCGAAGAGCCCGTAGCCACCGATTGCAAGCCCGAATAATTCGTTGTTTTCCTGCCGCGAACAGCGAATCAATTTTCCATCGCCGTTAATGAGGTTGAACGATTCGATGTTGGAAATCAGCGGCTTCATTGCCAGACCGCGCCCGTGCACATTCGAGGAAAGACTTCCACCGAGCGTAAATGTATCGGCGCCGGTTTGTTTTTGCGCGATGCCCCATTGCTTTGTTCTGTCCGCTTGAGCGTCGAGATATGCGCGAATCAGTTTAGGCCATTGGATGCCTGCTTCGGCTTCGATCAAACCGCGGTCTCGGTCGAAGGAAATCACCCGATCGAGTGCGCGCGTGTCGATGCAAATGCTGTCCGTGGCAAATTGCTGGCCACCCATAGAATGCCGGCAGCCCGAAACGGAGATAGGCAATTCCTTTCGCGACGCAGAACGCGCGATCTCCCCAAGTTCGTCTGTAGAACGTGCCACCAGAAGTTCGCGAACGCGGGTGCGATTGAGTTGTGAATGGACGTCATTAACCCAAATCTCTCTCTCGCGTCCCGTTAAGATGTGCGGCGCAAGTGCGAAAAGCGCTGTTGTGCGTATAAATTCGCGTCGCGTCAGCATGCGAAAGCTTAGTCGAGCCAGTTAGATCTCAGCCAGGCAAATGAGCTCGCCTTTGGCGATTCGTTCATCGCCTAATCCGGATTCAATTTGTCGCAAATCATTGTGATCGAAAACGCGAATGACGTGCCACGGCCGCACTAGTTGAACGAGTTCATCTCGCGTAGTTCCCCAGAGGAATGGTTCACCGCGTTCACGCAACCACCAATCAACGAGTTTGCTTTGCGAATCGAATCGAATCCGACCGTTGCTCTGCTTTTCCATGAACGTGAATGCAAACTGGCTACGGGACGAGCTCAGACTACTCAATGTCCTCATCAACGAGGTGACGATATCCACCGGGAGATACATTAGGAGACCTTCAGCGATCCAGCATGTGGGTTGAGCCGGATCAAAGCCGCTTTTGATTACCGCGTCTTTATCGAGAGCGGTAGCATTCAAATCAACGCCGACAAAATGCAGTCGTTCAACGCCGACTTCAGGTAAGGCGCGCAGTTTGTGACGCTGTGTCGCTGGATGATCGATCTCCCAAAATTGCACGCCTTGAAAATCTCGATGCAATTCAAAACCGAGGGGATCAAAACCTGCGCCAATTATGACGACTTGTGTGACTCCATTAATAAGTGCTGAGCGCACCAGCTGCCTGATACATTTCTTTCGCAAGGCGTAATGGAGCAAGAGTCCCGGAATCGTGATGTGCTCGCTCAACTTTGCGATCGGTCGAAACCAGCGTTGTCGAATGATTTTCAAAAGCAGACGCGTCTGCGAAGAATGCATCTCCAGCATCTGAGCGTAGAGATCTGCTGAAATCTTCGAGACAAGGCCCGAGTGTTTTGGATTGGAATGCAGAAGAACCAGGCTCGCGGCAATGAGCAGTGCCGTGCTACTAGCTTGTTCGTTTTGCACCCAAAATGAACCGCGTTAATCCCGGAATTCGAAAATGATCTTTCCGCTGCGTTTGCCTTGCGCTGCGCGAGCGACCGCGGCTCTTGCTTCGGCTAGTGGATAGGCTTTTTCGACTTTCGCTTTTAACAAACCGCGCTTTGCCATGTCGAATAGCGATCGAAACGTTTCCATGCGCTGCTCTTTGGTCGCGTTGTCGTACCATTTGTTGATCCAGATACCGCGGAAGCGGAGGTCTTTGAAAATAAGCAAACCATTCGGGATTTTTAGCGGCTGCAAACTCATCGCGCCGAAGGTGACCATGGTCGATGCGGGCGCAAGGCAATTCGCCAAACGCAGGGCGCTATCGCCGCCTACGGAATTTAATGCCAGACGGATCGACGCTCCGCCCGTTGCATTTTTTGCTTGATTACGAAGATTTTCTCCATCGACCAGCACAACGTCGCCGCCTTCGCTACGGAGTTCATCGATCAATTCTTCGCGGCGCACGACGTTCACGGTTTTGTAACTCAGCTCGCGCGCGATTTGAATCACCGCGCGTCCGGCCGCGGAATTCGCCGCGTTTTGGATGAGCCAATCTCCTTTTTTTAGATCGACGTAATCGTGGAGCAATCGCCACGCTGTCATCGGATTGATTTTCAACATCGCCGCATCCACAGGCTCAATTCCGGCGGGGATGATAACCAGTTCATCTGCTTTCACTGCAATGGCGTCCCGCCAGGTTCCAATGTTGTGCGGCACAATCACCAACGCGCCATTCATTACGCTTTTGACGTCCGCGCCAATTTCCACCACGACTCCCGCACCTTCGAAACCCGGTATCGCGGGAAGTTCTGGTCGCACCGGATACTTTCCCTCGATCTGGTTTAAGTCCGCTGGATTGATGGGCGCCGCGCGCATTTTCACAACGACCTCGTCCGGGGCTGGCGCTGGCCAAGGCTGCGATTCGACGCGCAAGACGTCCGGTGGATTTCCGTGCCTTTCGTAAACAGCTGCGTTTATATTTTTACTCATCAATGCCACGGCAAGCTCACGCGTCTAAGAAGGATCTGCAAACGGGCGCGAATGTCGCGCTGTTGGGGTTCGTAGTGAACATCGCGCTTGCGTCCGCAAAAATTGTGGCTGGTCTTATCGGTCACGCTTACGTGCTTATCGCGGACGGAATCGAATCCGCACTGGATGTCGGCAGCTCCATCGTCATCTGGGGCGGATTGACCGTAGCGGCCCGACCACCGGACAAGTCGCACCCGTACGGTCATGGGAAAGCAGAGCCGATCGCTGCGATCGTAGTCGCCCTCGTCGTGGTGGCTGCCGCGCTGGCGATTGCCATTCAAAGCGTGCGCGAAATTTTTCGGCCGCATCATGCGCCTGCTCCATGGACGCTGGTGGTCCTCATTGTGGCAGTGGTCGTTAAGGAAAGTTTATTTCGTTATGTCATCCGCTTCGGGCGAAAAGTGGAAAGCACCGCGGTAAAGACCGACGCTTGGCACCATCGCATCGATGCCATGACCTCCAGTGCAGCTTTTATTGGCATTTTCTTGGCACTTATTGGCGGCAAGGCGTGGCGAAGCGCAGATGACTGGGCCGCCCTCGTGGCCTGCGCGCTCATCGGCGCAAACGGCTATCGCTTGTTGCGCCCGGCGTTCTTTGAAATCATGGACACTGCGCCACGGGGTAAGTTTATTAGAGCCGTTAGGCGAACCGCCAGATCAGTTCCAGGCGTCATCGCGGTTGAGAAATGTCGCGCCCGCAAAATGGGACTGGATTTTTATGTCGATCTCCATGTCGGCGTGGACGGCAGTATTTCCGTGCAGGAGGGCCACGAGATTGCGCATCAAGTAAAAAGCGCAATCCAGCAAAGCGACACACGAATCGCTGACGTACTAGTTCACATCGAACCGGCACACTGAACTGAGTAATGCGTGCGCCTCACCACCACCCGACTTAGAACCTCCGCACCCTCCCGGGAATTATTTGATCGCGCGGATCATTCTCACGAGAGCATTCCCCAAAGTTCCGCGTGCGTGTGCGATTCTCCTGGCGAACTGAATTAGAGGCGGAACTCGGCTCGGATGCTGTAAGAAAAATACCGACAGCTTTGCGAGATTAGTTCGTTGCTTTGCGATATTGAATAAAATGTGCCCTGGAGCCGGAAAAGGCTCACTCGGCGTATCGCTAATTACACGAAGCGAAAGTAGAGGAACAGCATGCTCGGCGCAGGCGCGCGCAATGAATTCCGTCTCCATATCCAGCGCGTTTGCCCCGGTGGTCTGTCCGATTCTCTCTCGTTCGGTTCCAGAATCGATCATGGATGACACTGTTAAAAGGCTACCGGTATGAATTGGCAACGTCGAAAGGGCGGAACGCACTTCGCTTTGTTTAATAGTCCAAAAATTTTCCGCGAGCAGCAGGTCGCCAACATGTAATCCATCGTTTAGCGCGCCTGCGAAACCGGCACTGATCAAATAGTTAAATTGTTGTTCTTGAAGAAAGGTCGCCATCCGCTGTCGGCAGATCGTTTCTCCAACGCCTGTATGAAGCACCTTAATTTTGCAATCGTCGAGCTGCCCCTGGATTATTCTCACGTCATTCTTATCGGTGTGCGATTTGTTGCGGAGGCGACGCAGGAAACCGGCGCTTTCCGCAGGCAAAGCAAACGTGACCGCAATCATTAGTTTATCTGCTCCGACCGTATGTTGCCATCAATCCTGTTTCGACGCTGGCTCGACGATTTGGACAACAAAGCTCTTTTTCCCAACTGTAGCCGCGATTGTGGATCCCGGTTCTGGCGTTATAGGCGGAGGAGTTTGTGTAGCCGTGGAGGCCGATGACGCCCGTTTTTCTCCAGCGATCGACACAATCGCCGTACGAAATTCCGATTCACGATTTGGCGGAATATCGACAACGACGCTGAGTCGATGTTGGTCGGCTAATCCTTTTGTTGCGGAACCGCCGACGCGAGTTGCGATTGTGGCTACTTGATCGGCAATATCCGCGAGCTTGCCAGTCGCCACAGGGACTGTGATTTCGCTGACGCCCAGTGGCGCAGGCGTCAAAGCAGTTGCAGCGTGCTCAAGCGCTTTCGAAATTTGCTGCCGCATTTGCGCCTCGAGCAATGTACGGTTCGGATTTTTGGTTTCATGTCTGGCGATCAGCCAGAGACCGAAGCCGATGTTTGCGGCCATGAGAATGATAAACACTGCGCCGACGCGGAGCGCTATTTTGCGGCTGCGCCGTGTAAAATCTGTTTCCGCTGGCAGGAAAACCTGACGCGAATCATTGCCCATTCGTGCGTGAACCTCGCGCACGACCGCCAGCTCGCGTTGCAATTGCGGATCAGAGATCAATTGCCTCTCCAGGACCGCACGTTCCGCCGCCGGTAGTCTGCCATCGAGATAATCAAAAAGTTTATCCGGATTCACTAGAACTTACCAAAATAGTTCGATTATTTTTTCTACGATTGGAGAAATCGGTGTGTCACGACGATTTGCCAGCACGATTACGCTCAATTTCTTTCCCGGAAAACGTTCGATCCTTGTCGAAAATCCACAGGTGCTGCCGTAATGCCATACATGTTCCGCATCGCGCAATTTCCCAACATACCAGCCATAGCCATAACCGCTGCCTTTAAAGTCTGACTGGCTGGAATGCGCGGCAAATGCGTCGGAAAGCATCTTCCGGCTGACCAGTTTTTCGGTGTAAAGCGCCTGATCCCATTTGAAGAGATCGGCAACCGAAGAATAGATCCCGCCGTCGCCTAAAACCGCGCTGGTGAGACTTTGATCGCTGAGTTCCCAGCCGCTTCTTGCGCTGGCGTAGCCATAGCCGCGATTTGGCACAAATGAGAGCCCAGCGACATAAGCAGCGGTGTTTGTCATTCCAAGCGGCTCAAAAATCCTTTCCTTCAGAAATCCTGGGAAAGTTCTTCTGGAAACGTTTTCAACCAGCAGCGCAAGCAAAGCATAGGCGGAATTGCTGTAATGAAATTGTGAACCGGGCAGAAAGTCGGTCTTGCTCTGCCGTTGCAAGATAAAGAGCACATCGCGGTCGCTCAATGGAATCGTCGTTCCTTGCGGAATGTGATCTTCGTAATCTAGAAGGCCGGAACGGTGGGTGAGCAAATGGCGAATGGTAATCGTTTTGCCGTACTGCGGAAATTCCGGAAAGAACTTTGAAAGATGATCTCCCAAAGAAAGCTTCCCTTGCTCCGCCAGGATTAGCACCGCCATGGCCGTGAACTGCTTCGTCAGGGAAGCGAGACGGAAATTTGTGTCTGTTGTGCACGGAATTTTCTTTTCCAAATCGGCAAGGCCATAGCCTTTGGCAAGGATAGGTTTGCCGTTCCGGATCACCATGACAGCGGCGCCGGGCGCGTCTGCCTGGTCAAAATCGTGAAACAATGCATCGACGACTTTTTCATTGGGCTGGCTCATCGTGTGGAAACACAACGAAAAGATTGTGAGGAAGGCAAACAGACGTTTTGATTCACGTTATGCTTAGGACCGGGATTATGGCCAGCGGGGCAGATTGCCT
>Ga0066675_10001089_pt1 | contig 11348 bp, 8 predicted proteins | sample GraSoiAngelo_124_FD_62295 | JGI IMG/M metagenome (GOLD analysis project Ga0066675, IMG submission 62295) | Grasslands soil microbial communities from the Angelo Coastal Reserve, California, USA - 14_0927_05_20cm | ecosystem: Environmental > Terrestrial > Soil > Grasslands | place: USA... | reverse complement strand
TCGCGCAAAGCAGAGCGCGATTTGATTGCCAAGGCCCTTGAGCGAACGCATTGGAACCGGAAGCGCGCGGCCCAGGAGCTGCAAATCAGCTACAAATCGCTGCTTTATAAAATCAAACAGACAGGTCTTGAAGAGAAGGTGTAATAGCGGGGGGAATCAGCGGCCATGAAAAACGCAATTTCATTGATCCTGGCAGGAGTTTTGTTGGCAGTCGTCGCGCCTGCTTATAGTCAAGATCCCCCTGGGCAAGAAACCCAAGACAAGAAAGAAGAAGCTAAAGATGCGAAGGCACAGCCAACACCGAGTCCCGCTGCGGCCGGCGCAGAGGATCCTACCTACAAGATTGGGGCCCAGGATGTATTGAGAGTTGACGTTTGGAGAGAAGACCAGTTGACGCGAACGGTTCCGGTTCGTCCCGATGGCAAAATCACTCTGCCGCTGTTGAACGACGTTCAAGCCGCTGGACTGACACCGATGGAGTTGGCTGGCGTAATCCGCGAGGAGCTCAAGAAATTCATCACGAATCCTCAGGTTACGGTGAGCGTCACGGAGATCAACAGCCGCCGAATCTACGTTAATGGCGAAGTTAACAAATCGGGGGCCTTTCAGCTTCTTCCACACATGACCGTGCTCCAGGCGCTTTCGGGGAGCGGCGGATTCACAGCCTTCGCCCGCATCAAGAATATTTACGTGCTCAGGAATGAAAACGGAAAATCCATCAAGATCCCATTCAACTACAAAGAGGCAATTAAAGGGAAGAAGCCGGAGCAGAACATCGAACTGCAGCCGGGAGACGTGGTCGTTGTGCCTTGAGGTAGAAAATGAAGACCTGGAAACAATTAGCCTGCGGAATTCTCGCCATCGTTGCGTACGGTTTCGGCGCCACTGTTCTTTGGGCTCAGGAGAGTAACGAAGAAAAGCCAAAGCCTGCGGCGCGGGTCCTGTTGCCCCTGCCGGATTTAAGCGGAAATCAACAAGACGACAGCGAGAACAACCAGACGATGCAGCCAGACCGCGGTCCTGTAGCGGGGGTTCAGAGTCCCACACTAGGCACTTCTGAATTGCGGCACAGCTATTGGGTTCCTGGGATTCAATATGGGATCACGGCGCAATCCAATAACTTCAATAGCACCGGTTCGACACAAAATCCGGCATGGACGACAACACACTACGGCAGCGGAAATATCAGCTTGCTGGAAGCCTGGAACCACGCCCTGTTTGGAACAAACTACTCGGGTGGGGGCTTCTTTTCTTCCGATACGACTCAGGGAAACGGCCAGTATCATCAGCTCGCCTCCGCATTTCAATTCGACCAAAGAAGATGGCAGTTCCTAGTTATGGAGCAATTCTCATATTTGCCGCAGACCGCGTTCGGTTTTGGGGGCACGACCGGATTATCTGTGCCGGGAATCTCCGGGGCTTTGTCTGTGGCCTTGCCGGGGCTCCAGGAAGTGTTCGCGCCAGGACAGTCCATCTATGCGGCCACAGGTCCCCGTTATAGCAACGACTCCGCTGTTCAATGGTCTTACTCAGTAAGCCGCCGGGGATCTTTTACGGTCGCAGCAGTCTACGGCTTCCTCCGATTCACGAATCCGGGAAACACCAACAACGACATGGAAATACTCAACGCCGGGTATACCTACGCTCTCACTCGCAAGGATTACATCGGAGCTATCTATAGGTTCACGGCCTTTCATTTCCCTGGAAATCCGGAGGCACTTGGCGATCATGCTGCTCAGTTTATGTATGGGAGAAGGATTACCGGAAGGATAGCGCTGAATCTTGCCGGGGGGCCGGAGATAACGAACTTTCGTTTTCCTGTGACTGGCGTCAATCGCACGACCTCCGGATCGGGAATCGCATCCCTCGCCTACGGCTTTCGCGCCACTACCGTGCGGCTAGTCTATTCTCACGGAGTCGGCAGCGGCGGTGGATTCTTGAGCGGCTCGAACAATGATCAGGTTATCGCGAATTTGAACCGGCCGCTCGGGCGGCTTTGGACCAGCAGCTTGAGCTTCGGGTTCTCGCGGAACAGTCAGCTTGTGACGATAAAGTCGCTCAGTTCACCCAGTTACAATTCCTACCAAATCTCCGGCGGATTGACGCGGCCGCTGGGCGGGGGCACAAATTTTTCCATTGGGTACCAGGCGCAAATCCAAGCGTCCAATGGAATTGTCTGCACAGCGCCTGGCTGCCAGAACAACCAGACGACGCATCAAATCCAAATGAGTTTTCAATGGCACGCGCCCCCGCAGGTGCTACGATAGTGAAAATCCACAGCTCAAGTTCGATTCTGACTGCAGCTACTCCAAGCCATCCGTGGGCCAGGTTCACGGAACCGAGCACGGCCGGATCGAAAGAAAACGGGAGCCATGTATAGAGCCTTCTACGGACTGAAGGAAAACCCGTTCAACGTCAGCCCGGATCCGCGCTATCTGTTCTTGACCAAGCAGATTGAAGAGACCCTTTCCAGCTTGATGTACGGCATCGAGACCAAGAAGGGAATCATTGCGCTAACCGGTGAAGTGGGCACGGGAAAAACGACTCTCGTAAACCGCCTGCTGGATTGGCTGCATCAACGCGGAACGAAGTCTGCGTTTCTGTTTAACTCGCGGATGAACTCCTCGCAGCTTTTCGATTTTGTTCTCGCGGAGTTTGATATTCCATGCGAATCCCGTTCGAAGAGCCAGCAGCTCCTGAAACTAAATCAATGGCTCCTGGAGCGATTCCGTGCCGGCGAAACGGCGGTATTGATTCTTGACGAAGCGCAAAACCTCACCTTCCCTGTGTTGGAAGAAATCCGCTTGTTGACCAACCTGGAGACTTCCACGGAAAAGCTCCTGCAGATCGTGCTTTCCGGGCAGCCTGAGCTTGAAGAGAAGCTGAATCTGCCCCAGCTTCGCCAACTGCGGCAGCGCATCATGATTCGATGCAAGACAAGCCACCTAACCAAAGAAGAGACGCATAATTACATTCTCGAGAGGCTGAAGATCGGCGGAGCCGCTGCCGGGCAACCGCACATTTTCAGCTCCGCAGCCACGGACACAGTGCACCTGTATTCCTTGGGTGTGCCGCGTGTGATCAATCTTCTGTGCGAGCACTCGCTGATTAACGGATACGTGGAACATCAGAGGCCGATTCAGCCGAAGATTGTCGAAGACGTGGCGCGAGAATTTCAGCTGGACGTGGTCGAACCGACAGCCTCTCCCGAAGCGCTTCGGACCAGCGCGGAGCTCTACAATTCCGAGGCTTTCATACAAAACCTCGGTGAGGCCCTTTCGCGTTTCCGGTTGAGCCCAACACCATCCCTGCGGGACAAAAAGTAAACTGCAAGAAATCAGTTGACCACGGCGGTCAAGCCCGAAGGAGCGGCAGGGGCTTGGGCCGTCCCTGAGCCTGCCTTGAACGCAATGCCACTCACAATGGTCGCGTTGTTCTGTTGGTTGGAGTACTTTGGAGTATTAAGGGTAGTCGAAGTTACATTCAGGATAGCATCCGAGGCGGCCTGGCCATTCCAGAACTGCGGGCCGCACCCGCTGCGGCACCCGCGAACGTTCGGGAAATAACTCAAAGAAGATGTGCCGCCGAATACCAGGATCGACTGGAAGACCACGTCGGTCGCGCCCTGCGCCAATGAGAGTGAGGCACCGGATGGACTGGTACTGGCCGCATTCGTAGCAGTGTTGGAAGTGTCGAAGGCAAAGGCGCCGGTAGTGCTCGCCACCTCATAGAACGCGAGCATAGAGTTGGCGTTTCCAGCCATGGTTATGTTGATGGCAGTTGCAGGGGTTGAGCTACTCGAGAGCGCGTAGGCGCAACTGAGCGCGTTGCCGGCATTTTGACCACCCTTGATCTGGCAACTCGCGGGCACGACCCAAGTTCCCCCGCCACTGACACTACCAAGAAAAACTCCCGAGGTATTCGCGGCTTCAAGATAGAGAAGGTGCCCGGAGCCGGTGGCAGGAACGGCAAGGCTGCAGGAGGGAGCACAGTTCAATCCGTTCAGGCCTGATGCAGGGTCTGGATCGACGAAGCTCACCAGGCTCATCGGGCCCGGAGCAGGAGGAGTGAAGCTTCCGGCCGTCGATTTGAACGCGATGGCCGAAAACACTGCCCCCGTGGCGCCGGGGAGCACGTTGACGGTGGGAGCGGCCTCGCTGCCTGCGGGCGCGTTCACGTGAACTCCGTCGCCATTCGGCAAAGTCAGATAGGGGGACGACCAGCCCTTCCAATCTGCCGGCGCGTTTCTGTTCAGGAACTGCACGACGACGTCGGTCGCCGAGAGCGTAAGAGCAACGCCAGTGCAGGTTCCCGAGCACGTCGAGGAAGAAGTTACTCCTCCGACGTCGAACGACGCTGTCGTGCCAGCCGGTGGTTGAACTTCGACGAAGGTCACGGCGAACGACGATCCAGAGTTGCCTGACAAGCTGATGCTGAAATTCGTACTCCCGGCCGTTCCGCCCAAGGCGTAGAAGATTCTGTTGCGCCTGAAACCGGAAAGGTACGTGGTGCAGGTTGAGCATTCTGTCCAAGTCGCTCCCCCACCGCTTACGGTTGCAGTTACATCATTCGTTGTGGAGATCCCGAATATCCACACGGTGTTCGCTTGCGTTGGAATCATCGTGCCCGCGAAGTTGCCGCAGGAGGAGGTGTTATTCGCGCAGTAGGTGATGACGCTCTCCTGCACATAGGTCCATGTTTGGGCGTTGCAATTCCATGCAAAACCGAGGAAGAGCACAAAAAGGAAGGCAACTTTTTTCATCAAATAGAACCTCAGGTCCTGATTTGCAGGTGTGACGCCAACGCCCGCATCGGCGAAAGCCAAAAATGTCCCAATTTTCTGAGCGGCGAGCTTAACCGGGAAAAAGGCTGGGAGCTGTTAACCTTCCTGAATCCAAGTTCTTAGGCTGCCACCAGCTTCCCTACCAGATTAGAAAATTAGCGTAGCGAAAAGGGGCTGTCTATCCGACTAAAGGGCAGAAAAGGGACAAAATGTGACCTGCCCTTCTCCTTGTCCCTTGGGGCAACAAGCCACCGAACCAGACGCCAGCTTCTTTTCGTTAACGGGGAGGCCTAGAATATTGAGAATCTTCAATGTTCCAAAGTGCTTTCATGGGGAAGGGGTTCCTTTCGTGAGAATGGCCTTTTGGAAATCAGGAGCAGGACTGGCTGCGCTGGTTTTGATGGCGCCGATTTTGCCCCAGATCTTGGCACCGAGCTTTGCGCGGGCGCAACAGTGGTCTGGAATCATTGATCCCTCCAGGGCCGCGGATTGGTCCAAAGCCGGAGTTCGTGGAGGAATTCCAAGCCGCACGATGGTTTGCGCCACTCTTAATCCCGGAGCGACCACAAGCCAGATTAATTCGGCGATCGCGTCTTGTCCGAATGGCCAAGTCGTGTTCCTCAACGCGGGAACCTACAGCGGACTAAGCGGCATTATGTTCAATGGAAAGGGCGGAGTCACTCTACGAGGTGCAGGCGCCGACAAGACATTTCTGGTCTTCACCAGCGGCGTCGGCTGTCACAGTCTTGCCAGCGACGTTTGCATTACGGCCGCAGATACGAACTGGAGGGGCGGCCCCTCCAATTCCGCGAACTGGGCGTCAGGCTACGCGCTAGGCACGACGAACATTTCGTTGAGCTCTGTGACCAACCTGAAAGTGGGAAGCCCACTCATCCTCGACCAGCTTGACGATCCGTCCGACACCGGAACCGTATTTGTGTGCCAGGATCCAGCTACTGTTCCTTCGTGTTCGCTAGAAGGAAACACTACCAACGGGCAGCGGCCCAACCGTGATCAAGTGCAGATCGTGCAGGTTGTTTCCTGCGGAACCGTCAGCACGGCTGGCCAAGCTTGTAACGGAACGAATGTAACGATCACGCCCGGTCTGTACATGGCGAACTGGAGTTCAACCAAGTCTCCTGGCGCCTGGTGGGCCACTTTACCAATCTCCGGCAGCGGCATTGAAGATCTTTCATTGGACCACACCGCTTCCACGGGCAGCTTCGGCATTGAGATTCAAAATGCCATCGATTGCTGGGTGAAAGGAGTGCGCGGCATTGACAGCGGCAAAGCCCACGTGGAATTGCAGGAGTCAGCCAGAATCTCGGTGATGGACAGTTATTTCTACCTAACGCAGAACGCGGTGACACAGAGTTATGGAGTCGAGTCGTTGAATTCCAGTGACAACCTGATCCAAAACAATATCATTCAATTTATAGCGGCGCCCCTCATGATGAATGGTTCGTGCTCGGGATGCGTCATTGCGTACAATTTCGCGACCAACGATTTCTTCACAGCCAGCACGGGGTATGTCCAGGCGTCTACGAACCAACACACCGCCGGCATCGACATGCTGCTGTACGAAGGAAACATTGCGCCCCAGTTTTATGCCGATAATTTCCATGGCACACATAATCTGGTGACGGTTTTCCGCAACCAGTTCATCGGGAATGACGGAGCCTGTTACAACGGGGCACCCCCGTATGGAGAATCTGCGTGCAATAACAATCAAGTGGCGATGGACATTCGCGCGTATTCGAGATTTTACAATCTCATCGCGAATGTTCTTGGGCAGGGCGGGACCAGCACTGGGTACCAGAGTGGCAGCGCGCCGATCTATAAAATAGGCGGTGGAAACTCGGCGAATGGCGTTACTGTTCCTGCGGATTCGGTCGTGGCGCCCACGCTTATGCGGTGGGGGAATTATGACGTAGTGACCGCTGCAGTCCGGTGGTGCGGCAATTCTTCCAACCCTGGCTGGGCAACCACCTGCGGCAGCACTTCGGAAGTGCCGACGGGTCTCAGTAAATATGCGAACGCAGTCCCTGCAACAACATCTCTGCCAGCTTCATTCTATTTGTCGGCTAAGCCCGCCTGGTGGCCTTCGGGAAAGGCATGGCCGCCCATTGGTCCTGATGTAACCGGAGGGAACATTGCTGGTGTTGGCGGACATGCATACACGACTCCCGCGCAGGATTGTTATTTGAATGTCATGAGCGGCGCGGCAAACGGAACTGGCTCGGTTTTGACCTTCAACGCGAGCCGTTGCTACTCCAGTGCCTCAGTAACGCTGCCTCTGCCGCCGACTGGATTGCAAGCCATCGTCAATTAGTCCCCCTCGGTTCGCTTGCAATGAGAAGCACCCCAGCCATGCCCTCCCTTGGGTGGCGTACGGGAACTTTTTACCCCGGCCAGTGAGCCTCCCTTGGGGAATCCCGTTGTCTATAGGTGGTAAGAGTTTTCCTCGCTGGCCTCCAGAACGCACGTCCTGGACATCGTGACAAGTCCCACCTGTTTACGTAAGCCTTTTATTTTCATTGGCTTCTAAGGGTCTTCGCCTGCCGGGACCCAAGGCCAACTCTGGCAGACTGATTGCGATTGCCCAGTACGTCCTTTGGAGTCATTGGTCTGCTTCTAAGTCACTGATTTTAAATGGCCTAGAGCAATATTTGAGCAAATCCTGCATTTAGGACTGGGACGAATGGCGGTAGCTTGTCCCGCCAGCCAGAGGCAGCCTACCAACAAGCCTTTTAGGTTTTCACCGCAGGCGAAAGAGAATACATGATTCGAGTGGGCGTCATCGGTTACGGGTACTGGGGTCCGAACATCGTCAGGAACCTACACGGACCGGACAATATCCGTGTGGAGATGGTTTGCGACAAGAGCATGGCAGCCCTTGCCCGGGTGAAGAAAGCACATCCTGCGGTTGCCACCACCACAGACCCCTGCGAAGTTCTGAAGTCTCCCCAAATCGACGCGGTTGCGGTCATTACTCCGGTTTGGACCCACTACGAACTGACCAAAGCGGCTCTTGAAAATGGTAAACACGTTTTTGTGGAGAAGCCCTTTACGGCGAGCGCGGCTCAGGCGGAAGAACTGATCGAACTCGCAGAGCGCAAAGGTCTTACGATCATGGTGGATCACACCTTCCTGTTTACCGGTGCGGTCCGCAAGATTCGGGAGCTGGTCGATAGAGGCGACCTGGGCGATCTGTATTACTACGACTCGCTGCGCGTCAATCTGGGCTTGTTTCAGCACGATGTGAGCGTCGTTTGGGACTTGGCGCCGCACGATCTCTCGATCATGGATCACCTGATCAAGAAGGAACCAGAAGCGATCGTCGCCACGGGCGAAAAGCATTTGAATGGCGTCGAAGACGTTGCGTTCATGACCATCTACTTCCCGCAGAACATCATCGCCCACGTCAATGTGAACTGGCTTTCCCCAGTGAAGATCCGGACCACGCTGATTGGGGGCGAGAAAAAGATGCTGGTTTGGAACGACCTCGTTGCCGATGAAAAGGTGCGCGTCTACGACAAGGGTGTGAGTATCAATAACGGCGACGGAGAAGGAATCCGCGAGGCCCTGGTGAGCTATCGCACGGGAGACATGTGGGCGCCGCAGATCGAGCAGGCGGAAGCGCTGCGAGTCGAGCTTGGATATTTTGCGGATTGCATTTTGAACAATAAGACGCCCTTTAACGACGGACACGCCGGGCTTCGAGTCGTTCGCATGCTGGAAGCGGTGGACCGCTCCATTCGAAAGAGAGGAGAGTTGGTGCGCCTGTGAACGAATTCTGCGCGATCGCCCCGGATGTGAAGCTCGGAGCCGGGGTCAAGCTTTCGAAGTTCATCAATCTTTATGGCTGCGAAATCGGGGAAAACACCAAGATTGGGGCGTTTGTGGAGATCCAGAAAAACGCAGCCATCGGAAGAAACTGCAAAATCTCCAGTCATAGCTTCGTCTGCGAAGGCGTGACCATTGAAGATAACGTCTTCATCGGACATGGCGTCACCTTCATCAACGATTCGTATCCTCGCGCAACGATAGGGGAGGGTCAGCTCCAAACGGAAAGCGATTGGAAAGTTGAGCGCACGCTGGTCAAGAAAGGCGCATCGATCGGGTCCGGGTCGACTGTTCTTTGCAACGTGACGATTGGAGAAAACGCAATCGTCGGCGCCGGGTCGGTGGTCACGAAAGACGTTCCGGCGAACGCCATAGTCGCGGGGAATCCCGCGCGGCTGAAGAGATACCTCGACACGAAAGTAGTTGCGGTTATGGGAGACAGAGAGTGAACGGAAAAAACGCCATTCCATTTCTTGATTTGGTGACGCCTCATCGCGAACTTGCCCCGGAATTGACCGAGGTGTTCGCGCGTGCATTGAACACCGCAGGTTTCATTGGCGGGCCGATGCTCGAGCAGTTTGAAAACGCGTTTGCGGAGTTTTGCGAGGCGAAATACTGCGTTGGGGTCAGCAGCGGAACCGATGCACTCCGCTTCGCGCTGATGGCGGCGGGAGTGAAGTTCGGTGACATCGTCATCACCGTGCCGAACACTTTCATCGCCACCACGGAAGCGATTTCGCAAGCGGGTGCGGAACCCAGGTTTGTCGACATTGATGAACGCACGTACAACATGGACCCAGTGCAGGTTCGCAAGTACGTTACGGAGTGCTGCACCTTTGATTCCCGCATGGAGCTTTTGATTGATAACCGGACCGGCAAGCCGGTTACTGCCATCGTTCCTGTCCACCTCTATGGACAGATGGCGGACATGGATGAACTCCTGGAGATCGCCCAGCAGTACAACCTCAGCCTTGTGGAGGATGCCTGCCAGGCGCACGGCGCGCAATATTTTTCGCGGAAGGAAAATCGTTGGTGCACGGCTGGATCGATGGGAATCGCTGCGGCATTCAGCTTCTATCCGGGGAAAAATCTGGGAGCCTGCGGGGAAGCCGGCGCCATTACGACCGACGATGAGACTCTTGCGCGAAAAATGCGCATGTTGCGCGATCACGGCCAGGCCAAAAAGTATTATCACGACATGGAGGGTTACAATGGCCGCCTTGACTCGATTCAGGCAGGTCTGCTTCATGTGAAGCTGAAGCACCTTGCGAGCTGGAACCAGAGCCGCCAGGAGCGTGCCCGCAAATACAACGAGCTTCTTTCTGCCGTGAGCGCCGATATAAAAGCGCCCTTCGAGCCGTCCTGGTCCAGGGCTATCTATCACCTCTACGTGATCCAAGTGGAGAACCGCGAGGCGGTGCAGGCGGCACTCGCCAAGGAAAACATCGGAACCGGAATTCACTATCCAATTCCGTTGCACTTACAGAAAGCGTATGCGAATCAGGGTTACCGCGCTGGCGATTTTCCGGTGGCCGAAAAGGCGGCTGAGCGAATCTTGTCCTTGCCCATGTTCCCAACTCTTTCGGAAGCGGACCAACTGCGGGTTGTCGAGACGTTAATTCGAATCGTGCTGGAATCCGCGCCACAACGCGCAGCGGCCGCGGCGGATTAGTCTGACCAATCTAAGCGGAGCAGAGTCGCTCGCGCGACGGCCAATTCTTCACGGGCCCTCCTGGCAGTTTTGCAAACACTCATTCTGATGTCCTCCACAACAACGCGAGAGGCGGACTTTTCTCCCAGCGCTTCGTCGCCTTCCGTTGCTCGCACTGAGCGGCTACGGGGCAAGCGCGTCGGGGTGGTCCTGTTCTCTTTTTATCCCAATGACCCCCGGCCTCGCCGCGCCTTGGAAGCCATGGCACGAGAAGGCATGCTGGTCGATTTGATTTGCCTCAGGGGTGAAGGTTCTCCGACGCGCGAAGTGCAAGGGAATGTAGAAGTTCTTCGAATACCACTTAAGCGCCGCCGTGGCGGAATGCTGGCGTACCTCTACCAATACGCGGCCTTCATTTTCCTTTCGTCCATGATTCTTGCCTGGCGCTCCTTAACCCGCGGCTACGATTTGGTCCACGTGCACAACATGCCGGACGTCCTCGTTGTCAGCGCGCTGGTGCCAAAAATGTTTGGCGCAAAGGTCATCCTCGATTTGCACGATCCCATGCCCGAGTTGATGATGACGATTTTCAAGCTCGAGAAGGACAGCTGGAGTGTCCGCCTCTTACGGCGCATTGAGAAGTGGAGCATCGCTCGCGCGAATGTCGTGGTGACTGTCAGCGTTACCTTCAAGCGTGTGTTTTCTGCTCGGAGTTGCGCTTCGGAGAAGGTGGAAGTGGTCATGAATTCCCCGGATGGCGAGATCTTTCCGTTGCGCGCGGCAACGACGCCCGCCTATGCGAGCCGTAAACCCTTCGTGATCATGTATCACGGGTCGCTGGTGGAACGGAACGGGCTGGATCTTGCCGTAGAAGCCCTGGCACGCGTTCGCGCGACACTTCCCGAAGCGGAGTTGCGGATTTACGGCGAAGGCACGCCTTTCCTCGATCGAGTCATGGACATGGCCAAGAGCAAAGGTTTGCAGGCGGCCGTTCACTACCTCGGGTCACGTCGGCTCGAAGACCTCGTGGTGGAAATTGAAGGCTGCGACGTCGGCGTCATTCCCAAT
>Ga0066675_10001078_pt1 | contig 11379 bp, 10 predicted proteins | sample GraSoiAngelo_124_FD_62295 | JGI IMG/M metagenome (GOLD analysis project Ga0066675, IMG submission 62295) | Grasslands soil microbial communities from the Angelo Coastal Reserve, California, USA - 14_0927_05_20cm | ecosystem: Environmental > Terrestrial > Soil > Grasslands | place: USA... | reverse complement strand
ATGGCTTCATGTGGACAATCACCGAGTTGCCCACGGCGTGGTAAAAACGCAGCATGCTGCGTGTCTACGATGTTGCATCGGCTGGAGTTTCACTCCTGGACGCCTAGCAGAGCGCTCATTTCTTCGTAAAGGAAACCTTCTCCAGGTCGGTAGGGCTGTACCCATTTGCCATTGATGACGAACTGCGGTATCGCACGTTTGCCTACGTTCCGTATAAGTTCGTCCACTGCGCCCGGCGTGCACTCGATGTCGACTTCATTAAAGGGAATATTGTGTTTCTTGAGAAAGTTCTTGGCCTCACGACAGTCCCGACACCAGAACGCCGTGTAAACGGTTAAGTCCATATTTCTATCGTAGCAAGACGGGAACTCAAGAGAGCTTCTGCGCTTCTAAGTTGCTGGGCTTAAAGGCCGAGCCTGCGGACGCAATTTCCCGCTCTGCGCTGATACTGATGAAATAATTGCGACCCTAACCGTAACCTTTCTGCCGTTTGTACGGATTACTCCAATGAAGACACAGTCCCCTAGGGAGACGCCAGTGAGGGCTCTGGAGTTTGAAACCGACGAACGGCTTTTGATTGAGGCCGCGCAACGCGATCCGCTCCGCTTTGCTGAGCTCTATGAGAGCAATTTCGAACGCGTATATGCCTTTGTCGCTTACCGCGTTCGTGATCGCGAAGAAGCGCAGGACCTGACGGCTGAAATCTTTCATCAGGCGCTTGCCAGTATTCAGCGGTTCGAGTGGCAGGGTAAACCCTTCGCTGCCTGGTTGCTTGGCATCGCAGCGAGAGTTTTGGCAGATCGTTGGGAGCGGCTGGGTAAACGGCTAGAAGTTCCTGGCGACGAAGTAGAAGAGGCTGCAATTGCAGCTGTCGTCGAGCAGCGTGCGATGTTGTTCCAGCTTGTCGAGGCTTTGCCGGCAGATCAACGGCAGGTCATCATCCGCCGCTTCGTCGATCAGCGCAGCATACGCGAGATCGCGCAGGAACTTGGACGAAGCGAAGGGGCCGTCAAGCAACTTCAGTTCCGCGCATTGCAGACTTTGCGCAGTCATATGAGGGGTAGATATGTTTAGTCCGGCACTTATCCAACAGCTTGATTTCGGGATCGATGTTCTGTTCGCCGAGCCTGATGCCGCGATTTCCAACGTCGATGCAACGGTGGCTGAACTCTTGGGCGTAGCAGCGGATTTGCGTACTCTGCCACGGCCCGATTTTCGGTCGCAACTAAGAGTCAGATTGATGGAGAGCGCTCTCGCAAGCTCACCGTTGAGCGGGCGTGAGGTGATGGCCTCGGCGGTCATTGCCGGTCGATCGTTCCCGCAGCCGCCAGCCAATTCCGCTAAAGAACGCATATTTCCAACACTTTTCGCAGAAGATGCAAGCAGCTATGCCCTGCACCGATCGAATTTTGCACTCTCCGTACTGGCACACGCAGTAGCGTTGACCCTGATTATTACTTCGGGCTTTTGGGTCGATCAGCATCATGAGCGGAGAGTGCAGACTCTCACGCTTATAGAACCTCCCGTTTCGGACTATTTGGCTCTCGATAATGCGACCAAGTCCGCGGGAGGAGGGGGTGGTGGTGGCGATCATGACAAACTGCAAGCGTCGCAAGGACACCTTCCGAAGAAATCTCTGGAGCAATTTGCCCCAGCCGAGGTTGTGATTCGGAATGATCATGCGAAATTGATTGCTGAGGCTACTGTGGTCGTACCTCTGCAAGTAAATTCTCCCGATAAGCGGTTGCCCAATTTGGGAAATCCGAGATCTGCGGTTGCGGGACCTCCATCGAATGGGATTGGATACGGTGCATCGATTGGTGGGGGTGCTGGTCTCGGCATCGGCAGCGGAATCGGGGGAGGGCTTGGGGCAGGCTGGGGTGCAGGCTACGGTGGCGGAGTATATACAGTGGGAGGTGGAGTAAGCGCTCCCCGGGCGATCTACAAGCCCGATCCTGAGTACTCGCCCGAGGCTCGCGAGGCAAAGTATCAGGGCACGGTGGTGCTGTCGCTGGTCGTGGCACCGGACGGCAGGGCTCACGAGCTGCGCGTTGTGCGCTCGTTAGGCATGGGTCTCGATGAAAAAGCCATCGAAGCAGTAAAGCAGTGGCGCTTCGAACCGGCTCGCAAAGAGGGTAAGCCGGTGGCAGTTGCCATCGATGTTGAAGTGAATTTCCGGCTCTTCTGATTCGGTTCTATGTCGTCGGAGCGAATAACTCCAAGCGCACGCGCCACGTGGTCGACTCTCCCGGCTTGAGAACGACCATGCTCGTCAGTTTGTTCTTCCACTCGCTGCCATAGGGATCCGGAAGATTGAACTGCGGCTCGACGGCAACGAAGCTCTTGTCCGGTGGCGAGTAAACCTGGATTGACTTTATCTCTCGCGACAACGCCCGAATGCGAATTCCATACTTCGAAGCAGGATCAATGACCGCCGTTGTCGCACTGCCGGTTGCATCGCGCTTCAAATCCTGGAAATTGTCGTCCAGGTAGATGTCATCGAGCGGCTTGCCTTCCGGCGCCGTGAAGTTGTATTTGCCGTTTCCCATCGTGACCGGATGAACTTCGCCAGTGGGGAAGACGTCATCGTAGTTATTCATTCCCGCGACTTTCTCTGCAGGCAAATGTAGACGTGCTTGCTTGCGGTCCCCGCCGGGAATCGCGAAGTATGGATGCCATCCGATTCCCATCGGCAGCGGCTCCTTTCCGACGTTCTTGGCCGTGATCGTCAATTCGGCTGCTTGATTAGTGAGCGCGACTTTTACGGTTACATCTGTGCTGGATGGCCAATGCCCACTCCAATCACCAGCATGAAAGGTTCCCGAAACGGTCGAAGCGTCGGGAGCGCTGTGCTGGCCAACATTTTCAAATTTCGAGGTAAGCATCAGTCCATGCATCGAATGCTTCTCGGCTCCGGGGTTTTTGCCGCTCCAGTTCGCCGGCAAGTGCACTGTCTGACCAGCAACCGTGGTGGTGATCTCGTTTCCGTCGGATGAAACCTTGCCGCGAATCCGATTGGCATAGGGCACAAGGAAGGCGCCGCCAATAGTGAAAATCTTATTGCCAAACTTGTCGTCGTGGTTGTCGAGCAGATCCTTGGCATCGCCGAGCGAGGGCGCGGCGAGGACTTCAACTTCGCCCTTTCCGGGCACGTAGGCTGTGATTTGCAGCACCGCCATTCCTCGTCCGGGAAGCACAGTGGCTGTCAGGAACTGCGGCTTGCTTTGATCAGTGCTCTGGGGACGCTTTAATACGACAACTGGTTCTCCGCCAATAGAGACTGAGCTTGGGGCCGGAACAACTTTTGTTCCCTTTTGCGCTGTGTTGGTTTTTTGTGCGAGCGATTGCGTAAAAAACGTGAGCAAAAGCAGGAAAAACAACCGGCGATTTTTCATTGGCGTCGCCCTCAGAGGGGTTTTATATGGCCGTCTATCATACGCGAGCGCTCAAAGCATCGGTCGCATGATCTAAACGGAGGAATTGCGCGCCAACGTTAGCGAGCAGGTCCACGACGGTGGCACCACAGAGGCATTCACGAGGACCAAAGCGGTTCGGAAAGAAGAGTTGTGTAGCTACTTCAATTTGAACTGAAGCTTTACAACTTCGGTGCTGACGACTGGTTTATCGCCCAACGTAGCTGGCTGATACTTCCAACGCTTTACTGCATCGAGCGCCGCCGAGCGAAGAATGGGCGGTCCCGAAACAGCCCGCGCTGCCGAAACGTTGCCTGACGTGTCCACGTCGAGGGTGATTATCACTTCGCCTTCAGCGCGGACTTGACGTGCCATTGAGGGATATTGTGCGGGAGCCGAGTACACCAATCTCGCTGGCACTGCTTTTCGCACTGGCTGAGGCGCCAGCAAAGCTGCCTTCATCGGGGTTTGTGCGACTACCGCATTTAGAACGTCCGGTTTCGTTGCATTCGAACTGTTGTCCACTGTCAAAGGAAGCGCCAGGGGCTCCTCGTCCACGTCTTCGACTGGTTTTGGTAAAGATGCCGACGCCGTTTGATGTCGGACGGCTACCTGCGCTTCTGCAGGGTTTGTCTCTGCGCGTGTCGGTGGCGGTGCCGACTCGAGGGCTGGCGACGATGGAGTCGAGCGCGCGACCTCAGCCGTGTTCGGAGTCGCCTTTTGCGTTGTGCCGTCCGCCTCCGCCTCATCATGGCTCGTCGTGGAACTTGGTTTTTCTGCGCTTTTCGTCTTCGGCAAAACTTGCGATATCGAGGATAGTCTTACCTGAGGGAGACTGACTCTCGGAATACTCACTTGGGGAAGACTGACTTGGGCAATCTCTGATCGATGCTGCATCCAATATCGCACTCCGATTGCAGCGACCGCCAAGGCCGCTAGCGACAAAGCCGAATAAAAGGCTTTCCTTCGTTGCTCTCGGCGATGTGCAGCGCGATTGGCTGCGCGGAATTGTGCTACCGAATCAATAGGTGCCGATCTGGAAGTAAATTTTTCCGGCGCGTTGAAAGAAGTACTTGTAGAAGTGCTGGTGGGAGCGCTTGAAAAGGCTTCTCCTGCAATCGAATCGGCGAGGCTCACAATCTCGTTGGCGCCTCTAATCGGAGGCTGGGATACTTGATGCTTCGATGAGTCGCCGAGTCCAGACGATTGCGTGCCGAACGATGGCGAGGCCTGCGTTTTGAATCTGTAAGAGCCCGAATCGGTTTTCAAATCTTCCTGCGGAAACTGAACGGGCCAGAAGTCCTGTTGCTCGCGAGTAAACTCAACCTCCACCGAATTCCCGTCCTTGACCACGGGTTCAATGCCGACGACGTGGCATTCCGCCGCGTTTCCAGTCTTTGCGATCTGGAGAGTCAACTTATGTCCCACGCGAAGGATGGAGTTCGTGGCGATTATGGCTCCGCGAACGGTCACAAACTGCGTGCGCGTTTCTTCGCGTCCGCCAAACTGGTCGCGGACCACCACCGGCAGCGAGATTGCGATGCGCGTATAACGTCGGGAGCGTGCCGGACGATTGGATGTCAATCCGCCGCTATCGATTGATGTGTTCTTGCCAGACGTCGCTTCGAAAACATCGGCTGCCCGGGGATCGGCCGTGATGTCGTTTCGTGGCGTCATTTTGTTCGGTGTCTCAAGAAATTTCGAGTCAATCTCCGCCCGAATTACACACCTTATTTACTGTCATGGGTCAGATAACGAAGGTAGTGGGCCTCACGGCAGTTCATTTCGAGTACTTTTGTTCAAGATGATTGCTGATGCCAGTGGCGCAAAGAAGTGGGCGAAGCCAGCCTAGTGACGATGCGCCAAGCTATTGAGAGGATTGACCGGAATCGCCAGCCGGAATATTTGGAACTGCAGTCGGAAAATGCGCGCGCGCACAAGGGTTTACCGAAGCCGTTGCCTCGCCTGTAAGGCCATTACCTTTCGTACTTGATGGCTGGATAAGGCAATGCAAATGCACACGATGAATATTAAACCAGGAGCGTACTTTGAAAAGACAGCTAATCTCCCTCACTTCTCTTTTGATCCTTCTTACAACGTGCAGCTTTGCGGAAGGAGACCGGGAAAAGCTCCGAGAGCGGCTCGACAAGGCAGGCACCATCCTCGATGAGATCACTTCAGCTCCCGACAGGGGAGTGCCCCAGCAGATCCTTGCGCACGCCCAATGTGTCGGTGTGATTCCGACCATGATGAAGGCTGGCTTCGGCATCGGCGGCGAGTACGGGCAAGGTGTGGTTACCTGCCGTACCGGTAAAGGATGGAGCGCGCCCGCGTTCTATCGCCTGGGAGGGGGAACCTTTGGTCTGCAAATTGGCGGTCAAGCTGTTGATGTAGTCATGCTGTTCATGAATGACCGCGGCCTCGAGTCGCTGATGGCCCACAAGATAAAACTGGGAGTCGATGCCTCTGCATCCGCTGGGCCGGTCGGTCGCACTGCTGCAGCCGATACGAACATCGCGATGCATTCTGAGATACTCACCTACTCCCGCTCCCGCGGATTGTTTGCGGGCGTGTCGCTGAAAGGCAGCTGGTTCGAGCAGAATGGCGGGGACACACGCACGTTCTACGGCCGCGACATCGATTTCCGGAACATTTTGAGCGGATCGGTGCGTCCGCCATCGGGCTCGGAACAATTCATTTCAGCCGTTCGCAAAGACTTTGGCGAAGCCAAAGCTGCTGTGCAGGATTAATCTAAGTGCTTTTTGGGCGGATCCCATGATCGAAAGGACTTAGATTACGAGATCCGATCGAGATCCCACCCGAGGCATGGGATTGGAATGGGATGATCCCATCCGTCCAGCTGTTCGCTTCCGAACAGGAATCATCTTCTGTGAACAGTCGGGCTGCTCGGCCTGCCAATTTCTGATTCGTTAAGTCTCGCAAAATCAATCTAGTTCCCAATCGGTGAAGAACATGCTAACCGGATAGGAAGTAGACCGTCTACAACCAGCATGTAGACGTACTGCATCCCGGAGCTGAATGAATCCTCATTATCAAAATCGCATTGAACTCTTGCAGGGGACCCTCGATCTGCTGATTCTCCAGACCTTGATTTGGGGTGAGCAACATGGGTATGGGATCAGTCAGGTGATCCGAGTGCAATCCGGAGATGTTCTTCAGGTTGATACAGGATCGCTCTATCCCGCGCTCCATCGTCTTGAACGTCAGAAGTGGATCAAATCGGCATGGAAGCTTACAGAAAACAATCAACGCGCGAAGTTTTATCAGCTAACCGCTGCGGGCCGCAGACAACTTGCTGAAGAGCGTTCGCGCTGGACTCAGATGTCAGATGCCATTGCGGCAGTGCTGAAACCCGTACGCTCGGAATAAGAGTCTTCGCTTATTGAGCTCGGCTTAGAACGGAGAATCGGATGTCGTTATTCAACAGACAAGAGAAGGATTCTGATCTCAACGACGAAATTCAATCGCATTTGAACATGGCGATCAAAGATCGGACTCAAAATGGGCAGACGGTACGCGACGCACGTAATTCTGCTCTCAAAGACTTCGGCAACGTTCTCCTGGTTAAGCAAGCTACTCGGGAAATGTGGTCGGGAGCTTCTCTTGAAGCCTTTTGGCAGGATTTGCGTTACGGAGCACGCATGCTGGCCAAGTCCCCGGGTTTCGCCCTGATTGCCATCTTGACTCTCGCGCTGGGAATTGGCGCGAACACAGCAATCTTTTCTGTTGTGAACGGAGTGTTGCTCAATCCGCTACCATATCCACATCCCGAGCAGATCGTTTCTTTGTTCACCGAAATGCCGAATTTCAAAAACGGGTCGATTTCATATCCAAACTTTGAAGACTGGCGCCGGATGAATCGCAGTTTCAGCTCCATCGCTGCGTATCGCTCCACTGGATTCAACCTCTCGGGGCATGGCGAACCCGAGCATCTGCATGGAGAGATGATCTCGGCAGGTTTCTTTGAGATTCTCGGGATAAATCCTCTTTTGGGACGCAGCTTCTCCGCCGACGAAGACCGGCTGGGCGCCAACCCGACTGTGATGATTACTGAAGGATTGTGGAAGCGGAAATACGGATCCGACCCCACGATTATTGGCCAACGCATGGTGCTGAATGATGTGGGCCGCACCATCATTGGGGTGGTTCCATCCACGTTTCATCTGCATATCCAGAATTTCCAGCGCGGGGGACCAGCAAACGAGGTCTATGCCGCGGTTGGGGAATTCAACGAGCCGCAGTTTCACAATAATCGCGCTGCAGGGTGGGGTTTAGACGGAATCGGTCGCCTGAAACCCGGGGTCACCTTCGAACAGGCTCGTGCAGACATGGATCGCGTTTCGCGAGATCTGGCCGCTGCTTATCCCGACGTCAACGGGAGTAAGAAGGCTTATCTGCTGCCGCTCAAAGATGAGATGGTCGGCGACATGCGTCCTGTGCTTCTTGTCATCCTCGGTGCTGTGATGTTCGTGCTGCTCATTGCCTGTGTGAATGTCGCGAACCTTCTGCTGGCCCGGGCTACCGGCCGGAGTCGTGAATTCGCCATTCGCATAGCACTCGGGGCAGGCGAGATGCGGATTATCCGCCAACTCCTCACTGAGAGTGTATTACTCGCGTTCGTAGGTGGCGCGTTGGGACTCGTTCTGGCGAAGTTCGGGACGGCAGCCGCCATCGCTGCCATGCCTGTGACAATGCCGCGGGCGGAGGATATTGGACTCGATCAGCGCGTCCTGTTGTTCACGTTGGTTGTCTCCATCCTTTCAGGCATCGCCTTCGGACTTGCTCCTGCCTGGAAGACCTCACGTTCGGATGTTGGTTCGACGCTGAAGGAAAGCGGCCGCACTTTGGCTAGCGGTCGCAGTCGTGCGCAAGGCATTTTCGTCATCTCCGAAATGGCACTGGCAGTCGTACTGTTGATCGGCGCTGGTCTCATGATCCGAACCTTGATCGTGCTTTGGGGACTCGATGCCGGCTTTAGTCCGCATAACGTGATGACATTTTCCTTTTCAGGACCGGCGTCGTACAAGAACAAGTCACCCGACCTTGTTCGCGCTACTCAGCGGCAGCTTCATGACAAGCTGGCTTCCCTTCCAGGTGTCGAGGCAGTTTCCTTCAGTTGGGGCGCTACTCTGATGCAAAGCGACAACGAGGATTACTTCTGGATAGTTGGCAGGCCCATGCCTCGACTCAGCCAGTTGCCTATGACGCTCCGCTACTTAGTCGAACCCGAATACCTCAAGGCCATGCAGATACAGCTCAAACGTGGACGATTCTTTAGCGCCGCCGACAACGAGCATGCTCCAAGAGTGGCAGTCATCGACGAGAGTTTCGCGGAAAAGTATTTTCCTGGCGAGGACCCGATCGGACATTTCATCAACACAAACACTGATCCGGATGATCCTGACAAAGCTCCAAATCCGCAGATCGTCGGAGTCGTCGCCCATGTGAATCAGTGGGGGCTGGATTCCGATTCGAAAAGTCCACTGCACGCGCAGATGTACGAGCCCATCATGCAGGTACCTGACAGCGCCCTCAAGCGCGGTGGATTGGCATCCGATGTTTACCTGCGCACAACGCTGCCCGGCGTGCCGTCGTTTGAAGAGATGCGAGAACGCCTATCGGAGGTCAATGGTGAACTCGTTGTGTTCTCTCCGGAACCGCTCGAGGAAATCGTTGCGCATTCGATTGGACAAAAGCGTTTCGCGATGACATTGCTCGCTGTATTCGCCGGCATTGCCCTGTTGCTTGCCAGCGTAGGAATTTACGGCGTGCTCTCATACCTGGTCGGGCAGCGAACGCAGGAGATCGGAGTCCGAATGGCTCTGGGCGCACAGCGCTTCCACGTGTTGCAGCTCGTTATGAATGACGGAGCGCGGATGACGCTGGTTGGCCTGGCAATTGGAGTCATCGCTGCGCTGGGGCTCACAAGACTCCTCTCCCATATGTTGTTTGGGGTTAAGCCGACCGATCCGCTCACGTTTTTGGCTGTAGCTACGCTTTTGTGCACGATCGCGCTTCTTGCCTGCTATGTTCCCGCACATCGCGCCATGAGGGTCGACCCGACGGTGGCTCTAAGGTACGAGTAGCCCTAGTCGCCGCGCATGGTAGAGACGCACAATGCTGCGTCTCCACTCTGTGGCGCGTGTTGAGGCCGACGGCCGGACAGCCGAAGAAGCCACGCTTTAGCCTGCACCCCGCCTTTGCTAGAATCGCGAATCCCCCATGCATCCGCTGCAACACATGTCCGAACCCCAGTGGAAGAACATGATGTTCCTCTCCTCGAGCGTCGCGCGCCTGCTGCTCGCGGGATTACTGGGTGGATTGATTGGCTTGGAACGGACGGTTCACCACAAGAGCGCGGGCATCCGTACTAATATGTTCATCTGCATCGGTGCGGCGATGTTCACGATTCTTTCGGACATCATTCCGGATCCAAGCCTTGCCGATCGAACGCGAATCGCTTCGAACATAGTTCAGGGTGTGGGATTTCTTGGGGCGGGAGCGATTATTCACGGAAAAGGCGGCGTTTCAGGACTCACGACTGCCGCCACGATTTGGGTGGTCGCCTCCATAGGAATTGCAGCAGGCGCCGGCCATTACCTGCTCGCTACGTTCGCGACCGGAATCATTCTGCTTGCGCTTTTTCTACTCGGATCGATTGAAGCCAAGCTTGGGCTGAAACGCATGGCCATGAGCTACGAGATCAAAGGCGAAAGCGCTCCCAAGATTCTCGATGAAGTTAACGAGCTGATCGAAGATCACCATCTCTCACTGCAGGGGCTGCAGGTCGGCCGCTCGCAAAATCTCTCTCGCGTCATGTTCAAGGTGACGTGCACGCTACCTGAGCACGAAAAGCTGCGCGCGGACCTCAAAATGGCTCCAGCATTCGAGAGCGTCGCCACATTCAACGCGGTTTCTGAGGAATGAGTTCGAAGCCAATCCTTTTTTGTAAAGCTGAGGCCTGCGGCAATGACTTTCTCATCGTCGAGTCTGCGGGCATGGGTAATGACCCGGCTGAACTCTCCCGATGTCTCTGCGATCGCCACCGAGGAGTTGGCGCTGATGGTGTCGAGTGGGTGAGTATTGATGAAAAGGGCCAGGTCGTCGCTCGGCTGTTTAACGCTGATGGTTCGGAAGCCGAGATTTCCGGAAATGGAACTCGATGCGTTGCCGCCTGGGCGGTAGAAAGACGGGGTGGATCTGAGGTCCGCATCTTGACCGGCGCGGGCGAGAAGGAGTGTATGCTTCTTCGCCGTTCAGAGCACGAATTCGAATTCATGGTCGAGATGGGACGCGCTGCAGTATTGGGAAAAAAGAGGATTCCCATTCCCGGAGGAAATGCAAAGGGACTAGAGATCTCGATAGGGAATCCACACTTCGTTGAGTTCGTTGACCGTTTTCCCGAGAGATGGCAGGCTCGCGCAGAGGTGATCGGGCAAAGCCGCGAATTTCCTCATGGAACGAACGTAGAATTCGTGCGCGTTCTCGGACGTAACAAAATCGAGTTCCGCATCTTTGAGCGCGGAGCCGGGGAGACCCAATCCTCCGGGACAGGATCGTGCGCCTCAGCAATAGCCGCAATTCACACAGGCCAAGTCTCCTCTCCGGTGGAGGTTTACGCGCCCGGAGGCAAGCAGGTGGTTCACTGGGATGGAGCAGATGCCTTGCTTCTCGAAGGTCCGGCAAGCCTGGTGTGCCGCGGCGAATTCTTCTATCAAGACTATTAAGCTTCCGCTTCGGTTGACTCGTATCAGCTAAGATTGAAAACTTGTGACTGCCGAGCGCTCATCTCTGTTTCGCCCCCCAGTTCTGCAAAGAGGAGACACGGTTGGCATCGTTGCTCCAGCCGGCCCGGTGAATCGGAAAGAGTTTGAAGCAGGTGTTCTGGCATTGCAGCAGATTGGTCTTGTTCCTGTCTTTTCTGAAAGCATCTTCGAGCGCGAAC
>Ga0066675_10001075_pt1 | contig 11383 bp, 6 predicted proteins | sample GraSoiAngelo_124_FD_62295 | JGI IMG/M metagenome (GOLD analysis project Ga0066675, IMG submission 62295) | Grasslands soil microbial communities from the Angelo Coastal Reserve, California, USA - 14_0927_05_20cm | ecosystem: Environmental > Terrestrial > Soil > Grasslands | place: USA... | reverse complement strand
GGCAATTCTTCCTTCCAGCCGATCTATGAAACAGCGCCTCGCTGCAGCTGGCCAATGGCCAAGGCTCCGTTTCATCCGCTTCGTTGCGCCAGATGGCTGCCTGGCGGCTCCCGAAGTGAAACACGATGCCGCCGGTGAGATGACCCTACGCAGGGCGAACACTCTGCTCAAGCGACAAGGAACGTCAAGCCGGTACAGCGGAGAGATGTCGCACGATGTCGCGCGAGGTTGTTTCCTGGAGGGCTGAAAGTAAAGGACTTGCAGGAGCTTTCAGCGGCTTTTCAGGGAAGAAGAATCTGAAGCGCAGCGGCCGCGCCGAGCGCTCACAAGCAATTGACCCGGATCGCCCCGCTTTTCGGTTTTTCCTGAGAAAGCCAGGCTTTCGGGAAAGCCAAGCCTACTTTACTTCCCAAGTGTCGCCCGCCCGAAGCAGCTTGGCGAGATCGCCGGGACCGCGCTTGGCAATGACGTCCTTGATCTGCTGGTTCATCACGTCTTCGTAGCGGGGGAGATCGTCCCAAGCGCGAAAAACTCCGATCGGCGTGGGGAAGCCCGGCCGGTGCTCCATGTGCGAGAGGAGAAAGCCGTAGGAGGGTCGCGGGTGGTGCGCGTCATGAATCACTAGATCGCTCTCCGTGATGCCGTTGCCGAGCTGGACGACCTCGATGTCGCCATCGGATTTCCTGCGGATGCCCTTATCGTGGTCCTTGCCGAATACCAGAGGCTTGCCGTGCTCGAGCTGCATCACGTGCTCGCTACGCGCGTCGCGTTCGGTCAAGGAGAACCATGCCCCATCGTTGAAGATGTTGCAGTTCTGGAGAATCTCTATGAACGCGGAGCCCTTGTGGGTCGCAGCGTGTTTCAGCGTTTCTTTCAGGTGCCCCTGGAAAACATCGACGGAGCGCGCCACGAAGGTTGCTTCCGAACCGATTGCCAGCGATATTGGATTGAAGGGCCGGTCCACCGACCCGAAAGGTGTTGATTTCGTCTTCTTGCTGAACTCGGAGGTCGGCGAGTACTGGCCTTTCGTCAATCCGTAGATTTTATTATTGAACAGCAGGACCTTGATCCCTACGTTGCGCCGCAGCATATGAATCGTATGATTCCCACCGATCGAAAGCGCGTCACCGTCGCCGGTAGCCACCCAGACTTCCAGTTCGGGGCGGATCGCCTTGATGCCCGTGGCTACTGCGGGTGCGCGGCCGTGAATCGTGTGGAAGCCAAAGGTGTTCATGTAATACGGGAAGCGGCTGGAACAGCCGATGCCGGAGACGATGACAAAATTCTCCTTCTTGATGCCTAGTTCCGGGAAAACGGACTGCACGGCGGACAGAATCGCGTAGTCTCCGCAGCCGGGGCACCAGCGCACTTCCTGATCGGTTTGAAAATCCTTTTTTGTGAGAGTCGGTGGCAGTGTGGCTGTGCTCATTGTCGGTTCTCCTAGAGTCCCAACATCTCTTCGATTTTCTGTTCCAGCTCAGCCTGCTTGAACGGCCGGCCCTGAATCTTGTTCAGACCCACCGCATCCACTAGAAATTTTGCTCGCAGAACCCACAAAAGCTGACCCATGTTCAGTTCCGGCACAAGCACTCTTTTGTAGCGTTTGAGAACGTCACCGACATTCGACGGGAGCGGATTGAGGTGCCGCAGATGCAAATGGCCGATCCTGCGTCCTTTGGCGCGTTGCGCCTTTAAGGCCGCGGTAATTGATCCGCAGGTCGAGCCCCAAGCAACAATCAGCAGGTCGCCTTCGGGATCGCCGGCGGGGAGCACATTGGGAATGTCCTGCACGACCGCGGCGACCTTGGCTGCCCGGATGCGCACCATATTTTCGTGGTTCAGCGGCTCGTAGTTGATGTTTCCCGTGGGGTCCTGTTTCTCGAGGCCCCCGATGCGATGCTCGAGCCCGGGAGTTCCCGGAACAGCCCAGGGGCGCCCCAGGGTGAGCGGATCACGCTTATAAGGCAAAAAGCCAATCGGATCGGTTGCAAATTTCACCGGGATTTCCGGAATATCGCTCAACTTCGGTATTCGCCAAGGCTCCGCGCCATTTGCAAGGTAACCGTCCGAGAGGATGATTACCGGCACCATATACTTAACGGCGATGCGGCAGGCCTCGATCGCCACCCAGAAGCAATCTGCCGGCGTTGAGGCAGCCAGCACCGGAATCGGGGCTTCGGAGTTGCGGCCAAAAAGCGCCTGCAGCAGGTCGGCCTGCTCTGTCTTGGTCGGCAGGCCGGTTGACGGGCCACCGCGCTGGATGTCGCAAATGACCAGCGGGATCTCGACCGCGACAGCCAGGCCCAGAGCCTCCGTTTTCAGAGCCATTCCCGGGCCGGACGTCGTTGTGATGGCCAATGCGCCGGCGTACGCTGCGCCGATCGCCGACGTGATGGCCGCGATCTCGTCTTCGGCCTGAAATGTCATCACCCCAAAATCCTTGTACTGGGAGAGCTCGTGCAAAATGTCCGAAGCCGGGGTAATGGGGTAACTGCCTTGAAAGAGCGTAAGTCCGGACTTCTGCGCCGCAGTAACAAATCCCAGCGCCAGTGCCTGGTTGCCGCTCATGCTGCGGTACAGTCCCGGTGTAAGCTGCGCCGGCGGAATCTCATAGCTGATCTGAAATGCCTCGGTCGCCTCGCAGTAGGAATACCCGCCCTTCAACGTGAGCTTGTTAGCCTCCACGAGCAGTGGTTTGTTCTTGAACTTGTCCTCAATCCACCGGACGGTCGGCTCCATCGAACGGTTATAGAGCCAGTAACACATGCCCAGGGCGAAGAAGTTTTTGCAGCGATCCATGGACTTGGCGTCGAGGCCCAAATGTTCCAGGGAACGCCGCGTCAGACGCTCCAGCTCCACAGCAAACAACCGGAATTTATCGAGGGAATGATCTTCCAGCGGATTCGAGGTCATCTGCGCTTTGCGCAGATCGTTCTCCTTGAAACTGTCGCTGTTGACAATCAGGATCCCATTGGCCTTTAGGTCAGCGACGTTTACCTTAAGCGCAGCCGGATTCATAGCGATTAGCACGTCGATCGCGTCGCCCGGTGTGTAGACCTCATTGGAGGAAAAGTGCAGCTGAAAGCCACTGACGCCAGGAATCGTCCCTGCAGGGGCGCGAATTTCTGCCGGATAGTCCGGAAACGTAGCAATGTCATTGCCGTAAAGCGCCGCGGTATTCGTAAACTGGTTACCGGTGATCTGCATGCCGTCGCCGGAGTCGCCCGCGAAACGGATGACCGCCTGATCAAGCACTTCGCGCTTATGTTTTACCGGTGGAACCTCTATAAGTGTAGACATTCTTGTCCCAGGCCTCCGCTAATCAATGAACTCCCCTTACCCCCGGGGAGTGCGGCTCAATCATAGGCATGAGGCGGCGCGGTGATCACCATGGCTTCTAAGGCAGCCCGCCAGGAGCCGTCTCTTAAGGATATCACACTGGATAGCGCGCCGCAGGGCGAGAATCCCCTGCTAGGCCATGTGTCCTTTCGGGAAAGACGCGCCGCGAACTACGCGTTTGATGCACGAGTGAATTGAGATCCGTTGTCCACCAAGCATTTCAGAAAGAGAGCCATCAGGATAGCGACGCGGCCCGGGAGGCCGCTTCGAGGAAACGCGGCCGATAGTAAACCAGCAAGCCGAGAATTGCGCCGGCGAATAGGAATGCCAGAACTACAGTCCAGCCGTAATGATGGCTGAAGTTTGCAGGAGAGAATTGTGTTTCAGGCAGATGGAGCGTCGCCTGCATTTCCTTCATAAAAGAATCCATCGCCGAGTTGTAGTTTGGGCTTAGCACCGTTACGACCGTGCTGGCCAGCCAAAAGAGCTGGAGGCCGAGGGTCAGCGAGTAACTCCACGGCTTAAGCTTCAAGAGGCCGATGCCGGCGAGGAAAAAAGCCAGGCAACTCAGTATCAGAACTGTTAAACCCGCGCTTCCCTGGAGAACGCGCCCGAACACGAAAATCGGCACGCGGAAGGGAAGAAAGGGAAGGAAGAGCAGGTTCAACATCGAAGTGATATAAAACCAGGCGAGCACGGAGATTGCACGAGGACATGCTGGCTTCTGAGGAAGATCTACGGCAACAGCAACGGTCGGGCCCCCAAACTGGGTCTTGACGGTCTGGCGGTTGAAGAGCACGAGCCACCAGATGCCAATCAGTAGCGGCACGCCGTAAACGATAAGCAAGATCCAGCGTACCGCTTGCATGCCCTCCGGGGGCCAATCAGGAGCCGGCGGTGAGGGAGAAAACGACATCAGAAATACAATGGAGATGCCCATGAGACCGACGAAGACCGACACCCCTCCCCAAATCAGGATGGAGATACGCGCCCAATGCCGAAGATAGAACAGCCCAATGCCGGTAGCCATACCAAAGAGGGATAGACACATCATAAGTCCTTCGGTGGCCAGCAAGGCGATTCTCATAAATGGGGGCACTTCGGGCGTGGTGCTGGGCAGCTTGACCAGCATTCCGAAAAATACGACTGCACAGCACAGAAGAAGGAAAAGGCTGCCCAAGATGGCCAGGACCGCCACGACAGTAACAGCGGCGGAGCGTTTCCGAGAGTAATCCATCGAATGGTTCTATATCACTTCCAGCCATGGCCGGGAAGACAGAGAAGGTAACGCGAAGAAAAAAAGAAGCTTGACGTTCGCTTTCCTTTCGCCTAAAGTGCCTGTGGCAAACAATTGCAAAGGGAGGCGCGCACATGGCTCTGACCAAACGGCAAAAGGAAGTCCTCGATTACCTGGTGGCATTTGAGACCAAGCACGGTTACGCGCCAAGCTTCGAAGAAATTGGCAAGGGCCTCAAGCTCACCTCTCTGGCTACCGTGCACAAGCACATCACTACGCTCGAGAAAAAAGGCTTCATTCGCCGTGGCTACAATCAAAGTCGCTCGATCGAGATTGTCCAATTGCCGAAGTCGGTCAAGGATCAGATCAGTGATCGCAAGTTGCAGGAGCTTCCTCTGGTGGGAAGGATTGCGGCCGGGCGCCCTCTGGAAGCTGTTGAAGAACGCGAGACGATTTCACTGGGCGATTTTGCGCGTGGTGGCAATTCCTTTGTGTTACAGGTCAAAGGCAGCTCCATGATCGAAGATCACATCCTGGACGGGGACTTCGTCGTGTGCGAGCAGACCCAGGTCGCCAATGCCGGTGACATCGTGGTGGCACTGATCGGAGGCGAAGAAGCGACGCTCAAGCGTTTCTATCGCGAAGGCGCCGGCAAGATCCGTCTGCAACCTGCAAATTCCGAAATGGCTCCCATCATGGTTGCCGCGAACGACGTCAAAATTCAGGGCCGTGTCATCGGCGTCCTCCGCAAGTACTAGCTCTTCATCATCTGCTTGTTCTACCCCCGACGATAGGCAGCGTATCTCTGGCTGGTCTCCTTCTTTTTGTAAGTGCGCTTATCGCAGATAAATTGTTTGTGTCCGAATCCCGTGGCGTGCATCAGAAGAGTGTCCACGATATCCTCGTGAAGCCCTGCGGCGCGCCGCGGCAGGGAAGATGAAGCCGAAGGAAGGCTCGTCCCAAGCCTGTGAGGTCGCGAACTTGCTCTCGAAACGTCAAAGCATTCTGGTTGTCGATCCCGATTCGGCCTCGCGCCGCCTGCTTGAGGAATTGGTGCGTTCGGCCGGCTATGACGTAGCCGTGTCGTCTTCTCAGGCGGAAGGATTCAAGTTGGTCCAAGATGCCAGCATCGACCTTCTGCTTCTCTCCGCCGACCTTGCTGACATCCAGTGCTGCGATGCCCTGGCGGAAGTCAAAGGCAATGCGGCCACTGCGGGGACGCGTGTGATTCTCCTCACGCAGGGCAGTGGAGCGGAGCGGGCTCGTGGCCTTGATCTGGGCGCGGACGAAGTACTTACTTGGCCGTGGGAGGCAGCGGAATTACTTGCCCGCGTGCGAGTACAACTGAGAGAAAAACATGCCTTTGACGAGCTGGGGGAGAAGACTCGCATCGCCGATGAAGGCCGTGAAATGGCGCAGACCGCTTTCCAGGCGCTCGCCGTAACCGAGAAGATGACCCGCGATGCTTTTTCCCTGGGCCGTGCCTTGAAAATTGGCGTTTCAGTGCTCTTCGCCGTTGCCATGCTAATCGCCGGGATCTTTCTTCTCTATTCCCGGCGCGCCGACAAGGAAGCTAACCGCGCTTACTCGGTTATCGCCCAGCTCGAGCGTGGCGCTCATCGGCAAGAGCAATTGATGGCGGATGCGCGCAATGCGCGCGCCAATCTTCAGCAATCCGATGTTCTCGAGCAAAGGCAACAGCTCAAGCAGCAGTCGGATGAACTGCGCCAGAAAATCTCCGGCGCTGGGTCCGGCGACGTGTCCACACTTCAGAAGCAGCTCGAGGAAACTACTACGCGGCTCAAACGCGTGGAGACCGAGGCGCAATCCGCGGAACAAGTGATCCGCGCCTATGCGCCAAGTGTGTGCCTGCTGCATGTATCCGTCTCTTTCGTCGACCAGGCTTCCGGCCGCCCGCTGCGTTATGGTGGGATCAATGCGGATGGCGAGCCACTCCACGACAGTGATGGTAACCCGGTTTATACGCTCGAAGGCCGTGCACCCGAGGTTCGCGCGGATTTCTTCGGCACCGGATTCATCGCCAGCGAAGGCCGTATTCTCACCAATCACCACGTGGCGCAACCCTGGTGGAAAAACGTCGAGCTTGCCTCAGTTTCTAGCCAGGGTCTTAGCCCCGCCGTCGCCGAGCTGACCGCCTATTTCCCCGACGCGGCTGCCGGCGTGGCCGTCAGCATTTCCGAGATTTCGGAGGAGGCCGACCTCGCGGTGCTGAAAGGCGATTTATCTGGTTTGAAAAAACCGATCCTGAGAATGGATGGCAGCAAGGAAGCGGCAGTCAGTGGCCAGCCGCTGCTCTCCCTCGGTTACGCCACGGGAATCAGCGCCATTCTCGCGCGCGCAGGTGAAGATGCCGCGAACGACATCGCAAAGACCACGGGCGGAAAACCGAGAGAGGTTGTCGACGAACTTCTCCGCCGCAAACTCATTCGCCCTCTGGTTACCCAGGGCCATATCGGCGACGTTCTTCCGGACAAAATTGTCTACGATGCGCAGACCACTTCCGGCAGCTCGGGAGGACCGCTCATCAATCGTGAGGGGGAGGTGATTGGCGTGACATTCGCGGTCGTCAAAGGTTTTGGCGGTTCGAATTTTGGTGTTCCGATTCGTTTTGCCCAGCCACTGCTCAAGCCGTGAGGACCCGTTTTGTCTTATTCTAATACCTGGAGCCGAAACGAAGTCTTCCGTGGCCCATTAGAATGATGTCTCGCCTCCTTAGCCGCGTTCATCCGACCTTCGTTTGCCTGATCGTCATTCTGTTGGCGTTGCCGACCCCCGTTCACGCATACGCAGTCCTCGCCCATGAGGCCATCATCGATGCGGCTTGGGAGACGCACATCAGGCCGCTGCTGCTGAAGAAATTCCCGCAGGCCACCGAGGAGGATTTGAGCAGGGCACAAGCCTACGCCTACGGCGGCGCCATCATTCAAGATATGGGCTACTACCCATACGGCAGCCCCTTTTTCAGCGACCTCACGCATTACATCCGCAGTGGTGACTTCATCCAGGCTCTGCTGCGAGACGCCAAAGATATAAACGAGTACGCTTTCGCCGTCGGTGCGCTCGCGCACTGCGCCGCGGACAACGACGGTCACCGCCTGGGCACCAACCGAGCTGTTCCGATTCTGTATCCCGGCCTGCGGAAGAAATTTGGCGACAGCGTTACTTTTGAGGACAGTCGGTTGGCGCATGTGAAAACCGAATTTGGTTTTGACGTTCTCGAAATCGCGCGGGAACGCTACGCCCCGGACAGCTATCACGACTTCATCGGATTCGAGGTCTCTCGCCCGGTTCTGGAGCAAGCCTTTCTGGAGGTGTATGGCCTGGAGTTGAAAGATGTGCTGGTGAGCGAAGACAAGGTTCTCAATTCTTACCGCCGCGATGTCAGCAAGCTCATTCCCAAAGCCACTCGAATCGCCTGGCAGCTGAAGAAAGACGAGATTAAGGACGACATTCCGAACGCCACGAAGAGAAAGTTTCTGTTCAATCTGTCGCGATCAAATTATGAACGCGAATGGGGCAAGGACTATCGCAAGCCAAGTCCGGGCGAGCGTTTTCTCGCGTTTCTCTTTACCTTGATTCCGAAGTTCGGTCCGCTCAAGGTCTTGCAGTTCAAGACGCCTACGCCCCAGACCGAACAGATGTTTGAAGCCAGTTTCAATGCCACGCTCGACCGCTACCGCAAGTTGCTGACGGGCATCCGCGAGGGCCAGATCGATTTGCCGAACGATAATTTCGATGTTGGAGAGAGCACCGGTCCCGGGAAATACCGTTTGAACGATGAAGCGCACGCCGAATTGCTGGCCAAACTCGCGGAAAAGAACTTTGTGGGCGCCACGCCCGGCGTGAAGGCGGAACTCTCGCACTTCTTCGCCGAACCGGATGCCCCTTATGCGACGAAGCGCAATGCCAAGGCCTGGGCCAAAGTCCAGACGCAACTGCAACAGTTGAAAGCGGTAGCAACCGCGCCAGGCATAGCCGATTCTTCACTGGCCTCTCCATCTGCAGCAGTTCCTTAGGGAACGCCCGTCCGCGCTCTTTTGGCTAATCTATCTAGTTTATAGCTTTGCTGTATCGGAAAAACTGTAACTGGGTCGCGTCATCACCATGAAACAATGTAGAATTTCGCGCGACCTATTGATTGCTTCTACAGATGAGGAAGACCAGACCGATCCGCAAGCTGCTCGCTGCCAATCGCAGCGAAATCGCTATACGCATCTTCCGCGCCGCCAACGAGCTCGGCTTGCGCACCGTGGCTATTTATTCGCAGGAGGACCGGCTCGCCCTGCACCGCTTCAAGGCTGATGAAGCGTATCAGGTCGGCGCCGGCAAGGGGCCTGTCGAAGCGTATTTGGACATTGCGGGAATCGTGGCGCTGGCAAAAGAGAGGGGCGTCGACGCCATCCACCCAGGTTACGGTTTTCTTGCCGAAAACCCTGCGTTCGCCGGTGCCTGCGAAAAGGCTGGCCTCATCTTCGTCGGTCCACCGCCGAGTCTCCTCGACTTGCTTGGGGATAAAACCGCCGCCCGCAGACTGGCCGCTTCAGCGGGGGTTGCGGTCCTGCCCGGAACGGAGAATGCGGTGAAGTCGGCTGCCGAGGCGCACAAAATTGCGCGGGAGATTGCCTTTCCCATCATTGTGAAAGCGGCGATGGGCGGCGGCGGCCGCGGCATGCGCGTCGTTCATGACGCCACCCAGCTCGATGCCCTCCTGGAAGAAGCCCAGGGTGAAGCGCGCGCCGCCTTCGGAGATGCATCTGTTTTCCTGGAAAAATATTTGCCGCATGCCCGGCACCTGGAAGTACAGATTCTCGCCGATCATCATGGTAACTTGCTGCATCTTTACGAGCGCGACTGCTCCGTGCAGCGTCGCCACCAAAAAGTAGTGGAGGTCGCTCCCGCCGCGAATCTCCCCGCGAATATCCGCAGCGAAATATGCGACGCGGCGGTGCGGCTGGCGCGCAAAGCAAACTATCGCAATGCTGGAACCGTCGAGTTTCTGTATGACGTGGATTCGCGGAAATGGTATTTCATCGAGGTCAATCCCCGCATTCAGGTCGAGCACACCGTGACTGAAATGGTCACGGGAATCGATCTAGTGCGTTCGCAAATTCTCATCGCGCAAGGTCACAAACTATATGAGCCGCCGATGGCGCTGCCGCGACAAGAGAATATTCTCGTCAATGGCGCGGCTCTCCAGTGTCGCGTGACCACCGAGGACCCGGAGAAAAACTTCGCTCCGGACTACGGAAAAATCTCCACCTATCGTTCTCCCGCAGGGTTCGGCATTCGTCTCGATGGCGGCACCGCTTATGCCGGGGCGATGCTCGGTGCCTATTACGATTCGCTGCTCGTCAAAGTCACAGCCTGGGGAGCAAATCTTCCCGAAGCTTGCCAGCGAATGGACCGCGCCCTCCGCGAATTCCGCATTCGCGGAGTGAAAACAAATATCCCCTTCGTCGAAAATGTCGTGAACCACCCCAAGTTTCGCGCAGGCGAAGTCACCACCTCTTTCCTCGATGAATCGCCTGAGCTTTTCCGTTTCCCCACCCGCGGCGACCGCGCCACCAAGCTGCTTTCCTATCTCGGCGAGATCATCTTAAATGGCAATCCGGAAGTGAAGGGCAAGCAGATCCCCAAAGAAATAGAAGCACCGGTCGTTCCGGCAAAGCCCGCCGGCAAACCGCCGGCCGGCACGCGACAACTCCTGCAAAAACTTGGGCCCAAGGAATTCGCCGTGTGGGCCCGAAGAGAAAAGCGCCTGCTCATTACCGACACGACTTTTCGCGATGCTCATCAGTCGCTCATGGCCACGCGCGTCCGTACGTTCGACTTGCTGGCCACGGCAAGCGCCGTCGCGCATCGGGTGCCCCATCTCTTCAGTCTCGAGATGTGGGGTGGTGCGACCTTTGACACGGCGATGCGCTTCCTTCACGAGGACCCCTGGCGGCGATTGCGGGAATTGCGCGAGCATATTCCCAATATCTGTTTCCAGATGCTCCTGCGCGGCGCCAACGCCGTCGGTTACGCCTCCTATCCGGACAATGTCATCATTGAATTTATCCGCGAAGCGTACGCCCAGGGCATCGACATCTTCCGCATCTTCGATTCGCTCAATTCCATCGAGAACATGCGTGTCTCAATCGACGCTGCACTAGAAACCGGCGCCGTTTGCGAAGCCGCCATTTGCTACACCGGTGACATCCTGGACAAAGGCCGTCCGAGATACTCGCTGAAATATTACGTTGCCATGGCCAAACAGCTGGAGAAACTTGGCACGCACTTCCTGGCGATCAAAGACATGGCCGGTCTCTGCAAACCTTACGCCGCATTCGAATTGGTGAAGGCGCTGCGTGAGGAAGTGGACCTTCCCATCCACTTTCATACGCACGACACTAGCGGCATCAACTCCGCCTCTGTTTTGAAAGCGGCCGACGCCGGAGTCGACGTTGCCGACGCGGCCATCGCCGCTATGAGCGGAGGCACCAGCCAGCCCAATCTCAACTCCATCGTCGAAGCGCTCTGCCACACGCCCCGCGACACGCGGCTCGATGTGGACACGCTAAACGAATGCTCCGACTATTGGGAAACTGTTCGCACTTACTATCTACCGTTCGACTCCGGCCCCAAGGCCGGCTCGGCGCGTCTGTACCAGCATGAAATTCCCGGCGGTCAGTACAGCAACCTGCGCGAGCAGGCTGCCGCCATGGGTCTCGGTCATCGCTGGCGCGAAGCCGAAAAAATGTACGCCCAGGTGAACCAGCTTTTCGGCGACATCGTCAAAGTCAC
>Ga0066675_10001055_pt1 | contig 11424 bp, 10 predicted proteins | sample GraSoiAngelo_124_FD_62295 | JGI IMG/M metagenome (GOLD analysis project Ga0066675, IMG submission 62295) | Grasslands soil microbial communities from the Angelo Coastal Reserve, California, USA - 14_0927_05_20cm | ecosystem: Environmental > Terrestrial > Soil > Grasslands | place: USA... | reverse complement strand
GCGACACCTACCGCCGCTCGTCCGGAAGACCCGCGTCGGGCGCTTCGACCGTGAGCCAGCCTCGGCCGGCAGTCAATTAGGGATTTCACCTACGCCGATCGTGCTCGAGATCTTCTCGGTACCACTGGGCCCCGGGCCGGCTCATAAGTGGATCGTCAGTTCGAGAGGCTGCGACAACAGTTCCTATAACGGCGTGAGTGGCGGAGGACTTTCCTGGCCGTGGGGAAACCGTAGAACGATCACGGTGATGTTGTCTCCGCCGTCGCGTTGCACGACCAATTCGACCAGGCTGTCGGCAGCATTCTGCGCCTCCACGTGACGGCACAACGCGGCCACCTCGGAGTCGGCGACCACGTCCCATAGACCATCAGTCGCCAGTACGAAGCCGATGTCATCAGACGCAAGTCTAACGGTAACAATCTCTGGCTCGGAAATAATGCCGATGCGACGCAGGTCTCGGTCTCCAAGCGAGCGCGTAATCATTGGACCGCGCAAGGTCAACGGATCCACAACATACGGACCTCTCAAGTTCCCGCCGGCGCTCAGCACACGGCGTCGTTCATCCTCGCGATCTGTGCGATGAGCGCGCGTGAGGACCGCATAGTCAGATGGTCGCAGTAACAGGGCACGCGAATCGCCCACCCAGGCCAGTGAGAGTTCATCGCGTCGCCGAATTATCGTAGTTGCGGGCGTCGGTGAGCCGCTGCCACGTGGCCGCCTCCTCGAAACGGACCGCGCTCCCCCGGCCGGTCTGAAGGACTTTGCAGATATGGTCCATGCCGTTCACAGGAGCTCCCGCCGCACTGCACAGGTCCGAGGCGCTCCGTGCTGATAAGTAATTGGAAAGATACTCAAGTCAGTAGGCCATTGGTTGGCACCGGGCTTGCGCTGGCCAGGTTAAGGTGGTTTCGGCTGCGTAAGCAGGAAGTTCTTGCGCTCACGAGGTGCACAGAGGAGGGCTGAGATATGAGAGATCGCCTAACGGAGCGGCTGCTGTCAGTTCTCTTGAGCATATTAGCGACTGTCTTTGCCGCGGCCCCCGCGGCTGCCAGCTCGTTTCCCGATTTCGTCGACGACGTCATCACCGTGCCTGAGCCGGGGACACTCGTCCTGCTCACGACCAGTGCCGCTGCTCTGGCCGGGTTAGGCTGGCTTCGGCGCCGTAAGTAGCCGGGTTCCTGTCCGCCCGCGGACTCCGACAGGAGAGTTCCGGCTGTCCGGGCCCTTCCAACACGGCGGCGCCGATTTTCCGGCGCCCGGCGCCGGTGGAACGTCCGAGCCAGGAGCACGTAGTAGGCCGTGTGCCAGGTGAGGCCTAGCGCCGCGCAGATCGTCGTCATCGCGTGCCCCCGCGGGCTCTCTGCGCAATAACGGCGTTTTTTTACGACCTCCTGGGCCGCGCGCAGGATACCGACCTCCATGGTCTTGGGGCCGAGGGCGCGCTCGAGTTCCCGAATCTGGGCATAGACCTCGCGCAACTGGCTGGCCGGGACGACATCGTCACTGGCCTGGGCGGCCGTCGTCGCGCCCGCTTCCGCGAACCGCGTCCAGCTGCGGATCACGCCGGGCGAGATGTCGAGCTCACGACTGAGCTCGGCCAGGGGCTGCTCCCCGCTCAGAATGCGCTGGACCGTTGCTCGCTGAACTCCGTGCTGAACGCACGATTGCCGTCCGCGTTCCGCGGATGCTCGCTGACCGCCCTTGCCGGTGTGTGATAGCCTTTGCGCCAGTGTTGGCAGCGCCGCGTCCCGCCCTCGTCGTCACCATCGGGATCGCGCTCCTCGCCGTTACCCCGGCCTCCGCATCGGACACGGCGGACCAGAAAGGGATGCGGCTGGCCGTAGACCACCTGCTCGGGGCGCAACGGCCGTCCGGTCTTTTCGCCTACGACTTCGATTTCCTCGAGGGCAAGCCCAAAGAGTCCGAGAACATCGTTCGACAGGCCGCGGGCGCCTACGTCCTCGCCGAGTACTACGTGCATGCTCGCGACGAACACGTACGCGGGGCCATCGAGGCGGCGCTGACGGCGCTCGACGCTCAGTCCCTTCCGATTGGCAAGAGCCCGCTCCGGTCGTTGCTGGACCGCATCGGTCTGCTCTCGCTGCCGATAGGCCGCTCCAAGCTCAGAGTCGCTCTCGAACGACTCGACTTCCTCTATCGGCCGGGCACGGACGCCAAGGTCGTCTCGGCAGACCGTCGTTACGCCAACGCCTGGGCGGGAGCGACGCCGATCGCGTTGCTGGCAGAGCTCCAGTACCACCGGGCTTCTTCCGACGGACGCTTCGCCGGCCAGCGCGCGGCCTGGCTGAAAGGCCTGCGCGCGCTGCATGTCCCCAACCGCGGCTTCCGGGCCTTCCCGTACTCGCTCGAGGGTTCACCCTATGTCGATGGGCAAGGATGGCTCGCCCTGGCGTTTTACGCGAGTGCGTTCTCGCTGGATGAAAGCCTCGCGGCATTGCTCACGGAACTGGACGGCAATCTGATGACGCGTTACGGGCGAGAATTCTCGTTCCAGTTCTACCACTGGGGCACGATGGCGGCGGCCCTCCGGTGGAAGCGCACCTCCGACGAGAGGTTCGTACAGTTCATCCGAGCGCAGGCGCAGGTCGCCCTGGATCAACCCGCGTGGACGCGTGCGCGCTTCGAGAACACGTGCGCTCCGCTGGAGGGGTTAGCCACGGCAGCCGCGGTCCTTCGCGGGCGGGACGACGCCGAGATCGCGCTGCGGAGGCGGATCCATGAGCGGATCGACGCAGAGATGACGAAGAATCGTGCCCTGCAAATCCAGCCGGATCAGACGCGCCTTCAGCTCGCCGATGGCGCGTACCGGTCCTTGCCGAGGCTCCGCGACTTCTCCGGCGCCTTCCTCGCCGGGCTCTTCGAGCCCTACACGCGCATCGACCTCACCGGCCACTGTCTGTCGGTCATGGTGAAGCTCGCCGGCGAACATCAGAGGTCCTCACAGCGGTAGCGCACCTCGCTCCGCTGCCCGCTTCGCCAGTCGGGCGTTCCGTAGATCACGAGGGTGAGCCCTGATCCGCGCGTGAGCCCACAGAGCCGCCGCGCCACACTTTTGTAGGTCCGCTCCTCAGGATACGGCTCCACATTCCGTTCGCTGATCGACCAGCGGAACACGTCCAGAACCAGCTGCCCGCCGCCGAGACGGCGCAGGTGCTTTTGCGCTTCGGCGGGCAGCTGCACCTTCACGCGTTCGTCCACATGCACGAGGGCGTGTTTGGTGCTCGCCGAGTAGAGGGCCGCCGAGAAGTTCGCGTCCCACGCGTCGAAAAAATTGAGGGCCGGCATGACGGCGAACAACAGGAGCACCGCGTAGTGGGGGACGAAGCTCCGCTGATACAGCATGGCGCGGAGCGGGCTGTCGTTGACTCTCCAGAACAGGAGGCCGACGGACGCCGCCATCACAACGTTCCACGGCCACACGAGGCTGTCCCAGCGGTGACCGAAGGGCCCGATCAAGAGCAAGAGCAAGGCATGCATGCCCATGGCCGCCCGGACCGCCACCTGGCGGAACGGCCGAGTCAGGAGGGCGACGCCGAGGCTCGCTTCGAGGAGGGCGACCCCCAGACCGAGCGGGTAGGGCCAGCCTCTGACGCTATCCGGCAGCAGGCCGATGAGGGGGCTGATCAGCCAGGGGAATCCTCGCCGGATAAAGCTGACGTTGACCTTCTGTAGCCCGGCCCAGAAATAGGTGCTCGCCGAGATCACGCGGCAGCTGTTCAGCACGGCGTCGCGCCGGGCGTCGGCCGATCCTGGGCCGTGAAAGCTCAGGACGGCGAGGATGGCCGCGTACTGGTAGACCCATGGGGTCCAGCGGGCCTGGTCCCACAGCGTGTAGACAGCAACGAGAACGACGAAGCCCACGAGGTATGGTCGCGGGCGACGGACGAAGATGCTCGCGCCGAGGAGGGCCAGGAGCAGGCCGAACCACGCGTAGTCGAGCGGAAATGGAACGAGCGAAAGTCGGTCGGAAACTGGCGCAGGCGGAAACGAGCGCGAGGAGAGCCAGAGCCTGGGGGAGAGGAGCAGGCCCGCGATGAAGCCGCAGGCGGTGATCGTCCTCAGCCAGCGGAGGCGTACGCTGGGATCGACGAACCTGAGGTGCGACATTCTAAGAATCAATGGGTTCCACCCGGCTGACCCACTCTCATGACTGATCCGGCAAAGCATGGAAAGCCACGATGACACTCGAGAAGCTAGCCCCACGAATCGAACCCGTGAGAAGCCGCCCAACTTGCCGCCCGCCGCGATCACGCGGTGGCAGGGGACGATGAGCGGAAACGGGTTCTCCCCGAGCGCTTGCCCCACGTCGCGGGCCAGGGCTCGCCCAGCCGGGCCGCGATCTCGCCGTAGGAGCGGGTCGCGCCCGGCGGAATGGTGCGCGCGACCTCGTAGACCTGCCGGTGGAAGGGCAGCACGCCGTCCATGTCGAGCGCGACCGCGTCGAGGGGCCTTGGCTCGCCGCTCAAGAGAGCCACGATGCCGTCCACGGTGCGCTGCACGTCGTGCGGGGGCGCTGCCTCGCGCGCGCCCGGGAACCGCCGGAGCAGGCGGGCGCGCGTCTCGGCCTCGCGCGGCTCCGAGAGCTGCACACCCGTCACCCCGTGCTCGCTCCACGCGATGCCGCAGCGGCCGATCGCGGTGTCGAAGAGACTGAACTCCATGCCCTATGAGACCACGCCCGGGCGCCGTTGTGGTGTCGTAGCGCGGGCGCTACACTACCCCGTCATGCCCCCGTCCGCTCGCGTCGTCGGCCTCGAATGCCTGCGATGTCACACGGTCGTGGACGATCCCAGGGGCTTCGCCGGCTGCGCGCGCTGCCGCCAGGAGGGCGTGACCGTCAACCTCTCCGTCCGGCTCGATCTGAGCCCACTCGCGGGCCTGCGCCCGGAGGCTCTGCCGTCGACTCGGCGCGGGCTGTGGCGCTACGCCGCCGTGCTGCCCGTGGCGGCCGAGCAGGCGGTCACCCTCGGTGAGGGGGCCACCCCGCTGGTGCACCTGGAGCGGCTCGGGAAACGCCTCGGTCTGCCCCGGCTCTTCGCCAAGGACGAGAGCCGGAACCCGACCTGGTCGTACAAGGACCGGCTCTGCGCGGTCGCGGTCAGCCACGCGGTGGCCACCGGCGCCCGCGTGATCACCATCTCGTCCACTGGCAATCACGGCGCCTCCACCGCCGCCTACGCCGCGCGCGCCGGGCTGCCCTGCGTGATCTTCACGCTGGCCTCGGTGCCGGAGACGATGAAGACGCTCATGCAGGCTTATGGGGCCGCGGTCGTGGCGTGCCCGACGGCCGAATCACGCTGGCAGCTGATGCGCGAGGGTATCGAGCGGCTCGGCTGGTACCCCACGAGCGGGTTCGTTCTGCCGCCGATCGGCTCCAACCCCTACGGCATCGAGGGCTACAAGACGATCGCCTGGGAGATCGCGGAAGATCTCGGATGGGCGGCGCCCGACGTGGTTGTGGTGCCGAGCGCGTACAGCGACGGGCTCTACGGCATCTGGAAGGGCTGGGCCGAGCTGCAGGCGCTGGGCCTCGTGAAGGACGTGCCGCGCATGATCGCCGCCGAGCCGTTCGGGCCGCTCGCCAACGCCCTCGAGCGCGGCCTCGAGGCGCCGGAGCGGGTCGCGGGAGGCACGTCCGTCGCCTTCTCGATCGCATCCCCCGATGGCACGTGGCAGGGCCTGGCGGCATTGAAGCGGTCGGGAGGCGCCGGCGTGCGAATCACCGACGAGGGGCTCTTCGAGGCCCAGCGAGCGCTGGGGCGCGAGGAGGGCCTCTTCGTCGAACCCTCATCGGCCACGTCGCTCACCGCGGTCATGACGCTCGCCGCGCGGAAGGCGCTCGATCCAGAGCAGACCATCGTGGTGGTGCTGACCTCCGGCGGGCTCAAGGACCCGGGCGCGAGCCGAACCTGGCTGCCGCCGGTGCCCGATGCGCCGGCCGACTTCGACGGCGTCCTCCGCGTCCTGCGCGAGCAGTACGGCCTGCGCGACCTGTGATGGAGACTCGCTGGGCGACCAGCCCGGGCATCGCCCTCATGGGGGCCGACGTGCCGTCGCGCGTCACCGCGTGGGCCCGGGCCGCCGAGCGCGCGGGCCTCGGGAGCGTGTGGATCATCGAGGACTACTTCCACCCGGGTGCCTACGCGCTGGCCGCCGCGGCCGCCGCGGTCACCGAGCGTCTCGCCATTGGCCTGGGCGTCGTCAACCCCTACACGCGGCATCCCGCGCTGCTCGCCATGGAGACCGCCGCGCTCGCCGGCATCGCCCCCGGCCGCGTCGTGCTCGGGCTCGGCTCGAGCAATCGGCGCTGGATCGAGGCGCAGATGGGCATCCCCTTCAAGGCGCCCCTCGGCGGGCTGCGCGAGTCGGTCGAGATCGTGCGGCGCTTGCTCGCCGGGGAGCGGGTGACGTTCCGGGGCGAGACGTTCACGGTCGACGACGTCGCGCTTGAGTGGAGGCCGCCCGAGGCAGTGCCGGTACTGCTCGGGGTGAAGGGCCCGAAGGCGCTCCGGATGGCCGGCGAGATCGCCGACGGCGTGCATTGCTCGGTGCTCGCCTCGCCCGGCCACGTGCGCCGCGTGCGCCAGACCGCCGGCGCCGGCCGCGCGGGCTTCACCGTGCTCGCGTACGTGATCATGGCGGTGAGCCCGGACGGGCCGGCCGCGCGCGCCTCGGTCAGGCCGCTCATCGCGCGCTATCTCGGCGCGCTCCACGGCCAGTCGATCCTGCTGGACGCCGGCCTCGGATCCGACCGGACCCAGCCGTTCCGCGAGGCGTTCGGGCGCGCTGCGGATCTGGTGGACGACGAGTTGATCGACGCCCTCGCGGTGGCGGGCACCCCGGAGCATTGCCGGCGCCAACTCGCGCGCTGGGCCGAGGCGGGACTGGACGCGCCCATCGCCGTGCTGCCCCGCGGCGCCGACATGATGGAGCAGCTCACGCGCTGCGCGGGGATACTGGTGCCCGCGTGGCGGGAGTTGATCGGCACTTCGCGCACCCGGACCTCATGATGATCGGCGGCCACGGAGCGGGCCAAGAGCACCGATGGCAGCAAGGTGATCCCCGAGATGTTCAAGTCGGGACCGATGAGCGGCGCGGCGGGCACCTACAAGATCACGCCCAACGGCGAGATCGAGACCACGGTGTTCATCGGGACCTGGGAGCGGACGGCAAGGTGCAGCTCATCCGCGCCTGGGCGCCGCCGAAGCTCGACTGAGGTAGCCGGCATGCGATTCGGCGTCCACATCCCGACCTGCATCGAGGGGATGATGTATCCGGTTCCCTTCGCGAAGCCGTCCGACATCCTGCCGACCGCCCTGCTGTGCGAGCGACTCGGGTTCGACTCGGTGTGGGGCAACGACCACATGACGACCCAGCGCTACGTGCAGAAGGAGTTTACCGACCCGCCGAACTTCTTCGAGCCGCTGATGACCTTCGCCTACTGCGCCTCGCGCACGACCAAGCTCAAGTTCGCCACCGGCATCATCGTTCTGCCCATGCGCAACATGCCCGTGCTGGCCAAGCAGGTGGCCACGCTCGACCAGCTCTCGGGCGGTCGGGTGATTCTCGGAGTGGGCACCGGTGCTTATCGGGAAGAATACGAGGCGCTCTTCCCGGATGCCAAGGGCGCGCGCCGCGGGACCATCGTGGACGAGGGCATGCAAGCGCTGCGCTTACTGTTCACCGAGCGCCGGGCGACGTTCCGGGGGAGCGCGGTCCGTTTCGAGGAGGTCGAGTGCTTCCCGAAGCCGGTGCAGGATCCGATGCCCATCTATGCCGGAGGCAACCATCCCGAGGTCCGGCGCCGCGCCGGGCAGTACGCCCAGGGCTGGATGCCCGCGGTGCTGTCCCCGGAAGAGATCGAGCGCGGCGTCGCCGATATCCATCGCGTGGCGGCGTCGGCGGGCCGCGACGGCTCGCGGATCGACATCGCGCCGCAGTTCGCGGTGTCCGTCGGGCGCACGCACGACGAGGCGGTCCGGCGCTTCCGGGCCTCGCAGCTCTTCAAGCATCTAGAGTCGCTGAAGCGGTCCACTCTCCGAGAGCAAACGGGTGGATTCGACCAGCGTAACTTGATCGGCAGCCCGGCCGAGATCTCCGAGCGCATCCGTGTGTACGAGCGGGCCGGGGTGACCACCCTGTCCGGCATGTTGTTCGTGGCCAGCTCCGTTCCCGAGATGCACGAAGCCATCGAGCTGTTCGGCCAGGAAGTCCTGCCCAATTTCAGGAGGTAGCCCATTTCAGGAGGTAGGCAATGGATCCGCACGTGAAGTCACGGCTCACGAAGGTACTGGACGCCGAGGGCCTGGGCGCCCTCGTAGCGAGCACGCCCGAGAACCTCCAGTACGTCACCGGCTTCCGCTCGATCGCCCACGCCCTCTTCCGCGGTCTCGAGCTATACGGGGTGTTCACGCGCCAGGGGGTGGGCCTGGTCATTCCGTTCATCGACGCGACCGGGGTCTCCGCCGACTCCATCGCGGTCGACCGACTCGCCTGCTACGGGAAGTTCTTCTTCAACTACGCCGAGCAGCCTGGGCCGGTCGGCGCCCGCGTGCGTGAGATCACGAGCGCGCCCGCGGCGGGCCCGGGCGAGGCGCTCCGGGAGGTGCTGGGCGGCTTCGGCGCTCTCGGCAAGCGGATCGCCCTCGACGAGGCGGGGGTCTTCCCGGCCACGTGGCAGCGGCTCACCGAGCAGCTCGGCGGGACCGCGCTCGGGCCCGGCTACGCGCATTTCCGAACGGCCAGAATGGTCAAGAGTACGGAAGAGGTGAGGCGGCTCGAACGGGCCGCCCTGATCGCGGAGGACGGGGTGGCCGCCATCCTCGGCATGCTCAAGCCCGGCGTCACCGAGCGCGAGGCCGCCACCGTATTCGAGCAGGAGGTCCTCCGCAAGGGCGCCCAGCCGTTCTTCACCGTCGTGACCATGGGGGAGCGGGCGGCCCTGGCCGACGTCTACGCCTCGGAGCGCGCGCTTGCGCCGGGCGACCTCATTCGCTTCGACCTGGGCTGCGTGTACCAGGGCTACCGCTCGGACATCTCGCGGACTGCGGTGCTCGGCCGGCCGAGCGACAAGCAGCTCCGTTACTACAACGCGGCCCGGGACGGGGAGATCGCGGCCATCGCGGCCATGAAGCCGGGGGTGGCGGTCAGCCAGATCTTCGAGACCGCCATGCGGGTGACGCGCGAGCGCGGCATGCCGCACTACGAGCGGCATCATGTTGGCCACGGCATCGGGCTCGAGCCCTACGATCCGCCCACCATCAACGCGGCGACCCACACCGCGCTGGAGCCCGGCATGGTCTTCTGCGTGGAGACGCCCTACTACGAACATGGCTGGGGTGGCGTCCAAGTCGAGGACGCCGTCGAGATCACGACCGGCGGCGTCCGCCGGCTCACCCAGTCGAGCCAAGAGCTGGTGATCGTCGGCTAAGAGCGCCGAGCGAGGAGAGAGCGATGGTAGTGACGCGGCGAAGCACGATCGGAATCGCAGTGGTACTGGCGCTCGCGCTGGGCGGGGAGCGGCCGGGGGTGGAGGCGCAGTCTGCTTCGCCCATCAAGGTGGGGTTCGCCTCGGCCATGACCGGGCCCTCGGCGATCACCGGCGAGGGCGTGAAGTGGGCGGCCCAGATGCTCGCCGACGAGTACAACGCCAAGGGCGGCATCATGGGCCGGAAGATCGAGATCTCGTTCGGCGACAACGCGGGCACCCCGGGTGAGGCGGTGAGCGCGGTGCGCAAGCTCGCCGACGTCGACCGGGTGGACGTCATCATCGGCCAGACCCACAGCGGCGCGTGCCTGGGGGCCCTCCCGGTGGTGAAGGAGCTCCAGGTCCCGATGGTCATCGAGGCGTGCAGCAACCCGAAGATCCGTGAGCTCATCGGCAAGCCGGTCAACGAGTGGGCGTTCCGGGTCAACCCCGACGACGTGATGCTGGCCAACCAGTTCGCCAAGCACATGAGCCAGTCGACGAAGTCGGTGTCGATCTTCGCCCAGAACGACGACTTCGGACGCGGGGCGGCCGCGGCCTACGACGTCGCCTTCAAGAAGTACGGCATCAGGCTGGTGAGCACGGAGTTCTTCGACCGCGGCCAGCCCGACTACCGCCCGGTGCTCACCCGCGTGAAGCGGGCGAATCCCGAGGCGGTGCTGCTCGTCATGCTGGCCAGCGAGGGCAGCGTGTTCATGCGCCAGTTCCGCGAGATCGGCTTGACCCAGAAGCTCTTCGCGCGGGGCAGCATGGCCACCGTCGAGTTCCTCCACCAGGTGCGGGACAACCCCTCCATTGCCGACGGCCTCGTGGAAGCGACCTACTGGACGCCGGCCCTCGACCCGGCGTGGGAGAAGCAGTGGCTCGACCGATGGAAGGTGCCGGTACGGGTGCATGGCAGCCTCGCCGCCATCGCGTGGCGCTACGCGGTGGCGCCGGCCATCGAGCAGGCCATCAAGAAGACCGGGCGGGCCGACCGCAAGTCGATCCGCGACGCGCTGGAGGAGCTCGATGTGGCGAACACCCCGGTGGGCCGGATCCGGTTCGACGACACGCACCAGGCGTTCATCAACATGCTCCTCGTCGAGATCCGGGGTGGGCAGCTGAAGATCCTGGAGAAGATCGCGATCCAGCCGTAGCCCCGGCTTGAGCGACCTCCTCGAGCAGCTGCTCCACGGGCTCACCCTGGGCTCGCTCTACGCCATGGTGGCCACCGGCCTGGCCCTCATGTTCGGGGTGGTGCGTCTGATCAACTTCGCCCACGGCGAGTTCTACATGCTAGGCGGCTACGCGTTCTGGTACGCCTATGCCGAGCTGGGGCTGCCCTATCCGGTGGCCGGCCTCGCCGCGGCCGCGGCGATGGGCGTGTTCGGGCTCGCCTACGAGCGCGGGGTGATCCGGACCATCCTGGCCCGAACGTGGCACGTCCAGCTCATCGCGACGCTCGCCACCTCGATCACCCTGACCAACCTGGCCATCCTGGTCTTCGGCACCCAGCCCAAAGAGGTGCCGACGACCCTGTCGTCGACCATCGTCGACCTCGGCGGCGTGCGCATGGCCTGGCAGCGGCCGCTCGTGCTCGTCGCGGCCGTGATCATCTTCGCCGGGCTCGAGTGGTTCGTGACCCGGGCCAAGCTCGGGAAGGCGATGCGGGCCATGTCCCAGAACCGCGAGGCGTGCGCGGTGGTGGGGGTCGACGTGCAGCGGGTGGCCCTGGCCACCTTCGGGCTCTCCGCCGCGCTCGCGGGCGGGGCCGCGGCCCTCGTCTCGCCGCTCTTCAACATCTTCCCCGACGTGGGCGCCCTGCTCACCCTGAAGGCGTTCGCGGCGGTCATCGTCGGCGGCTTCGGCTACGTCAAGGGCGCCATCGCGGCCGCCTTCCTGATCGGGCTGGCCGAGTCGCTCGCCGCCGGCTA
>Ga0066675_10001052_pt1 | contig 11432 bp, 8 predicted proteins | sample GraSoiAngelo_124_FD_62295 | JGI IMG/M metagenome (GOLD analysis project Ga0066675, IMG submission 62295) | Grasslands soil microbial communities from the Angelo Coastal Reserve, California, USA - 14_0927_05_20cm | ecosystem: Environmental > Terrestrial > Soil > Grasslands | place: USA... | reverse complement strand
GTCTCCTCATTGCCCTCGCGTACTTTCACAAGATAGGTCGGCAGTTTGCCCGATCGTGAATTCCGGTGCCCGAGATAAGTCTCGAAATCGCCACCGTGCCGGCGGACTGCTTCGCTCAGCTTCGCTAGTTTTTCGAGCGATTCGAGAATATCCTTCAGTTGCGTCGCTGTGATCTCTTTTTCATCCGCCAGATTTTTCAGCCGCACATCCTCCGCGCCCAGCGAGATCAAGATTTTGTTTAGCTGGACGTCGTCATCGACGTATTCCTCGCGCTTTTTTCGTTTGATCTGATAAAGCGGCGGTTGTGCGATGTAAATCCTGCCCGCGCGCACGAGCTCGGTCATCTGTCGGAAGAAAAAGGTTAGCAACAGCGTTCGAATGTGTGAGCCGTCCACGTCCGCGTCGGTCATGATGATGACCCGACCGTAGCGCAGTTTTGTAATATCGAAGCGACCTTCATCCTTGCCATTGCCGTCTTCTTTCGGTTTGCCAATGCCTGCGCCGATCGCCGTGATCATCGACTGGATTTCAGTGTTCTTGAGAAATTGATCTTCGCGCGCTTTCTCGACGTTGATCAACTTGCCGCGAATCGGCAGAATCGCCTGATAACGCCGATCACGTCCCTGTTTCGCGGAGCCGCCGGCTGAGTCGCCCTCGACAATGTAAAGCTCAGTCAATTCCGGATCGCGCTCCGAACAATCGGCCAATTTTCCTGGCAGCCCGCCGCCGGTCAGCGCTCCTTTGCGAATAGTTTCCCTTGCTTTTCGAGCAGCTTCCCTTGCTCGCGCTGCGGTCAACACCTTGTCGAAAACGCGGCGCGCAATCGGGGGATTCTTGTCGAAGTAAGTCATCAATCCGTCGTAAGCGACCGAGTTCACGACTCCGTCGATCTCCGTGTTGACGAGCTTCACCTTGGTCTGCGACTCGAAGCGCGGATTGGGCAGCTTCACGCTAAGCACACAGATCAATCCTTCGCGCACATCGTCTCCCGAAATGGATGGGTCCTTCTCTTTCACCAGATTATTTTGCCTGGCGTATTGATTGACTGCTTTGGTCAGCGCCGTGCGGAAACCGGTGAGATGTGTGCCGCCATCAGGATTCGGGATGGAATTCGCAAACGGCAAAATCTGATCGTTGTAACTGTCATTGTATTGCAGCACGACATCGACAAACACTTCGTCGCGCTGCCGCGAGATCACGATCGGCTTTGGATGCAATACCTGCTTGTTTTCGCCGAGCTGCTTTACGAACTCTTCGATCCCGTATTTGTAGAAAAATTTCTCTTTCTTCGCCGGATCGTTGCGTTCGTCGGTCAGCGTAATTTCGAGACCAGGATTAAGGAATGCCAGTTCGCGCAAGCGGGTTGCGAGTCGCTCAAATTTGAACTCGGTCGTGATGGTGAAGATCGTCGGATCAGGCAAGAACGTAATCAGCGTCCCGGTGGCTTTTTTGCTTTTGACTTCACCGATGACCGTGAGCTTGTCGGTCGTTTTGCCCTTGGCGAAAGCCATGTGATAAACTTTGCCGTCGCGCGAGACCTCTGCCTTGAACCATTCCGACAGTGCGTTCGTGCATTTTGCGCCCACGCCATGCAGACCGCCGGAATATTTGTAAGCGCCTTGTCCAAATTTTCCGCCGGCGTGCAGATTTGTCAGCACCAGCTCAATCGCCGGCATTTTCCATTTCGGGTGAATATCGACAGGAATGCCGCGGCCATTGTCTCGAACCGAGACCGACCCGTCCACATGAACGGCTAGTTCTATCTTCGTGCAAAATCCCGCGAGATGTTCGTCAATAGAGTTATCGACGACTTCGTAAACCAGGTGATGCAGTCCACGCTCGTCCGGATCTCCGATGAACATGCCAGGCCGTTTCCGAACCGCTTCGAGGCCTTCTAATTTATCGATTTGGGCCGCGTCGTATTTTTGCGTGGCGGCGATCCCGGTCGAGCTACGAGATATTTTTTCGACCGGAATTTCTTCTTGAACTTGCGCCATAAACGTGGGCCAACCAACCCACAGAAAAAATCATACCCAGAAACGGCCTTAAAACAACAAATAATCTCGTGGCTTTGAGCGGTTTATTTCCTCTAGGGATTGGAGGTCGTCGCGCCCCAAAGCCCATGATATTGTGGTTGGTGGATCCAGCCCTGTTTGCTGATTTTTGGCGTCTTGACCGCTTTGTTTAGGACTCTCAAAATAGACTCCTTTTATGCGCCTCAAAACGCTCTTGGAAGCATGGTGGATTTTGTTGTTCTTCGCGCTGCTGGCGGTGGCGGGCGCGGCCTTTTCCGCATGGTTGTGGTGGTTCTTTTTGTTGCTGTTTCTTTTCACTGTTGCGTTTTTCCGAGACCCGGAACGCACGCCGCCACCAGATCCGAGTGTAATCGTGGCTCCTGCTGATGGAACTGTAATGGACATCGTCGAATCGGATGAAAACCAGGTGCTCAAAAAGAGAACGCGCCGTGTTGGAATTTTTTTGTCGATCTTCGACGTCCATACGAACCGCGCGCCAATCGATGGCCGCGTTATTTATCGTCAACATCAAGCGGGCCTCTGTCTCGATGCGCGTCGTGCGGATTGTTCCGAGAAAAACGAATCGATGACGTGGGCTTTCGAGAATCCGCGCGTCACGATCGTCGTGCGCCAGATCACCGGTGCGATCGCGCGACGGATCGTCGCGTGGTCGCAAATGGGAGACGAACTGAAGAAAGGCGAGCGGTTCGGAATGATTCGCTTCGGTTCGCGAACAGAATTATACTTGCCACTTAACGCTGAAGTGCTCGTGAAAACAGGCGATCACGTTCTCGGTGGCTCAACAATTATCGCGCGGCTGCCCGACTAATGAACGAACAGCCATCTAAAATCTATCTCCTGCCTAATTTGATGACGGCGGGAAATCTCTTCTGCGGTTTCACTGCCACACTCAAGATTCTCGAGGGCGCGCTGCTCCAAGCATCGAATCCCGATGCGGCTGGTGATCTTTTTCACACTGCCATCTGGCTTGTTCTCGGTGCGTTCGTTTTTGATTTTCTGGATGGACGCCTCGCACGCCTGGGCGGGCACGAGAGCCCGTTCGGGCGCGAGTTCGACTCGCTTGCTGATATTGTCTCCTTCGGGCTTGCCCCGGCGTTGATGGTTTACCGCGTCGTGTTACAGGAGTTTCCGCGCGCCTGCTGGATTATCGCGTTCATTTACCTGGCGTGCGGTGCGCTGCGCCTGGCGCGTTTCAATTCCGCAGACATGAAGCACGACGGAGCCAATCATCAAAACACTTTCACAGGTTTCCCAATTCCCGCCGCGGCGGGTTTGATTGCGTCGATCACGTTGTTTCTCCTTTGGCTCGCTGAAGGTGAACATCATCTTGGCAACTGGCGTTTCGTTCTGCCGCCGTTATTGCTCTTTCTTTCCTTCATGATGTTCAGCCGGTTTCAATATCCCAGCTTCAAGGCAGTCAATTGGAAGACGAAGAAATCGATTCCGCGTTTTCTTGTCATCATCCTTGTTCTTATTTTCACCGTGCTGAATTATGAATGGATGCCAGCGGTTCTGTTCCTGGCCTACTTGCTTTACGGTGTGCTGCGTCCTTGGCTGTCGCACGAATGGCTGCGCGAAATCGAAGAGGAAATCGGCGAAGAGCCGCCAGCAGAACCTGCTGAACAAACGCGCTAGAATCTACGGGTCCTGATTTAATCGCGCGAGAATTTCTGGGTCGCGGACATCCGCCCATTCGCCAGTCAGTTCGAGTGCTTGCACTTTGTTCCCGGACTGCGCGAGATCGCGAATGGCGTCAGTCAGCTCGTATTCGCCGCGTGGCGACGGTTTCAATTTTGCGGTGAATTCGAAAATGCTCGGACGAAATGCGTAAAGACCGGTGTTGTACCATGGACTCGTCGCGTCGTCCGGTTTTGCTTTCTCGCGAAGATCGACAAGCTCCATTCGCCCGTTTAAAAAAACCGCGCCGCCTTTGGTGACGTCTTCGCCACGCTTAACTGTGATGATTGCATCGACGCTGTCCGGAAGATCGACAACGCGGTTGTAATTCGCCGGATCAACTAAAATGTCGCCATAGGCCAAAATGAATGGGCGACTGTCGACGAAATCACGAGCGAGCTCGACAACACGACCTGTCCCATCTTGCACCGTCTGTGTCGCGTATTGAATGGCGATATCGTAGCGCGAGCCGTCATCGAAAAAATTCCGCACGGCATTCGCGTGATAGCCGATGACGATAAGGAATTCGCGTATTCCCGCATTGCGCAGCCCTTCGACGATGTGCTGCAAAACTGGTTTGCGGCGCACTTCGATCATCGGTTTGGGAAGATCGGCAGTCAGTTCCCGCATACGTGTGCCGCGACCCGCCGCGAGCACAACAGCCTTGGTGATCTTCTCATTTGTCATGTCGAGCGGAGTCGAGACATCTCTAGATGTTCCGAAAACATAACGTAATCACTAGAAAACAATAAGAGATTCCTCCACTTCGGTCGGAATGACAGAATCTCCAACTAGTCGGTCTTCTTTTCTGTGATAATTAGTGCAGGCAAATTAGCTTGTTTGACTAATTCGCCTACCTTCGGGACGTCGTCATTTTTGAGTTGTGCCCATTTTCCTAGCTGCTCGTCAAGCTGGCTGCTCAACATTTGAAACACGTCGAGCTGCGGTTTCGTCGGTTCAGCATCGCCGTACTCGATGATATGACTAAACGTGTCGAACCGCTCGTTCAGCATGTCTGGGAAAGCGAGGTTCGCTTCGGAGCCTTTCATGTTTATCTGAATGAGCTTCTGCTCGACTTCGGACATTTTGTGATCGAGATCGTCAGCCGTCGCGAGCGCCGGTTTTAAACGTTGATCGTCACCGAAACGTTTGTGCAGCGTTTGAATCTGTGATCTGAGATCCCGGATTTCGTTGACAGTCTGATGCAGCTGTGAAATCCGATCTTTGACCTGGGTCGCCAAAGTGAACTGTTTTTGCACCGCCGCTTCCTTTCCTTTCGTTCGAGGATCGATCACCAAATGCAGCGGCGCGGTCTGCGACTTGCCCCCAACAGTCAATTTCACTTGATAATCGCCGGGTAGCGCGAGCGGACCTTTGGGGCCGTTGCCGGAATAAAACGCGCCCGGGATTTGTACTGGATCATCGTAACGCAAGTCCCACGCGAACCGGTTCATCCCCTCGTTGGCTGGAATCGTCTTGACCCGCTCGACTCGGTCCGGCCATTCAGGCGGTTGTTCGCCTTCTTTTTTCTCTTTGCTGGAAAGGCGTCTGACGACTTTGCCTGAAGCATCGAGAATTTCCAGCGAGACTTCTTCTTTGGGCGCAGTCTTGAAATAATAATCGATGATTGCGCCGGGCGGCGGGTTATCACCGACGGGCTGGCGTTTGTCGAATTCCTCGGGGTAATGTAAACGCAAGGCAGTCTGCGGTTGATAAAGGATGACGTCCGTCTGCGTGGATTGCGCGTTCAACTGACGGACCGGCGTTAGATCGTCCAGCACCCAGAAAGAACGCCCGTGTGTCGCCACTATGAGATCGTCATCTTTGACGACCAGATCATGAATTGGTGTGACCGGTAGATTCAATTGCAACGGCTGCCAGTGCGCGCCGTCATCGAATGAGACAAAGACGCCGAGCTCAGTCCCTGCGTAGAGCAGCCCTTTGCGCTTCGGGTCTTCGCGCACCGCGTGCACATACGCGCCATCGGGAATTCCGCGCACAATCGAGCTCCAGGTTTTCCCTAAATCGGCGGTCTTAAAAATGTATGGCTTAAAATCATCGAGCTTATGTCGATCCACCGCGACATAAACGGAGTTGCCGTCGTACGGCGAAGGTTCGATTAAATCGATCGTGCTCCACTCGGGCATTTTCGGCGTGACGTTTGACCAATTCTGGCCGTCGTCGGTGGTAACCTGGACGAGCCCATCATCTGTGCCTGCCCAGATCGTTCCTTGTTTTACTGGCGATTCGGCCAATGCAAAGACCGTATCGTAATATTCGACCGTAGTGATGTCGTTGGTCAGCGGGCCGCCACTTGGCTGCTGTTTCGATTTGTCGTTGCGCGTGAGATCGCCGCTGATTTGCGTCCAGCTGTGTCCGTGATCGGTGGATTTGAAAACGCACTCGCCCGCTGTGTAAATTACATCGGGGTTATGCGGCGAAAGCATGAGCGGCGAGACCCACTGGAAACGATGGGGGACATTTGCCGCGCCATGGCCGGCATTGTCGAGAGGAACGGGACTGATATCCTGCACTTCCTCTTTATTTTTATCATAACGGACCCAAGCGGTGCCTTCGTCATCAGAGTAAATGACGTGCCAATCGCGGGGATCGGGCACCACGAAGCCGGATTCGCCGCCGCCTGCTTCGAACCAATTCTGCCGTCCGATCGCGCCCCAATCGGTGCGGCTAGCGATGCCGACGTTCGAGTTGTCCTGTTGCGCGCCGTAAATGTGGTAGGGAAACGCGTTGTCCACGGCGACGTGATAAAATTGCGCGGTCGGCTGGTTGTTTTGGGTTGTCCAATTCTTGCCGCCGTCAGTGGAGACGCTGGCGCCGCCGTCGTTCACATTGGCGATGCGATTTGGGTTCGTCGGGTCAATCCAAAGCCCGTGATGATCGCCGTGACGCGCGGGCAGAAGAGTGAAATTTTTTCCACCGTCAACCGATTTAAAAAGTCCTGTGTTTACAAGGTAAACTGTGTCTGCGGATCTCGGGTCAGCATAAACTTTGCTAAAATACCAGGCGCGCTGGCGAAACCGGCCGTCGTCATTCGCGCGAGTCCAATGCTGCCCGGCGTCGTCCGAGCGGTAGAGCCCGCCTTCCTTGGCCTCGATGATCGCATAGACGCGATTCGAATCCGCTCCAGAAACGGCGACGCCGATCTTGCCCAGGATTCCGCTGGGAAGACCATTGCCCTCGAGGCGTTTCCACGTCACGCCGTTATCTTCCGAACGATAAAGTCCGCTGCCTGGGCCGCCACTGGAGAAAAACCATGGTTGCCGCCGCGCCTGCCAAAGCGATGCGAACACGATGTTCGGATTATGCGGATCGAAAACGATGTCGATCCCGCCAGTGTTCTCATCTTTCGATAAAACTTTCGCCCACGTTTTGCCCCCGTCGGTGGTGCGAAAAACTCCGCGCTCTTGATTTGGACCGAACGCGTGACCCAAGGCTGCAACGAGAACCACGTTCTCATTTCTCGGATCGACAATAAGTGCGCCGATCTGATGCGTGTCCTTTAAGCCGACATTCTCCCATGTTTTTCCGGCATCGATCGATTTGAAGACACCGGCACCGTAGGTGGTATTGCCGCGGATCGCTGCTTCGCCTGTGCCGGCGTAAATCACATTGTGATCCGATGACGCGACTGCGATCGCGCCGATCGAGGAAATAGGTTGCTTGTCGAAAAGTGGAATCCAGTTCGCGCCGCCGTCAGTCGTTTTCCAGACTCCGCCCGCGACCGCTCCGAAATAATACGTGTCCGGCTCGCCAACGACACCTTCGATTGCCAGTGCGCGCCCGCCGCGAAACGGACCGACTTGCCTCCAACGCATTCCGTTGAAAAACTTTTCATCGATCGTTCCAGGCGGCGTTGGGGTGGGGGATGGAGCCGATCGAAGAGAGGATGCGAGGAGGAATACAGAAACAGTGAAAATGATTCTAACCAGTCTGAGGGAGCGGCGATTTGGCGTAATCATCCGCCTAAAGTGGAAAGTTTGCGATTTAGTTCAACTGGATTTCCGCGACGTTTGGAGTTCCGCGTTTACGCGGTCCCGAGCGGAAAGCGCCTAAAGGCGGAACTCCAAACCAAGTGCGGTCGGTTTTTCCAGCGGTCTCGCTAAGCGTTAATCGCAGCCATTCCGGGTGCGTGCGCTTCCAGCGCGGTGCCACCCGCTGAGCCGCCACCAAAGTGCCGTGCAGCGTAGTAGGAGCCAACCACCAGTACTGCCGCAATCAGCTGCGCAACGAGTGTTTCGACTGTCGGGAACACCGCAAACCACAGACCCATCCACGCCGGAATGTAAGGCTTCAACGAGTCGATGGGCGTTGTGGAAATCCAATGTGCCAGCTGCATCTCCTGCGCTTGTTCGCCAACCATAACGAGCAACACAACTCCGAGGAGAATCCCAGTGGTGATTAACATTTTGCGGTACGGCAGCCGCTGCTGGAGAACGAAGGTAAGCACGGCCACCATTGCTGTCAGCACAATGCCCAGCAGCGCGCCTTTCAGCACCACCCCGCCGCCCAACCTCAGATTGTAGCTCTGCAAAAAAAGCACGACTTCAAAGCCTTCGCGATACAAGGAGGTGAATCCGAGCAGAATCAATCCCCACCAGAGACGCGACTGCGAGATCTCGGCGGCGCGCGCATTTTCCAGTAGCGTTTTGCGGCGGCGATTATGAGCGCGAATCCAGCCGCCCCAATAAATCTTATGGAAAAACCAATTCATGATCACGAGCAGAACAATCACGGCAAGCAGTCCTGTCGCGGCTTGAAGATCGAGAGCCGACATGTTGTCGCTAAGCGATCCGACAATTCGCACCGCGATACACCACGTGATCAAGGTCGCTACAAACGCCAGGCCTGCACCGAAAGCGACCGGCCGGCGATGCATGCGCTTCGGGCCAGTCATACTGGCGGTAATAGCGGCTAACACGAGAATGCATTCCAATCCTTCTCGAAACACTAGAACGCCGATGTCGAGAAACGCGACAGTCGAGCTGGTATTGGGGCGCGTCGGATCAGGCGCGCCGTTTGCGGTGATGCCTTGCCACACCAGCATCGCGACCAAAAAAAGAACGGCTGCGACGGCACCGATGCGCAGAGCGAGCTTCATTTCGGCTGAAAACTTATCACAGAGACAACCTAACTGCTGTCGATCAGTTGCATTTTTTTAGCGGCTGCTTGCTAGTGCGAAGCACATGTCGATTCGTCATTCCATAAAGCCGAGGATTGCTGGCGTCGCGATTTGTCCGCGGCCCGGTTGTGATTTTGCGTCGATCGAGTAACTTCGGCGGTGCAACGTTTTCGGGCGTTTACGTTAATCGAGATTGCCCTGTCCATTTTTATCCTGCTGTTGCTGCTCATGCTGGCGGTACCCAGCTTGACTGGCGTCATCGCAAGCAAGCGGCTGAAGCAATCCCTGGATGGGTTCAATAATCTCGTGCACCAGGCGCAAGAGCGAAGCGTGATGGAGCGGAGGCCGTACCTGATCGTTTGGAACAAGAGTGGTGTGCTATTGCGTCCGGAAGTTTTTGGAGAAGATGAGGAAGTGAAATCGACGGCACAGCTTCGTCTCAGCAAGGGAAATGTGCTGAAGCTGTGGCTCCCTGCGGCATTGGCGGAAAAACATCCATGGGAATGGATATTCTGGCCATCGGGAAACTGCGAGCCGGCGACTGTTCAGTTCAGAGGCACCGCCGGTGTATGGACGGCAAGTTACTCGCCTCTCACGGCGCAGGCCGAGGTCACCCAGTATGCAGCGAGATGAGCGACAGCGGAGTAATGAAGGAATGGCGAAGTGGAGTAACGGGATTTTCAACGCTCCAGCACTCCAACACTCTAACATTCCAGTGATGCGCGTCACGCAAGCTCGATTCCGCACAAGGTCCAGGGCCGCGTTCGCTCTGTATGAGGTCCTGCTCGGCGTGGCTATCTTTGCCATCGGGGTGATCGCGCTTGGACGCTCGGTCGAGAATTGTCTCAATGCCAGCACGATCAGCGCGGAGGAAAGCGCTGTGCGACAGATTCTGTCCGATCGGATGGCAGTAATTCAGGCGGCGCCGGGCGTGCCTGACCCGGAGAAGGAATTCAAGATCAACAGCAATTACGGCATGGTAAGGTTGATCCAGAAAAGTGCGCTTGCGGGGCTGACCGAAGAGGACAAGACGCTCCTGAGCGGAATTAATCTTGTCATGTTGACTGCCCAATGGCAGCACGCCGGCGTCCCGCAGTCGAAACGGATTCAGTTTTATGTTTATCGGTCCGAATAGGAAAGAAGCAATGCTCGATGGACGAAGTCACAATCGAGCGACGAGAATCCAGAATCCAGGGTCCAGCATCCAGTATCCGCTTCGCAGCGGCGCGTTCACGTTGCTCGAGATTATGCTGGCAGTGACGATCCTGGGAATGATGTCGCTGGCGATTTTTCGCTTTGTGCAATCGAACATGATCGCGCTGCAGCTCTCGGCGGGTACAGCTGCCGACGACGCGCAATACGACGGGTTGCGTGATCTGCTTACGGCCCAATGGCAAAGCCTGAGTCCCTTGCGTGCCAACATGATCGGAGAGCCGTTCAAGTTGGGCGATCGCGAACGCGACGTAATAAAGTGGAGTTGTGGCGCTGGACCCGCACTGCTGACTCGCTATGCGGCGGGTGACTTTTACGTGACGCTGCGGTTGCAACCGGAAAGCGAAAAAGGCAACACGCTGGATCTTGGTTTCTTACGAAAACCGCAAAAGGGTTCCGACGTTGGCGAGCCACAGGAGACCTGGATACCGCTAATCAAAAATGTGACCAGCCTCGAAATCAGCTATTTCGATCCGGGCGCGAATAATTGGTTGCCGCGGTGGCCGGGAGGTCGCCTGCCGTCGCTTATCAAGATTGCCGTGGGACGCACCGGTTCAGCTTTACCATGGGAAACAATTATTCCACTGAGACGAACACCATATTTTCAATGAAAAGGCGCTATCAGAAATTGAAATCGGGTCGGGGCGCTGCGCTGCTGTTAGCGCTTTGGGCGCTATTCTTGCTCAGCGCGATGGTGATCACATGGGTGCTCAGCATCAATTCGCGCCTCGTGGTTTCAAGTAATGCGAGCCGGGTTTTGGCCGCTGAAGCAGCGGCGTCTTCGGGCGCCGACGTTGCCTTATGCAGGGAGATCACGCCGAGCTCGCCAAACTTGCACAGGCAAATGGGTGACGGAGGAAGTTACGACGTACAGATAACCGGGGAATGCGGTCGGCTGAATTTGAATTTCCTTGTCCAGGGAGAAGACCCGAACAAATTGCGAATTCTTCGCCAGTATCTCAATCTCAAAGGCATAGACTTAAACGACCTCGACGTCATGATGGATTCTCTGCTCGATTGGGTGTCGCAAAACAGAGGACTTCACCACCTCAACGCCTGTCCCGAGACCGACGATTATCATCCCCCTCACGCTGGTCAGCTGTTTTCTGTAGATGAACTCAAAAAAGTCTGTGGCTGGGAGGAATTCACGTCCAAGCCTGGCTGGGAGCAGGATTTCACCGTCGTAGGCAACTGTGGTCCTATTGATCTCGCCTGGGCATCGCGTGACGTTTTGCGCGCGTTGCCGGGCATGGGAGACGATGGGGTTGATCGTTTCCTTCAGTTACGGCGCGGGCCAGACGGAATCGATGGAACGGCTGATGATTTTCAATTCGTCGCAACCGGTGGAACATCGGTGCCGCCTGAGG
>Ga0066675_10001051_pt1 | contig 11438 bp, 10 predicted proteins | sample GraSoiAngelo_124_FD_62295 | JGI IMG/M metagenome (GOLD analysis project Ga0066675, IMG submission 62295) | Grasslands soil microbial communities from the Angelo Coastal Reserve, California, USA - 14_0927_05_20cm | ecosystem: Environmental > Terrestrial > Soil > Grasslands | place: USA... | reverse complement strand
GGCGCGGCCCGACATCCCTGGTCTGAGTCCGGAACGGCGCGAAGGCATCGTCCCGATCTGGAAAGGCCCGGAAGTGAAGCTCCACCTCACGACCACCGCGCGCGGGCGAATGCGTCGTCAGACGGTTGAAGTCCGGAGCCGGCACCAGCCACCACACGACCGGCGCGAGGTCGAGAACGAGCACCACGACATAGATCCACGACGGGTCCTTAGGAATGGAGTCCTCGAAATACGTAGCGTTCGACTGCACGAAACCAGATGCACCGAGCCCGAAGCACGCCTTCGCCTGCAGAGAGGCAAATGTGCTCTTGCCCTTGACCGCCACGACAAGGTCTCGATGATCGTCGTCGGCGTCGACTTGAAACGGCACCAGCTCGCCGTCCGTGGTCAGCATCGCGTACACCGCGAGCAGGAATTCACCGATTCGACCCGCCTGTACGTCGCTGATCTTCACCTGTTCGGAGCTTACCTGCCCGACTAACATTCGGCCGGGATGACTGAAAGCGTCGACGTCGCAATCATCGGCGCGGGGCAGGCAGGCCTCGCCACGAGCTGGTATCTCACGCAGGCGAATGTCGACCACGTGATCCTCGAAGCGGGTCGCGTCGCTGAGACGTGGCGCACGCGACGCTGGGACTCCTTCTGCCTCGTCACCCCGAACTGGACCGTCAAGCTCCCCGGTGGCGAGTACGCCGGGCCGGATCCCGACGGCTACATGAACCTCACCGAGCTCGTCGACCACTTCCAGCTATGGGCCAACTCCTTCCATGCCCCGGTTCAGGAGAGCTGCTCAGTCGCGGCTCTGGACGCGGACACCAACAATTTCGTGCTGACGACCTCGAGCGGAAAGATTCGGGCGCGGACTGTCGTGGTCGCCTCGGGCGGATATCAACGCGCTCACCTGCCCCCGAACGCGAACCAGATTCCCGACAGCGTGATTCAGATCCTGGCAGAGGACTACACCAACCCGGACGCGATTCCGCCCGGCGCGGTGCTGATCGTGGGCAGCGGCCAGACCGGCTGCCAGCTGGCGGAGGAGCTGCACCAAGCAGGCCGCAAGGTCATCCTCTCGTGCGGCCGATGTCCCTGGGCCCCACGCCGCATGGGCGGCCAAGACCTCGTCTGGTGGGTGGTCGAATCCGGTTGGTGGCAGCGGACGCCGGACCAGCTTCCCTCCCCAGCGGCGCGCCTGACCGGCAACCCCCAGAACACCGGACATGGTCGCGGCCACGACCTCCATTACCGGACGTTGCAGGCGATGGGCGTGGAGCTGGTCGATCACTACATCGGCGCCGAAGATGGCACTGTCCATTTCGCTGACGACCTGGCGGGAACCGTTGCCGCGGGCGACGCGATGAGCGCGTTCTTCAAGAAATGGATTGATGCTGTTTGCGAGAAGCGAGGCATTCCTGTTCCGTGGGAGATGCCTCCGCCGATGCAGGTTGACGCGCGTGCCGAGCTGGACATCGCGCGGGAAGGCATCAGCACGGTGATCTGGACCAGCGGTTATCGCCCCGCCTACGGCTGGGTCCACTTCCCGGTGTTCGACGAGATGGGATTTCCCATCCAGCGGGACGGCAGCAGCTCTGTGCCAGGCTTGTATTTCATGGGTGTCCACTTCCAGCGCAAGGCGCAGTCGGCGGTTCTCTACGGTGTCGGAGAGGACGCCGAGCTGGTGGCGCGAGACATCGTGGAGAAGCGGAGATGAGGATCGCCGTCGCGATGTCGGGCGGTGTCGACTCCTCGGTCGCCGCTGCCCTGTTGCAGGCGCAGGGCCACGACGTCGTGGGCGTCACACTCCAGCAGTGGCCACGCGATGACTCCGAGGAAGCCGCGAGCCACGGCGGATGCTGCTCGCTTTCGGCTGTGGAGGACGCGCGCCGCGTCGCCACGATGCTCGACATTCCTTATTACTGCTGGAACCTCGAGCGCGAGTTTGGCGAGCGGGTCATCGAGCCCTTCCACCGCGCCTACCTCGAAGGCCGCACGCCGAACCCGTGTGTGCGATGCAACGCCTTCGTGCGCTTCGACCTGATGCTCACTCGCGTCGTCGAGCTCGGATTCGACCGTCTCGCGACCGGTCACTACGCCCGCGTCTTGCAGGGACCCGGTGGCCCGGAGCTGCATACGGCGCTGGACGACGCGAAGGACCAGTCGTACATGCTCTATCACCTCGACCGCGAACGCCTCGCGCGCATCCTGTTTCCCCTCGGCGGGATGACCAAGCGCGAGGTCCGGGAGCACGCGCGCGAGTTTGGCCTCCCGGTTGCGAACAAGGCCGAAAGCCAGGAGATCTGCTTCGTCCCTCGGGGTAGGACGGCGCGCTATCTAGCGTCGCGGCTGCCTGTTCGTGCCGGCGCCGTCGTCGATGTGGGGGGGCGCGAGCTCGGCACGCATCGAGGCACGGCGCTGTACACGGTCGGCCAGCGGAGCGGTTTTGGCGACCTTGCCGAACCAGGCCCGTGGTACGTGATCCGGGTCGACGCGCCATCCAACCGCATCGTGGTCGGACGCCGCGAGGAGCTTGCCGTGAGGGAGATCGCGCTCGAGGAGGTGAGCTTCATCGATGGGACCGCGCCGGAGCCTCTCGCCTGCGAGGCTCGGCTGCGCTATCACTCCCCGGCCATCCCGGCGGTCTACGAGGGAGGACGGCTCGCCCTCGAGGAAGCTTTCCTCGGCGCCGCGCCGGGCCAGGCCGCTGTGCTGTACTCGGGCAGCCGCGTCCTCGGTGGAGGGATCATCTCCGCCGCGGCTTGAGCGGCCCACCCGATCTCGTCGCCGCCGCTTTCCACTGGCTCGAGTACCTCGGGCTGCTCGGCGGAATCGGGTCCCTCGTGGTCAGGCGGCTCGGCCGCATGCGTCCTCGCATCGGGTGGGCGGAGCCGCCCATGCATGTCGCGTTCGGCGCGGCGCTCGCCGGCGGCCTCGGCCTCCTGATCGCCGAGCCGGCCTGGCCCGTCGCCGCGCGGGTGCTGGCGGAGGGTCTGGCGCTTTTCCTCTGCGTCCGCGGTCTTCGGTGGGTGGCCGTGCCGGCGGTGTTCGCGGCGGCCGTGCTACCCCCGGCGGGTCACGCGGCGGGGGTCATACCGGCCGCGGGGGCGGAGTTTGCCGACGCGCTCCACGTCCTGTCCGCCGGAATGTGGGCGGGCGGGATCCTCGCTCTCGCGAGCCTGCAGCCGCCCGGCGGCTGGCGCGGGGAGGAGGGTCGGGCGCTCCTCGAGCGCTTCGCACGTATCGCGCTCATCGCATTCGGCGTCACGGCGCTGACGGGAGTATTGCGTGCGACTGAGCAGCTGACCGGGTTGAGTGACCTGTGGTCGACGGCTTACGGTCTCGTCCTGGTCTTCAAGTCCGCGGGCGTGCTCGTGATGCTCGCGCTGTCGGCTCTGGCCTGGGGCCGCGGCCTTCCGGTCGCGCGTCCGGAGGCCGGCGTGGCGGTCGTCGTCGTCGGCGCCACCGCGTTGCTCGCCGCTTTTCCGCTACCGGCATAGGATTTGGTTTGTGCCGAGCGTGCGTGACGTCATGAAGACGTCCCTTCACAGCGTCGAACCTGCGGAAACCGTGGGTGAAGCGGTCGCCGTCATGGCTCAGCACCGGATCGGTTCGGTCCTCGTCATGCAGGGCGATCGCCTGCTTGGCATCTTCACCGAGCGAGACACGGTGCGCGCTCTGTCGCAGGCGCACGATGCCGCGCGCCACGAGATCATCTCCTGGATGACGCACGACCCGAAAACAGTCGCGCCGAGCACGGACACCGAAGATGCTCTTCGCGTGATGCTCGACAACGGCTTCCGCCATCTACCCGTGGTGGAGAGCGGCAAGGTCGTCGGCATGGTGTCGATGCGCGACCTGGCCGGCTGAACCCAGTCGTAAGCTAGGCGACCGTTTGGGACTCTTCGCCTTACGCCGCTACGTGCCCTATTTGCGGCCTTACGTCGGGCTCGTCGTCGTGTTCGGCCTGTCCCAGCTCGGCAGCCTCGTCACGGCAGCATCGATCCCCAAGGTGATCCAGTTCATCATCGACGGCCCGATCACCGAGCACAACCTGGGACGCCTTGTCCCGATGGCCGGGCTGCTCGTCGTGATCGGTGCGCTCGAGTTCGTTCTCATCGTCATGCGGCGGCACTACTCGGGCGTCGCCTCGCTGCGCATGGAGACTGACCTTCGCAACGACTTCTATGCGCACCTGCAGAATCTGCAGGTCTCGTTCCACGACAACTGGCAATCGGGTCAGCTCCTGTCACGAGCGATCTCCGACATCGGCACGGTCCGCCGTTTCGTGAGCTTCGGGCTGATCTGGTTCCTGCAGACCATCGTCACGTTCGTTGTCGTCTTCGCCCTGATGCTGCAGCTCGATTGGCAGCTGGCGCTCGTGGTCGTGCTCTGCATGGTGCCTATCGCCTTCTTCAGCAACGTGTTCCACAACAAGTACCGCGTGATCGCGCGCAGCCTCCAGGACCTCACAGGGGACATGACCACCACCATCGAGGAGATGGCAACCGGCGTGCGCATCATCAAAGCGTTCGGGCGCATGCCGCTGATGCAGAAGCGCTTTGAAGACGAAGCGAGCCAGATTCGAGTGACGAGCCTCACCGGGATCAAGGCGCGCGCCGAGCTCTGGACGGAGCTCAACTTCCTGCCCAACCTTTCGCTCGTCGCCGTTCTGCTCCTGGGTGGCGTGAACGTGGTCGCGGGCAGGATGACGATCGGAGGCCTTGTCGCGTTCATGAACTACGTCTTCATGCTGATCTGGCCGATGGATGCCATCGGCTGGGTCCTGTCCATGAGCGAGGAGTGCCAGACGGCCTCCCAGCGCCTCAACGAAGTGCTCGACTCCCGGCCCGAGATATCTGACAGGCACGGCGCGCGCGCCCTCGAGCGCTGTCGTGGGCGTCTCGAGTTCCGAGGCGTCGGTTTTCGATATCCGAAGTCCGACGAGTGGGTCCTTCGCGACCTCAACCTCGTCGTCGAACCCGGGGAGACGGTCGGCCTGGTCGGGCGGACCGGCAGCGGCAAGACCTCGCTCGCCTACCTTGTGCCGCGCCTCTACGACGTCAGCGAAGGCAGCGTGCTGCTGGACGGCGTCGACGTGCGCGACATCACCCTGCGGTCCCTGCGCTCGCATATCGGTTTCGCCTTCGAGGATCCGATTCTCTTCTCCGCTTCGGTTCACGAGAACCTCGTCATGGGCCGGCCGATCGTCTCCGACCAGGAGCTCAAGCGCGCGATCGACGTGGCGCATGCCGGTTTCGTGTGGGATCTGCCGTGGGGCCTGGAGACCCGCGTCGGCGAGCAGGGCTACACGCTATCCGGAGGTCAGCGGCAGAGGCTTGCCCTGGCGCGAGCCGTGCTCGGTGCTCCGCCGTTGCTCATCCTCGACGACCCGCTCTCGTCCGTCGACGTCCATACCGAGGCCACGATCGAAGAGGCTCTCGCCCGCGTGCTGGAGGGCGTCACCGGCCTTCTGGTCGTGCATCGCCCATCCACCCTTGCGCTGGCCGACCGCGTGGCGCTGATCGAGGGCGGCACCGTCGCCGCTGTCGGCACGCATGGCGAGCTGATGCGGTCGAACGATCTGTATCGCGCGCTCCTCTCCCAGGAGTACGACCCCCGGGCGGAGGAGGCGCTCGCATGAGCGCGGCGGCTCGAGCGGACGAGTGGCGGGGCGTCGCCGCCGAGGAGGTCGACGACTTCTCGCCGAGCGTCGCAGGCCTGCTGCGGCGGCGGAGCAGGGTGCTGCTCGCGAGGCTCGCGAGGCCGTATCTCGGGAGCATGGCGCTGGCCGCGGCGCTGATTCTCGTCCGTTCCGCGGGCTACCTCGCGCTGCCTTACCTGATCGGGCTCGGCATCGACCAGGGCATCCGCCCGGGCAGGAGCGGCAACCCGCAGACGCTGGTGCTGATCGTCGGCGTTCTCGCGATCGCGTTGCTGGTCAACGCGCTCGCCAACTACGCCTTCATGCGAGTTTCCGGACGCATCGGGGCCAATATTCTGTTCAACCTTCGCCGCACGCTGTTTGCCCACGTCCAGGAGCTGTCGCTCTCCTTCTTCGAGCGCTATACGTCAGGCCGCATCATCTCGAGGCTGACCTCCGATATCGACGCGCTCAACGAGCTGCTCGCGACGGGGCTCACGTCGGTGATCACTTCCTTGATCTCGGTCGTGGCGATCACTGCGATCCTGATCCACCTCGACGTCCGCCTGGGGATGGTGGCGCTCGTCGCGATGCCGCTCGTCGTCGGGTTGACGTACTGGTTTCGAGTCAACTCGGCGCGGTCGTACCGCGCGGTGCGGCGCGCGATCGTGCTGGTCATCGTCCACTACGTCGAGTCGTTGGGCGGAATCCGCGCCGTGCACGCCTTCCGCCGCGAGCCGCGCAACCAGGAGATCTTCGAGGATGTCAACGCCCGCTATCGCGACGCCAACATCTGGTCGAACCGGCTGGCGTCGACGTTCGGTCCCGCAATCAACCTGCTGGGCCGTTTGACCACGGCGGCTGTCCTTCTCTACGGCGGGTACCTCGTGGTCCAGGGTCAGCTCACGCTGGGCGTGCTCACCGCGTTCGTCCTTTACCTGCGCCAGTTCTTCGATCCGATGCAGGAGCTCTCGCAGTTCTACAACGTCTTTCAGGCCGCGGGAGCGGCCCTGGAAAAGCTGGCGGGCGTGATCGAGGAAGCGCCGACCGTGCCCGAGCCTTCGAGTCCCATTTCAATGCACGAGGCGAAAGGCGCCGTCGCATTCGATCACGTGACGTTTGCCTACCGCGAGAAGCCCGTGCTCCATGACATCGACTTCAGCGTGCCCGCGGGCGCCGTCGTGGCTCTCGTCGGGGAGACCGGCGCGGGCAAGACCACGATGGCGCGATTGATCGCCCGCTTCTACGACCCGACCGCCGGGCGCGTGACGCTCGACGGCGTGGACCTGCGCTCGATCGCCGTCCAGGACCTCCGGCGCGCGGTGGTCGTGGTCACGCAGGAGAGCTTCCTGTTTTCGGGCACTGTGGGCGAGAACATCCTCTTCGGCCGGCCATCGGCAACCCGAGGTGAGATGGAGCAAGCCGCGCGCGCGATCGGCGCCCACGACTTCATCATGGCGATGCCCAACGGGTACGACACCGATGTGCGGCGGCGCGGCGTGCGGCTTTCATCAGGGCAGCGCCAGCTGGTCGCCTTCGCGCGCGCCTTTCTGGCCGACCCACGGGTCCTGATCCTCGACGAGGCGACGTCCTCGCTGGACCTGCCGTCTGAGCGCCTTGTCCAGCGCGCGCTCCGCACGCTGCTGCGGGGACGAACCGCGTTCATCATCGCCCATCGCCTTTCCACCGTCGAGGTGGCCGACCGCGTTCTCGTCCTCGACGCGGGCCGGATCGTCGAGGACGGCGCGCCCGCGGAGCTCCGCCGGGATGACGGCCGCTACAGCTCCCTGCACCGCGCCTGGGTCGAATCCCTGGCTTAGTTACCTAGACCGTCGAGGTGTCCACGTAGAAGCGGCGCCAGCCCACGGTCTGAAAACCAAGGCGGGTCAGGATGGGCGCCGACATCGGACCGCCCCAGACCGCGAGTCCCGCCACCTTCGCCTCGCGCGCCATCTCCAGCCGCCGAGCCACCATAGCTCGATACACACCGAGGCCGCGGAACCTGGCCCGCACGGCGCCTCCGTTGATGATCGCGCCCCTGGGTGGGTACAGGGTCAGGCCGGCGCTGCCCGCCGGCTCGCCGTCGATCGTGGCAAGGATGACGCGCCTGTTCCCCGCCGCAAGCTGGTTCGCCCTCCGTCGTTCCAGGGCGCTGCCGGCCCGCGACGAGGATTGAAACGCTTCGCTGTTAACCGAGTCGGCCGCCCTGAAGGCGTCGGCATTCGCCAGCGCGTCATGCATTTCCAGGCCCTTGATCAAAGGGCTGGGGATGGTCGTGTCGACCGGGAGGACCATAACTGCCGACTGCCCATGCATGTCAGGGACGATGCCCCGCGCCGCGAGGTAGGAGGCGAAGTCTGGTGGTTCGGTGTCGGGGCCCAGGATCCACATCAGCGGCAGGTCGCGCGGAGCGACGATCGAGCGCACCTCGGCGATCACCTCGTCGGCTTCTTCAGCGCGGCAGCGAATCCATTCCGCCGAGTTGGGACCGGGAATCGGGAAGTCGGGCTGAAGCTTGATCCGGTAGCGAGGGGTCTCGATGATCTCGATGCCCGGCGCCGGCCCTTCGCGGTGCTGGTTGGCGAACTCGACGAGGCCCTGCGATACTGCCGGCATGTCGACATTGTCGCGGGAGCTGCGCCGGAGATCGCCCATGCGCGTCGCGGCGGCGGTGCTCGGGGTCGCGTGGGCGGCCCTGATCATTGCGTTCGCCTTTGCCGCCACGAGCGTGGCGCCGAATACGGCCAGCCTCGTCGCGGTGGTCGCCGCCGCCGCAATTGCGGGAGCCGCCTTTCTGTATGCTTGGCGCGAGCCGGGACGGTAGCCGTCAAGCCGGCGAATAGCCGCTCTTCCACCACCACGGAGTGTCCATGGACTCCCTCCACGCGATAGGTTTCTACGTGTCCTCCGGCGTCTTGCTCGCGGGTGCGCTGGGGGTCGCGCTCCTGCCTGGACGGGGTCAGCGCGGCGCCGCCCTGGGAGTCGCCGGGCTCGGCCTGGCGGGCGTGTTTCTGTTCCTGTCCGCGGGCTTCGCAGCCGGGATCGCGCTGCTCTGTTATGCAGGGGCCGCCCTTCTGGTCGCCGCGCCTCAGTACCGCTCCGTCGAAAATGTCGCGAGCGCGACCTGGCGGCAGCTGGGCGCGATCGGAGCCGCGGGTTTGCTGGCCCTTCTTGCTTACTCCGCCTTCCGCGGCGATTTCGCCTCCGCGACCTTCTATGGGGGTGCCTTCGGCGTGGCGGCGCTGGGCCGTCTGATGTTCGCCCACGACGCCCTCGCGGTGGAAGCAGTCGCCTTGCTTGGGCTCGTCGCGCTCGCCGGCGCGACCGCGGCGTGGCGCGCACGAGAGCGCGGGAGGTGAGCGCCGGCCTGGTCCAGGTCTTTTTCGTCGCCGCGGGACTGGTTGCGGTGGGGATCTTCGCGGCGGCCTGGCGGAGAGATCTCACGGCCGCCCTGGCGGGGATTCCATTGATGTTCGGCGGCGCGGCCGTCGCCCTCGTCGGGATCGCCCGTTTCTCGGCCGCGGGGGGTCCGCACCTGTTCGGCCAGGGTTTCGCGGTGCTGCTCGCCATATCGGCCCTTGCGCTCGTGGCCCTGGGCATCGGCATCTCCGGCCGGGAGGGCTCTCGCTGACCCTCATCGCGCGGTTGGCCGAAATCGTCGCGGCGGCGTCTGGGGCGGCATCGAGCACCAGAGGGTCGGGCTTCACGTTCGACCCATCGGCGGCCCTGCCGTGGGCGGTCCCGATGCTGCTGATCGCGCCGCTCGCCACCTTCCTGCTCGCGCTGTCGAGCGTGCGGACACGCAGGTCGGCGTCAGCGATGGCGATGTTCGGCACTGTCGTCACGCTGCTGCTGACCCTGCTCGTGGCGTGGGGTCTGACCAGGAGGTCGACGCCTTTCATCGCGACCTACCAGTACTTCAGCATGTCGGTCGCGTTCAGCGGAGCCAGCAATTTCCAGACGTTCGGCATCCAGCTCGCGCTGCACGCCGACCATCTGACCGTCGTCGCCTTGCTGGCGATCGAGATATGCATGATCGCGACAATCGGCTGGCATCAGGTCATGGGACGCACGGAGCCGGGCGCCGCGCGCTTCCACGCCTTCATCACCGCGCTCCTCTTCGCATTCGCCGGAATCCTGATGAGCTATGACCTCGCGGCGCTGTTCGGGTTCTGGGCCATCGCCGGCGCGGTGACCTACCTGATGCTGGCGCATCGCTGGGGTCTCGACGCCGCGGCCAGCCGTGCCCGCATTGCGCTGGCTCTTCCGTTTGTGACCGACCTGAGCCTGCTCTGTGGCATCGCCTGGATCTACGCGCGCTACGGCACGCAGACCCTCAACACCCTGCTTCCCATCCTGCACACCAATCCGGGGTGGACGGTGCGGTCGCTTGTCGTGGGCTCGGTGCTTCTCATGATCGGCGTCGCCGGCCGCCTCGCGTTGTGGCCGCTCAACTGGTGGATCACGCAGACCGCGGTAACCGCGCCGCCGTCGGCGTCGGCGATCGCGCAGTCGACCTGGTCGGTCGCCGCGATCGTCGTGCTGTATCGCCTGATGCCGGTTGTGGTCGCCTCCAATCAACAAACCCTTCGTGGGTGCATCTCGGCCTGCCTCGTCGCAGCGATCGCCGCGCCGCTCCTCAGCCTGTTTGGAAACGAGCCAAGGCGCGCGATAGCCCTGGCGGGCTCGGGTGCGGTCGCCGTCGCCGCGGCTGTGCTTATGAATGGATTCCAGGTCCAGTCGTCCACCTTTGCCATCGCCGGCGTTGCGGCCGTGCTGGCGATAGCCCCCGCGGTCGCGGCCGGCATGCTCGCCATCGCGTCGATCGCGAGCGCGATGCGGACCGACGATCTGGCGGAGATGGGGGACGCGTGGCGCAGGATGCGCGCAAGCTCCGGCGCCCTCCTCGCAGCGGCAATCGTCATCGGCCTGGCTGTGTCGGGTGCGCTCGCGTTCGGCGTCCGCTCCCGCTCGTTCCTCGGCTTTGCCCTGGGGGATGCCGTGGTCCTGATCGCGGTCGCCGGGCTGCGTCTCTTTCTCGCCGCCTCATTCGGTCCGCTTCGGAGGCGCCGCGCCTTCGAGCCGGATCGTGTTCGTGAGACACCCGGCGCACTCGGCTGGCCCTACTGGCTGGCGTTCATGAGCGCTGCTTTGGTGGTCGCGTCGATGGTCACGGGGTGGCTGAACTTCCTCGACGGGCAGAAGCATCCGGCGCCTTCCGCCGGGGCGATCGTGGTCTGGGTCCTGGCCGCGATCATCGGTTTCGCCGCGTGCACGGTGGCCTTTGCGTTGAGCAAGGACGGGGTGCTGGCCGCCTCCGCGACCGCGGGCGTTTGGCTGGGCAGGGGCACCGCCGCCGTCTACGGGGTGATCGAGCGCTTCCTGATCGAGCCCACGACTGACATCGCGCGGCGCTTTGGCGATTGGGTGCCCGTGGGCGACAGCGCGGTCGGCCGCCTCACGGGCCTCTCGGGCCAGCTTGCGCTCGCGGCGGCTCGCGCGCCGGCGCTTCCGCTCGTCATCGTGCTTGCCGTCGTGCTCGCGCTCGTTTTCGCGCTCGTCGCACCAGGGGTGGCACGGTGATCTTGCTCACGTTCGTGGCCGCGACGCCGTCGCCGACACCGACAGCATCGCCGGGCGCAGGCATCTTCTCGTCGCCGATCCTGCTCAGCCTCCTGATCTGGGTTCCGGTCCTCATGGCGGTAGCCATCGCGAGCATGCCCAACCCTCGCGGCCGCTACGACACCCTGATGAAGCAGATCGCGTTCTTCACGACCCTTGGACTGGTCTTCATCCTCTTCGT
>Ga0066675_10001050_pt1 | contig 11438 bp, 5 predicted proteins | sample GraSoiAngelo_124_FD_62295 | JGI IMG/M metagenome (GOLD analysis project Ga0066675, IMG submission 62295) | Grasslands soil microbial communities from the Angelo Coastal Reserve, California, USA - 14_0927_05_20cm | ecosystem: Environmental > Terrestrial > Soil > Grasslands | place: USA... | reverse complement strand
AGCCAATCCTATGAATTTCTCCAGCGATCCGTCAGAACAAATTTACCGTGTCCCATGACTTGTTATTATTTGCCAGCGACGAGGAAGTCGGCGAGAACGAGAAGCAGAGTTAAGTCGTATGCATAACTTGGTGCATGTTTGTTCGCGAATGGCATGATTTCCCCCGAACAGCAAGACCTATGTTGAGGCTAAGTGATTTGATTCCGTGCAACAGGAGCAGTGCGGACTAGATTTGCTACACCGTTGTACACGATATTCTAGAGAATGGCTGGGACAAATTTGGGACAAAAGTGTCGCTCCAGGTCTAGGAGCTAAATCGCCCAGAATCAGCGAACCTAGCTGCCCAACTCCGTTCTCATATCCCGAACGTCGTCAGTTCAAATTGTGACCTCCGCAACCAGAAACCATTCTGCCCCAATAAGTTCCAAGCGAACCAACTAACCGTGCCTTGCATAACGATCTCCCTCAACTTTCGGATTGTCCGAGAAAAATACAACGAGATTCGCAAAGTGACATACGTTGGACGGGGTTTGGGGAGGGGCGAAAACAAAATCCCTCCCCAAATCGTTACTCTCAGTACATGAACTTTAACGAGAACTGAATGTTCCGTGGGAAGTTCTGCTGGCTGAAAGGCACCGTGCCCAAGCCGATCCAAGAGCCGTTGGCAAGCTGATGCGGCGGTGTGAAAATGTCGGTGCTTGGTCCGGGAAAGACTGGCGTGTTGGTCAGGTTGAATGCCTCACCTCGGAATTGCAGGCTGAATTTCTCCGTGAGGTGGAAGCGTTTCTGTAAAGCTAGGTCGAGGTTGGGCACATACGGATTGCGTATCCATCCCACGCGATCCGGCAAGACGCGGCGGGTCCACTGTGGCCGTGCCTGCCAGCAAGATGGATTATTGTTGAACCACTGCCCGAAAGTTGGGTGTGGTACCGAAATACTGGAACAGTTGAAGTAAGCATCCGGCAGGCTCATCGGTGAGCCGGAAGCCTCGGTGTAAATCCAGTCGATATTCCAGTGGTTGATAAGAAATCCCAAAGCGCCGTGTGCGCCACTTAAGAGATGCTGCCGGGCACCGAAAGGCAGGTCCCATACTCCGCTAAAACGCCAAACCAGCGTGCGGTCGAAGTAGGCGACCTCGCGGATTGGAGTCACGTCGCGGAACTGTCCATTATTTAGCCAGTGATTTCGCTCGAACTCTTTTTGGTAAGTGAAAGCACTCAGTAATGTCAGGCCGTGCGAGACACGTTTTTCGACTTTGACAAGCAGTGCGTCCCAACGAGAACTCGCGCCTGGATTTGTGAACTCGGTTACGCCGTTGAATTCAGGAAAAGGCCCGCGCATTAAATTCCACGCCTGAATTTTCGATGACGAACCAAGGCTGCTGTTTTTCGGCAGCACGCCATAGAAGGGATTAGGAACCAACTGATTGCACAGATTGTTGTTGACCTGACATGCGGCTTGCTGGTCGTTGCTGATGACATCCCACTGCTCCGACATGGTCATTCTGCTGGTGTAGTTTCCGCTGTAGGCCACGTCCAGAAGAATGCTTCCGGGTAACGCCTGCTGAATGCCGACGATCCACTGCTGAGAAAATGGAATGCGGCGCGTACGCCAGTCGTAGCCCACGCCATTGCCGATGTTGGTTAGCAATCCTAGCGATGCTCCGGTCGGAGAAAGGACCCCGTTCGGATATGGTGTGCCGGTGCTAAAAGCGTTCGACGGAGTAAGTCCACCGTCGAGGGAGCTGATGTATCCGGTGTTCTGCGTAAAGCCGCTGCGCGTGTCATGCTGATTCTGGATGGCGTAATACTGCCCATAGCCTACTCGAATGACAGTGCGCGGGCGCAGAGCGTAGGCGATGCCGAAGCGCGGTTGCCACTGCGTATAGTAGTTGTTGTACGGAGCACGAGGACCACTCACACCAGCAAACAGAAGTCCACCGTTTACGGTGGCAGGTGGTGTGACTCCCGCTGCTTTCCATTCTGCTTGATTGGTTGCGTTTGCGAGATTCGCTTGGTAAGTCGGATCATTCGTGATTGGGTTCGTACACGTCCAACAAAATCCCGCATTGATGCGATTGAAACGTTCGCTTGGCGATGTCTGTACGTCCCACCGCAAGCCCATGTTGAACGTGACTTTGCTGGTAGCGCGGAAATCATCTTGTAGAAACAACGCGTAGTATTTCCACGTCTCGAACTGTGTTTGGTTCCAATCGACGCTGCCGGAATTCGGGTCACCCAACGCAAGGCTGGCGAATGGGAAGCCGTCACTTGTGACGGTTGCTCCGCAGCCGGGACAATGACCACGAGTAAACGGATCGTCTTGCGTGAACCCCGTTCCAAAACCAAATTGCCCGAGCGGTCTGCCAACGCCCTGGTCGGCATATTGGATGTCCTCGAATTCGCCGCCGAAGTGGACGTTGTTACGCCCCATGATGTGCATGGCTATGGGCCGCAGGTCGTAGGCGTTCGTGGCTTGTTCACTGATGTTGTTTCCGATGATCGTCTGATAGCCGCTGACTTGAATTTGTGGAGCGATGCTGAGGCTCGTAGTAGGAATCTTTGGCATATTCAAACCGAGTGATTGGGCAGTGATCGGTTTAGCCAAACCCGCAACCATAGGTCCCTCGGGAAAATCTTGGTGAAACCGCCCGAACGATCCTTGTACATCGACTACCCAGACCGGAGAAAATACGTGTGTGAGGTCAAGCACCGTGGTAGTGAAGTCGCGCTCGGAATCAATGTTTCCGGTAGCGATGGGGTAAGGAAATCCCGATGAGTTGCGATGCTCGTGGCCGCGCTGCCAAGCCCAGAGACCATAGAGTCGCGTCTTTTCGTTGAAGTTGTAATCGACGCGGACCATCGGCTGGTAATAGCGGTAACGCCCCTCGGCAAGCCCTCCGGTCTGAATATAATTGTTCAGCAAACCGGAGACGGTCGGAGCGGGATATAGCTTCATAATTGCCAACCCACTAGGATTGACGCGGCTGAGGATGCCAGTGGGAAGCGGAGAGTTCGGGCCGGGGATGACATCGTTAGGGAAAGGAGTACGCGCATAGGTCTGCCCTTTTACGCAGTTGTCAGACGCGGTGCAAAGATGCGTAGTGAGGGGATCATAGACGCGGTATCCGGTCCCCGAGAAATCCACGCTGCCATCCGGGAGGATTTTTACGGAATCAGGAAGCGTGCTGGTTACAACCGGGAACGGAACGATCTCGTGATAGCCCTCGAAGCTGCCGAAGAAAAAAGCCTTGTTGTGGAAGAGGGGTCCTCCAATCGTGCCGCCGTACTGGTTGGTGATTTGCAGTCCCTTGGGAGCGCCCACCAGATTGTTTGTGAACGTGTTGGCGTTGAACGCCGAGTTGACGTAGTAATCGAAAAGCGTGCCGTGAAAATCGTTGGTCCCCGCCTTGAGGGTGGTGTTGACGATCCCACCGCCTGTGCGACCGTACTCTGCATCAAGGGCGGGGCAAACAATTTTGAATTCCTGCACTGCATCCTGATTGGGAGACATGAACCAACCGCCTGCCCACCCGTCAGCCTCATCGGTAATCGCGGGTGAGCCGTTCAGTAGGAATTGGTTGTAGCTGGTCCATCCCCCGCACATCGAGTAATTGTTATTAGCGTCCCATCCTCGCGTGCCGGAATAGCCGCTGGACCCGAATTGTGTTTGCAGAAACATCACGCCCGGGGTCAGTTGCATCAGCATGTAGACCTGCCGACCGTTCAAAGGTAGGTTCTGTACTTGTTCGACGTCCATTAGGGTGCCGCCAGAAGCATCCGCTGTATTCACGATCTCGGGGGCGCTGGTGACGGCAACCTCCTGCTGTACGCTGCCCAACTCAAGCGTGAAGTCCAGCTCCCGTTTTTCGGCCACGTTCAAAGGAACAGTGGTCCGTACAGATCGGCGGAAGCTCGCCGCTTCAACTGTAACTTGGTATTCGCCGGGAATGAGGTAGGGGATCGCGTAGAAACCTTCGTCGTTTGTGGTGACCGAGTACGCCTGCCCCGAGTCTTTCTTGACGGCTTTCACCCTCGCTTTGGGAACGGCCCCTTCGCTCGGGTCCTTCACGATGCCCGAAAGCGTTGCACGGAATTCCTGGGCAGGCAAAAGCATCGCGCTTGAGAGTAAAAACACAGCCAGACTACCAATAAGAGGAAAACGACCAACTCGCATTTGGAACCTCCGTTAATGACTGGGCTCCACGTCCGGGGCAAGAGGCGTGGTTACTGCAAGGCCTACCGGGGGACAGGACCTACCGAGGAATTGCCTTTTTTTCTTTTCGTTTGTACGAACCTCCTTCGGGGACACTTCTGGGGGACGACCAAGCCTCTATGTCAATAGGGTAATGCCAGACATTAAAATAACTACCCTAGTGTGAAAACTCTATTGCGAGCATCTGGCGAAAGCCTCGTAACACACTCCGGTGTGCAAAATCTTGGACGTGTATACCGAGAGATGGCCCGATGCACAATCAGGTGAATCCCTGCATTCGCCGGCCGGTGCTCCATCTCTACGCTCCCGCTGCCTTCACCATTTGCAGTGCGAAAATCTTGGTTCGATCTATCTTTTGGAGCAGTCGAAAACCGGAGTGGGGGTAAATGGGAAGCGGGTCCGGGCCGCGAGTCCTTACTTCCCGCAGCGCGCGCAGGCTTCAATCTCGACGAGGGGCATTGGTAGTCCCAGCGTGTCTCGTAAGTTGTCTTTTAGGGCCTGCGGCCCGCGAAACCTCATGAAAGCCGTGCAGCGTAACGGCCCATTCCCAGCGCTAAGTCCTTTGTTTTCAGGTCGGCTGTGGTTGCGACGATGCGTCTTTCGAAATCGACATAGCCGCGATCCATCACGTAGTACGAACCCGCCTCGGGAGTGAACTGGTCGAGAATATTGACGTCGTGCGTTTTCCCTTCTGTAATGCAGTAAACGTGGGGATGCTGCCATGCAGGTCCAGCAGCGTATGCATCTTGACCGCCGCTTTGTGCCGGCGAAATCGTGCCCAGGGAAACAGCGACAGGCAGAGGTCGATGGTCGTGGAATCCAAGGCATACAGGTTTTGATCCAACTCCACGCCCAAGGGATCGTCGGCATACAGAGGGCGCGCGATACCGATAAGAACCTGAGCGAAGTCGGCATAGATTCGCCAGTCGCGCAACCCTCTATATGCTATATAAGAGGCCTTCAAAAGGGAAAAACTCAACGCCTTTGGGTTCAATCTCAAGGACCACGCGAGGAGGCGCTCCCATCTAGCAGGTTTGCACTTCCACAGGTGGCACGCAGACTCTCCGCTCCCCCCAATGCCTCTTGACAATGTAGGAAGAATTCTTGGTACTAGGACATTTCTTCGATAGTGTGCGAGCCACGTCGGTCGAGAGACCAAACACGGGGGAGTCAGGTTTGAAACATGACGGCGCACTGGTTGGAGCAGTGGCCATCACGCGTGGGTTAGCACTTCAGTTGTAGAACGGAGCAGTACATGCACTTTAATTGAGCCCGAGCGATTAATTACAAGCGATAAATGTTTTATATAGCTATTTTGTACGCTCTGAATATAGCGTCCCTATACTCCAAGAACCCGGAATAAAGCGACTCGTTAAGCGGAACTATATAAAGATTGCGTGTAACGCAATATTGAGCTAGCCTCCTTGCCAATGTGAGGGGGGTGCCGGGTGAGCTTTGGATTATTTCCGAGCCGATTCTCTCCAATCTCCAATGTTGATAAATTTGAGGAGGTCTTTATGCGCCGCGTAAGGATGCTTTTGGGATTCGTAGTGCTGCTCGTCTTTGTTATTGTGTCGATCGCCGTTTCGCTCTCTGCACAAACGGCGTCAACGTCAACAGTGACGGGTACAGTCTCCGATAAGACGGGAGCTACGGTTCCGAATGCCAGGGTCGACTTGGAAGATGTGGACACCAAAGCGAAGACCTCGGTCACCACGGGAAGCGACGGTGGTTATACCTTTCCTTCCGTGCGTCCAGGAAATTACAGCATCACGGTTTCAGGTAAAGGCTTCCGGCAGTCGGTGGTGACCGGCGTTAGAGTTGAAGTCGGAAAATCGGCCCTGGTTAATGTGAGTTTGGAAGTTGGCGGAATGACGGAAACGGTGGAGGTGTCAGCCACCGGGCTCCAACTGCAGACCCTAGACGCCACTATGGGCAACGTGCTGGATTCGAATCTCTTGTCGCAATTGCCGACGCTGAGCCGTGACGCAACATCCTTGCTGCTGTTACAACCAATGGCGATTCCCGGCTTCAACGGGCCTGGAGGAAGCGGCGAAGGAAACCTTAGCGGCGGATCAGTTGCAGGGGCGCGCGCTGATCAAAATACGTTCATGATTGATGGCGGCGACGCGACCAGCAATATGGAAGGTGGCGGCGGATATAACTCAGGCTTCGTGGCCACGCCGCGCGCTGTGGTTCCCACTCCCGTGGAGAGCCTCGAAGAGTTTCGCGTGGCGACGAACAACGCGGGCACCGATTTCACGCGCTCAGCGGGCGCTGAAGTGCAAATGGTTACGAAAAGAGGCACGAATAGTTGGCACGGTGCCGGCTACTGGTACCACCAGAATGATGAATTGAATGCCAACAACTGGTTCCGAAACAATGGTTTCGGAAACGGTACTCCGATTGAAAACCCCGAATGGCGGGACAACCGCTACGGGGGGAAGATCGGCGGACCGATCTGGAAGAACCGCACTTTCTTCTTCTTGCACGAAGAAGAGCGCCATTTCTTCACCCAAGCGGTGTTCTCCCGGTTGGTTCCCACCGCAGCCTTGAGGGCTGGTATTCTTGAATTCAAGGACGCTAGCGGCAACATCATCCCTTACAACTTAAACGCCGTCCCCACGGTTGATCCTGGCGCGTTCGCGGGTGACCCAAACACCGGCCAGACTATTCCTTGTAGTGGACTCGATCCGCGCTTCTCCTGCGGTTCTTCGGGAGCGGCAGGGCTCGGCGTTAACGTTAGCCCGGCGATAGCGGCAACCTGGGCGACCATGCCGCTGCCTAACGATTTTTCCGGTGGGGATGGCTTGCGGACCGCAAACTTTACCGCGCCTGAGGCCAACACATCCAACGAGCACTTCGGCGTGCTGCGCTTGGATCACAAAATAAACGATAAGTGGGATTTCATGGCCTCCTATCGTTACAGCGTATCTGCCATCCAACCCCCAAATATCCAGGAGGACATTAGCGGTACAGCCCCCGGCTGCCAGAAGGGCGTGGCGTGCGCTCTTGCCAGCCGGCCTCTGCAGCCGCGATTCCTCGTCGGAGGGTTGACGGGGCGGATCACCCCAAATCTGGTGAACGACTTCCATTTCGATTGGCTGCGCCACTGGTGGTCCTGGATCGCGCCGGGCGCGAGGATTCCGGTGATCCCCAATTCGTTGAGCGACACTGCTCTGCAGATTTGGCGGGAGAGCAGAACTGACGGTATGGTCCCGATCAACGTGAACACACAGCAAGCGCGTCAGCGCGTGTGGAATGGCCAGGATTACACCTGGACCGATAACTTGAGCTGGATAAAGGGCAAGCACGCATTTAGTTTTGGGGGGCGGGTTCAAATCGAGCATTTCTTACATGTTCGCGATGACAAGGTGACCGGAGGCATATCCACGCCTCTCTACTTTGTGGCAAAAGGTGGCAACTTCAACGACATTGGAGGAATTTCCGTTCCCGCTGCGGTTAGCGAATCGACAACCTTTAAGCGCGCCTATATTTCTGTGCTCGGCTTGGTGGACTCTGCCACTCAGGTGTTGACGCGCGATGGTAGCCTGAATCCCCAGCCACCGCTGACCAACATCGTCCAAAAGGAGAATGTCGACGCCTACGAAATCTACGCTGGCGACACGTGGCGTCCGACGTCTTCGCTGACACTCACTTTCGGGCTGACTTGGGGCGTGCAGATGCCTCCCTACGACCCGACCGGCAAGACGGCAATGATGATCGATGTTAGCACTGGGAAGCCGATTGATTCGGAGTCGTACTTGAAGGCGAAGAGCGCGGCCGCTCTGAACGGTGATGTGTTTAATCCCACTATAGGCTATGTGCCAATCAAGGCCACAGGGCGTAAGTATCCTTATAACCCGGATTATTCGAACTTCGGTCCGCGCTTGGCGACTGCCTGGAACCCGTCCTTCGCGGACGGCTTTCTTGGGAATTTATTCGGAAACAAGAAGTCGGTGGTCCGCGCCGGATGGTCGCGTGCCTTTGACCGCATTAACGGTGTCGGGATTGTGCTCACTCCGGCGCTTGGAATCGGTTTTGGTGATCTCTCGGTTTGCAGGGCACCAGACACTGCGGGTGTATGCGGAAACGGCGGCGATCCCACGAGCAATTTCCGAATCGGGGTTGACGGAAACCACGTCACCGTCCCGGCGCTGCCAACTCTCAGCGGCGGGGTCATCATTCCGGGTTTGGGGTGTCCGGGTGGAGGAACGTTATGCCCGGCGAACGCCAACAGCGTATTCGAGAACAGCGACTCTCGTCTTGATCCGAAGAATCGCATCGGAAGCGCGGATATGATCGACTTCAGCATTCAGCGCGAATTGCCCGGGAAAATGTTGCTCGAAGTCGGCTATGTCGGCCGCTTCGCGCGAAATCTGTTTCTCAACATCGACCTAAACCACATCCCCTATATGTTTACCCCCAAGGGGACGAACCAGAGCTTTGCGCAGGCCTTCGACAAGGTCGCGGCGCAACTCCAGGCCGGTACTTCCACCAGGGCGGTCACCGCTCAGCCAGCGTTAGAAGCCCTGCTAGGGGGATTGAGTAGCCCCTTGTGCAGTGGCAGTGCGAGTGCATGGGGTACTGCGCAGGCGCCCTTCGCTTCTTGCACGGCTGCTGCTGCCGAGTTTGACTCTCAAAACGGCAATCCATACTGGCCATCTCACGGCGCTGGAGCTTTGTGGAACCTGATCGAACCCAGCTTCGTGACTGGGCCGATGGTGTTGGGCAACACGCAAGTGGCGGGAATCGACTGGAACACAAACGAGGGTCACTCAAACTACAACGCTGCCTTCGTGACGCTCCGAAAGGCCGCCTCGCATGGGCTGACGTTCGACTTGAACTATACTTTCGCGCACTCACTCGACAACCTGGGGCTCACCCAGGAGAACACTTGTGCGGTAACCGATGCGTTTTTTGTCAACCGGTCATATGCGCCATCGCTGTTCGACCGCCGGCATACCTTCAACATGCTCGTCACTTATGACTTGCCGCTCGGTAAGGGGAAGCGTTGGGCCGGTGGCACATTCGCTGACAAGGTGCTAGGCGGCTGGAACGTTTCCGGAGTATACACCGCGGCAAGCGGACTACCTTTATTCCTGGAGGATAGTAACGCGTGTGCCTCGGAGTTCGGCTCGACGCCCTTCAACGCAGCTCCCATTGGATTGTTGCGCGCCTCGTCGGGCTCGATCGGCACTTCCCGCCATAACAATCCGACAATCGGTACTTTGGGGACAAACAGCTCACCAGGGGGTGTCCCGAATGCCTTCGGCAACCCTGACGCGATAGCAGCTCAATTTCGCTACCCAACCTTCGACGATAAGCGCCTGGGCTTTGGTGCCATTCGCGGCCTGTTCCGGTGGAACGTGGACCTCGCACTGGCGAAGCGGACCCAAATCACGGAGCGGCTATCTACGCGCTTCGACGTCCAATTCGTTAACGCCTTCAACCATCCTATGTTTAGTGGCAGTCAGTATTTTTCGTTTGAGCCGGGCGCGGATATAGCGTCCCCGCAAAACTTCGGTGTTATGAGCAGCCAATTCAATACACCGCGATACATTCAGATGGGCCTGCGGTTCGACTTCTAAACTGGACCACAACCGTCGGTATCACAGGGGCCGGGACAAAAAGCCCGGCCCCTTTTTCTGCTTGGGCTGGTGGCAGATTGTCGGTGGGGCTCTTACAATGGGGTGGGAGACTTACGCGGTTGTTGTGAAATGTTAACTCGCAAACCCAGACCAAACCGTACGCGGCGCGACTTCCTTAGATCCTCTTTTGTGGCTGGCGGCGCTCTTCTGGTCGGGTTTGACAAGCTCCCGACGCTGGCCGCCAAGATACAGGCCCGAACGGATGCGTTCGACGGAGGCAAACACCTGGGGAACCTGGATTTTGCTGGCGAGAGCCGCGCGCCACTTGACACGCTCCTTGGATCAGAGCTTGACGCCCGGCTGTATTCGGATCTCTCTACACTGACCCCTGAAGAGCCCATTCCTCCGATTGAGAGATTCTACGTTCGTACTGGCGCTTCCCATTTGCTGGATAGCGAGAAAGGATGGCAGATCCGGCTGGGCGGCCTGGTCGACAAAACGGTAACCCTTAGCTTGGAGGATTTAAGGAAAGGCGCGAGGCCCGCTGGCCTGCATCTGATGGAATGCTCGGGTAACACACGCGCGACCCGATTCGGAATGATCAGCGTTGCTGACTGGAGCGGCGCGCCCATCTCCGACCTCTTGGAGTTGTGCAAATCCAAACCGCAAGCGACCAGAGTCGTAGTCTCCGGTTTCGATACCTATTCTGCCAGCTCCGCCACCTCTCGTCCCGGTGCGGATTGGGTCTTCACAGTCGAGCAACTCAAGACTTCCAAGGCCTTTCTGGTCACGGAGATGAACGGGCAGCCACTGAACAAAGACCACGGCGCGCCAGTCCGGCTGGTTGTGCCCGGCTGGTATGGCTGCGCTTCGATAAAGTGGGTAAACGCCATCACACTTGTCGATGAGAATTTCTTGGCGACATCGCAGATGCAAGAATTTGCCGCGCGAACACATCAGCAAGGGATACCAAAACTTGCGAGAGATTACCGTCCGGCGATCATTGACCAGGCGGCTATGCCAATTCGCGTCGAAAAGTGGTTGGTGGATGGCAGAATCAAGTATCACGTTGTTGGAATTCTGTGGGGAGGGTCGCGTTTGGTGAAGGCTCTGGAAATACGCTTTAATCCGGAAGAGAACTACGTCCGAGTGGACCATTTTTCGCAAACAGAAAATGATCCCTGGAGCCTTTGGTCGCAAGCGTGGACACCTACAACTGTGGGAACCTATTTGATCCGGCTGCGGGTCGCCGATCCGCTGGTGGAAACGAAGCGACTCGATTCCGGATACTACGTTCGTTCTGTCGAGGTGACCGAAATTTGAGAGTGAATTTGCAGGAGAAGGACGTTAACCAGCAATCTCGCAAAAAAAGGACCTCAGCGCACGATGACGTCTGGAATAGTGACGTATGGTTGCTCGTGACGCGACTGGCTATCATGCAGGCGTGTTTGTTGGCAGTATGGGTAGCACCGATCCTGGCACAGCACGAGGGCCACGAAGGACAAGGAGTTGTCGGATGGGTGCCGCAAGAGGTTCTCGAGCGACCGCTCCCACTTCGGCACGACATTGGCAATCTCCATGAAAAAGTGACGACGCCCTCCGCGGAAGCTCAAGCGTTTTATGATCAGGGGC
>Ga0066675_10001043_pt1 | contig 11471 bp, 12 predicted proteins | sample GraSoiAngelo_124_FD_62295 | JGI IMG/M metagenome (GOLD analysis project Ga0066675, IMG submission 62295) | Grasslands soil microbial communities from the Angelo Coastal Reserve, California, USA - 14_0927_05_20cm | ecosystem: Environmental > Terrestrial > Soil > Grasslands | place: USA... | reverse complement strand
GGCCGAACACCGCGCTGCTCGTCGTCGACGTTCAGAACGGGGTGGTGCGAGCGGCTCACGAGCGCGACTCGGTGGTCGCCAAGGTAGGCAGCCTGGTCGAAAAGGCGCGCCAGGAACGGATCCCGGTGGTCTGGGTCCAGCACTCGGACGTGCAGCTGGTCAGAGGAAGCGACGACTGGCGGATCGTCCCCGAGCTGACACCTGGCGGTGCCGAGCCGCTGGTCGAGAAGAGCTACGGCGACTCCTTCGAGGACACCACCCTCGAATCGGTGCTGTCGGGCTTGAGAGTCGGGCGACTCGTCGTGGTCGGCGCACAGACCGATGCCTGCATTCGCTCGACGCTCCACGGGGCGTTGGCCAGGGGATATGACGCGACCCTCGTCAGCGACGCCCACACCACGGAGGATCAGTCGGAATGGGGTGCGCCACCTCCGGACAAGGTGATCGCGCACACGAACCTGTACTGGACCTACCAGACGGCGCCGGGCCGGACGGCCGGGACGGTCGAGACCAAGGACGTGGACTTCGGCGACCCCCCTCTGACGCCGGAGAAAACCTAGGCCTCGCCCGCGTTCAGGTAATTCGTGGGCTCCCGCTCGAACTCCACGCGGCAGCCGGCCGAGCAGAAATAGAAGCGGCCGCCCGCCACGAGCTTGGCGTCGTCGCCAGGGTCGCTTAGGATGTCGACAGCTTCCGCCAGGCTGGTCGGCGCGCGGTACAGCACCGCCTAGTTGCGTTGTCAAACAACTCTGCGCCCAGGGGCTTACGATCTTGGAGGTGGTGGGCTCGAGTTGGTGACCGAGGTCGTCAAGCCGCTCAGCGCCGTAGAGATCCGCGATCTCTGTCTGCGGCACACGCTGTACGACTGGTCGGCCCAGTCAGGCCTTCAGCCGATGGCGATCGCCGGCGCCAATGGCGTGCACTTCACCACCGTGGACGGCCGCCGCTTCATCGACTTCAACAGCCAGCTGATGTGCGTCAACGCCGGCCACGGGGACCACCGGATCATCGATGCGATCAAGGAGCAGGCCGAGAAGCTCGCTTTCATCAGCCCCTTCATGGCGACCGAGCCGCGCGCGCGGCTCGGCAAGAAGCTGGCCGAGCTGTTGCCAGGCGACGTCGACAAGGTTTTCTTCACCCTGGGCGGCACCGACGCCAACGAGAACGCGATCAAGATCGCCCGCGCGGTCACCGGGCGCTCCAAGGTCCTGGCCCACTATCGCTCGTACCACGGTTCGACCGGCAACGCCGTGATGGCTACGGGCGACCCCCGCCGCTGGCCGAACGAGCATGCCGGCGGCGTCGTCCACGTGCTCGACCCCTACCACGGTGTCGAGCGGGGAACCGAGGCCGCCGGCCCCGCGCTGCAGCAGCTGGAGGAAACCATCCGGCTCGAGGGGCCGGCGACGATCGCCGCGTTCATCCTCGAACCCGTGGCGGGCACCAACGGCATCCTCATCCCGCCCGACGGCTACCTGGAGGGCGTGCGCGAGATCTGCACGCGCCACGGCATCCTGATGATCTGCGACGAGGTCATGACCGGCTTCGGGCGCACGGGCCGCTGGTTCGCGGTCGATCACTGGGGGGTGGTCCCAGATCTGATCACCATGGCGAAGGGCCTGACCAGCAGCTACGTCCCTCTGGGCGCGGTCGGGATGCGGCCGCACGTGGCGTCCTACTTCGACGACCACGTCTTCTGGGGTGGCCTCACCTATAACAGCCATCCCCTGGGGTGCGCTGCGGCCCTGGCCACCATCCGGGCCTACGAAGAGGACGACATGGTCGGCAACTCGGCTCGGCTGGGCGCCGTGCTCGCGCGGCAGCACCAACGGCTGCGGGAGCGCCATCCCTGCGTGGGCGCGGTCCGCTCGATCGGGCTCTTCGGCGCCATCGAGCTGGTGCGTGACCGCAAGACGCTCGAGCCGCTCGCGCCGTTCAACGGCACGTCGCCGGAGATGAAGGCGATCGGCCAGGCGCTTCTCGACGCCGGGCTCTACACCTTCGTGCGCTGGAACACGATCATGACCAACCCTCCGCTGTGCATCACCGAGGCGGAGCTCGACGAGGGATTCGAGATCCTTGATGGCGCGCTCGAGATCGGGGACCGCGCGCTCGCCGGCTAGGGCCTCCGAGGAGGCTCTGCGAGCCGTCCAGCTCGAGCGCCTCCGCGCCGGGACGGCGCACGTGCTTCGCTCCAACCCGTTCTGGCGCGAGAGGCTGACCGAGATCAAGGGCTGGGACGACTTCGAGCGCCTGCCTCTGACGACCAAGCGCGAGCTGCTCGAAGACCAGGCCGCCAACGCGCCGTTCGGCACGAACCTCACCTTTCCGGTCGAGCGCTACGTCCGCCTCCACCAGACGTCCGGCTCCAGCGGTGACCAGCCCCTGCGCTGGCTCGACACCGAGGATTCCTGGGCGTGGTGGCTGCGGATCTGGTCCGACCATGTCTACCGCGCCGCAGGCGTCACCGCGGGCGACCGGGTGTTCCTTGCCTTCTCCTTCGGACCGTTCATCGGCTTCTGGTCAGCGTTCGGCGGGGCGGAGCGCCTGGGCGCTCTCGTCATCTCGGGGGGCGCGATGACGACCGAGCAGCGGATAAGGAACCTGCGCGACGTCGGGGCCACGGTGCTGCTGGCGACACCGACCTACGCCCTCCGCATAGCCGAGCGCGCACGGGAGCTGGGCCTCGACCTGGCCTCGTCCGACATCAGGCTCACGATCCACGCCGGGGAGCCGGGCGCGAGCATCCCGCAAACCAGGGCTGCGATCGAAGCCGCCTACATGGCCTCGTCGATCGACCACACGGGGATGACCGAGCTGGGCCCGACCGGGCACAGCTGCTCGCAGCGCGACGGGGTCCACCTGATCGAGTCGGAGTTCATCTTCGAGGTCCTCGACGAGCACGGCCGGCCGGCCGATGAGGGCGAGCTGGTCGCGACCAACCTGGGCCGTTGGGGCTCACCGCTGATCCGCTACCGCACCGGGGATCGCGTGCAGCTGACCCGCGAGGAGTGCTCCTGCGGCAGCCCTTTCGTGAAGTTGGTGCATGGGATCAGGGGCCGTGTCGACGACATGTTCACCGTGAGGGGCGTGAACCTGTTCCCGTCGCAGGTCGAGGACATCGTGCGGCGCCACACCGGCGTGGCGGAGTTCGTGATCGAGCGACGCCATGTCGCGCACATGGACGAGGTCACGGTGGTGCTGGAGCTGGCCGGCGCCGGCGCGTCCACCGAGCGGCTGGAGGCGGACCTGCGCCAGGCCCTCGGCGTTCGCCTTGGTTGCAGGGTCGTGGCGCCGGGCACCCTTCCCCGAGGCGAGCTGAAGTCCGCCCGGATCGTGAACGTCGACTAAGACGTAAAGAGGCCGGGCCTTGCGGCCCGGCCTCACGAGAGGGGAGGAAGGGTGCTTTAGGAGACGGGGATGGCGATCGGGACCACGACCGGCACCGGCTCGACCAGCCCGGCGACGTCGGAGACGACGACTTTCAGGCCACCGCGGCGCCGCCGCCTTGGAGGCGCGGGGGCGGCCACGATCGGGTCGAGCAAGCGCGCCAGCTCGAGCTCAAGAATCCGGTCAAGTTGGTCCATATGACTCAGAAACGCCTGCGCCATCTGATGTACCTGCACCTAGTGCAGATGTGGGAGCTGGGCTAGGCCGCTTTTTGCAGCGGCGGGGTGGCCACCTCGTCGTAGTCGACGAGCTCGTGCGCGAACTTGACCATGCGGAGCCGCAGCGGACCGGGGCCGAGGACCCGAACAGCCAGCCTGACCAGCGGCCGCAGGGGGACTCTGGCCTGCGTGATGTAGAGGGGTCGCCGCGGGTCCATTGACTAGGAAACGCGGCCACCGCCGGGAGTATTGTCGCGACCCCAAGGAACACCTCGTTTGTAGGATGTCAGCCCTTTTTACTCGCGCGTTTTCTCTGTGGAGACACTTACAAATGGGAAGCAACGGGCACCGACCGGTCAAGCCCCGGCTGGATTTGCCAGGGCTGCTGCGCGGCCATCGCCGTGTCGCCTTCGTGCTCTCGGGCGGCGGCAGCCTCGGCGCCACGCAGGTCGGCATGCTTCAGGCCCTGTTCGACGCCGGCATCAAGCCGGACATGCTCGTCGGGACCTCCGTCGGCGCGGTCAACGCCGCCTGGATCGCGTCCTGGCCGGCCAAGGAAGGCGTGCAGAAGCTCGCCGAGATCTGGACCGGCCTCCGCCGCGACGACGTGTTCCCGCTGGGTTGGACCGCGGCCATGGGCCTGCTCGGACGCGGCAAGCATCTGATCTCCAACGCAGCCCTGCGAGGCGTGCTGGAGCGGCACCTGCCCTACGAGCGGCTCGAGCAGGCGCAGATCCCGGTGCACGTCGTGGCCACAGAGCTGAAGAGCGGACGCGCCGTCGTGCTCTCCAGCGGACCAGCCGTCCCAGCGCTGCTCGCGAGCTGCGCGATCCCGGGAGTCTTTCCTCCCATGACGATCGGACGTCGCGAGCTCATCGACGGCGGGGTGGCCAACCACACGCCGATCGCCACGGCGGTCGAGCTGGGCGCGCGCGTCATCTACGTCCTCCCCATCGGCTATCCCTGGCTGCACGAGGAGCCGGCCAATGCGCTGGGCATGGCCCTCCAGGCGCTCGCGCGACTGGTGGAGCAGCGGCTGGAGTCGGAGATCGCCAGCTACCGGGACGCCGCCGACATCAGGGTCGTACCGGCCATCGAGCCGCTGGCCGTCTCGCCGGCCGACTTCACCCGTACGCAGGAGCTGATCGAGCGCGGCTACGCCTCCGCGGAGACGCTGGTCCAGACGCGCCGCCGCGACAAGCTCGAGCCGGCGCCGAAGATGAGGCGCGCCCCGGCAGAGGCGGCCTAGCCTCCCCAGCCTCCCCCGCCGTGCGGGGTCAGGCGCAGGGCGGGACCGGGTCGTCGTCGTCCAGCTGACGCAGCAGGGGGCGCTTGCGCCCCCACACCTGAGCGATCAGCTCTTCGCGGTCGACGGAGCCGGGCATGGTGAGGCCCAGCGCGCGCAGCTGGTCCCGCACAGCCGCCGGCACGTCGGCGCCCGGCATGGCCGGCCGGGTCAGCTGGGCGAGCACGCGGTCGAGGCGGTAAAGCTCATGCCGGGGGGTGCCGAAACTGCCGCTGTCGCCCGAATACATCCTTGCCACCTTGCAGATGAACTCCCCGCGTTGGGAGCGCCACTGAAGCAGCCAGTGGCGACCCCTTGCATACTCAAACGCCCGCACCGGGCGCAGTACCGGCATAATGACGACGATTGTATTTACGAATGTGAAGACGCGCCGTAGGATCAACCATTGCCTTAGGGGGGAGCTTTCCTGATGGAGACCGCACGCCGGACACAGGCCGACGCGGCCGGTCGAGTCGCCGGGCCACGCTCACAGTCACCGGCGGGCGACCGCGACGACGCGGACGGATCGATTCGCAGGGCACTCGACGCGGCCCTCGCGGTCACGCGCTCGCCCGTCGGCTTTGTCGGCCTGGTCGACGAGTCGGGCGAGACGCAGCTCGTCTGGACGAGGGCAGAAGCAGGAGCTGACATCTCGAGCGAAGCCATGCGGCAGCTGGCGCTCAGGGTGCTCGAAGGCGATGTGCCCGCCATCCAGAGCCCGCCGTTCATCGGGGCCCAGGTCCGGGCGAGCGAATCGTTGATAGGCGTGCTGGTCGTCGCCAGCGCGCCCGCCTATACGGCGGCGGATCGGGAGGCGCTCGCGTTCATCGCCGAGAGCATGGGCGCGGGGATCGAGCTGAGCCGCGTCCGCAAGAGCCGCCAGGCCCTGGTGGAGACGCTGGTGAACGTGCGCGCGGAGCTCGAGCTGAGCGAGCAAAGGCGAGTGCTCACCGAGGAGCGCGCTCGCAGCGCTGAGCGTCTCGAGCGAGCCCAGGCCCTCGCCATCGACTCGCTGACCGGCATCTCGGCAAGCCTTCGAGGAGGTGAGCGCCTCGACGACTTCTACCGTCTTTTGACGGCAAGCGTGGCGGGCCTGGTCGGGGCCGAGAAGGTCCTCTTCTGGCAGCTCCAGCCGGATCGCACGCTCAAGGCCATCCCTGGCGGCTACGGCATAGACGACGACTTCCTCGCGAGGCTTCACCCGGCACCCTGCGAGCCCGACGGCACGGACCTGACCAGCCAGGTCGTCTACAAGGACATGATCTTCAGCGCGGCCCTCGACGATCGCGACCAGTCGGCGCGGGATCGCCATGTGCTCGACACGCTGCAGGTCAGGAACGCGATCAGCGTGCCGTGGCGGGCGGGCGACGAGCGCCTTGGCGTCGTCGCCGCGTATGACTCCCTGCTGCTCGGAGGTTTCTCGCGCGAGGACGCGTGGGTGCTGCAGATCATCGGACTGGCAGCCGGCCTCGTATGGCAGTTGAAGCACGCGGAGGCGCAGCTCGGCAAGACCGTGGAACGGCTGCAGAAGGTTGACTCCGCACGCCAGCTGCTGCTGAGGAACCTGTCGACAGCGGTCGACCGCGCCCAAAAGCGGTTCGCGACGCAGCTGCACGATGACGCGCTCCAGAAGCTGACCGCCGCCGAGCTTGGCCTCGAGAGAGCCTCCAGGCCGCCGGACGGTACGGCCGAGTCGACCGCGTTCGATGAAACGAAATCATTGCTTCATGACGTCGAGGACGCTCTCCGCAAGCTGCTGTTCGACGTCAGGCCGCCGGCGCTGGAATCGCCCAGGGGCCTGGAGGAGACGATTCGCGATCGCGTGGGGCTTCTGACGTCACACGCCGGCGTCGCGGTCGAGGTCGAGTTCAGCCTGCCGGACGAGCCTGGGTACGAGATCAAGTCTCTCGTCTATCGGCAGATCACCGAGGCGCTCACGAACATCGAGAAGCACGCAGCCGCCAAGCGTGTCAGCCTACGCATGAGGATGGAGGAGGACGGGATCTACTGCGCGATCACCGATGACGGTATCGGCTTCATCGTGTCCGAGAGGAACCACCTGCCCGGGCACCTGGGGCTGCTGGCGCTCAACGAGCGCGCGCTGCTCGCCGGGGGCTGGTGCAAGATCAGCAGCGAGCCGGGGGCGGGTACGATCGTCGAATTCTGGGTTCCGTTTCCGAGATGACTCCGAATCAACCCATTCGAGTCCTCATCGTGGAGGACCACCAGATCGTCGCCGACGGACTCAGGGCGCTCCTCAACGACCAGAAGGACATGACGGTGGTCGGTATGGTTGGCTCGGTCGGCGAGTCGGCCGCCAAGGCCTTGGAGCTCCTGCCCGACATCGTGCTCCTCGACTTTCGGCTCAACGACGGCACAGGCGCTGACGCGGCCGCGGCGATCAGGCGTGTCGCGCCTAACGCGAAGCACATCTTTCTGACGCGCGAGGACAGCGACGTCGCGCGCTTCGCGGCCCTCGAGTCGGGCGCGAGCGGCTTCATTCACAAGTCGCGGGCGGCCGGCGAGGTCGTCGACGCAATCCGGAAGGTCGCCGGCGGCGGGACGCTGATCACGCCGAGCGCCATCGCGGCCTTGATCAACCGCCGGCGGCAGACGGACACCCAGCGCGAGAGTCTCACCGCACGCGAAAAAGAGGTGCTCAGGCTCATGGCCGAAGGCGTATCGAGTCGAGATATCGCGAGCAAGCTCGGCATCTCGTACGCGACGGTGCGGACTCACATCCGCAGCCTCGATGCCAAGCTCGGGGTGCACTCGAAGGTGCAGGCGATCGTCAAGGCGCGCGAGCTGGCCCTCATCGACTGAGAAGAAGCGAAGCTCTCGCGCTTCCGGCTACGAGTCCGCCACCCTCCGCTTGCCCGACCCGCCGCCCAGCCTGATCGTCGGGGTGCGCCTCTCGTTCACCGCCCATCGCCTCAACTCTTTGCGGTGGCGCTTGTCCTCGTAAAGGTCCCTGTCGGCCAGCTGAACGAGCTCCTGCCAGTCCATGCCGGCGCGCCAGGCCCCCAGGCCGATGCTGACCTCGACCGAGTCCGTGGACCGGGCGCCGAGGTTCATCTCCTGGATCGCCGCGCGCAGGCGGCGCGACACCTCTTGCGCGCGGTGCAGGTCAGTCTCCGGCATCGTCACACCGAACTCGTCGCCGCCAAGCCTGCCGCACACGTCGGAGGCACGGACCACCCGCTGAAGCTCCTGTGCGACGAGCCGGAGCGCCGCATCGCCGGCGCCGTGGCCCTTGCGGTCGTTGATCTTCTTCAGGTTGTCGACGTCGATCATCATCATGGTCAGCTGGCGTCCGTGCCGTTCCGCCAGCGCGACCTCGCGCTCGATCACACGCTCGAACTCGCGACGGTTCGCGAGGCCTGTGAGGTGATCCGTACGAGCCTCGTTGGAGAACTGGCGCGCGCGATCCAGCGCGATTGCGACCTGGTCCGCCACCGCGGCCATGAAGAGTAGGTCTGAGGCTCCGAAGACTCGGTCGCGTTGCGTGCCGACCGACATCATGCCGACGGTGCGTCCACCAGTTCGCAGCTGCGCGCGAAGGGCGTTCCACCCATCATGGCCGGCGACGCCGTCGACCCTCGACTCCGACCGCCCGACGGCGGTGACGATCGCGCGCACATCGGGCCCCGCCCGCGCGACATAGTCGTCGATCTGGTCGGGATCCAGGCCGATCGTGTGTGCGAGCCGGTAGGTCGCACGCTCCCTGAGCCAGATGGCTCCGGCGTCGAGGCCGAATGCGGCGAGGGTTTCGGCAAGGGCGACATCGGCCGTTTCGCCGATGTCGAGGCTGCGACCCATGATGGCCGCGATCGCGGCGAGCCCGTACAGCTCGTTCTCGCGGTTCCGATGCTCTTCCTCCAGGTGGTCGAGATAACCGCGCGCCATGCTCGACGTCAGCCGCTCGACCACATCCTCGATCCGGCTCTGTGCGAGCGCGAGCACCTCATCGCGGTGCGGCTGGCCTTCCAGGGGTTGAGCAAGCAGCTCGATCGTGGCGCGCCTGTACACGGCGAGGACGTCGATGAGCGATTCCAGCGGAACGCCCTGCGCCGCCCTCAGGCGACCGTGCTCGCGGGCGCGCGCCTCGAACTGGGACCACGGCAGCTTGACGTCGGGCCGCAAAGAAGCGAGCAAGGCGTCGATGAAGCCGGCCGAAGTCGCGACGAGGTCCTCCCCCGTCTGTTCGCTGAGCTCGAAAAGGTCGGGAGACCTCGATCGCAACACGTCGAGCGTCTTCCGTCCGCTTTCGGCGCTGTCAGCGGCGAGCCCGCTCGCGAGCGCACCCAAGATCTCGCCAGGGTCGCTCATGAACGGCTCGAGTAGAACCCGGACCTATTCACGCTAGGGGAACGTCGAGCGGGGTGGGGCATACCTGAAGTGGGGCCAACGACTACCGCACTTGTGCTACCCAAAAACCCACCGGGGGTACGGTGACCGAGATGGGCCCCGACCCCGAGAGTAGAGACAGGTTGATCGCCGATCGGCTGATCGGCAAGGCCATTTATCGGGGGGTGCTCAATTGTCCAGTTCGAACACCAGTGCGGAGGCGGCTGACGCGACTCCGGCACGCGAACCTGCAAACCAGTACGAGCCGGGAAACGAGGCGGACTTCGAACGTCTGTACCAGACGTCGTACGGCCGAATCCTCGGAACGTTGACGGCGATGCTCGGAGATCGGGCGGCGGCCGAAGACTGCTGCCAGGACGCTTTCGAGCGCGCTTACAAGAAGTGGGACATGTGGCAGCCGATCGCCCCGGCGGAGGCATGGGTGCACCGCATCGCGATCAACGCGGCCGTGTCCTACCGGCGGAAGATGAAGCTCCGCGAGGTCGGTGAGGTCATCCGGCGCATGGGCCGGCCGGAGGGCCCGCCAGACCCGCAGGAGGAGATCGAGCGCCGCGACCTCGCGCTGGCGTTGGGCAAGCTCCCGCCGAAGCAGGCGGCAGCGATCGTGCTCCGGCACTACCACGGCTACACAAACCGGGCGATCGCCCAGGCGCTGGGCATCCCGGAGCGGACCGTGGCGTCGCGCCTGGCGATCGCCAAGCAGCGGCTGCGCGGAATGCTGAGCCAGACCTACGTGGTCCAGGCTGACGAGGCGCCGGCGATGCAGCAGACCACAGAGCGAGGCTTCGCGACAGCCGCCGATTGAGTTAAGAACAACTCTTACTCCAGGGACAATAGGGGCCGTGCGCTGGGGCACGGTCCCTTCTTTTGTGCCCGAACTGGGTCGAGTGCCGGCTCCCGGAGCCTCTTTCGCGATTTGGCATCGTCGAGTGACACTTCTATGTCTTGTCAAGCCGCTCGAGGAGCTTGAAGACTCGGCGGGCTAGATAGCGCTTCAGGCAGCGCCTTATCTCGCGGGATGACTTGCCTTCAGAGGTCCGACGGGCGATGTAAGCCTGGGTTTGAGCGTCGCAGCGGGAGCGGGTGATAGCCACGAGGTGGAGTGCCCGATTGAGCTGGCGGTCACCGAGGCGATTGAGACGGTGGCGCTGGATGCGACCACTGGAGGCCGGCAGTGGAGCTACGCCGGCCAGCTTGGCAAAGGCGTTGTGGTCGCGCAGACGACCGGCGTGGGACCAGGAAACCAGGAACTGGGCGGCGCTCAGCGGACCGACGCCCTTGAGAGCCAGCAACTCCGGGGCTCGGGCGGCGACCAGCTTGCCAATCTGGTGTTCGTAGGTAGCTGCCTCGGTGGCCAAAGCACTGACCCGCCGCGCCACCGAGCGCAGGGTCTCGGCGGTCACGGCCGCCTCTTGGTCACCATGCGGGCGTAGGCCCAGGCAAGCCTTGACCAGGGCCGCGGCGCGCAGCTTGCCGAGGCGCTGGCGCAGTGGTTCGGGTGCCGAGACGACCAGTGCATAGAGCTGGTTGAGGCCCTGCTTCTCGGCCTCGACGGCGCCATTGCGGGCGGTCAGCAGCACACGTAGGAGCTCTCGCTCACCGCGAGCACGGGGCAGGCTCCGCCGCTGCCCGGAGAGCGCTTCTTTCGCCACCCAGATGGCATCCAGCTGGTCCGACTTGCCGGCCGGGCCCCGCCAGCTGCGCTTGGGGTGGTCACCCTCGTAGACGACTTCATCCTGCTCGCTCAGATACTTCGCCAAGCCAGCGCCGTAGCTACCCGTCCCTTCCACGACCCAGACCCGGGCCTTGCTCTGCGAGCGCGCCCAGCCCAGCAGCTGTCGGTAGCCCGCGGCCGAGGCCGCCACCTCCAGCCCACCCTGCACCACCCCCAGCTCGTTGAGCAGCGCCGCGCTGTGGCTCGCCTTGTGGGTATCGACTCCAACCACCATCGACGTCATCGACCGGCCTCCTTGGTGTAGCGTCCGATTCGGTACCGGTCGTGACTTGATGTACCGGGTGGCACGACTGTGAGGAGCCACGCCCTCGGGCGGGCAAACTTCTGATCAGGCCAACGGGGTGTCCGACCGGTGCCACCAACCCACGGACGGGCATGTCACTCGAAAGGCAACCAGCTCCGGTTGGCGCCACCGGCTCCCAGAGCCACGCCCGCAGGTCAGTGACGCCTTACATACTCACAGCCGGCTCCCGGA
>Ga0066675_10001022_pt1 | contig 11567 bp, 7 predicted proteins | sample GraSoiAngelo_124_FD_62295 | JGI IMG/M metagenome (GOLD analysis project Ga0066675, IMG submission 62295) | Grasslands soil microbial communities from the Angelo Coastal Reserve, California, USA - 14_0927_05_20cm | ecosystem: Environmental > Terrestrial > Soil > Grasslands | place: USA... | reverse complement strand
GTCGGACATCGCCGCGGTCGGGGTGACCAACCAGCGTGAGACGACAGTGGTCTGGGACCGCACGAACGGGCGGCCCGTCTACAACGCGATCGTCTGGCAGGACACCCGTACCGACCAGATCTGCAACGAGCTGAGCGCGGACGGCGGCCAGGACCGTTTCCGGGCGAAGACAGGGCTCCCGATCGCCACGTACTTCTCGGGCCCCAAGATCAAGTGGATCCTGGAGAACGTCGACGGCATTCGGGACAAGGCCGAGAGCGGCGACGTGATCTTCGGCAACATCGACAGCTTCGTCATCTGGCAGCTCACCGGCGGTCCGGACGGCGGCGTCCACGTCACTGACGTGACCAACGCGAGCCGCACGATGATGATGAGCCTCGAGACACTCGACTGGGACGACGAGATCCTCGGCATCCTCAACGTCCCTCGCGCGATGCTGCCCGAGATCCGGGCCTCGAGCGAGGTCTACGGCGAGGCCAAGGGCGACCTTTCGGGCATCTCCGTCGCGGGCGACCTCGGCGACCAGCAGGCGGCGCTCTTCGGTCAGACCTGCTTCTCGGTCGGCGAGGCGAAGAACACCTACGGGACGGGGAACTTCCTGCTCCTCAACACGGGCAACGAGATCGTGCAGTCGAAGAGCGGGCTGCTGACGACGCTCGCGTACAAGATCGGCGATCAGCCGGCCGTGTACTGCCTCGAAGGGGCGATCGCGATCACCGGCGCTCTCGTCCAGTGGCTCCGGGACAACATCGGCCTGATCTCGAGCGCACCGGAGATCGAGACCCTGGCGAAGACGGTCGACGACAACGGCGGCGTCTACTTCGTGCCGGCGTTCTCAGGCCTCTTCGCCCCATACTGGAAGGGCAATGCCCGCGGCGTCATCGCCGGGCTCACCCGCTACGTCAACAAGGGCCATATCGCCCGGGCGACCCTCGAGGCGACCGCCTGGCAAACCAAAGAGGTCGTGGAGGCGATGAACACGGACTCGGGCGTCGACCTCACCTCGTTGAAGGTGGACGGCGGCATGGTCCAGAACGAGCTGCTGATGCAGTTCCAGGCCGACGTGCTCGATGTGCCGGTGATCCGGCCGACGGTCGCCGAGACCACCTCGCTCGGCGCCGCCTACGCTGCCGGCCTCGCGGTCGGCTTCTGGTCGGAGGTCGAGGACCTGCGCGCCAACTGGGGCAAGGACAAAGAGTGGCAGCCCCAGATGGACCCGCAGGAGCGCGACAAGGAGTACGCGCTCTGGAAGAAGGCCGTCACGCGGACCTTCGACTGGATCGACTAGCAGGCAATCCCCTGAGGCCCGGCGTCCCGAAGCGGGCGCCGGGCCTTGGCTATCCGAGGGACTGTCCCCGAAAGGGGGCTGTCCCTAAAAACGCGCCGGAGCCCAACCCGCTTTAGGGATAGTCCCCGTGCCGGGGACAGTCCCTGGCCGCTGCGATACTGCGGCCGATAGCAGTGCCCACGCTCGAAACGGAAGTCCTCGTCGTCGGCGGCGGCTCCACCGGGGCCGGCGTCGCGCGCGACGCGGCCATGCGCGGCTTCGCGACCATCCTGGTCGAGCGCGGCGACCTGGCGACCGGGACGACCGGTCGCTTTCACGGGCTCCTGCACTCCGGCGGGCGCTATGCGGTCAAAGACCCGGTCGCGGCGCGCGAGTGCGTGGTCGAGAACCCGATCTTGCGCCGGACCGCTGCGGACTGCATCGAGGACACCGGCGGCCTGTTCGTCTCGACGCGGTGGGACGACCCCGGCTTCGGAGACGACTTCCTGCGGGGCTGCCAGGCGACGGGTATCCCCGTCGAAGAGGTCCCGGTTGCCGAGGTCCTGCGCCGGGAACCCCGCCTAGACCAGGGCATCACACGCGCCTTCGCCGTCCCGGACGCCAACCTCGATCCCTGGAAGCTCGTCTCGGCCTGTACCCGGTCGGCCACGGAGTACGGAGCGCGGATCCTTCCCTACCACCGCGTGCTCGGCCTGGAGGTCAGCGACGACAAAGTGGTCGGGGCACGCGTCCACAACGAGGTGGCCGGAGACGAGCTCGAGATCCGCGCCGAGCTCGTCATCAACGCGGCCGGCGCCTGGGCGGGACAGATCGCGAACCTCGCCGGGTGCGTGGTGACCGTGCTGCCCGGCAAGGGGATCATGATCGCGATGAACCACCGGCTGGTGAACACGGTGATCAATCGCTGCAAGCCGCCAAGCGACGGCGACATCATCGTCCCGATCCGGACCGTCTCGGTGATCGGGACGACGGACGTCCGGGTCTCCGACCCGGACGAGCTCGAGGTGACGCCGGGCGAAATCGACGAAATGCTCGACGAGGGCGAGAAGCTCGTTCCCGGCTTCCGAGAGGCTCGCGCGCTGCGGGTCTGGGCAGGCGCGCGCCCGCTCTACACGCCCGACGATGTAACCGACACCCGTGATGTGAGCCGCACCCACACGGTGCTCGACCATGCGAAGCGCGATGGCGTCGAGGGCTTCATCACGATCACCGGCGGCAAGACGACGACCTTTCGGCTGATGGCAGAGCACGCCGTCGACACTGCCTGCGAGAAGCTCGGCGTCAATCGTCGGTGCCGAACGCACGAGGAGCCGTTGCCGGGCTCCGAGGAGGAGCGCTTCTACTGGCTTGGCGCGCGCGTTCGGGCTCAGGAGCCGGTTCCGAACTCGGAGGAGATCATCTGCGAGTGCGAGCTGATCACGCGAAGGCAGCTGACGGAGGCGATCGCTCGCGGCCGCCCCGCCGGTCTCGACGACGTTCGGCGCAGGGTCCGGCTCGCCATGGGCCCGTGCCAGGGCGGCTTCTGCATCTACAGAGCGACCGGCATTCTCCACGAGTTCGAGCACCTCGACCACCAGGCCGCGAACTCCGCGCTCCTCGACTTTCTCCAGGAGCGGTGGAAGGGCGTCCAGCCGATCCTCCACGGCGACCAGCTCCGCCAGGCCCGCCTCGACGATTGGATCTTCCAAGGTCTGCTCGCGGTCGAGCATCTGCCCGAATGACGGACGCTCGCCCGCGGCTCGCTGATGTGGGCTACGACACTGTGGTGATCGGCGCGGGGCTCGCCGGGCTGACCGCGGCCTTGCGGCTGGCCGAGGCGGGACAGCGGGTGGCCATCCTCGCCAAAGGCGTCGGGGCGACTCATCTCGCGCCTCCAACGATCGACGTCCTCGGCTACGCCAATGGCCCGGTCGACAGCCCGGCGCAGGCGCTGCCGGAGTTCGCCGCCGCGAACCCGGAGCACCCCTACCGGCAGCTCTCCATCGAACTGGTCCGTGCCAGTCTCGACTGGTTCAAGGCTCGCCTGGGCGACCACGGCTACCGCGGCGGCCTCGACGAGAACTTCTTTGTCCCGACCGCGCTCGGGGTTGCGAAGCCCACCGCGCTGCTGCCGGAGACCATGGCGGCGGGTGACCTGCGAGAGGGCGGCCGGTTCGTCTTCGTCGGGCTTCGCGGGCTCAAGGATTTCTTCCCCGCCTACCTCGCGGACAATGTCGCCCAGACTCCCCTGCCGGGTCGGGCATCCGTCACCACTCGAGTGGTCGAGCTCGCGCCCCCGCTCGGCGAGGCGCGCGACGTCAGTTCCGCGGGCTTCGCCCGCCGTTTCGAGCAGCCCGCCTTTCGCGAGTCGGTTCTCACCGAGCTCCGACGAAACCTCGTCCCCGGCGAGATCGTCGGCTTTCCGGCCGTGCTCGGTATCGGAGGAGCGCGAGAGGTCTGGCGCGAGCTCGAAACGAGGCTCGGGCACCCGGTTTTCGAAGTGCCGACTCTCCCGCCGTCCGTGCCGGGCATCCGCGTGTACGACACGATGACTTCGGCGCTACGGCGTCAAGGAGCCCGGCTCGTGATCGGGAGCACGGTCGCCGGCGCCGAGACCGGCAACGGCCGGCTCGAGGGCGTCGTGGCACACACCGCGGGCCGGCCGCTCACCTACCGGGCGCGTTCGTTCGTCCTGGCCACCGGCGGGTTCGCCTCGGCCGGTCTCGAGCTCGACTCGTCCGGGACGGTTCGCGAGCCCGTCTTCGATCTGCCAGTGGCAGGCCTTCCCGGGCAGAACGCGCCCCTCTTCGAGCCGGGTTACTTCGACGAGCACGCGCTCTCCCGCGCAGGCGTCGCCGTCGACGAGAGCAGGCGCCCCGTCGACGACGAGGGTGCGCCGGTCTACGAGAACCTCCATGCCGCGGGGGCGACCCTCGCCGGCGCCGTTCCGTGGCGGGAGGCCTCGGGCAACGGCCTCAGTCTCGCCTCCGGATACGCTGCGGCCTCTGCGATTCTCGAGGTGATTTCGTGACCGAGTTCGTACGGTGACTTCGTGACCGAGTTCGTACGCGACTCCCTCGACCACTGCGTGAAGTGCACGATCTGCGAGTCGTTCTGCCCGTACTCGCAGGCGACTCCACTCTTCCCCGGCCCGAAGTACGTCGGGCCCCAGGCGGAGCGGTTCCGCCGTACGGGCGTCTCCCCCGACATCTCGGTCGACTACTGCTCGGGCTGCGGAATCTGCACACAGGTCTGCCCGCAAGGAGTGAAGATCGCCGAGATCAATTCGCAGGCGCGCGCGCAGCTGTGGGAGGAGCGCGGCATCCCGCTCCGCAACCAGCTGATCGCCCGTCCCAGCGTGCTTGGCCGCCTCGGGACGCCGGTCGCGCCGCTGGCGAACTGGACGCTGCGCAACCGGGTGCTGCGGCGCATCGGCGAGCGCGCGCTCGGCATTCACCGCGACGCAGCGCTGCCGCGCTTCGCGGGCCGCACCTTCCAGCGGTGGGCGCGGAAACACGTCAGCCCCGCCGCCGAGCGGACCGTCGTCTACTTCCACGCCTGCGGCACCAACTACTACGAGCCTTCCGTCGGGCAGATGACCGTAGAGGTGCTCGAGCACAACGGCTTTCACGTCGTCGTCCCCCCGCAGGACTGCTGTGGCCTGCCGCTCCAGTCGAACGGGAACTTTCCCGCCGCACGCGCCTACGTGCGCCGGCTCGCCGCGAACCTCGCGCCCTACGCGCGCGAAGGCTGCGCGATCGTCTCCAACTCGACCAGCTGCGGGCTGATGCTGAAGCGCGAGGCGCGTGAGATTCTGGACGTCGAAGATGAAGACGTGGCCGTGGTGAGCGAAGCCATGTACGACCTCTGCGAGTTCCTATTCCTTCTTCACGAGCGGGGTGAGCTCCGCACGGACTTCGCCCCGCTGGAATTGACCGTCCCCTACCACGCCCCGTGCCAGCAACAGGGCCACGGGATCGGCAAACCCGCACTCGACCTCTTCGCCCTCGTCCCCGGGCTGCAGGCGATCGAGCTTGACGCCGACTGTTGCGGCATCGCCGGCACGTACGGGCTGAAAAAAGAGAAGTACGAGATCTCGATGACGGTGGGCGAGCGGCTCTTCAGCCAGCTGCGAGAGTCGAACGGGGACGTCGCCGCCTGCGACAGCGAGACCTGCCGCTGGCAGATCGAGCACGGCGCCGGGATCCACGCGGTCCACCCGATTGAGGTCCTCCACCGCGCCTACGGCCTCGGCCACTAAACATGGTCGGGATCGTGATCGTCTCCCACAGCGAAACGTTGGCGGCGGGCGTCCGCGAGCTCGCGGCGGAGATGGCCGGCCCCGACGTGAAACTGGAGCTCGCCGGAGGGCTGGCCGAGGCCGGGGCCCTCGGCACCGACGCCGTTCGCGTCATGGAGGCGATCGGCCGGGCCGACTCGGGAGACGGCGTGCTCGTGCTGATGGATCTCGGCAGCGCCGTGTTGAGCGCTGAGACCGCACTCGACTTCCTGACGCCGGAACAGCGCGAGTCGGTGCTCCTCTGCGAGGCCCCGCTCGTCGAGGGAGCGGTGGCCGCGGCAGTTGCCGCGCGACTCGGTGAGCCGCTCGCGGAGGTGGCGAATGAGGCACGCGGCGGGCTGCAGGGAAAGACCGCACAGCTCGGCGCCGGCGAGCCCGCCGTTTCCGCTCCGGTCGGGGCCTCGGCTCCGCTCGAGGAGGGCCTGACGCTCCGCCTCGACGTCCGCAACCCGCTCGGCCTGCACGCTCGCCCGGCCGCCCGTTTCGTTCAGACTGCAGCGGCCTTCGACGCGAGCGTCGAGGTCATCAATCTCACGAGCGGGCGCGGTCCGGCGAGCGGCCGGAGCCTCAACGGCCTGGCCACCCTCGGCATCCGTCAGGGACACGAGATCCTCGTCTCGGCGCACGGCCCGCAGGCGGCGGCCGCGCTCGACGCGCTCGCGGGCCTCGCCGGGCGCGATTTCGACGAGCAGGCAGCGCCGACCGGGCAGCAGGCTCCGCCGGTGGCCTCTCTGCCGGTCGCTCCCCCGCCGGACGGCGGGCAAGGGCTCACGGGCCTTCCCGGAGCGCCTGGGACCGTGTCCGGGCCCGCCCGCCACTTCCGCCCGCTCGACCCCGAGATTCCGACCGGCTCATCGGAGAATCCAGAGGCCGAGTGGGAGGCGCTGACACGAGCGCTCGACCAGGTGCGGACCGGGATCCGCGCCACCCGGGACTCGGTCGCGGCGCGCGCCGGGGAGTACAGCGCGGCCATCTTCGACGCGCATCTCCTCTTCCTCGACGACGATGCGCTGCTCGGCCCGGCCCGGCACGCGATCTTCGAGGAGGGCCGAAATGCCGCCGAGGCCTGGCATGCCGCTGCGGAGGCGGTCGCGGCCGATTACCGAAGCCTCGAGGACGAATACCTGCAGGCCCGCGCGGAGGATCTCACGGGAGTCGCCCGGCAGGTTGTCGCGGCGCTCACGGGTGACGCTTCGGCCGCGTCCCTGAGCGCACCCGGAATCGTGGTCGCGGCCGACCTGGCTCCCGCCGACACCGCTTCGCTCGACCGCAAGCTCGCGCTCGGTGTCGCAACTGCGGCCGGCAGCCCGACGTCGCACAGCGCGATTCTCGCCCGCTCGCTCGGAATCCCCGCGGCGGTCGGGCTCGGCGAGGCGCTGCTGAGCGTGCCCGAGGGAACGGAGCTCCTCCTGGACGGGGATGCCGGGACCGTCCACGTCGAGCCTGCCGAGGAGCTCGTCACGGAGTACAAACGGCGTGCGGCCATGCGAGAGCAGGCAGCTCGAACCGCTCGCGCCGCGGCCGCCGAGCCGGCGGTGACCAGCGACGGGCGACGGATCGAGGTCGTCGCCAACATCGGCTCACTCGACGATGTTCCCGCCGCGATCGAGAACGGCGCCGAGGGCGTCGGCCTGTTGCGCACGGAGTTCCTGTTCCTCGAACGGGACTCGATGCCGACCGAGGACGAGCAGTACGTCGCGTACAAGAGCGTCGCGGCGGCACTGGCGGGGAGGCCGCTGATCCTCCGCACGCTTGATGTCGGGGCGGACAAGCCGCTCCCCTACCTCCCTCTCGAGACCGAGGCGAACCCCTTCCTCGGCGTCAGGGGGATCAGGCTGGCGCTCGAGCGGCCCGAGCTCCTCGAGACGCAGCTGCGGGCCGTTCTGCGGACGGCGGCGGAGCACCCGCTGAAGGTGATGTTCCCGATGGTGGCCACCCTCGCTGAGTACAGGCAGGCCAAAGCGGTGCTCGCCGGAGCGCGCGCCGAGCTCGAGCGGGCCGGCGCTCCGACCCCCGAGGAGCTCGAGGTAGGCGTCATGATCGAGGTGCCGGCGGCGGCGCTCGCCGCGGAGCAGTTCGCGCCCGAGGTCGACTTCTTCTCCCTGGGGACGAACGACCTCGTGCAGTACACGATGGCGGCCGAGCGAGGGAACGCGTCGGTCGCCGGGCTCGCGGACGGCCTGCATCCCTCGGTCCTGCGCCTGATCCGGATCGTCGCCGAGGCAGCCAACGGGCATGGGAAGTGGGCAGGCGTCTGCGGCGAGCTCGCCTCGGACCCCGTAGCCGTACCCGTTCTCGTTGGCCTCGGAATCGCCGAGCTGAGCGCGAACGCGCCGGCGATTCCGGCCGTCAAGCAGGCCGTCCGCAGCGTCGACACCGACGCTGCGAGCGAACTGGCCGAGCAGGCCTTGGAGCTCTCCTCCGCGATCGAGGTCCGCGAGCTCTTCGCGCCCAAGGCGGCTGAGCAGCCGGCGCTCTCCTCGCGGAGCCCAGCTTCGTGATCGCCAGGACGGCCGCGCCGAGATCGCTGCTGCCGGCACTCACGTCCGCGCGGATTCTGGCCGTGCCCGCGGTGATGGCCCTGATCCTGTCCGGCCCGAACCACGGCTCCGCCTACACGGCCGCTGCGATCGTGTTCGCGGTCGCGGCCTCGACCGACTTCGTCGACGGCTACCTGGCGCGACGGTGGGCGGTGACGACGAGGCTCGGCTCCTTTCTGGATACGACGGCCGACAAGCTGCTCGTCTCAGGCGCGCTGATCGCGCTGGTCGACGTCGACCGGGCGTCCCCCTGGATCGCGGCCATCATCGTCGGGCGCGAGCTGCTGATCCTCGGCCTGCGCGGCGTCGTCGCCGCCGACGGCACCGTCTTCCCGCCCTCGATCTGGGGCAAGCTCAAAACGAACGTCCAGTTCATCGCCATCTTCCTGGCGATCGTCCATTACGGGCACGAGCTCGGGCCGCTGCGGCTCGACGAATGGGCGATGATCGCCGCCGCCGCGATCACGGTGATGTCTGCGGTCGAGTACCTCGCCCGTTTTTCCTCGGCTCTCTCGGAGCGCCGCGATTAACGCGAGCAGCCCCGTTCTCGTCACCGGGGGCACGGGCTTCCTCGGCCGGGCGATCCTCGAGCGGCTGCTCGCGGACGGCAAGCGCGTCAAGGCGCTGGCCCGGTCGGAGACCTCGGCCGAGGCGCTCCGCGGGTCGGGCGCCGAGCCGGTGCGGGGAGACGTGCTCGACTCCGAGGCGCTCATCTCGGCGATGCGTGGCTGCGAACTTGTCTACCACGCAGCCGGAGCCAACGCCTTCTGCGTTCGCGATCCCTCGCCGATGTTCGAAGTCAACGTCCAGGGCTCGCAGAACGTCATCCGCGCCGCGGCCCGAGCCGACGTGAAGCGGGTCGTGTACACCTCCTCCGCTGCGACGCTGGGAGAGAAGAAGGGAACGGTCGGGTCGGAGCAATCCCCTCACCGCGGCCGATTTCTCTCCGATTACGAGCGCTCGAAGTTCGACGCCGAGCGCGCGGTGCTCGCGGCGTCGGAGGAGACCGCGGTGGAGGTGGTGTGCGTAAACCCCGCCTCCGTGCAAGGACCGGGGCGAGCGACAGGATCGACTCGGCTGCTGCTCGACTACCTGAACGGACGGCTCAAGGCGGTGGTCGACTCGACACTGAGCCTGATCGACATTGACGACTGCACCGCGGGTCATCTGTTGGCCGCGTCCAGGGGGAAGCCGGGCGAACGCTACGTCCTCAGCGGCTCGACGCTGAGCGTTCGAGAGGGGCTCGAGCTACTGGGCAACCTCGCGGGCGTCGAGCAACCGGTGCGAACCCTGCCGCCCACGCTGGCAATGGCGGTGGCGACGGCTGTCGAGGCGGTCGCGTGGGTCCGGCGAGACACTCCGCGCATCTGTCGAGAGCTGGCGCGAACGCTTACGCACGGTCACGCGTACGACGGGTCGAAAGCGACCCGGGAGCTCGGGTTGCGCTACACGCCGATCGAGGAAACGCTCCGCCGGACGATCGACTGGTGGGTGGAGCAAGGCCTCGTCTCCGCTCGAGAACCAGCTAATCCACAGCCCACTTCGTAGAATCGCAGAGGCTGGCTTTCTGAATGAAGGACGTTCTCCTGATCCTGACCGGTTATCTCCTCGGCAGCATGCCCTGGGGCTACTGGCTGCCGCGGATTCTCAAGGGCGTCAACATCCGCAAGGTCGGGAGCGGGAGCACCGGAGCGGCGAACGTCTGGCGCACCCTCGGTTTCAAGATCGGCCTCGGCGTGGCGTTGCTCGACATCGCCAAGGGCTTCGCAGCAGCGCTTCTCGGACTCTGGCTCGGCAGCGAGCTTGTCGGTCTCTTGGCCGGAATCGCGGCCTTGGTCGGGCACTGGCGGCCGTTGTTCATCGGCTTCAGCCGCGGGGGCAAGATCGTCGCCACGACCGGCGGTGTCGCCCTGGCGCTGGTGCCGCTGGCGACGCTTGCAGCCGCAGCGGTTTGGGTGTGCGCGTTCCTCGCGACCCGCTACACGTCGGTGGCCTCGCTGGTGTCGGCCACGACCCTTCCACTCTTCGCGCTTCTCTTCGGCGCTTCCTGGCTCGTCGTGGCCTTCGCCGCCGGAGCGGCGGTCGCGATCTTCGTGCTGCATCGGGCCAACATCGCTCGCCTGTTGAGCCGCAGCGAGAATCGCTTCGAGCTCCGCCGGGCCTCGAAGGCCAGGGGCGGGGCCTAAGAGCCCCTTTCACAATGAAGCACTGAGCCGCCGGGCCGCGCTGGACGGCCCCTGGCGGCGTTCTCAGTCGCGCCCGTATCTACTGATATGGGCACTCCCTGCGTCCTTGCCAGGAACCGACCATCGCACCCCCGCGACGAGGCCCCATTATGAAAGGGGCTCTTAGCCCAGGCGGGCTCTTGCCGCACGGGGGGCCGGAGCGTAGTCTCGCGCCACCCCACAGACCGGAGAGGAGCATCTATGAAACGCCCCACTATCGTCATCGCGAGCGCGACGCTCGTGGCGGGGGCCGTTGCGGTAGTGGCCTTCGGCGGCGTCGCCGGATCAGCCGCTCCCGCGAACCAGACGGACCGGCAAACGCTCGCACGGCACATTCTCGACCCGCGCGTCAAGGCATACATGACGCCGACAACCCGGGCGGCATTCCGGAAGATCGCGACCGACGGCGCCACGTCCGAGTCGGCCACCGGGAGAGATCTCAATCTGAAGGCGACGCTCGGTCAGGGTGGCACTGCGGCGCCGGCGCCCTCGTTCGCCAACGTCCGCGTAAACACCCCTGGGATGGACTCGAACCGGACCGACCAGACGACGCAGAGCGAGACCTCGATCGCCGTTGCGGGATCGAACATCGTCGTCGGCTACAACGACAGCCAGCACGCGCTGTTTCGGGCCAGCGCGGGCTTCGACACCATCGGCGTCGCCTACTCGACCGACGGCGGCGGGCACTTCACCGACGGAGACGTGATCCCGAACGCGCGCGAGTTCGTCAATCTCTCCGATCCATGGCTGACGAGCGACGGCACCGGGAACGTCTACTTCTCCTTGATCATGGAGGATTTCTTTTACGGGAACGACGTGATCGGCGTCGCGAAGTCGACGGACGGCGGCAAAACCTTCGCACCTCCAGTGCCGACCACGCGGCCGACCGACTTCTCCTATCTCAGCGACAAGGATGCGATGGCAGTTGGGCCCGATCCCAACAAGACTCGCGACAACGTCTACGTCGCTTGGGACGACTTCCGCATCACGAACGTCGACTTCACGCTGGGCCTCGCGTTCGCTCGCTCGACCGACGGCGGGGCGAGCTGGGACGTCACCGACATCGCCCGGAACGCATTACCCCCCGACTGCTCGCTGACGCAATACTTCGGCGCGCAGGTCGGCGTCGACCAGAAGACGGGCACCGTTTACGTCGCGGCCGAGAAGACGTCGAAGAACGATCCTGACTGCATTGGTGCGCCCCTTCAGTTGAGCGAGGTCATCTTCCGCTCGAC
>Ga0066675_10001010_pt1 | contig 11610 bp, 10 predicted proteins | sample GraSoiAngelo_124_FD_62295 | JGI IMG/M metagenome (GOLD analysis project Ga0066675, IMG submission 62295) | Grasslands soil microbial communities from the Angelo Coastal Reserve, California, USA - 14_0927_05_20cm | ecosystem: Environmental > Terrestrial > Soil > Grasslands | place: USA... | reverse complement strand
AATCTCGAGATTTCGGGTCTGGTGCTAGCGCACCATCCCGGAATGACGTGGCTGGTTGCAGCCAAAATCTGGCACATGCCCTGCTGTTGTGGCATAGAAAAGCAAGCGCCGTGGGCAGGGCGCTCTCTTGATTCTTTGCTCGTATCGCAGCTTTTCATTAGCCGGAGATTTCTTCATGCGCCGTTCAGTTGTTCTTGCATTCATGCTTGCCGGGGCCACCGTTGCGATGCAGGTCACCTCGTTCACTGGCGTCTATGCGCAGCAGCCGATGGTGCAGCTCGGTGTACTCGAATGCCGCGGGGGCGCCAGCATCGGCTTCATTGTCGGCTCCGTGACCAATCTCGGTTGCGTGCTGCGCGTCAACGGGATGCCGGAGGACCGCTACGTCGCCACCATCCGCAAGGTCGGCGTCGATCTCGGCATCACGCAGGAAACCGCACTCGCCTGGGGCGTGTACGCGCCGGTCGAGCGGCTCGGTCCGGGCGATCTCTCCGGCAACTACGCGGGCGCGCAGGGCAGCGCGTCGATCGGCGTCGGCGCCGGTGGCAACGTTCTGGTCGGCGGTTCGGCCAATTCGATCGCGTTGCAGCCGCTCAGCCTGCAGGGCCAGGTCGGCCTTAACGTCGCCGCCGGGCTGGAGAGCCTGGAACTGCGGCCGGGACGGTAATTTTTCTTCTCCCTCGCCCCGCTCTCCTCTCTTGTCCGCCGAAGCCCGCCTTTGGGCGAAGGCGGATGCGAGGAGAGGATAAAAAAAATTCACGATGCAGCGCAGCGACATTTTCTCGCTTGCCAAATTGCCGGGACGGGCGGAGCATTGACCGCCGACCCAATCAAGGGCCGAGCTCCAACTAGGGAGGGCGGCGAATGGGACAAGACGTCAGAAGTCCCCGCGGTCCACGGTGCATTGCGCTGGTGGGCCCATTCCAAAGCGGTAAAACCACACTTCTCGAAGCGATATTGGCGCGCACCGGCGCGATCCCGCGCGCCGGCAGTGTCGATGCCGGTACTTCCTTCGGCGACGCCAGCCCCGAGGCCCGCCACCACAAGATGAGCGTCGGCCTCACTGCCGCCACCACAAGCTTCATGGGCGACACTTATACTTTTATCGATTGTCCCGGCTCGGTGGAGTTCGCGCACGACATGCGTGCTGCGATCCCCGCAGTCGATGCCGCGGTGGTAGTCTGCGAGGCAGACGAGAAAAAGCTGCCGCAGCTTCAGATCATCCTGCGTGAACTGGAAGATCTCGGCATTCCGCGTTTTCTGTTCCTCAACAAGATCGATCGCGCCAACAAGCGCATCCGCGAGACGCTTGCGACGTTGCAGCCGGCGTCGCGCGTCCCGTTGGTGCTGCGGCAGATTCCGATCTGGAAGGGCGAATTGATCGAGGGTTTCGTCGATCTTGCGCTGGAGCGTGCCTTTGTCTATCGCGAGCACAAGGCATCCGAGGTCATCGCGCTCGAAGGCGGCGATCTCGACCGCGAGAAGGAAGCGCGCTTCTCGATGCTGGAAAAACTCGCCGACCATGACGACGCGCTGATGGAGCAGTTGCTCGAGGACATCCAGCCGCCGCGCGACGCGGTGTTCGACGATCTCGCCCGCGAACTGCGCGAGGGGCTGATCTGCCCGGTGCTGCTCGGCTCGGCGACGCGCGAAAACGGCGTGTTGCGGCTGCTGAAGGCGTTGCGGCATGAAGCGCCCGGCGTCATTGCCACCGCCAAGCGTCTCGGCGTGCCTGAGAGCAAGGATGCGCTCGCCTACGTGTTCAAGACCATGCACCTGCAACACGGCGGCAAGCTGTCGCTGGCGCGTTTGCTCGCCGGCCATCTCGATGATGGCGCGACGCTGCAAGCCTCGTCCGGCGGGACGGGGCGGGTTTCCGGCATCCTCGCCGTCAGCGGCGCGCACGATACCAAGCGTGCATCGGCCGAAGCCGGCGAGGCCATCGCGCTCGGCAAGCTCGACGCTGTCAAGACCGGCGATACGCTCTCGAACGGCAAGACCGCGCCGCTAGCTCTGGCAATGGTCGAGCCGTTCCCGCCGGTGCTGGCGATGTCGATCGCCGCAAGCGATCGCAAGGATGACGTCAAACTAGGCCAAGCGCTGTTGCGGCTCAACGAGGAAGATCCGTCGTTGACGATGATCCAGAACCAGCGCACGCACGACATCGTATTGTGGGGGCAAGGCGAGATGCATCTGCGGGTCGCATCGGAGCGCTTGCGCGACCGCTTCGGCGTCAACGTCAAATCGCATCCGCCGGCGATCGGCTATCAGGAGACCATCCGCAAAACGACCACCCAGCGCGGCCGGCACAAGAAGCAGTCCGGCGGCCACGGCCAGTTCGGCGACGTGGTGCTGGAGATCAAGCCGCTGCCGCGCGGCGAAGGATTCAAGTTTGACGAAAGGGTCGTCGGCGGCGCGGTGCCGCGCAACTACATCGGCGCGGTGGAGGAAGGCGTGGTCGACGGCCTGGCGCGCGGCCCGCTCGGTTTCCCGGTCATTGATGTCCAGGTCACGCTGACCGACGGTTCCTATCACAGCGTCGATTCCTCGGATCTTGCGTTCCGCACAGCGGCGCGGGTCGGTGTCAGCGAGGGGCTGCCGCAATGCCAGCCGGTGCTGCTTGAGCCGATTTATGTCGTCGAGATCGTCTGCCCGACCGACGCCACCGCGAAGATCAACGCCATCCTGTCGGCACGGCGCGGCCAGATTCTCGGCTTCGACACCCGCGAGGGCTGGAGCGGATGGGACTGCGTGCGCGCCATGATGCCCGAGGCGGAGATCGGAGAACTGATCGTGGAGTTGCGCTCGGCGACCGCCGGGGCCGGCAGCTTCACGCGCCAGTTCGACCGCATGGCCGAAGTCACGGGACGAGCCGCCGATCAGATCATCGCCGCCCACCGCGACGCGGCGTGATCAGCTCAGGAGCTTCAGCGCGGCCTTTCGCCGAGGCCGCGCTGCAAAGCGCAACCCGGAAAGCTGCGCTGCGCTTCGTGCCGCTCCTGACCATCGCCTACCTGTTCAACTATCTCGATCGAACCAGTCTAGGCTTCGCCGGCTTGACGATGAACAAGCAGCTCGGGCTGTCGGCCGGACAGTTCGGCCTGGCTGCCGGCATCTTCTTTTTGGGCTATTGCCTGTTTGAAGTGCCGAGCAATCTGCTGCTCTATCGTTTCGGTGCGCGACGTTGGCTCGCGCGCATCATGATCACCTGGGGTCTCGTGTCGGCGGCGACCATCTTCGTCGTCGGGCCGAACAGCTTTTACGCGTTGCGCCTTCTCTTAGGCGTCGCGGAAGCGGGATTCTTTCCCGGCGTGACTTTCTTTCTCGCGGCCTGGTTTCCGGCTCAATACCGGACACGGATGCTGGCCTGGTTCCTGATCGGGATTCCCTTGTCGTCGCTGATCGGCGGCCCGATATGCGGCTTGCTGCTGCAGATGGACGGGATATGGGGCCTCGCAGGATGGCAATGGATGTTTCTCGGGGTCAGCCTGCCCTGCATCCCGATCGGTCTATTGACGCTGCGCTTGCTCGCCGATCGTCCGGAGACCGCGACCTGGCTGAGCCGGGACGAGCGCGATGCGCTGCACGTCGTGCTTGCCTCCGAAGTGCGCGAGCGGCCGCACGCGTCATTGCTGGCCGCCGTGATGGATACTCGCGTGCTGATCCTGGCGGCAATCCAGTTCGGATTCACATTGGGGTCCTATGGGATCGGCATCTGGCTGCCCTTGATCCTCAGGGAATACCACTTGTCGACATTGGCGATCGGTTGGATCGCAGCCATTCCCTATGTGTTTGCCTCGGCCGGCATGATCTTGTGGGCGCGCTATGTCGATCGCAGCGGCCGCCGCCTCGTCAACCTGGCGGTCACGTGTTTTCTTGGTGGAGCAGGCCTCGTGGCGCCGATCCTGTCCGGCTCGCTCGTGGTCGCCTTGATCGGGTTCAGCGTGGCGTTGGTCGGCGTCACCGCCGCGCGCGCGATCTTCTGGACGATACCGACGCGATTTCTGACGGGCATCGCCGCCGCCGGCGGCCTGGCATTCATCAACAGTATCGGCACGGTCGGCGGCTTTGCCGGCCCATCGATGATGGGCTGGTTGAGGGAATTCTCCGGCTCCTACACCTTCGGCCTCGCCGCGGTCGCTGCGATCATGGTCGCCGCAACGCTTGCTTCGATGTCCCTCAAGCTCGTCGTGTCGAAGGAGTAATGGCAAGGTGCGCGCGTGAAAGGACTGGATCTATCCCGCTTCACCGATCGCGTGATCCAGACGAGCAGATCGCGGCCGCTTGGTTTTCCGCGCCGATCAGATCATCGCCCCGCACCGCGATCCAGCGTGTCAACCCACGAGCTTCCGTGCGGCCTTTCGCAAGTCGGCATTGATACGGGTCTGCCATCCGCTGCCGGTCTTGCGATAGGCGGCGAGGATATCGTGGTCGAGACGAAGTTTCACGGCCTCCTTCGGATGCTCAAGCGGCGGTCTGCCGCGCCTGATGATCCTGTTGCCGTGGCGAATTTCCGCACGGTCCAGCATTTCGCTTGTTAATTCTGGAGCTTCCTCGTATTCGGCCTTTGTGATGCGGTGAGCATCAACTTTGGCCAAATCGCTCTTGATAGTTCGCTTTCTCGCGATCATTGCACTTTCTCATCGAGATAATATGCCGCGCCTCGCCACGCGGCGTCCAAACCACCATCACCATTCGATCAGCAAGAAATCCGACGGTCTGATAGCGCGCCTCGCCATAGTCCCGCCGCGTGTCCTGCACCGTAATGGTCGGGCCGGCAAAAACGACCGCGGCATCGGCAAAGTTCAGACCCCTTTCGCGGAGCGCAGCCTGGCGCTTCGCCGGATCAGATGTGATCTTCACATCGTTAATTGTACCCCCACTTAATGCATGGCGTCAACTCGTGCAAGCAAGTCTTGCTTGCTAAATGATGTTTCTTACATCATTGTCACGGGATCACGTATCACTTATCTCATTTTTCATAGGATTAGCCCGAGGTCCATGATTACCGCCAATCAACTCAGGGCTGCGCGCGCGCTCCTGAATATCGATCAGCGGCAGACGGCCGATCTGGCGGATCTTTCAGTTCCGACCATTCAGCGCATGGAAGCCAGCGACGGCGTGATCCGGGCCAATGTCGGTTCACTGATGAAACTAATTTCCGCGCTTGAGAACGCCGGAATCGAATTGATCAATCCGGGGGCTCCGAGCGCGACCGGGGGCCGCGGCGTCCGACTCCGCGAGCACGTCGCAAGGCCAAAGATGAAGGCGATCCGGCAACCAAAGGCCTCTTCCCCGCGAGCTGCCGAGCGCGCTCGATAAATCTCCGCAACACCGCAAAGATTTTGAGCGCAACTATCTCAACGCGTGACGGCTCCTGCGTCCACTCGTTCGAGCAGCGCAAGAAGACCCTTTAGCATCGCCGTTGGCGTCGGCGGGCAGCCGGGAATATGGAGATCGACCGGAACGACTTCGCTGACCCCTCCGACCACCGCGTAGCTGCCGGCAAAACAGCCGCCATCCCGCGCGCAGTCTCCGATCGCCACCACCCATTTAGGATCCGGGGTCGCATGATAGGTGCGCTCCAGCGCGTCGCGCATGTTCCTGGTCACCGGACCCGTCACCATCAGGACATCGGCATGGCGCGGCGAGGCGACGAAGCGCAGGCCAAAGCGCTCGACGTCATAATACGCGTTGTTGAGCGCGTGGATTTCCAATTCGCAGCCATTGCAGGAGCCGGCGTCGATCTCGCGTATTGAAAGACTACGGCCGAGCCGCCGCCGCGCCGCATGGCCGAGTTCTGCCGCGAGCTCGGCAGCCGCGGCATCGTCCGGCGACGGCGCCGGTTCGGTGAAGGGCCGGCGGAACAGGCCTTGAAAAAGCAGCTTGCGCATGTCATGCCGTCCTTATCCAGCTAGTCATTGCGAGGAGCCAACGGGTCGCGCGAACGCGCGAGGCTCCGCGACGAAGCAATCCAGATATGTCGCACCCAGGCTCTGGATTGCTTCGCTCCGCTCGCAATGACGGTTTATCGATCATGCTCTAGAGATCCTGGCCCGAGTAGGAGCAGTTGAACGACTTGTTGCAGAGTGGAAAATCCGCAACGATGTTGTTCTCGATCGCCGCTTCCAATAGCGGCCATTGAAACCATGAGGGGTCGCGCAGGTGGCATCGTTCGACCAGGCCGTCGCGCAGGCGCAGCCAGACCAGGACGTCGCCGCGAAATCCCTCGACGATTGCCATGCCTTCGCGCGCCTCTTTCGGATGTCCCGGTTCTGCACGCAACCCGCCCGCGGGCAGCCGGTCCAGGATCTGGTCGATCAGCGAAAGCGACTGCTCGACCTCACGCACCCGGATCCAGACCCGCGTGTTGACGTCGCCCTCGTTCAGCACCGCCACGTCAAAGCGCAAGCTGTCATACGGCGGATAGGCAAGCGTTCGCCGCGCGTCGAACGAACGGCCGGACGCGCGGCCGATGTAGCCGCCGGCGGCATATTGTTTGGCCAACGCCGGCTTGACCACGCCGGTGTCGACAGTGCGGTCCTGCAGGGAGGCCGTGTTGTCGTAGAGTTCGACCAGCTGCGGAAAGCGCCGGCGGATGTTGTCCACCATTGCCCGGATGGTGGTTCGCCCTTCATCTTCGAGGTCGCGCATCACCCCGCCGGGCGCGATCACCTCGCGCATCAATCGATGACCGAATGCGCTGTGGGCGGCGCGCAGCACGCTCTCACGCAAGACGCTGCAATGCGCGTGCATCAGCGTGAACGAGGCGTCGTTGCAGATGGCCCCGATGTCGCCGAGATGGTTGGCGAGCCGCTCGAGCTCCGCGAGTAGGGCGCGCAGCCAAACCGCGCGATCAGGCACCGCCAGATCGAGTGCCGCCTCACTGGCCCGCGAAAACGCGTAAGCATAGGCGACAGTGCTGTCGCCCGAGACCCGTCCGGCGAGCTGGACGGCGCGTTCGAGATCGGCGCCGGTCATCAGCCCCTCGATACCCTTGTGGGTATATCCGAGCCGCTGTTCCAGCCGGACCACGGTCTCGCCACTGGCCGTGAAGCGGAAATGTCCGGGCTCGATGATTCCCGCATGGACGGGACCGACTGCGATCTGGTGCACCCCGTCGCCCTCCACGGGAAGGAAACGGTAGGGCGCAGCTTCCGACGAAGCGTCGATGCGAGCGCCCAATGGGAAGCGCACGCCCCAACGATTGTGGTCAAGCCAGGTGCGGCTATCGGGCGAGCCTTGCTCCGATAAACCGAACAGATCATGCATCGCGCGCTCCAGCCGAAGCGCCGGCGGGTGAAATTTGCCGACCGAAGCGTAAGTGTGATCGGGACAGTTCAGGCTGACGATCGCGATTTCGGCCGCATCTTCATCCATGATCGCCATGTGCACCGTTGCGCGTTCGCCCCAAAGGCCGAGCAAGCTCAAGCGTCCCTGCGCCAGTTCGTTGGTCACGAACCTCCAAAGGTGAGCACCGACCACCGCGCGCGGCCATGGCCGCCGGTGCTGGATCTTGCGGCCCTCCAGTACGCGATCGATCAGCGATGGCATATTCTATCGATCTCCCAACTATCCAAGAAGACGAGCCACATGCTGGAACCAGGCGACGAGCGGCGTGGGAAGATAGATGCCCGCGATCAGAACCAGTGAGAGGTGGGCAAACATCGGCACATAGGAAGCCTCCGCCGGCGCCTTGCTGCCGCGGGGGTTGCCGAACGCGACGCTGGTCAGGCGCAATGTCAATGCGCCAAAGGCGAGCAGGAGCCCAAACACCAGAATGATCGCAAGCAATGGAGCCCGCGCAAAGGTGGAGGTGACGACCAGAAATTCGCTCATGAAGATGCCGAGCGGCGGCAGTCCGGCGATCGCGACCACACCCATCACCAGACCCCAGCCAAGCGCCGGATGGGTCACGGTCAAGCCTCGGATTCGGGAAATCCGCTGCGTGCCTTTGATTTGGGAGATGTGGCCGACGGCGTAGAAGATCGCCGACTTGGTGAGGCTGTGCATCACCATGTGCAATAGCCCGGCAAAATTGGCGAGCGGGCCACCCATGCCGAACGCAAATACGATGATGCCCATGTGTTCGATCGAGGAATAGGCGAACAGGCGTTTGATGTCGCGCCGGCGGTAGAGCATGAACGCCGCGAACACCACGGAAACCAGGCCGATCGTCACCATCAGCGGACCGGGAGCGATCGCGTCCGGATTCGCGGCCAGCAATATCTTGAAGCGCAGCAGCGCGTAGAGCGCGACATTCAAGAGCAGCCCCGACAGCACCGCCGAGATCGGCGTCGGACCTTCTGCATGCGCATCGGGCAGCCATGCGTGCAGCGGCGCCAGCCCGACCTTGGTGCCGTAGCCGAGCAGCAGGAATATAAAGGCGACGTTGAGAAGCGAAGGATCGAAATTCGCGGCATGTTGGATCAGAAGCGTCCAGACCATGCCGTCCTGGCCCTCGCCGACGACCGGACGCGCCGCCATGTAGACCAGGATGGTGCCAAACAGCGCGAACGCAATGCCGACACTGCCCAGGATGAAATATTTCCATGCCGCTTCCAGCGCAGCATGCGTGCGATAGATGCCGACCATCAGCACTGTCGTCAGTGTCGCGATCTCCACCGCGACCCACATCAAGCCGATATTGTTCGACACGAAAGCGAGATTCATGCCGAACATCATGATCTGATACATGGCGTGGTAGAATCGCAGGTATCTCGGCGTCAACCGGCCGGTTTCCAGTTCATGCGCGATGTAGCTCGCGCTGAAGATGCTGGTCGTGAAACCGACGAAGGTATTGAGCACGATGAAGACGATGTTGAGATCGTCGACCAGCACATACGGCCCCGGCGGCGGGCGGTCGACCACGAACAACGAGAGCGCCGCCAGGAATGTCGCGAAACTGGCGACCACGTTCAGCCGCGCCGGGAGCCGGTAGCCGGGCAGCACGGCGAGCAGCGCCGCCGAGACGTTGGGAATCAAAAGGACGGCCGCGATGGAGTCGAACGAACCCGGGCTCATCGTTGTTCGCCCCGGAAATCGTCGAGCGCGGAGACGTCGACGGAATCGAAGCGTTCGCGGATTCGGAACAGGAAGATGCCGATGACGATGAAAGCGATCAGGATCGAGAACGCCACGCTGATCTCGACGACCAGCGGCATGCCCTTGGCGCCGGTGGCCGCCAGCACCAGCCCGTTCTCGAGCGACATGAATCCCACCACCTGGCTGACCGCATTGCGGCGGGTCACCATGACCAGCAGTCCGAGCAGCACGACCGACAGGGCGAAGGCGAGATCCTCACGCGCCAGCGGGTCGGCCTCGGCGGTAACCCGCAGCATCAGCACCATGGAGAGGGCGACCAGTGCCATCCCGGCCAGCATGGTCGGGCCCACACCCACGGCCGCTTCGATGTCGCGATGAATCCCAAGCTGCCTGACGATGCGATGCAGTGCGAACGGAATGACCATTGCCTTGAAGACGAGCGCGATCGCCGCTGTGATGTAAAGATGAGGGGCATTCTGGATGTAGGCCTGCCAGGCCACGGAAAGCGCGAGTACCAGGGCATGGAGCGCGAACACGTTGAGCAGCGAATAAAGCCGATCCTGGTACAGCATCATGAAGCTGATCAGGACCAGCGAGCCTGCGAGCGTATGCGAGACGTCAAAGGAGAGGCTGTGCATCTGCATCAGAAGCTCCTCGACACGAACAGCAACAGCGTGCCGAGCAAGCCCAACATCAGCGCCGCACCAAGAAATTGTGGAACACGAAAGACCCGCATCTTCGCCGTCGCGGTCTCGAACAGCGCAAGCGAGAAGCCGGCGACCGCCAGTTTGACGACGTACGCGCCGGCGCCGATGGCGTAGGCCAGAGGCCCGGTTCCGAACACCGCGATCTTCCAGGGCAGGAACACGCAGGCGATCAGGGAGATATAAAGCAAGAGCTTGAGAAAGGCGCCGAATTCGATCATCGCGAGATGGCGACCCGAATATTCGAGCACCATCGCCTCATGCACCATGGTGAGTTCGAGGTGCGTGGCCGGGTTGTCGACCGGTATCCGCGCGTTCTCGGCGAGCGCTACCATGATCAGCGCGATGACCGCCATGCCCAGCGACACCCGCAAGCCGACATAGGACGAGGCCATGAAATTCGCCACTGTCGAAAGTTGCGTCGAGCCTGCCACCAGCGCCATGCAAAACACGATCAACAGCATCGCCGGCTCCGCCAATGCGGCGATCATGACTTCGCGGCTGGAGCCGATGCCGCCGAAGCTGGTGCCAACATCCATCCCGGCGAGTGCCAGAAAGAAGCGCGCGCTTCCGAGCAGTGCGACGATGGCGATCAGGTCGGCGGTCCAGTTGAACATGAGGCCGGTCGCAAACGTCGGCACCAGCGCCGCCGCGACCCAGATCGCGGCAAAGGTGATATAGGGCGTGACGCGGAACAGCCACGAGGCGTTGTCGGCCAGCACCACCTCCTTGCGAAGCAGCCGCAGCAGATCGCGATACGGCTGAAAGACCGAGGCGCCCTGGCGACGTACCAGGCGCGCCTTGACCTTGCGCACGAAGCCGGTCAACAGCGGGGCGAGCAGGAGCACCAGCAGCATCTGCACGCCCTGCACCAGAATGTCCGAGATCAGGACCATATCGCGAGCACCAACAGCAGGGCGACCAGGGTGGCAAAGACCAGGCTGAGATATCGGCGGATGGTCAGGAACTGCAGGCGGTTGAGCCGTTCGGATGAGAAGCCGACGGCGACCGCGATCGGCTGATACATCCCCTCCCAGATCAGATCATGCAATTCGATCCGAAGCCGCGCCGGCCTGACATCGCCGGGGGCTGGCATATCGACACGATCGCGGGCGCCAAACAGCAGCGTGCCGAACACGCGGCGGATCGGTTGCGCAAAGCTTCCGCCCGAATACTGCGCCGCCGGGACGGCATCGGAAAAGCCGCAGCCCCAGGCAGGGCCGCGCCGCAGCGCGCGCGAGGCGAAGCGGTGGATGAAATAGACAGCTAGCGATGCGGAGATCGTGATGAACACCATCACCAGCAATCCATTGTATGAACTGCGGCCCTCTGCGATCGGCACGATCGAAAGCCAGGCCTCGTTGGCCTGGATCGGCATGGCGCCGCCGAGGATCTCAACCGCGATCGGCGACAACGTGTCGATCACGAGACCGGGCAGGATTCCGGCGAGCAGACAAAGTGCGGCAAGAAAGAACATGGCCGCACGCGAGTAGCGGTCGACTTCGCCTGCGGTTTCCGCCGCGCCGCTCCGCGGGCGCCCGAGAAAGGCGACGCCGTACGCCTTGACGAAGCAGGCAGCCGCGAGCGCCGCGGCGAGCGCCAGCAGCGCGCCGACCGCCGGCACCATGATTTTCAGACCCCATTGCGGCAGCTCCGGACTTTGCAGCACGGCCTGGAAGATCAGCCATTCCGAGACGAAGCCGTTGAACGGCGGCAGCGCCGAAATGGCGACGCAGCCGACCAGAACGGCGAAGCTCGTGAACGGCATGCGGTGAATGAGGCCGCCCAGTTTTTCCATGTCCCGCTCTCCGGTCGCCGTCAGCGCGGCGCCGGCGCCAAAGAACAGCAGGCTCTTGAAGAA
>Ga0066675_10001008_pt1 | contig 11623 bp, 8 predicted proteins | sample GraSoiAngelo_124_FD_62295 | JGI IMG/M metagenome (GOLD analysis project Ga0066675, IMG submission 62295) | Grasslands soil microbial communities from the Angelo Coastal Reserve, California, USA - 14_0927_05_20cm | ecosystem: Environmental > Terrestrial > Soil > Grasslands | place: USA... | reverse complement strand
TCACCTGTGGCATCGAAGTTCTCATGTTAGCATCGTCGGTCGATCGCTCGGCTGAAAGCCTCGCGCTACAGCGAGGCGCGTAGCGCTCCAGCATGACCGTGTAGCGCGAGCCTTTCAGGCGAGCGCTGCTGCCAGGCCGCGTAGCGCGAGCCTTTCAGGCGAGCGCTGCTGGCAGGCCGCGTGGCGCGAGCCTTTCAGGCGAGCGGGAGAGACTATGCGAGCGATCCGAGTTCATCAATTCGGCGGTCCCGACGTCCTCAAGCTCGAAGAAATTCCCGATCCGAAACCGGGCGCGGGCGAAATCGTCGTGCGCGTTCGCGCCGCCGGCGTCAATCCGGTCGACGCGTACATGCATACCGGCACGTATGCGCGCAAGCCGCCACTGCCCTATACGCCGGGATTCGACGGCGCCGGCGAAATCGAAAGCGTCGGCGCGGATGTGAAGGGCTTCGCCGCCGGCGATCGCGTGTACATCGCGGGGCCGGGCAACACTGTGTCGGGCGCAGGCACGTACGCGGACAAAGCGCTGTGCAGTCCGTCGCAGCTGCATCCTCTGCCCGCGCGCGCATCGTTCGGGCAGGGCGCGGCGCTCGGCGTGCCGTACTGCACGGCGTATCGCGCGTTGTTTCAGCGCGCGGGCGCGCGGCCGGGCGAAGTGGTGCTCGTGCACGGCGCCACCGGCGGCGTCGGGCTCGCGTCGGTGGAGTTCGCGCACGCGCGCGGCCTGACCGTCATCGGCAGCGGCGGAACCGACAAAGGGCTCGCGACAGTCCGCGATCACGGCGGGGACGTGCTCGTCAACCACAAGTCGCCGGCCTACACCGACGAAATCGTGCGCGCGACGGGCGGCCGCGGCGTCGACGTGATCGTCGAGATGGCGGCGCACGTCAACCTCGATCGCGACCTCGGCCTGCTCGCCAAACACGGACGCGTGGTCGTGGTGGGCAATCGCGGTCGCGTCGAAATCGACGCACGCCAGGCGATGGGACGCGATGCTGCGATTCTGGGGATGACGCTGTTCAACGTCAACGAACGGGACATGGCCGAAATCCACGCCGCGCTGATTGCCGGCCTCGCGGGCGGCGCGCTGAACCCGGTTGTCGGACGCGAATTGCCGCTCGCTGACGCCTCTAAGGCGCACGAGCACATCATGGAACCCGGCGCGCTCGGCAAGATCGTTCTTGTTCCGTAGATTCGCTCAGCTGCCGAAACGCCGCGTCTGCGAAATTCAGCTAGGATTGAAGTTCGACTGGTAAATGCCTGAGACCATCGATTGGCCGCCGCACCGTCGCTCCCGGCGGCGCGGCCTCATCCTTCTCCTGGTCGTCGCGGGCGTCCTGCTGCTCGGCGGCGGCACGGCGCTCTCCTACTACGTCGACGCGCTGTGGTTCGATTCGCTCGGCTACGGCGCCGTCTTCTGGAAAACACTGAACCTGCAGGCGACCGTCTTCAGCACGTTCACGCTCGCGACGTTCGTCATCCTGTACGGATCGTTCGTGGCGTTGAAGCCGCCGCGCCTCGGCGAGCTGACCGGCTTTCCGATTCTGATCAACGGACAGCCGATCAAGCTGCCGGTCGAACCGGTGCTGCGGCTGATCGCGATCGTCGCCTCGCTGCTGATCGCCTTTGCCACAGGCGCCGGGATGATGGCGCAGTGGTCCACGCTCGCGTTGTGGTGGTACGCGAGGGGCGACGCGCTGCCGGGGGCGGCGGCGGGCGTCGTCGATCCAATCTTCGGCAGGCCGCTGCCGTTCTATCTGTTCACGCTGCCGGCGTGGCAGCTCCTTTCCGGGTGGGTGATGACGCTGGCGGTGATCGTTGCCGGCGTCGCGCTGTTCTTCACTGTCGTCACCGGCGGCACGCGGATGCTCGGCGCCCGCCGCGATTATCCGGGCGCCGGGGCGTGGCGCGGACTGTCGGTCGCCTACGCCGTGGTGCTGCTGGCGCTCGCGGCGCGGACGTATCTCGGTCGCTTCGCGCAGCTGTTCGAAGACCACACCATTTTTTCGGGCGTCACCTACACCGAGGCGCACATCACGCTCACCGGCGCGCTCGTCGTCTCGGCGGCGTTGGCGCTTGGCGCAGCGATCGCGTTCGTGAACGCTGCTTCGTCGCCGAAGCTGCGATGGCTCGTCGCCGCGATCGCACCTGCGGCGCTGTGCTACGTCGTCGTCGGCGTGCTCGGCTGGTACGTCACGAGCTTCATCGTCAAGCCGAACGAGCTCGTCCGCGAGCGGCCGTTCATCACGCACAACATCGAGATGACACGCGTCGCGTACGCGCTCAATCGCATCGCGCAGCGTCCGTTTCCGGCGGAGACGACCGTCGAGGCGGCCGACGCCCCCAACAACCAGGACACGATTCAAAACATCCGCCTGTGGGACTGGCGCGCGCTGCAGGACACGCTGCGGCAGCTGCAGGAGATCCGCACGTACTACGATTTCCCCGACATCGACATCGATCGCTACGAGATTGACGGCTCGACGCGGCAGATGATGCTCGCCGCGCGCGAGCTGAACGTCGACAAGCTGCCGGAGAGCAGCCGCAACTGGATCAACGAAAAGCTGATCTACACGCACGGCTACGGCGTCACGATGAACCCGGTCAACGGCTTCACGCCCGAAGGATTGCCGACGCTGATTCTCAGCAACATGCCGGTGCAAAGCACCATTCCCGCCCTGAAGGTGACGCGGCCCGAAATCTACTTCGGCGAGCTGACGACGACCGACGTGTACGTGAACACGCGGCAGAAGGAGTTCAACTACCCGCAGGGCGACACGAACGCCTTCGCATCGTATGAAGGCAAGGGCGGCATCGTGCTCGGCGGCTTCTTCCGGCGGCTCCTCATCGCGCTCGACCGCGGCGATCTCGCGAAGCTGCCGTTCAGCGACGACATCACGCCGGCGAGCCGGCTGCTGATGCGCCGCTCCATCCGCGATCGCCTCGAGACGATTGCGGGCTTCCTGACCTTCGACGAAGACCCCTACATCGTCATCGGGAACGACGGCCGGCTATTCTGGATCGCCGATGGATACACGACGTCGGATTCCTATCCTTACGCGCGGCACTACGGTCTCGGGCGCGACCGCGTCAACTACGTCCGCAACAGCGTCAAGGTCGTCGTCGACGCCTACGACGGGTCGACGACGTTCTACGTGTTCGACAGCGACGATCCCGTCGTTGCCGGCTATCGCGCGATCTTCCCGTCGCTCTTCAAGGACGCGCCGGCGATGCCGCAGGATCTTCGCAAGCACGTGCGTTACCCCGAGCTGATGCTGCGGGTGCAGGCGGCCGTGTACGGGCTCTACCATATGACGGCGCCCGATGTGTTCTACAACCGCGAAGATTTGTGGAGCGTCGCGAGCGAGGTCGGCATGAACCAGCAGCGCCAGCAGGCGACGCTGCCGATGGATCCGAATTTCGTCCTCATGAAGCTGCCCGACGAACGGACGACGGAATTCATCGAGATCCTGCCGTTCACTCCTGCGAACCGGAACAATCTGATCGGATGGATCGCGGGGCGCAGCGACGATCCGCACTACGGGACCGCGATCGTCTACGACTTCCCGAAAACGAGGCTCATCGACGGGCCGCTGCAGATCGAGGCGCGGATCGATCAGAACCCTCAGCTGTCGGGGCAGCTGTCGCTGTGGAATCAGCAGGGATCGCACGTGCGCCGCGGCAGCCTGATCGTCATCCCGATCGGCCGCGCGCTCTTGTACGCCGAGCCGATCTATCTTCAGGCCGAGCGCAGCCCGATGCCCGAGCTGCGCCTCGTCGTGCTCGCGATGCAGGATCGGCTCGCGTACGGGCCGACGTTCGAGTCGGCGGTGGCCGCGTTGTTCGGCAACGCGCCGTCAACAATCGCGCCTGCCGCGCCGCCGCCCGGCGCGGCGGCGGCCCAACCCGAGCTGCCGCAAGCGCCCGCTGCGCCGGTCTCGAGAGCGCCCGGCGCCCCGCCGAACGCCGACGCCGATGCGCTGATCGCCGAAGCCGCGCGCGACCTCGCCGACTACCAGCGCCTGACCGCCGAAGGCAGGCTGGGCGAGGCGGGCCAGAAGCTGGAGGCGTTGAAGCGGGCGCTCGAACAGCTCGCGTCGCGCCGAAGGTAGGACGTGGCGATTTACGGCTGCTCCACGCGCTGCGCGAACGTAATCACGTACCCATCGGGATCGGCGATCGCGAACTCGCGCATGCCGTACCACTGCGTCACGATCGGCATCACGATCGTCACGTTCGGCTTTGACTTCAGCCGTTCGTGGAGCGGATCGACCTCCTCCACTTCGATGAACATCATGTTGCCGCCGCCGCCAATCGACAGACGGGCGAACTGAGGGCTCTCCTTCGAGACTGTCGATTTGTCGTTGAGAAAAATCTCCACCGAGCCGCTCGTCACCGCCGCGAACGCCAGCGGCGATTCCTCGGGCACGGTGATGCCCCGTGCGAATCCGAGCACTTCCGTGTAAAACGCAAGACTTCGCTCGACGCTCGAGACGATCAGGTTCGGCGTGAGCTTCGTTGCTTGGAGCGGCTTCGCGGCTTTGAGCGGCTGAAGGGTCATGGCACACCTCGCGTGATGTGCTCGCTGATCCTACGTCCGCGATCCCGGCGAGAACGGGAGGCAGGTAGGGGTTCTATTTATCAGCTGATAGCTGATGAGACCCCGCTAGGTACGGTGGGCAGAATATCACGTTAAAATTGATTCATGCTCATTCTTGCTGCCGCTCTCACACTCGCGCTCGGAACGCCACAAACCCAGCCGGCTCCGCCCGACGTCGCGGCGCCGCCGGCCGATGCGATGAAAACCGCGTCAGGACTCGCCACGAAGGTGATCACGCCCGGTACCGGGAAGGACCATCCGACGAAAGACGATATCGTGATCGTTCAGTACACCGGATGGACGACGAATGGACGGATGTTCGACAGCTCTGTATCGCGCGCCACGCCGCAGACGTATCCGGTCGCGCGTTTCGTGCCAGGAATGGCCGAGGGCGTGCAGATGATGGTCACCGGTGAAAAACGCCGGCTCTGGATTCCCGAGAACCTCGCGTACAAGGGACGGGGGAACCTGCCGAAAGGCATGGTCGTCTTCGACGTCGAGCTGATGTCGATCCCGAGCAGGGCGCCGAGCGACGTCAAGGCGCCGCCGTCGGACGCGAAGAAAACAGCCAGCGGTCTCGCATACAAAGTGTTGAAAGAGGGGACCGGTGGACGTCACCCGAAGACCAGTGACAAGGTGACCGTTCATTACACGGGCTGGACAACCGACGGCAAGATGTTCGACAGCTCCGTCGTGAAGAACCAGCCGGCGACATTTCCGCTCGACGGCGTCATCGCAGGTTGGACCGAAGGCGTGCAGCTGATGGTGGAGGGCGAGAAGGCGCGCTTCTGGATTCCCGAGAAGCTCGCGTACAAGGGCGAACGGCCGCCGTATGGCCTGCTCGTGTTCGATATCGAGTTGATGAAGATCAATTAGGCAGGAGGGGTGGGAAAGCAGGAGAGGCAGGAGGGTTAAAAACTTACCGTCCTGCCCGTCCCGCTTGTCCCGCCGCCCATCCAGCGCGTCCCGCCTGTCCTGCCCTGTCCGAGATTCTCCGGATAGCCCGCTGGAATCGATCGGCGAGAGCTCGGCGCGCCTCCTCGGGCACGGGTCCGATGCGTGACCAGCTCGCCTGCGCCTGACGCACTTCGTCAGCCGCGGCGCGCAGCCGATGATCGTCATCCACTTTGCCGCCGATTGTGTTCGCCGCCAGCGCTTCCTTCAGCATCGCGGCGAGCCGCGTCGTCGGCGACAGCGACGCTTCGGCGGCGTCCGACGCGGGTCCGGCGACCGATTTGGCGAGGTCCTCCATCCGCTTCACGAGCGACTCCATCCGTTTGCGGTTCGCGTCCGGATCGAGATCGGTGCCGCTGAACGCGTCGGGATGGCGCGCGATGACGGCGCTGAACGCTGCGGCGAACCGCGCGTCGAGCGCCGCGGCGCGCTCGCGGTCGACGCCGCGCAGCGCCAGCTCGTGCTGCCACTTGCTGCGAAGCTCGCGGACGCGGGCGATGATCGGCTCGGCGCCAGGCGCCGGGGCGTCGGGGATCGGCGTCGCCAGCGCCTCGAGGTCGGCGACGATCGCTTCGCGCGCCGCCACGCGCTCTTCGCGCGCGATGTCGTGCCTCTGTGCGTAACGTGTGAAGAACGCGTCGCACGCCGTCCGGAACCGCTGCCAGATGGCTTCCGATCGACTCTTCTTGACCGGTCCGATCGCCTTCCACTCGTTCTGCAGCTTCTTGATCTCGGCGGCGGCCGGCTCCCAGTCGGCCGATTGCGAGAGCGCTTCGGCCTTCACACAGAGCGCTTCCTTTTTCGCGAGGTTCTCCGCCCAGATCTTCTTCCGCTCGGCGAGGTCGGCGTGGCGGCGCGTGAAGAACCGATCGCACGCGGCGCGGAACCGTTCCCAGATCGCTTTTTCCTGGCCGCGCGTCACCGCGCCGATCGTTTTCCAGTCGGCCTGAAGCTTCTTGATCTCGTCGGCCGTCTGGATCCAGCTCGTGGAGCCCGACAGCGCCTCGGCGCGCTCGCACAGCGCCAGCTTCCTGGCGAGATTTTCGGCGCGCGCTTCGGCCTGTGCGGCGAAGTGCGCTTCGCACTTGGACCATGCCTCGTCGTGCGCCGCCTTGAAGCGCTTCCAGAGAATCTCGCCCTGGGCGCGCGGAACGTCGGCCGCCTGCCGCCACTGCTGCTGCAGATCGCGAACGTGGCGCACGATCTCGTCGGGATCGTCGAGGCCTTTGAGCGCCTCCATCTTCTCGCAGAGCTGCTCCTGGATCCCGACGTTGGCCCATCGCTGCCAGTCGGCGACGTTGCGCAGTTCCTGGACCTTCGGCGTGAGCGCCGACTGCGCGGCCTTCAGCCGCTTGACGATCTCCTCGTAGTCCTTGCGCGACGGCAGCGGCGGAATGGCGCCGAGCGCCGACCGCAAATCGCGCAGCGCGCGGTCGCCCGCTTTGAGCGTGAGATCTTCGCGCGCCCCGAGCGCTTCGACGCGCGACGCCAGCTGCTGCAGCCGGGCGAGCGCGTCACGCCGCGCGCGCTGATCCTGGTCCTGAACGGTCGATTCCCGGGCGGTGAACTTCGCGTTGGCGTCCGCGTAGCGCGAGGCGAGATCCGGATCGACGGTGATGCCGCTGCTGATATCGGTCCATTCGCGGCGCACCACGCCGAACTGTCGCCGCGCCGACGCCAGATCGTCGACGCTCGCCGCGCGCGCCGCTTCGTCGGCGAGCTCCGCGAGCCGCGCCTGACGCCGCTCGGCGTCCTTGCGCGCGGCGTCATCGGCCGCGTCGCGGCGCGCCCGCGCCTCCGCTTCCTCGGCCTCGCGGCGCGCCGCCGCCGCTTCTGCCTCCGCGCGCGCGCGTTCGGCAGCCGCGAGCCGCTCCGCCGCCTCGCGCGCCCGCTGCTCGTGCTCGGCGGCGCTCGATTGTGCCGCCAGCCGCGCGGCCCGTTCCGCCGCTTCCGCTTCCGCTGTCGCAGCCGCCGCAGCCGCCGCCGCCTGAGCCGCGCGCTCGTCGGCCTCGCGCAGGATGCCGCGTGCCCGCTTCGCGGCGCTCTTGTTCTTCGCGCGGCTTGCAATCTGTTCCAGCTCGGCTCGATCCGTGAAGCGCTCCACGGCCGACGACGCCGGCTCGCGGAATTCGCTGTTCAGCACCACGCCGAGCACCTCGAGGTGATCGTCGAGCGCCTCGAGCGACGTCCGCCGTACGGATTCGTGCTCCGCATGACGCGCGATCGATCCGAGCACGTGCTGATCGCGGTATTCGATCGTGCGCGTAAGCGCGCGATGCGCGGTCGATTCGCGCGGCGCGCTCTTGGCCACTATCGCCAGCGTTCGCAGATCGCCGATGGCATCGACCGCCGCCAGGCTTTCCGATTCGCCGATCCCCTCGAACGCCTCGAGCGCAACGTCGCGCAGCATCGCGGCCGCCTCGGCGCGAACGCTCTCGTCGCCGTCGCTCGTTGCGATGACGGCGAGCGCACGCGGATCGAGGAGCTTCGCCACCGCGGCGCGCCGCACGCGCGCGTCGGGATCTTCGCGCGCCATCTCGGTGAGCAGCTCGTGGTCGGTCAACGGGATCTCCTGAACGAAGGCGAGCCGGACCGCCGGGTCCGGATGCTTCTGGCGCGGTTGCGCGCGAAACCGATCTAGAAGTGCCATACGCCTCGAACCCTCAATCGCTTCAGCGCCGCCGACACATCCTCGCCGTGGCTTCCCGCATTGACGTGCTTGTCGATCTCGAGGATCCGCCCATCGGCGCCGATGTAGAACGTCCACCGCGACGCCAGCCCTACCGGTCCGAGCACTCCGTACGCCCGCGCCATCGCCTTGGTCGGGTCGCTCAGAATCGGAAAGTCGAGGCCGAGCGACTGCGCGAACTTCGCGTTCTTCTCCGGCGCGTCGACGCTGGCGGCGAAATACGCGACGTCGAAGCGCTTCAATTCATCACCGCTCGACCCGAGCGATTTGCACTCGGCCGTTCAGCCGCCCGTAAACGCTTTCGGAAACCACGCGATGACAACCAGTCGCGTTCCGACGAAGTCGCGCAGCCGATATGTCCGATGATCCGATCCCTCCAGCTCGAAATCGGGCGCGACGTCGCCCGGCTGGAGTTCAACCGGGCGTTTGAACAACCGCAAAGGATGTCCTCAGTTTCATGCCATTCTAGTAAAGCCGTTGAAGCTGTAACGGCCGCTGAGACGAACCTTTTTTGTCGTGACTTGTCATTCTCCAATTCTGCGGATCTGCCTGGCCGTTGCCTTTCTGTGCACGTCAACGGCCTGTAACAAATTGGGTATCGGCGGTACGAGTCCAACCGAGCCGATCGCCCCTCCTACGCCCGGCGCCGCCGTCGTTTACAGCGCCGTCGGCGCGAGCGACGCGGTTGGCGTAGGCTCAAGCATCCCCTGTTTGCCGTTTACAGATTGCGCCGGCGGCATGGGTTACGTGCCCGTAGCGGTTCGTCAGCTCGGCGCGCAGGGCTTCAAGGTCACGCTGCGGGATCTCGGGCTGCCGACGGCGGTCATCGGCCGCGATTTTCAGGATCTCGGCCGTCAGTACGGCCGGGCGATCGAGGCGAACTTCATCGAAGCCGAAATGCCGTTCGTGCTGCCGGACTCGACGGTCGTGACGATTTTCGCGGGCATTAACGAAGTCAACACGATCACGGCGGCACTCGGGGCCGGCGCCGGCGGAAACGATCCCAACGCGTACATCGACAATCAGGTGAGGGCGTTCGGAGCGGACTACACGACGCTCATCAGCGGCATCCGCTCCCGCGCCGGCGCCACGCGCTTCGTCGTCCTGAACGCGCCGAACGCGGCGGGCATGCCGTTTCTCGCCGGCGCGTCGCTTGCGCAGAGACAGGCGGCGCAGCGCGCGGCGGTGCGCATGACGACGACGGTCGTCAACCAGCTCGTGTCGCGCGGCGTGGTCGTCGTCGACGCGATGTGCGACGCGCGCAGCTACCTGCGATCGAACTACTCGCAGGACGGAATTCATCCGAACGACGCCGGGTACGCGTTCATCGCCGCCGAAGTCGTCCGCGCGATGACCGCCGCCGCGTATCCCGGACCGCAAGGGAGCTGCGCGCCGATGACGCTGGTGCCGTGATTTTTCGCGACGCGGTCCACCGCCTCCAACGCGCGTTCCGTCACGAGCTTCCCGGTCCGAATGCACAGGCGGGGATGGCGCCCGTGCCGCGAAGAGCGTGGCCGTCGCACCTCAATCCGGCGCGCATCCGCAATGCGGCGGGGTTGCTCCTGGTGTTCCCCGGCCCGCCGCGCGACCGACGGAACGCCGAGCGCGCAGAGCACGCAGCGAAAAACCAATTAGACACAGACACGATGGCTGACGCCGCGCACATCGTGCTGACGGTGCGATCCCACAGGCTCGAACGGCACGGCGGACAAGTGTCGCTGCCGGGCGGCGTCGTCGATCCGGGAGAGACGTTCGAGCGGGCCGCGCTGCGGGAGGCGCACGAAGAGGTTGCGCTGACGATCGACGAGATCGAAGTACTCGGCGCCCTGACGCCGCTCGACATCCCAGTCAGCGGCTTTCGGCTGCACCCGATCGTCGCCGCCGCGCCGGTCCATCCGGCGATGGCGCCGGCGGACGGCGAAGTCGATTGCATTCTCGAAATCGATATCGATGAGCTGTTGACGCCGTCATGCGTTATCCGCACGACACGAGAACGCGACGGCCGGACCGTCATGGCGCCCGCGTTTCGCGCAGGGGGCGTTGAAATCTGGGGGGCGACGGCAATGGTGCTCGCCGAATTTCTCGCGTTGTTTGGATGGAATCCTGAACGCTGACGCTCAAATCCGCATTCAGTTGTCGTAATACAAATAGAACTCGTGCGGATGTGGTCTCAGCCGGATCGGGTCGAGTTCCTTTTCGCGTTTGTAGGCAATCCACGTCTGAACGAGATCTTCGGTGAACACGTCGCCGCGGAGCAGAAACGCGTGATCCTGCTCCAACGCGTTCAGCGCTTCCTCGAGGGACCCGGGGGTCGTGCGGACGCCCATATGTTTCATCTCTTCGCGCGTCATCTCATAGATGTCGCGGTCGAGCGGGTCGCCAGGACTCAGCTTGTGTTCAATGCCATCCAGCATCGCCATCAGCATCGCCGACCAGGCGAGATACCCATTGCAGCTTGGATCAGGGCAGCGGAATTCGAGGCGCTTGGCTTTCGGGCTCTTCGAGTACATCGGGATCCGAATCGACGCCGAGCGGTTGCGCGCCGAAAGGGCCAGATTCACCGGAGCTTCGAATCCAGGAACCAGACGACGGTAGGAATTCGTGGTCGGCGCCGCGAATGCCAGGATGGCCGGCGCGTGCCTGAGCAGGCCGCCGGCGGCCCATAGACCGAGGTCGCTCAATCCGGCGTACCCTTTTCCGGAGAAAAGGGGTTTTCCATCTTTCCAAAGCGACGTGTGCGTGTGCATGCCGCTGCCGTTGTCCTCGAAGATCGGCTTTGGCATGAACGTCACGGTTTTTCCATGCCGCTTTGCGACGTTCTTGCAAATGTACTTGTACCACATGAACTGATCCGCCATCTTGAGCAACGGCTGGAACTGCATGTCGATTTCGCTCTGTCCGGCGGTGGCAACCTCGTGATGGTGCGCTTCGACGACAATGCCGATCTTGCGCATTTCCGCGACCATCTCGCCTCGAAGATCGTGGTACGTGTCGGTAGGGCTCACTGGGAAATAGCCGCCTTTGAAGCTCGGCTTGTAACCCAGGTTCGGCTCCTCGATGCGCGCCGTGTTCCACGCGCCCTCGACTGAATCGATCTCGTAATACCCCTTGTGCTGGTTTTGCTCGTAGCGAACCTCGTCGAAGATGAAGAACTCGGGTTCAGGTCCCATGTAGCACGTGTCGGCGATGCCGCGATCTTTCAAATACGCCTCGGCCTTGCGAGCGACATGCCGCGGGTCGCGCGTGAAATCGTTGCCGGTAACCGGATCGACGATGTTCGCGATCACGCTCACGGTCGGGCTCGCGAAAAAGGGGTCGACGCATGCGGTCGCCGGATCCGGTACCGCGAGCATGTCCGATTCGTGAATGCCCATCCAGCC
>Ga0066675_10000996_pt1 | contig 11668 bp, 8 predicted proteins | sample GraSoiAngelo_124_FD_62295 | JGI IMG/M metagenome (GOLD analysis project Ga0066675, IMG submission 62295) | Grasslands soil microbial communities from the Angelo Coastal Reserve, California, USA - 14_0927_05_20cm | ecosystem: Environmental > Terrestrial > Soil > Grasslands | place: USA... | reverse complement strand
CGAACTACATGCTCAGAGCCTCCCATCAATGATGCGCGCGAGGGCCCAAGGACGGCGACGAGAGCGACTCCGACGAGTCGGTCCCTGGCGGGTGGCCGTCGCCGCGATCCTCGTCGTCGGTGCGCTGGGAGGCCTGTTGCTCTGGGGGGTGTCCGGCCTCGGCCGGTGGCTCGTCGTGGCCGACCCGCTCGAGCGGGCAAATGCTGCCGTTGTGCTGAACGGCGGCCTGCCGTTCCGAGCCATCGAGGCGGCGGCAATCTACCGCGGCGGGTGGGTGCGGGAGGTGTGGGTCACGCGAGCCTCGAATCCAGCAGAGGAGGCGGTCCTCGCCCGGCTGAGGCTCGACGTGGATTTCCGAGATGAAGCATCGAGCCGCCTAATCCTGGAGCGCCTGGGCGTATTGCCGGGCGACATCCGCACGCTGGCGCCGGGTGCTCGTAATACGGCCGAAGAGCTCCAAATCGTGGCTCGAGAGCTGACCCGAACGGCGGCAGACCGCATCATCCTCGTTACGTCGAAGCCCCATAGCCGACGAGTGCGGGCCACCTGGCACGCCGTGGTGGGCAGCATTCCCCGAGCCGTCGTGAGGTATGCCGAGTCCGATCCATTCGACGGGAACCGGTGGTGGGAGCAAACGAGCGATGCTCTCGCCGTCTCCAGGGAAGTCTTCGGCCTGATGAACGTCTGGGCGGGCTTCCCCGTTCGCCCCGACCAGAAGAACGTCGCCACCGGCGACGCTCGGTAGCCCGCTCGCTCGGCTGTGATTTAATGACCCGCAAGACCTAAGGTCGAGTGGATTGATGAACGAGCATGCACGATGCTGCTATCTCAGGGCCGTTTGCCACTCGCCGCAGTACCTGCTCGGTGAGTGTAATGCGCGGTCTGCTCGCGGTAACAACATTGCCGCAGGTACGGGCGGCTCAAGCAGGCGACCGGGAGATATTGCGGCTGGGAGTGGATAGGGCAGTAGCAGTCGAGTGAATGCAAGTCGTCCGAGAGCGACCACGTCAGGCTGGTGGTGAGCCTAGGATCAGAAGCCGCTCGCTCCATACCTCCTTCGGATGACGTCAGCACGCATGGACGAAGTCGACATTTCGGGCGGCCGTCGGACGCTCAGACGCATTTTACCCGAAGCGCCCGGCAGCTGCGTGAGACTCAGGCATGAAGCGGCCCCATCAGTCGGCTGACGCTTATGGCTACACAAACGTAGCAACGCATCCAGCGCGGCACTCGGCGCGGACAGTAGTGAAGTTACTGATGGAGAGCCTGAGCATCAGGAGCGTTCTCGACGTTGGTTCCGGCGTCGGCATTTGGCTTGAGCAGTTCATTAACTGCGGCGTCGAGGACATCTGCGGTATCGATGGAGCTTGGGTGCCGACGAGCAGCCTCCTGATCCCCGAGACGCGATTCGTCGTCCACGATCTGACGAAGCCGTTCAACTTGAACCGAATGTTCGACCTCGTGCTTTGTTTGGAGGTGGCCGAACATCTCCCCGCCGAGGCCGCAGATTGCCTGGTTGATTCAATTACGGCCCACGGGTCGACTGTCTGCTTCTCAGCCGCGATTCCGGGACAGGGCGGTTACGAGCACATTAATGAGCAGTACCAAGACTATTGGATCGGGAAGTTCATGACCCGCGCGTTCAAGGCGTTTGATGCAGTACGTCCGAAGCTCTGGAATGACCCATCGATTGAGTATTACTACGCGCAGAACACCCTGATATTTTCCACGTGCGACCTGCCATTCCCAACTGAATTCATACCATCACCTGTTCATCCCGCTCTGTACTCGCAGCGAAAGGACCCCATGAATTACTCACTAAGCCAGATACTTGCTCACTTGCCCCACTATGTTCGCCGGGTAGTTTCCACCCGGCTCAAACGAGCGCGACAAGATGCAAGAAGGACCCGGCGAGGGAATAGAATTTGTGAGGGACCAGAGGATTGACATCTGAAGGGAACAGGACGAAGGCTGTTATCCTCATCCCCACGTATAACAGCGCCGGTACGGTTCGGGAGACGCTCGGGTCTGTGCTCGCACAGGGCGCGCACCTTGAGCGGCTTGCGGCTGTATGGGTGGCGGACGACTGCTCGGAGGACGAGACTCGTTCGATCGTCAATGCCACGTGGGATTCATCGGTTCCGTTACAGATATTGTCAGCAGAGCAGAATCTCGGCGAGCGTGGGAACGTCAACCGAGCTGCGCGGACGATCCGTGCCGCAGCAGACTGGATGTTGATCCTTCACGCCGACGATGTCGCGAGAGCGGATTGGCTTGCGCTGATGCTCGAGCGTATCGACGCGTGCGATACGCACGTGGCCAGCATCTGTTCGAGCTGGGACAATTGGATGCCGGATGGTTCCGTCAGAAGAGGCGAAGATAATGTGGCACGTCCGGTCGAAGTGATCAAAGGCGACGCCATGTCCGTGCGGGGCACGCTGAAGCGGGGCTGCTGGTGGCACATCTCGGGTTGCGCGATTCGATTAGCGGCGTTGGATGATGTCGGCGGATTCGACCCTCGGATGCCGCAGATCGGAGACTGGGAATGGCTGTTGCGATGCCTGGCCCGTGGGTGGTGGATCGAATACGTGCCTCGGACACTGATCAAATACCGACAGCACACCGCGAGCGTGTCCGCCACTTCGTCTCGATTCGACCGTGACGTCCGGGAGTCGCTCCAGATCCTTAGGCGGTACGCTTCCCTGCTGAGCTCGACGGCGCTGCTGGAGCTGCATGGTCGACGTATGAGCAACTGCATTCGCCGAATCATGCGAGCGGTGTTGCGGCGCGACGTGCGCCGACTCGTCCTGGCATCCCAGACGCTGTGGCTTGTCGGCGTCAACCTTCTGAAGGTGTTCAAAGAGAAGCGTAAGGCTATCGGCGGTTGAGCGCTGGCGAGTGGTAGCGGGATGCGTCTCTCACTCAAGCCGCAACCCCAGTGTTGGCTCTTTCCTCCTGACGGTGCGGCGCCTGCGACGGCCGCCGCCGGGGGCGTCGTCGTGGCGACCGCATTTATTGTGACGTCGTCCTCGATCGTGGTTCGGAAGTCAGGGACAGGTTCTCTCCGATGGTTTCTAGGGTGAGCTGATCATAGGAAGTCCGTCAACTGCCTCCGCGTCTCGGAGGGTGGAGCCCGTACGGCGGCAGATGGAACGAGGAGCAAGTCTAGGCGGTCTGTGTGAGGCTACGCAGAATCCGTGACCTCACGGCTTCTTCGTGATCGCCTGCGCGTCATTTGCGACGCGCCACGCGGGGGCGCCGATCGTCGAGGCTGACGTGTCGTATATGTCGCGACGGAGTCGCTGAGAATACCCTGGAGTGGGCGCCACGTGTGACCGCATATGGCTGAACGTCAATGGAATCGACGGATTCGATGGATCTCTAGCGTAACCGGCGATCTCGGTTTGTTGGCCCAACTCAACAGCAATATGATCGCCTTCTACAGCGATCCAGGTACTCGCGCGCGATACCAGCAGATGGCTGACGCGGAGAGCAGCTTACAGCCCATTACGGAAGCAGCACTCCGGCGCGCTGTCATGGCGCGAAGACCGAACGGCGTACTGGAATTCGGCTGCGGGTCGGGCCGCGTATAACGGCCCGATCGAGAGAATGTGCCAGTTCGGTTTCCGCGCGAATCGGGGCACAAGCACATGAGACGGCTCGGACTTCTCGGACTTCTCTCGCTATTGATTGTCCTGCTGTGCGGCGCTGGAACGCGGCCGCGCACGGTGCCGGAGTCTGGAGGTGACACTTTTTCGATCAAGGAAGTCTTCGGCGTGTCACATCCCAACCAGGTCATCGATTTTGATTTGACGCAGCCGATCGACCCGACGGAGACATCCCTCGTGGACGACCGCGGCGTCGACGTCGCGTACCAGGTGCTCGGCGGAGGTCGAAAGCTCGCGGTCCAAACGGATCTGCCGGCAGGAGCGGAAAGAATGTGGACCCTGGTGCGCGGGCGCAGGCCCCAGGGGCAGTCCGCCGACGCGGTTCATGTACGGCGGGCCGACCGATATTACGAGATCACGAACGCGCTGGTCGGCGTGCGAATCGTGCGGCCAGGAGGCGCGTGGGGAGGCACGCCCGCTCCGATCCAGGGCCTCCGCATGCGCGACGGGACGTGGACGGCGAGGGGCCCCAACATCCTAGACGTCAGGGCCGATCGCGCGCGCGCCCCGACTGTGCGGTTCCTCGAGGAGGGGCCGCTCAAAGTCGTCGTCGAGGTGTCGTATCGGTTCGATCGGCCCGCATACGTCTACGGCCAGCAAAAGGTCGCTCCGGCCGGGCCCGGGTTCTACACGTCGACCGTCACCGTCGAGGCAGGCCAGCCGTCGATTCTGTTCGAGGAAAATACGGACATGGACCTGTCGTATTCGCTCGACGTCTACGAAGCCGTCCACCCCACCCACGCCCGCTACCGCGGCCATCACGCGCGCGCCAGAGAGTACGGTTACGAGCCCGATGGTCGGATCTATCGCGAATCGCACACGCGCCCCGGCCTGGATGCGCAGGTGGATCTCCGTTACGACCGCCCCATGGGCGCCCAGTACGTCTCCAACGACGAGGGCTGGCGTTGGATGGCCGTGTGGGATCCATGGGCGTTCGACACGGGCTGGTATTGGCAGATGTTCGACGCCGGCGCGCCGGCCAGCGCGAATCTGCTCGGCATCTTCGCAGGGCGCGCGTCCCGGGCGGTAGGCGCTGCCTTCAGCGGCGCCGGCATCTACACGCGGCCAGGCAAAGATGGAAAAGACCGTCAGGCGGGCGTGACGATCCAGAGCTACCGGCGTAGCGCAGACGCGCGGATATTCCCCCGCACACGGTTCCAGTGGGGGATGTTCCTCGGTACGAAGGCTGATCTTGCTCCTCCGGACCAGGTGCAAAACGTGAATCGCCAGATGAACCGGCATGCAGGCATCAGCCTCGCCAAGGTGCATCGCTATCAGCTCCAGTTCCCCGATCCTCTGCGCGGGTACGGTGGCCTGTACATGGACCGGCAGACGGTAGGGCGCATGAGCGCTCGTCTGCGCGCGGATCATAGCTACTATCGTCACCTTTACGATGGCGAGCCAACGAGCCGTCCGCTCCTCGACATGTGGGCTGATGTCTCTGGCGAGAAGACGCACCACGCCGCGCAGACGATCACCGGCCTCGCGCACGATCTGCTCGCTGCCCACGTAAACGGTGAGGGCATCTACTCCATGCGCTTCCACTACTGGCACGGCGGCTTGGAGATGATGCGGAAAGGCCTGTGGATCGACCAGGTCCTCGGCTCGGGGGCCCTCACACCCGACGAGCAGGCACGGGTCAAAGCGGCGGCGGTGCTGTTCGCCAACGTGCTGTGGGATGACGACGTCGTGCCGCTCTTCGAAGGCCACGGGCTGAACCTCGGCACGGCCAACATGCCGGTGCAGCAACAGGCCTATCGAGATTTCTATGCGCTGTTGCTGGCCGAGCATCCGACCATGCGCGACCGGGCCGCGCAGGTCGCGACGCGCGTTCGGAACACCGTGGGGACGATCGTCAACGAGCACGGCGCCGAGATGGGTGGGACACATTACATCGCTGCCTCGTTCGTGCCGACGTTGAACACGCTGCTCCAGGTCAAGCAGAGGGGCGGAGCCGATCCGTTCGCGACGGAGCCGCGGCTGGCGAAGTTCGCCGAGTTCTACCTCAACCTCTTGACGCCGCCGGAACCGCGCGTCGGCGGCAAGCGAGCGCTGATCTCGCTCGGCGATAGCTCGACGGAGCCGTCGGAGATGTTCGGGACGCTGGGCACGGGCTTTCGTGACGCGGACCCGCAGCTGAGCGCGCGGTTGATGGGCGCCTGGCAGGCCGCCGGGAACCCGCAGTCGGGCTTCTTCGGCACTACGCTGCTCACCATCGATGACGCTCTGCCCGCTGCAGATCCGCGGCTCGGCGACGCCACTTTTCCGGGCTACTACTCGGTGTTGCGTCACGGCTGGGGCACGAGGGACGAGACGGCAGCGTGGATCGTCAACGGCGATTTCTACGCGGATCATCGTCACGCGGACCACGGCTCCGTGGTCATCTACGCGCTCGGCGCGCCGCTGTCGATCGATTGGGGCAGCCTCTATACCCCGCATGTGCCGGGCGGGTACATGCACAGCGGGGTGGTCATGGACGACAGCCTCGACCAGCCGTGGGACGCGGATGCGCCAGCGCTGGGCGCCGGCCGCGGCTGGGGCGGCTCGACGCAGGAGGCGTTCGTGAGCTTTCCCGACGGTGCCTACGTGCGGTCGCGGTTCGCTCGGGGCACCACCGTGTGGACGCGCGCAATCACTTCGATCCGGACCGATGCGAGCTATCCGATCCTCGTCGTCCGCGACACGTTCAGGGGCGCGGGCGCGGCGGCGCCGAAGGTGATGACGCTCAACCTCATGGCGACGGGCGAGGTCCTTACGCCGGCGGGCAAAGTCAATCCGCCGTTGCGCACGCACGCGGCGGCGGAGCACACGGCGAGCGATCCGGCCCATCAACGACCATCCGTCACGCCGCCGTTCGCGTTGAAGGCGGGCGTGAACCGTCTGGGGTTCAGCGGCCGCTACGGCGTCGACTGGGACGTATACATCGTGAGCGCCCAGTCCCAGCAGGCGCTGATCGGCAACTGGGCGGTGACCCCGTGGGGCGCGCACATCACCGACAAGGAAGAGCGGCAGCACATCCTGCGCGTGCACGGCGTCGGCCCGTTCACCACTGTGATTCTTCCCTGGCGCAGAGGCGAGAGGCCGGCCGGGCTGACGGTGACGGAGGACGGCGACGCGATCCTCGTGAAGACACCTACGGCGGTGACGCGCATCGAGCCGGACGCGTATTCCTTCACCACCACGCGTGGGACTGTGGCGAGAAGATTTGCTCCAACCGGTAGATCGCCCCGCTAAGCGGCAAGGATGTTACGCGGACCCATCGCACTTGTGGTAAGGATGGCCGCTTGCATACGACGCGCTCTCCCCGGCCGAGGGTTCGTCAGGAAACTGGACCTACCACATGTCCTTACGACCGGAAGCCACATGCTCGTGGCGATGCGCCGGTGATGGGCGCCGAGTACAACCCATTCGACGTGACGCGGTATGGTGGGGCTAACCGCGGACGCTCTCGTTGTCTTCCAACGGATATTCCAGCGGTCTCGGCGTGAGGGCTCAAGGTGAACGCCACCGTGTTCTACGCCGTATCAGCCAGCTCGTGTACCACGTGCCAGGCACACGGCTGTGCTGTCGCTGGCTGGTGCGGCGTTTGATTCAGGGCACGGATCTACCCGTCAAGCAAAAGCAGCGGCTCTTCAATTTCTTCGCGCTCGAGACCGCGCCCGGGCGAGATCTTCACACTACGATGCGAACTCCGTTTGGTACCATCCGCGCGATCCTGGATCTGAGCGATGACCTTAGCCGCATCTGGCATTACTGGGGCTATTTCGACTACGAGCCAGGGGTGACCCGTCTTCTCTACAAACTCCTCCAGGACAAAACGTGCGTGTTCGATGTCGGCGCGAACATCGGCTACTACACGCTGCTGATGGCGCTGGCCTTGAGAGGCCGGGGTGAGGTTCACGCGTTTGAGCCGGCTCCCATTGTTTCCTCTGCGCTGGAACGCAACGCGTCTCTCAACGACCTCCGAAATCTCGTAATGAATCCGTGCGCACTCGCGGACCGAGACGGGAGGATGGATTTGTTCTTACCTGCGGACGGCGCGTGGACGAACGCGTCCCTCATAGAGCATTTCACGCCCCAGAGCCAACGGATCGCAGTGCAAGCGATGCGATTCGATTCGTATTGTCGCCGTGAGGCGATCGACCACGCGGACCTCGTGAAGCTCGACGTTGAAGGCGCGGAGCTGAGCGTCTTGAGGGGGATGGGTGAACTGCTTCTCAAATGGAGACCCGATATCATCTGCGAGGTCCTCGAGCCCTTCGCGAACGAGCTCGAGAGATTTTTCGCCGCCACTCCGTACCGGAAGTTTCTCATCACCGATGAGCGCCTGGAACCGGCCTCGAGGCTCGACGCGAACCCCCGGTATCGCGATTACTTCTTGACCTGCTCGTCTTCTTGAGATGCCAAGAACCCGTGTGAATCCGATCCTCCGGAACATTAGGGACGTCCGGTTTCATTCCGTGCTCGCCAGGAAGGTTCTCGCGCGTTACTACAGGGACGGGCGGGTTTATCGGGTGCCGTTCGGCCCGATTCGCGGAGCCCGGCTGCGGTATGCCCGCGTGGTGGACTTCCATACCATGCTGGGCCTCCGCGAGTTGCGGAACTTCCGGTTCCTCTTGCGTGTCGTTCAGGCGGGCAGTTTGCTGCAGCCGAAGTCGGTTGCCTGCGACGTCGGCGCAAACATCGGGACATACTCGCTCTGGTTTTCTCGGCAATGTGGGCAGGTGTACGCCTTCGAGGCGGCGCCGGACAGCGTGACCAGATTACGCGACACGCTCGCCCTAAACGATGTCCGGAACGCTGAGGTGATCGCCGCTGCCTGTATCGACCGCACCGGGCCCGTGGACTTCTTCGTGGGAAGCGATCATCACTCGGCGTCCTTGAGTTCCGACTGGGCGGGTGGGGGGCGGGCGGCGCCCTCGCGGTTCGTCGTCGACGGCATCACCCTGGATGGGTTCTTCTATGGGGCGCAGTCCCGGACCGGCCCAACCTTCATCAAGATGGACATCGAAGGAGGCGGTGTCCTCGCCCTGAAGGGTTGTCGGCTCTGCTGCCAGCGCGCCCGGCCATTTTTCTTGATCGAGTCCCATACACCGGACGAGGATCGCGCGATCGGCGAGGTGCTTGTCGGGCATGCCTATCACGCCTACCGGATAGACACCCAGAGGTGGGTCAGATTTCGTGACCGCGTGCACCCGGATCCGGAGGGCGTGTGGGGCACGATGTTCCTGTGCCCGGCGGAGTTCTGTGAACGCCTTCAGCGACTCCTCGGCATGCCGCCGTGAGGGAGACCTGGCGTCGGGTTAACAGACTTCGCCATTACCTCGACGAGCTCCTGCTCTGCCTCCGGGTCGGTGCCGATCCGACTAGCAAGATTCGGCTTGCGGTCAATACCGTAAGGTTCCATTTGAGGAACGCACGAGTGCACACGCCGCTGCCCGCTGCTGACCGCGACGTGACTTACCTGGTTCGACTCGGCAACGATGCGGTCCAGCAGCTGACGCTCCGGACGTACAGCGGGGATCTATTCGTGTTCCACGAAATCTTCGTAACCAATTGCTACTCGATTCCTGACTGTCTGCGCCGGACAACACGATCGGTCGTCGATCTCGGGGCGAATATCGGCCTGACCACACTCTTTTACTCTCGAATGTTTCCGCATGCTCAGTTTGTCTGTGTCGAGCCCGCGCCACCCAATGTCGATCTACTCAAGCGAAACGTCTCGCCGCTTGCCGGTCGAGTCGTCATCATCGAGGGCGCTGTTCGTGATCGAGCTGGAGTCGCCGACTTCGACGGCGCGGGATGGAGCTGGGGCGGCCAGATCAAGCGCGGTGGTGACGTACGGGTGCGTTGCTACACGATGGACGAGATCATGAAGACGGCCGGGTTGACCAGGATCGACCTGCTCAAGGTCGACATCGAGAACGGGGTTGAAACGTTATTCGGATCCGACAACGCCTGGCTCGGCAAGGTGCAGACGATCGTCGCCGAGCTCACATCGGCCTACCCCCTTCCGGCGTTCGCGCGCGACGTGACGCCATATGGCTTGACGGTCTTGCCGCAGGGCTCAGCCTATGGCAATCAGATGGTGATGGCCGTCCGGTTCGACGCGAGGGTGATGACCTGACTCAGCCCTTTCCGTTGCCCCCGTAGTACGCGTTGTTGTACCGGTAGTGGTCATAGTAGTAGTCGCCGTCGCGGCGCGGGTTCACCTGGTTCAGGACCACGCCGAGCACGCGTCCCTTCACCGACTCGATCTGCTCGACCGCCCGCCGCACCACCTCGGACGGCACGGTGCCGACCTTGACCACGAGGATCACTCCCTCCGAGTGTGACGAGAGGGCGATGCCGTCGGAGACAGGGATGACGGGCGGGCTGTCGAGGATGACGAGGTCGAATGAGGACGAGCCCGTTTCGATGAGGTTGCGCATCCGGGCGGAACCGGCGAGCTCGGCCGGGTTGGGGGGCAGAGGCCCGCTCGTCACCACCTGCAGGGTCGGGATGAGCGTTGGTTGCGCTACCTCGGCGAGGGTGAAGTCCTCCAGGAGAGCGGTGGTGAGCCCGCGGGTGTTCTCGAGACCGAAGGCGCGGTGGACGCCCGGGCGCCGCAGGTCGGCGTCGACCAGGCAAATCCGCGAGCCCGCCTGGGCGGCGACCACCGCGAAGTTGGCCGCCGTCGTCGTCTTGCCCTCGCCGGCGCTGGCCGAGGTGACCAGGATGCTGCGGCACGGGTGATCGAGGTGGGCAAACTGAACCGACGTCCTGAGCGCGCGATACGCTTCCGCCGCAGGCGACTTGGGATCATTCTGCGCGATCAGCGACGGTCGGAGGGGCCTGTGCCCACGGGACCACAGCCAGAAGCGCTTGCCGTTGTTGAAGCGGGTGCGGTGATCGACGCCGTTGCCCGGCACGTTGCCGTCCTCGGTGGATTCGTCGGCCATCAGCGCTTGCTTTCGAACGCCGGCACGATGGCGATGACCGGCAGTCCGAGCCGTCGCTCCACGTCCATCGCGGTTCGCACGGTGTTCTTGTCGAAGTACTCCAGGGTGAATGCCGCTGCGATGGCGGCGACGAGGCCCATGACGATGCTGACCGTCAGGCTCCGGGCCTTGTTGGGCTTCACGGGGGCGGTGGGAACCGCGGCCTGCTCGACAACCTGCAGGTTGTTGGCCTGGATGGCGCTCGTGATGCCCGTCTCCTTGAGGCGCTTGAGCACCTCGGCGTAGAGCACCTGGTTCGTCTCGTTCTCGCGCTGGAGGCTGAGATACTCGGCCTCCTGCGCGTTCATGTCCAGACCCTCTCGCCTGAGCCGCGTCACCTTGTCGAGGAGCGTGTCTTCACGGGCCTTGGCCACCTTGTACTCGGTCTGGACGGCCCCGACCATCGTCTGCAGCTCGGCATCGAGCCGAGCGGTGGTCTGCTGGATTTGCGCGTCGATCTTGATCAGCTCGGGGTGGCGTGGCTTGTAGATCTTCACCAGCTTGGACTTCTGTCCCTCGAGATCCGCCAGCTCTGCCTTGAGCTTCTGGATGAGAGGGCTGTCGGCCACCGTGAAGATGGTCAGGGCGCCGGACTTGTTCGCAGCGAGCTGGTTCAGCTCGCCCAGCTTCGACTCCAGGGCGAGGCGCTGCGCCTGCGCGTCCAGGTACGCCTTGTTGAGGTCCATGACCTTCTGGGCGGCGATCTGACGCTGCTCCTGGACGCCGACCATCCCGGCCTTCACGCGGAAGTTCTGGAGCGCGGCGGCCGACTCGTGGACCTTGACGGCCAGCGTCTTCATCTGGTCGTTGAGCCAGCTCTGTGCCTCACGCGCTCCGATCACCTTCATCTCGAGGTTGTTCCGCACGTAGCTGTCGGCGAGTGCATTCGCTACTTCGGCGGCGAGCGAAGGGTCCGGATTCTCGAACTGGATGGACACGAGATGAGTGTTGCGCTTGGGCTCCACGATGATCGAGCCGAGCAAGGCGCGGTGAGGAGTGGCCGACGTCGCGAGGTCCGGC
>Ga0066675_10000993_pt1 | contig 11678 bp, 10 predicted proteins | sample GraSoiAngelo_124_FD_62295 | JGI IMG/M metagenome (GOLD analysis project Ga0066675, IMG submission 62295) | Grasslands soil microbial communities from the Angelo Coastal Reserve, California, USA - 14_0927_05_20cm | ecosystem: Environmental > Terrestrial > Soil > Grasslands | place: USA... | reverse complement strand
GGACGCAGGCGAATCAGCCGCAGCGCAAGCAGAACGCACTCAACAAGCTTGGCATTGTCCGCGCACTTTCGTTCATTGTCCCTGGGAAGTGGGATCGAAGTTCAAATCGAATCCAAATTTCGGGAATGCTTTGAGCGTCACGGTAAACAGCACGCCGTATTCGTTCACGCCGGAGTTGTCGCGTATCACTCCCCCGAACGAGGCCACCCAGCTCGTCAGATCGCGGTAAATAGAGTAGCGCTGCTCCTCGAGAATGCCGGTCGTGGCTTCATATTGTTCCTGGGCTCCAACGCCCCAGTTATCATTGAGTCGATAATATCCGCCGACAACAAACAAACTGCTATTCTGGAAAAATGGATTGTTATTCAAATAACGATGCCCAACGCTCAATTGCAGATTGGCTATCGGCTGAACGCTCGCGGTCGTATTGACTTCCGTAAAACCCTTGGCGAAAGCCGGCACTTGGGAGTTGACCGAGAACGACATCCAGGGCAGCGGCGTAAAGCGGACATTATTAAAGAAGTTTGAGTAATCGGTGCGGTCGTATGGATTGTCGAAGTTTACGTCAAAAAAGCTATCGAGCTCAAACCAAGTGAACGTTTGGTCATCGCGCCGTGTTTCCAAGCGGTTGCGAATACCGAGCCGCCAGACCGTCCAACTAGCGATTGAATCGATTGGAGTGAACTCAGGGAAGTCGATCGCCCGCAATTGCGTGGACGGTTCAAATCGATCGAACTGCAAGATTGACTCGGGGTTTGGACCGTTTTCTGAGACGTACGCAAAGTCTGTGAATGGTTGGAAAACGTGCATAAGTCCATCCAACCCAAAGGCGCGGCTTTGCACATTCTCCCATGTCCGCGAGACCTTGAAAGAGGCCTCTGCTCCCGTATTAAAAACTGTGCGAAAAGTGTCTCCATCGAACTTGATCGGGTTAGCCAACGTCGGGGGCGGGAGAATAAAATCCGGCACGAGCGGATTTGAGGGTGGCGTGAAGGTTGTCGTTCCCAGATCAAATGTCTGACCATAATAGGTGCCGCGAAAGCCGACCCGCGGCACGATGGAAAGCCACCCAAAGTATGTGTTTGGATAAGTTAGTTGATGGAAGGTGTCCAAACGCGTCGTCCCATAATTCTCGAAACCGGCACCCTCCGGGAATTGTAGCTGCAAGTTAGCAAAGCCGGTCTCGCCTTCATAAAAAATGGGTCCTCCGAAAAGCGCGTGACGCTTAATGTCCAATACAACTTCCGGTAAACGTTCGGTTGTCGTGAAGAAATCGTTCGACTGAAAACGGGTTATGCCGGTCAGGGTATAAAATGGGTCCGTTTTTGCTATTGAAACAACATTGTCCGGAACAGGATTGACACGAAACTCACCCGGATAGAAGTCCTGCATCACGTACTGGTCACTTAGCTTCGTGATATTGACGATGCCGTAGATATCGTCGGAAAAGTTCGTCCGGTCTTCGAGACTAAGCCGGTATCGCCCTGTAGGAACATTCTGTCGCGGCACGGCCGTCTGATTTATATCGGGGTTTTGATCATTAATGTAAAAAGTCTTGAGACGGGCCTGGCTATTGTCGTCCTTTCCATAATCAATAGTCGGATCGAAGCCGACGGCGGGGCCCCGACGGCCAAAGTAATCAAGCCGGAGGCGCCCTTTGATGTGGTCTGTGATCGGAAATGTCACCTCGCCAAGAAGCGACGGTCCCCATGAACTCAGGTACGCTGGTGAAACCGTAAAGCTGAACGCGTCGCTGAGCGATTGATACATATAGGGCCACCAGAAAACCGGCACTTTTCCAACGAACGCCGTCACATTCACAAAAATCACTCGATCCCCCTCGTAGAGACGAATCGTTCGTGCTCGAAGATGGAAATCGGGGCTCGGCGCATCATGCGTCGTGAACGTTCCGTTGCGTATGAGGTAACCGTTTTCGGAAATTTCAGTCACATTTTCGCCGCTTACAAAATAGGGTTCGGACTCTGTTCGCGTTTTTATCGCCCGAATTTTTTTTGTGTCAGTGTTATACACACCGCTATCGGCAATGTAGAGGCTCACATCACGATAGATCCGCACGTGGCCTCTCAGTTCCACATCGTGCGTGCTGGAATTGTACTGTGCGTAGTCGGCGTAAATGTCTGTGTCGCCCACATGAATCGCAACATTATCGCGCGCCGTTGCCAGTCCGTTTTCATACGTCGTTTCCCCAGTAGACGTAATTTCAATCGGAGCATTCTCCGGAGTCTTGATTGCGCCTCTCATTAAACCGGCGCTCGCAAGGAGAGCGATGAACAACAAAACCGGCTTTCGCATGGCGGACGCCGAAAGTACTGCAGCAAAGGCTTCCTGAAAAGCCCAAAAGCACTCTGCGCTGAGATCCCGAGCGCTGGCCACTTGACGAATTGAATCCACAATCATCGGATCGACAACCGCAAACCTGCGACCTGCTGATTGACTCCAGAGCCTAAGACGATTGCGCGACCTGCCGCCGCCAAGGACACACGCGTAGGCGAAATCTGCAATGGAATTGTTCGCCTTACGTGAAGCAGGGGCGGAAGTTCACCACAATGCAAAGCCTGGCCTCCTAAAATGACCTGCCACAGTCCGGCAGCGCCAACGCTCTCACCAAGAGCTGGCTTTGCCGTATAGACGAATGCATCGGGGATAACTTGCTGTAGCACCCTGCTTTCCGCCTTATCGATAAATGTGCCGTTTGCGCTCGAGATAACAAAATCAATTTTGGTTCGGCTGAGATCGCAGAGAATCCGCTTCATTAACTCTTCCGCTTCCGCGCGTTTCCGGTAATTCCCGCCGGCGTGAGTGCCTTCGATTATTATCGGGCCGTCCCGTCGAAGCAGGATTGCTCCTGCCCCTTCGCTCAAGATCATTCCTCGATCGATTCGACCGAATGGCTCTACCGGAGGCGCCAAGCGGAGCAGCCGCCATCGCCGATACGCGTCGCACAACAGCCAATCGACCTCTTCCGCCCCGACGACCAGGCAATAATCGAGCGCCTCATTCGTCATCAAGTCCTCGGCCATTCTTATCGCTAGAAGACCTGCCGCGCTATCACCCACCAGAGTGTAGGTGGCGCCGGTGATACCGAGAATCGCTGCGAGATGACTCGCTGGCGCGTTGAAGACTGTTTCAGGAAACAGGAGCGGACTGGCTGATTGCGCGCTCCCCTCAACGATGTCACGATAAAAGCGCTTCGTGTAAATCACCCCGCCGTTTGAGATTGCGAAGACGAGCGCCATTCGTTCTGCACTCTGCGAATCGAGCTTTACTCCTGCGGCTTGCAACGCCTCCAAACCCGCGGCGGCGGCAAAGCGCGAAATCATGCTGGCCCGGCGAAGACGTGGGTGGCGGGGCGAACTGGTCAGCGCGGATTCAGGTACTCGAAAAACGCTGTAACATTGATTACTGAATTGTTCCGTGATCTTTTCCGCCTGCGCTTCATCACCCTGGAGCAAACGCTCCCATACCGGATCAATGCCGCTTCCAAGGGGTGTGATCCACCCCATGCCGGCGATTGCCAGACTCATGCGTCGAATTTACGCATCAGAATCGAAGCGTTCGTCCCGCCGAAGCCGAAGGAGTTCGAAAGAACTGTGCTCACAAGGGCTGGCTGCGCTTTGTTCGCAACAATGTTTAGGTGAATATCTTCGTCTGGAGCGCGAAAATTAATGTTGGGAGGAAGAAATTGATGCTGGAGCGCGAGCAGGCAGATGACGGCTTCGACGGCACCGGCCGCCCCTAACGAATGACCCATCATGCTCTTGGTCGAGCTTACCGGCACGCGATCAAATAATTCGCTGATTGCTTTGCCTTCGGCTGTATCATTGAAGGGCGTAGCAGTTCCGTGCGCGTTAATGTAATCGACTGCATCGGCTGAAATGTGGGCGCTCTGCAGGGTTCGCTCCATCGCGCGCCGTGGTCCGATACCGGAGGGATCTGGCTGCGTCAGGTGAAAATTGTCGGTGGAAATGCCGTAGCCGGTTATTTCTGCGAGAACAGTCGCGCCACGCGCCCGAGCAGCATTAAAGTTTTCTAAGGCGAGAACCGCCGCGCCTTCTCCGAGAACCATGCCGGTGCGATGTCGATCGAATGGACGGCATTTCTCTGGCGTCGAGGCCTGAAGCGAATCGAAGCCGACGAAGACGAGTTCCGAGAGTGCGTCATACCCACCGGTCAACACGCGCTGGTAGCGGCCCGATCGCACACAGTCGAATGCGTGACCGATAGCGTTCGTGCCGGAGGCGCAGGCATTTGAAACCACCTCGCATGGTGCAGCAATTCCGAAGGCTTCCAGCGCATCGATCACTGGCTTTTGCGCTGGATAATTCGCGATCCAAGTCGGCGAATGTCGCAAATTTCCACCTTGCTTTAATGACCGGTAGTAATCTTCGCCGTAAGACATGCCACCGCTCGTTGTTCCAATTACCGTCAACTCAGGTTTGAACTGAGGCTCCTGCGTCAGCGCTTCTCCTAGCGCGCAAATGATCATGTGCGACGCGCGATGCAACCGTCGAGCGCGGACTCTGTTACGCTGCTCGTCGAGCAGACGCTCAGCGGGCACTTGACCTGCGGTCTTGCATCGACATTGCGCTACCGAAAATCGCGTTACTCGGTTGACGCAATCGCGTGCCTCGCGCAACGAATCGAGCGTTTCGCTCAACCCGAATCCCAGTGGGCTGACCACGCCTGCGGCCACCACCGCGACGCGGGCAGTGAACTTTTTCCCATTCGCGCTAGTGGATTTAACCATCTTTGGGAAGGAAAAAATTGATCCCTGATTCTTATTGCTTTCTTAAAAGAAGCATTTTACTAATCAGACGAAACGGAAAAACGGAAGCTCGGCAGTTGGTGGATTGTCAGTTGAGTTTATTCAGCGGCGATTTGAAATCCGATAAGCGGGAACAGTGACCTGGCTGCGTTTTCCAGAATAAACTCAATGGGAACCAAATTATACGTAGGCAATCTTTCCTTCAACACGACGGAAAACGAACTGCAGGAGCTTTTTTCACAGGCTGGCGCCGTGCAAGAAGTCACTCTCATGCAAGATAGATTCACCGGCAAGTCGCGTGGCTTTGCTTTTGTCACAATGGGCTCAGAGCAGGACGCGCAAAACGCCATTTCCAAATTCAACGGTCAAACCGTTGAAGGTCGAGCGTTGACCGTCAACGAAGCCCGTCCGCGAGAGGCACGGCCGCCCGGTGGCGGAGGGCGCGGTTATGGCGGCGGTGGCTATGGCGGGGGCGGGGGCTACGGCCGCCGCGAAGGTGGCCAGCGAAGAGGCCATTAAAATTCGGCGGAGCCGATCGGCACGGAATTGGGCAGGGCTGGATTCGAACCAGCGAAGGCGTAAAGCCAGCAGATTTACAGTCTGCCCCGTTTGGCCACTTCGGTACCTACCCGTCCGTGCGAGCGTTGATATAGGCTCGCGCTGTGCAGCTCGCAAGTCGTTTGGCCATCGGTATTCCCTGTTGCCGTCGCGTTGTTCGAGGTGGCGAGTCCACCTTCGCGGATAGGCGACGCGATCTGTGCCCTTTGGGAATTTGACGGCTCGCGCTTCGCGAATAAAGCGGCTGGCCTTCAGTTGAAGAATTCGGAAAGCGCCCCGATTACCTGTCGCTGCGCTTCGCGCGAAATCTCCGGATAAATTGGTAGAGCAAGCGCCTCGCGCGCGGCGCGCTCGGCCTGTGGGAAATCACCTTTCTTGTAACCGAGATAGGCAAAACATTTTTGCTCGTGCAAGCCAAGCGGATAATAGATCGCCGTCTCGATCTCGCGTTTAGCAAGATGCTCGCGCAAATCATCGCGCATTGGTGCGCGAATGACGTATTGGTGATAAATATGGTGATTCGTTAAGCCGCGGCCACGATACGGTTCGGCAGGCAACGTGATCTTTTCCGCCAACCCGGCGCGTGCCAATTCTGCGCGGTAAAAATCCGCGGCGGCGCGCCGCGCCGCTGACCAGCGTTCCAAGTACGGAAGTTTTACCGCAAGAATTGCCGCCTGGATTTCGTCCAGGCGAAAATTCCCGCCGATGACGCGATGATAATAACGGGGTTCCATGCCGTGTTCTCTGAAAATGCGCAGTTCCCTTGCCAGCTTTTCGTCGCGGCAAATGATCATCCCCGCATCACCAGCCGCCCCAAGGTTTTTCGAGGGATAAAAGCTAAAGCAACCCGCTTCGCCCATCGTCCCTGCTTTCGCGGCTCTTTCGCCAAACGGATACTCCGCGCCAATTGCCTGCGCCGCATCTTCAATTACGTCGAGCCGGTAGTGTTCCGAAACCTCGTGGATCGCGTCCATCTCGCAGCACAAACCGAACAAATGGACCAGAACAATGACGCGGACTCTCTCTCCGCTCCTGGTTTTCCATTCACCGTTCGAATCGCGCTGGCAATTTTTTTCGAAGCACTCCTGAATTGCGGACGGGCAGATGTTGTAAGTGATCGGATCGATATCCACAAAAAGTGGTCTCGCGCCGGTGCGCGCGATGCATCCAGCCGTAGCAAAAAATGTGTAAGGCGTCGTGATGACGGCATCGCCGGGCCCGACTCCAAACGCCATCAGAACGGCCAGGAGAGCGTCTGTCCCGGATGAAAGTCCGATCGCATGGGGTGCCTTGCAATAGGCGCAGATCGCTTTCTCAAACGCCTTCACTTGCGGCCCGAGAATGAAACGATGGCTTGCCAGGACGGCACGAATCGCCTCATGGATTGGCTCGGCTAGAGTGCGATATTGTTCGTTAAGATCAAGCAGCGGCACGCGCATGGCACCAAAAGCATGGCAGTTTCGGTCTCCCGTTCAATTCGTACTTTGCCGATCCTGGCGGCGGCAAAAACACGCAGTCGCGGAACCGGCGCCGGTGGACGGAAAGCCCGCAAAGATAAGAGAGCGGGAGAGGGCAAATCACTCTGTCGCCTGCCAAGCCGAAGCTGTGCAAGGAGTTGACGAAGATTGCGGCTTCGATCCCAGTTCAATCTGGAACTTGCTCAGTAGAGAGGCAGCGTTGACCGTGTCCCTCGAGCAAGTTACTCTGTCAATCATGGCGTTGTTGCGCGGGATTTTTTGGTTCGCCCTGTTCATCGTTCTGGCTTTCTGCTTTGTTGTGCTTTTCGAGTACGGGCCACACGATTTCAAGAACGGATTCCAGAAGGAGTTCGCCCGCGTAAAATCATTCGTCGTGAAGCAGACGGAGAAAATCCAGAAACCAAAAAAACAGCCCTGATTTATTCGACAAACTCAATTTCGATTGGAGCGTCGATGTAGCCTTTATCGCGCGCTTCGCCTAGGAATCTTCGGATAGCTGCGCGTCCAAGCTCACCGTAATCGCGAGTGAATTCGTTCACATACATCCCAATGAATTTACCGGCTAGCGTCGCGTCCATATCGCGCGCATAAGGAAGCGAATGGTGTACTGCCTCGTCCTGATGCGCCAGACCGAACTCGATGCTTTCGCGGACAATCTCGAGCAGATCGTGTTGCACCGCCTTCGGGATGTCCTTGCGCAAGACGTTGCCGCCGAGCGGCAGCGGCAATCCTGTTGCACGCTTCCACCATTCGCCGAGGTCGATCACTTTCTGAAAGCCCGATCGCGCATAGGTAAGCTGACCTTCGTGAATGATTAGGCCAGCGTCGGCACGCCCCTTTTTTACCGCATCGAAGATTTGATCAAACGGCACAACAACAAACTCGAATTCCCCAAGAAAAAGCTGAAGCGCGAGAAGTGCGCTGGTCATACGCCCGGGAACAGCGATCACACAATTGCGCAACGACTCGCGAAGATCGGCACCTTGATTCGGCTTTGGTTGTTCAACAGGGCCAGTATGTCCATCGGCGGATTGAATGCTGGGCATTAGATCTTTTCGGACGACGATTGGCCCATACCCATCCCCTATGCTCGCGCCGCAGGGGAGCAGCGCATAACGCTTGCTCACATATGCGTAGGCGTGAATGGAGATGGCAGAAATGTGCAGCTCGCCCCGAAGCGCGCGTTCATTCAGCGTCTGAATATCTTCCAGTCGATGTTCGAACCGATAACCGCGAAGATCGATTTTGTTTTCTGCGATCGCATAAAACATGAACGCATCATCTGGATCGGGGGAATGACCCAACGTGAACACGCCGTGATCTGCCGCCATGGCCCGACGCTATCCTTTTCGCCTGTTAGCGCAATGCATCGAATTCCGCCGTTCCTTCTGCCGTAAGTCTCCTACTTCAGTCCGCTTTGGCCATTTAACGATGCAGGGAAAGAAGGTTACCCAGTGCGACGGGAGAAATCCATGCCGCGCCGCAAGCCTGCACTGTCTCTGCCTCCATTGTGTCTGAGGTCGCCACCATCAGGTCAAACTGCTCTGCGTACTTGTTCGCGAGTCGCTCAATGATGGCATCGGCTGTTTGTCCACTGCGCGAATAAAAGATTTGTACGTCGCCTGGATCTGAGGTCGTGCTGACGTTCGTGGCTTTCCCATCAAAAACAATTACCACACGTACACCGGTCCAATCCTGATAATTGCGTAGCCGCTTGATTAATTCCTCGCGCGCAGCCGAGGCACGTCGTTCGTGCAGCGTACGCAACTCTGGCCAGGCAAAAATGATGCTGTGCCCATCGACAATTAAATAACGCGGGCTCTGCGGCATTGCTGGAAGTCGTTGCATCAACCTTCAACATACTGAATTTCGCACCCCAACGAGCGTGGCAGAGCTATTCGGCAGCGGTGGATTGCTTTTTCGGCCGCGGCTTGACTGGATCTCGGCGAGTTGCGCGAAGTGATACCTTTTTGCGCTGCAGATAGGCTCTTCGTCGCTTGCGCTTGGCTCGCACCCGATGCTGTTGACCCATGGCGCGTGTTTATCGGTTGAAACGTCGAGAAACGCAATCTGAATTCAAACTTCGATGATTCTAAATCCTGCCATGAACCCGAAATTGGAATTTGCATTTCGGCATCATTCGTTGGTACAAGAGCACGCTTCATGATACATCGGGAATCGGCCAGTTTTGCTATCACGCAAAAAAACGTGATCGGACTTTCGATCCTATGCCTGGTGCTGGCGGCAGTCTTCGGGCTTCTCAACAGTCACAAAGTGAAAACTCTGCGTGCAAATGCAGCGAATGCCGAGGCAGCACGGGTGCGCGATGCGGCGCAGCACCGACGCGTAACTGGGCAACAACCAAGTTCCGGAACCAGTGAAACAACTGTAATGGGAGGAGAAGACAAAGTCGCGGAAGCAGAAAACAAGGCGGCAAAGGCTGAAGCGGAACTTGCGCAATTGCAGAAAGAAAAGGCCGATTTGCAAACCAAATTGGATGCCAACCAGAATGAGATTGCTTCGTTGCAAAAGCGTGTCGAAGAAGCAGGAACAGCGGCCAAGCCGGCGGAAAGTCCCGCCGCTGGCGCCCAGACGGGAGACTTAAAGACGCAACTCGATGATGCCCGCCGTCAACTCGACAGCGCCGAAAAAGAGAAAGCCTTCTTGTCCGAAAAACTTCAGAGCACTCAGGAGCGCTCGACCCAAGTCCAGGAAGAGAAAAAACGCCGGGAAACTAGTGTCCGCAGAGCGGGTGTTCGCGGTACCATCCTTGCAGTTAATCAAGCGTACAATTTTGTCGTTCTAAATCTTGGGGCTCGCCATGGCGTCGAACTGAACTCTGAAATGCTTGTTTTGCGGGAAGGCACCCTGATTGGAAAAATTCGCATTTCTTCAGTTGAACCCGCCACCGCTATCGGCGATATCATCACCAGCAGTTTGGCGCGCGGCGTCCAAGTGCAACCTGGAGATACTGTAATCTATGCTGGCACAAATTCCTAAGCTTCGAAGAAACATCGGCTCCGTCCTGTTATGTGCATTAGCGATAACCATCGCCTCGTGCGCGAGCCAGAAGGAGCAGGTCCGTCTGGTCGATGATCCCGACGATCACCACGAATCAACAATCCCGTGGAATAAACAGGAAAAATGGGAGACCGGTGGGCAGTTCGCCGGTATGACCGACAGACGATAACTGATTAAGGGGCCTGCTGTAGATACGGTCGCTGACCGGGTCAGTTGGGTGATCGAGCGTGGCAAACCGGGTCACCGATCCGGCTACAACAAGGACGCAACTAAATCCAAAGACCCGCTGGAATAACAGCATTTTTCGGTATCACCACGATGCCGCCGCGGATGAAGTAATGGTCCGCGTCCAAGTTCTCCGGCTTTCCTTCGGGCGTGATAACTGCTCCGTCGGCAATACGTGCATTCTTGTCGATGATCGCGCGGTCGATTACGCAATTGCGCCCGATCCCGATGGGCGGTCGCCCTGAATCTCCATGTCGATCTTGCTCGAAGTAATCCGCGCCCATCACGATGCTGTTCCGGACGGTCGCGCCGCTTTGAATAATGCTGCGTATCCCAACCACGCAACGTTCCAGGTGCGCATCTGAGATAATGCATCCATCTGAAATAATTGCTTGCCGCAGCGTGGCTCCATTGATTTTGCTGCCGGGCAAAAAGCGCGGATGTGTGTAAATCGGCGCCTCGGTGTCGAAAAAACTGTATTCGGGCACTAGATCGGTCAGATCCAGATTCGCCTCATAGAAGGCCCGGATTGTTCCAATGTCCTCCCAGTAACCTTTGAAGATAAACGCGCTTACATGTCGATCTTTGATCGATTGTGGGATGACATATTTCCCGAAATCCACCAGATCGTTCTCCAAGCATTCGATCAGCACCTTCCGGTTGAAGACATAAATTCCCATCGAAGCCTGGAATAATTCCTCCTCTTCATTTGAACCGATGGCGTCGAGTAGCTCCCGGCTCATCTTCATCTCGCCCGGCACAGTCTCGTCGGTCGGCTTTTCGACGAAACGAGTAATCCTGCGATCGACTCCGCTTTGCATGATGCCGAACTCGGAAACTTGATGTCGATGGACCGGTTTGGTGGCCAGCGTGATGTCCGCGCTTGAACGGATATGCTGGTGCAACAGCGCGCGAAAATCCATGCGGTATAGCTGGTCGCCGCTTAAAATCAGGTAATAATCGAACGGGCGCTCGAGGAAGTAGCGCATGTTTTGCCGCACCGCGTCGGCGGTTCCCTGGTACCATTGTGAACCGGAGGGCGTTTGTTGAGCAGCGATAATATCGACAAAGCTACGCGAGAAATTGTCGAACTTGTAACTCGCCTGAATATGTCGATGTAACGACATGCTGTTAAACTGCGTGAGCACATAGATCGAGCGCAGTCCAGAGTTCAGACAATTGCTGATGGGAATGTCGACGATGCGATATTTCCCCCCGAGCGGCACTGCGGGTTTGGCACGATCTTTCGTTAATGGGAACAAACGCGTGCCGGCGCCGCCACCCATAATGATTGCAAGCGTTCGCTGGATTGTGCCTGGCGGTAGTGCAGCGGTGGCTACTGATTGATTCTTTGAAAGTGAATCGCGCTGCGGCTGGTCTTGCATTGCTAACAGTCAATAACCTAGCGTCTGCGCGTTCCGGCAACTTTTTTGCGTCGAGTTGTCGAGGCGGCCCGTGTCGGCCACAAAGGCCATGCGAGGACGGTCACATTTCCGCTGTTTTTCACTCGCGTTGTCGCCAGCTGCGCCTGATCTTGCTCTCCGTAAACCCAGTATTTTCACCGTGCAGACTGAAATATTCACACTTTGCGATGCTGCCACGGTGGCTGC
>Ga0066675_10000988_pt1 | contig 11691 bp, 6 predicted proteins | sample GraSoiAngelo_124_FD_62295 | JGI IMG/M metagenome (GOLD analysis project Ga0066675, IMG submission 62295) | Grasslands soil microbial communities from the Angelo Coastal Reserve, California, USA - 14_0927_05_20cm | ecosystem: Environmental > Terrestrial > Soil > Grasslands | place: USA... | reverse complement strand
TCGCGCCACGAATTGCTCGACGAGCTGCGGTATCTCGTCGCGACGTTCACGGAGTGGCTTGAGCGCGAGGCGAACGACGTTAACGCGGTAAAACAAGTCTTCGCGGAATAGACCATCGCGTACAGAATCTTCAAGATTTCGATTTGTTGCAGCGACAATTCGAACGTCTACGAGGGACGATATAGGTTCACCAAGCGGCGAAATCTCGCCAGATTCAAGAAAGCGAAGGAATTTTGGTTGCAGATCTAAACTGAGTTCGCCAATTTCGTCTAGAAACAGTGTGCCGCCACGCGCGCTTCGAATTACGCCTTCATAGTTCTTGTCGGCGCCCGTAAACGCGCCGCGTCTGTACCCGAAGAGCTGGCTTTCCAGCAGATGCGGCGGAATAGCGGCGCAATTGAATGGCACAAATGGCTTGACAGCTCGGTCGGAGAAGTCGTGCACAGCGTGGGCAAGAATCTCCTTCCCGGTGCCGCTCTCCCCGGTGATTAGGACATTCACATTTGCCCGAGCAACTCGCTGAGCAAACGCCATGAGGTCCCGGAAATGGCCCGAGACAACGAACTGATCGTGTTTCGACGGCAGTTCATCCATGGGCCAGAGTGCAGATCGCTGCTCGGTTTCCAGGCGTGCTCCGTCGAGCGCTTTCAGCGCTCCAACAATTGTCCGTAACGCATTTACGACCGCACCGGATACGACGTCTGAACTTCTCGGTATTGCAAGTTCTAACACGGGCTCTTCTGACTGAAGATTAATACGCCAATCTGCTGTCGATGATGTGGAAGCCGTTGACGCTCGAGTCTTCTCGTCTGCGTTTGCTGAGTCTGTGACAAGAACAGCGGTAAGACCGCAGTCTGAGAGCATTCGGATTAGTTCGAGACCTACAAGATGCCATCTGCCTGCGTAGCTTATTAGAGCTGCTATACATTCGAGCGCGCCACCAACCAATTGGCTGCTTGTGGACGGCATGTTCTCCGCGGACTCTATAATTGCGCCCGTTGTTGCGTGCCACTCACGTCTCAGGTCGGCGACGCCCTGACTGTGGCCGAGCGCAAAACATATTCGATGCGCACGTTCAAAATGTATCTTGGCCGATTGGTGCTCGCCTTTGACTGCCAAAGCACACGCAAGAACGCGTTGGTACGTCGCGAACAATTCAGGGGGTTCGGTAGAGATTTGTTGCCCAACAGCTTCGATAACGTCAGTCGCGGTTTCAGTTTCACTGAGTCGACGCAATATGTCGGCTTTGTTTAGAAGTGCGGAGGTCAACAGCCACTTATCTTGGCTATGTTCAGCGACTCCGATGCTCTTTTCCAGAAGAGCTAAAGCACCTCTGAAGTCGCCTCGATGTGTCAGCACCTTGACGCGCGTCAGCATTGAATGACGATATACGTACCGCGTAAGACTCGTATCGGAACAAGTTACGTGCTCAATTCTTTTTAGAAGATCCTCACATTCGGTCAACTTGCCCTGCTCGAACCTAATGTTGGCCAATGTGTCGAGGGCGCCGGTGAAGTGATCGCTGTTTGGGTAAACCATTTCGAGCGCTTGTTCATAGCACCGGACGGCATCGTCCCAATGACCGGTTACATAGAATGTATAACCGAGATTGGAACACGCAACCGAGCGTTGAACCATCTGGCCGGATTCATCCGCGAGAGCGAGTGCCTTTTTTGCATGTTGTGTAGCGGCAGGAAAGTCAGACGCCATGATACAAATCGCGGTGCGAACATGCTCGATCATCGACTCGATCCATAGATTGGGTCGTGTGGCCAATAGACTGGCCGCAAGGGACAAATGGCGACGCGCGGTCGACAAAGCGGTTCGTTGCGCTTCGGCTTGACCGATGTATAGGTGAGTTAGAGCGAGAACCTGCGGATCACCGGATCGAGCGGCATTATGCCGAAGATCAGTCAACAATGAGTCGAGGGCATTCGGGCCTGAGCTGTCTGCGAGCAACGCGAGGAGTCTCGCTTGAGCCCACGCCGCGTGGCGATAATTACGAGCTGCCAGCGCAATGTTAGTCGATTTGTGTAAATAGGTGCACGCCTCTTCGAATTCACCTTCATCTGCAGCGGCCCGACCGAGTATGAAATAGGCCCAGGCCCGCGACTTATCATCTAATTTGCTCGACTTCAGTAACGCCCGGATCAGGCGCTTTGCTTGTTCGGATCGGCCTACACGTTGTAGGAGTTCGGCGCGCAGTACCATGGTCGGCGGTTCTCGATGACCCGCCGGTAGTTCTGCGTCAAAGTTACGTAGCGCCTCGCGGTACCGACCCTCGGAGACCATCTGTTCGATTTCTGGGACTGAAACCATAGGTCGGCATTTTGAAATCAGCCCCTTGTCGGCCGTACTAGATTTTTCGGGTGGTAGTCCTTTTTGTGCAGTGCAGAACGTCGTCGCCTCAACAGTGATGGGATGCCAGGAGCGTGCTCTAAAGTGCCAGGACGGACTTAGTGTACGCTGGCACCTTCAGAATCGGCCGTTGCCGTACGAACGCGACGACGAGCCGCCGCAAGTAGTTCATCCAGGGAGCGTCCATCATGAGGAGCATGCACAGCAGTCACTGTCGCATGCACCACCAAGGTGCTACCAGGCCTGAGCAGTAGCGGCTCGCGGCTAATGCGATCTCGAATTCGTACGGCCACTAGGTGTGCTGTTTCCCGGTCGGTGGCGTTGAGATAAGCAACAAGTTCATCGCTGCTGCTTCGGAAGAGAATGTCTGCCATTCGCAATCCGTGACGGGTTTGCTGTACGACATGCCGTATGACATCGTCGCCAGCCCCGCGTCCATATGCCACGTTAATTCCCTTTAGATCGTCAATGTCGATCAATAGCAGAGCGAATTCAGCTGAATTCGACTCATCCAACGAAGATTGAACGAATGATTCGAGCTGCTTTTCGCTGGGCAATCCTGTAAGCTGGTCCCGCCGCGGGCTTTCGTCGAATTCGACCGCTCGCCTAAACGTGTGAGCGATCTGGCGAGCGACGACTTCAACAATCCGACGATGGTCTTCGTTAAACGCGTTGACTTCACCCGCATAGAGTGTAAGAACCCCGACCAAGAGATTATCGTCAGCCAATAAAGGCGTGCTGATACAACTTCTCAGGGCAAGCGACCTGGCACGAGCCGGCTCACCTAAGTCTAATACCGGATCAGAATTCGAAATCGTTTGGCGATTAGCCGCAACCCACCCGCTCAACCTCTGCCCGATCGGAATACGCATCCCCTGGACGATCTTTGAACCGTCGCCAACCGCATGCTTGGCCTCGATTTCATTGGCGCGGTCATCATACAGATAAAAGACACAAAGTGACGATGGAATAAGTCGACGGAGATGGTTGGCGATAACGTCACCAGCGTCGCTGACGCTGACTTGACCCGCGAGCGAACGCGCGAGTTCGTACAGCGTTAGCATCTCATCTGCGCTCGCGGCAATCTCATCAAGTACCGGTGTTGCGACGTGAGGAGCCGCCGTTTTCCTAGCTGTTGCAATCTCGTCTAGTGCGGCAGGAGGCGGACCTGCAGGGATCGGTTCTTCGACCGCAATCCGCGGATGGACCTTCGTAAACGTGTCGATGATTAAAGGATCATACATCGAACCCCTGCGTTCCATAAGGATCTCGATCGCTTCGTCATTTGATAGCCGCGGCCGGTACGGTCTGTCGGACGTTAACGCGTCAAAGCAATCCACGACAGACAAAATCCTCGCCCCAATCGGTATTTCAGTTCCCCTCAGGCCATCGGGATAGCCTTTTCCGTTCCAGTTCTCGTGATGATGTCGAACAATCGGGACAACAGGATACGGAAACTCGATGGCTGACAAGATGTCGGCACCGACACTGGCATGAAGTTTCATCTTTTCGAATTCAGCGTCTGTTAATTTGCCAGGCTTATTCAGAATGTATTCCGGTACGGCGAGTTTACCCATGTCATGAAGCAAAGCAGCTGCCTCAATCGCACGAATTAACTTCTCATCTTTTATTCCGACTTCTCGTGCAAGACGTGTTGCGTACATCTGGACACGCCTAATATGGCCGTGCGTAACTTGGTCCTTAGCGTCGATCGCCATCGCGAGAGTTTCAATCGTTGATAAATACAATCGATTTAGTTGTTCAACATGGTTGTTCGCATCATTGACGCGACCCATCGTTGTTTTGAACGTGAAGTACAACACGATCAATAGTGGCAGGATTAAGCCGAGGTACCCCAAATCTATTGTTCGGTTGTAGCCAACGAATAGGATCGCGAGCGACGCTCCTCCGAAATAATTCAACGACAACCATAAGAAGCTGTCTGTCCAAACGCTGAGCGGATTGAGATTTCGCTCGAGCGAAATTACGAACGTGATGAGCCAGCTGTTGAGCGCGAAGTAGGTCAGCGCGAAAAGCGCGAGTGCTGGCAGAATCGCGTTTACAGGTGCAGGTTCCTGGACGAGAGGTGAAATGCGAGCGACAGAAAAGAAAAGATGGGCAGAAAACCAAGCCGATAGTGCCGGTGCCGAGATATTGAATAAAGCGCGGTGAGGCTGGTCTCGATGGCGTTTGGAAATCCAGAACGAAATCGCGAGCGCATCCAATGAGACAATTACGGTCGCGGCGGCAGGGCCATACAGAAGCGCCGCTGTGATGACGAATGTCTCAGAGATCGAGATCGACGCGTAGGAAGACGGTAATTGAAGTGTCGCCGAACCGCTAAGTAGGGTCAGAGCGGCGAGGACGAACCACGGATATCCGATCTGCTGTGCATATAGCTGCTGAATCGACATCGCGATGACGGCGATTCCAACAGCGATGACTGAGGAGAGATAGATTCTCCCCAGCGACGAAAACCGCGATTCCGACACCATGAGCGTCCATGGTTATCGGCTCGACTAGTCCCAAACAATAATGCGCTTCATGGTATTCCTCTAAATCCTTGATAGGAATTGGTTTGTGCCGATGTGTCGGTCGCGGGCTACAGCCACAATGCTATGCGACCGGCGCAGCAGTTCCCGCAGAAACGCCATCGCCGATGCCCCAAACGATGGAGCTGTCTTTGACGGCCCAGACGATCGAGCTGTCGTTCACACCCCACACAATCGAGGCGCTGTTTACGCCCCAAACGATTGAGTTGGCGTTGACACCCCACACGATGGAATAGCCGCTGACGCCCCAGACGATTGAACTGCCATTGACGCTCCACACGATGGAGTTGCCGTTGACGCCCCAGACGATCGAGCTGTCGTTGACACCCCAGACAATCGAATTGCCGTTCACGCCCCAAACGATTGAGTTGCCATTGACACCCCACACAATCGAGTTGCCGTTGACGCCCCAAACGATCGAGTTACCGTTAATGCCCCAAACGATTGACTGATTCCTCGCGTTACTAGCCACAGACACGGATAACGAAAACACACCGGAGGATATCGCTGGTTCGTTCGCGATCAACAATTGACCTGGCAACTCACCGTCGTGAACGAGCTCGATGGCGGCGAGCACATTGACAGATCCGGCTCCCGCTCCAATCAGTCCCTCATGGGTCATCAATGATGAGGAGAGTTGGATGGCAGCTTTAACGTCCGTCGGTCTCAGAATCGATCTGTTATCCAGCAGCAAGACCGCGGCTCCGCTGACTACGGCCGCTGATTGACTAGTTCCCGACAGCTGGAAGTACGCGTTTGCGCTGTCGCCCGTGACGTGCCGGGCTGGATACGTCGTCGGCAGGTAGGCCCCGGACGCCTCCGCCGAGGCGATGCGGACGCCTGGCGCCGCCAGGTCCGGCTTCAGCAGGAGGTCGTACGCTGTCGGTCCACGCGAGCTCCATGACGCGACGGTGTCGTCGCTCCGCTGCGGCGTTCCCTGCGTGTCGATCGCTCCCACCGCAATGGCATATGGGCTGTTGGCCGGCGAAGTGATCGAGCCGAGCACGGTTTGCCCCTGCTCGTTCCGCCCGTAATTGCCCGCGGCTGCAACAACGACGAGTCCCTTCTTCGCCGCCCGCTCCACCGCCTCGCACAGCGGATCGTCCCGGTACGGCTGCAGAACCGGCGCGCCCAGTGAAAGATTGATCACGCGGATGTTGAATTCATTGCGGTGCGCCACCGCCCAGTCGATCGCGTCGACGACGTCGGCCACGCTGCCGCCGCCCGTCGCGTCCAGCACCCGCAGGTTCACCAGATACGCGCCGAACGCGATGCCCCGGTAATCCTTGCCGTCGGGCGTCGACACGCCCTGCCCCGCGATGATGCCGGCGATGTGCGTCCCGTGCCCGTACAGGTCCCGGCCGTCGCCGCCCAGAAAATCTTTCGTCGCAATCACGCGGCCCCGCAGCGCCGCGTGCGTCGTGTCGATCCCGGAGTCGATGACCGCCACCGTGATGCCGGCGCCGGTCAGCCCCTTCACCGCCTCGGAGCCGGCCCACACCTGGTCCGCCCCGATGCTCTCCGCCGTCACGGCGTCGCTCGACTGGATCCGCACGTTCCCCGACAGATGATCGACCGCCTCGTCCTGCTGGATCGCCGCGAGCTGGCCGGCGTTCACGGTCAGCACGGCGCCGCTCTCGATGCGCTTGCTGACACGCAGGTTGTAGCGCGCCGCCAGCGCGTCGATCGACGCCGCGTCGCCGTCGACGATCACTTCGATCGTCTGCGACCCGACATTGAGGTGGTCCTGCAGATCGGCGCTCATCCGCGCGCGATGCGCCCCGCCCGGCGCCGCCACGGCGGCGTGGGCGGTAACGAGAAGAGTGCCGAAGACTAGGCTCGTGCGGAAAACCATGATCGCTCCAGCCGCGCCGGATCGGCGCCGGGTCAGTTAGTTGTGCGTGGTGCGTCGAATCTCGTTCACGGAATCGATCAGCACCCGCTGCGATCCCCCGATAGTTCGAATCGTCTGCAGCCGGCCTTCTCGAATCCGGTTGTAGATGGTGCGGCGTGAAACCCCGAGGATTTCAGCCGCGTGGTCCAGCGAAACGCTGCGACCGATACGAGGTTCGAACCCGGCTTCTGTGACGTCCATCTTTTCCCTCCGCGTGCCGCCTATAAGGGCACGATGGGTTCCAAGCGGGACCGTAATGGAGGGAAACCCGGTAACTCCTTGCGGACGATGAAATTGCTGGATTACGATGAGTTCAGGAACGATCGGGCTGGAAGCGCGGCTGCGGCCAAAAAGCTAGCCATGTCGCCGCGCGCTCTCGCAAGAATCGATTCTTTTGCACGCAAAAACGATTTTCGTGGCTGAGTTGCACGCAAATTCGATCGGCCAACTTCCTGGCCGCCACAGTCAGCTTTTGACCGGACACGCACGACACCTTCGCACGCTCATCGTGCTTGCCGTCGCGGCACTCCTTGCCGCCGCCTGCCGCACCGACACCGGTTCGACGTCCGGCGCCGCCGGAAAGTCGGTATCCACAAGCATCGTCCGAGGCGGCGAGATCGTCGCCTCGGTGCGCAGCGAGCCTCGCACCTTCAATCGTTTAACGGCGCGCGACACCACCACCGATCTCGTCTCCGAGCTCACGCAGGCCAAACTGGTCCGCATCAACAAGGTCACCCAGGCGGTCGAGCCGTGGCTCGCCGAGAGCTGGACGCTCGCCGCCGACCGCCGCACCTACACCATCCGGCTCCGCCAGAACCTGACGTTCTCGGACGGCCATCCCTTCACGGCTGACGATGTGGTGTTCGCGTTCGCGGCGGTGTACGACGAGAAGACCGGCAGCATCCTCGCCGACTCGCTGAAGGCCGGTGGAAAGACGCTCACCGTCTCGGCGTCCGATCCGCAGACAGTCGTCGTCACGTTTCCCTTCGCCTTCGCGCCCGGCGTCCGCCTGCTCGAGAACCTGCCGATCCTGCCGCGCCACAAGCTCGAGCCGGCGCTGAAAGCAGGCAAGCTGGCCGACGCGTGGGGCCTCTCCACCCCGCCGTCCGAGGTCGTCGGGATGGGCCCCTTCGTGCTGCGCGAGTACACGCCGGGGCAGCGGCTGCGCTTCGAGCGCAACCCGCGCTACTGGCGCAGGGCGCCGGACGGCGGCCCGCTGCCGTACCTCGATCGCGTGACGGTCGACGTCATCCCGGACCAGAACGCCGAGCTGCTGCGCCTCGAGTCTGGGCAAATCGACACGATGAGCGGCGAGGTGGTGCCCGAGTCGTACGCGACGATGAAGCGGGCGGCGGGCGAGGGACGGGTGCAGCTCCTCGACCTCGGTCCCGTGCTGTGGGCCGACAGCTTCTGGTTCAACCTGAAACCTGGCGCCTTTGCCGGCGACGCGCGCGCCGCGTGGCTGCAGCGCGACGAGCTGCGGCGCGCCATCTCGATGGCGGTCGACCGCAAGGCGTTCGCCGATGCGGTGTTCCTCGGCGCGGGCGAGCCGGTCTATTCCTTCGTCACGCCGGCGAACAAGGAGTGGTATTGGACCGGGACGCCGGCGACGCCGCACGATCCGGCCGGCGCGAAGGCGCTGCTCGCGTCGATTGGATTGACGGATCGCAACGGCGACGGCTTGATGGAAGACGCGAGCGGGCAGCCGGCGCGCTTCTCGATCGTCACGCAGAAGGGGCGTCCGCGCCTCGAGCGCGGGGCCGCGGTCGTGCGCGACGAGCTGAAGAAGATCGGGCTGACGGTCGACGTCGCGCTGCTCGACGCGAACGCCGTCATCGAGCGCCTCGTGTCGGGCCGGTACGAAGCCGCGATGTACCCGATCCTTCCGACGGACACCGATCCCGGCACGAACCCCGACTTCTGGTTCAGCTCGGGGTCGTTCCACCTCTGGAACATGAGTCAGCCGAAGCCGGCCACCGACTGGGAGCGGCGCATCGACGAGCTGATGGCGCAGCAGATCGGCTCGGCCGATTACGCCGAGCGCAAGCGACTCTTCGACGAGGTGCAGCAGATCCTCTACGAGCATCAGCCTGTCGTCTACTTCGCCGCGCAGAAATGGTACGTGGCGGTGTCGTCGCGCCTGGTCAACGTCGCGCCGGCGCTGTATCAGCCTCTCCCGGTCCTGTGGGCTGCTGATACGATCGCCGTGAGGCCCCGTTAGTAAAGTCGGGCCTCAATAGGAATTGACCCGCTACATCATCCGCCGCCTCGCGTTCGCCCTCTTCCTGGTCGTCGCGGTGTCGTCGGCGTCGCTGCTGCTGGCCGGCGCCGTGCCGGGCGATTTCGCGAGCGGCACGCTCGGCCTCGAAGGGGCGCGGCGCGATCGTCTCGAGCAGGCGCGCGAGCGGTACGGGCTCGACAAGCCGCTCGCCGTCCAGTACCGCGATTGGGTGGCACACGCGGTGCGGCTCGACTTCGGCAACTCCCTTCTTTACGACCGTCCGGTCGGCGATCTCATTCCCGAGCGCGCCGTGAACACCGCCGTCCTCGCGCTGACGGCGCTGACGCTCGCCACCCTCGTCGGCCTTCCGCTCGGCATCGTCGTCGGCAGCCGGCACGGCGGGCTCATGCCGAGCGCGATTCGCGCCGGGTCGGTCGTGCTGCTCTCGATGCCGCCGCTGCTCACGTCGCTGTTCCTTGTCTTCGTCGCGGCGCGGACAGGATGGCTGCCGATTTCCGGGATGCGATCGGCGGTCGCGCCGCCAGGCGGCGCGGCGCTCGACGTCCTGCGTCACCTCGTCGTGCCGGCGGCGGCCATCGCGCTGCCGCTCGCGGCGATGTTCGAGCGGCTGCAGTCGCAGGCGATGCGCGAAGTCGTCCGCCAGCCGTACGTGCTCGCGGCGGTGGCGCGCGGCGCCTCGAGGTCGCGCGTCGTGTGGCGCGACGCGCTGAAGGCGGCGCTGCGTCCGATTGCCGCGGTGTACGGCCTGGTGGTCGGCACGCTGCTGAGCGGATCGTTCGCGGTCGAAGTGATCACCGCATGGCCGGGCCTCGGGCGGCTGATGCTCGAAGCGCTGAGCGCGCGCGACGTGTACCTCGTCGCAGGCTGCGCCGGCATGGGATCGATCTTCCTCGCCGTCGCGACGCTGTTCTCGGACGTCGCGCTCGCGTTCGTCGATCCGCGGGTGACGGAGTGAGTACGGACACCACGGGCCTGAAAGGCCCGCGCCACATCGCGGGCCTGAAAGGCGCAGGCCGGGCGGAGCAAGCTCCGCCCCTGCGCACAGCGGGTCCGGGCCCCATCAAGGGCGCAGGTCGCTTCAGCTCGCGCAGCATCGGGGTCGTGATTGTCGCCGTCTGGGCGCTGGCGGCGGTCGCGGCGCCGGTCGTGGCGCCGCACGCCGTGGACGATCGATTTCCCGGGCTGTTGAACTCGCCGCCGACCGTTCCTCACGTGAGCTTCGTCCAGCGGCCGTACATCTACCGGTGGATGCTCGTCAACCAGCTGGAGCAGCGCTACGAGATCGATCGGGGTCGGCCGGTTCCGCTTCGATGGTTTTCCGGCGGGACGCTCGTGCAGTCCTCGGACGAAGCGCGCGCGCCGCTGCTGCTGTTCGGCACCGACAGCTACGGCCGCGACGTGTTCAGCCGCCTCTTGTACGGCGCGCGCATGTCGCTGAGCCTCGCGCTCGTCTCAGCTGTCGGCGCGATGCTCGTCGGCATGGCGGCCGGCGGCCTCGCCGGCTACGTCGGCGGCGCCCTCGACGAGGCGCTGATGCGGACGTCGGACTTCGTCATGGTGCTGCCGGCGATGTACGTCGCGCTCGCGCTGCGCGCCGTGCTGCCGCTCGTGCTCGCGCCGCGCGTCGTCTTCGCGCTGCTCGCAGGCATCTTCGCCCTCGTCGGCGCGCCGTTCATCGCGCGCGGCGTGCGCGCCATCGTCCGCTCCGAACGGCGGCTCGACTACGCGGTCGCGGCCGAGGCGCTCGGCGCGAGCGCGGCGCGCGTGCTGGTGCGCCATGTGCTGCCGGCGGCGGGCGGCTTCGTCGCGACGGAGCTGGCGATGCTCATCCCGGCGTTCATCGTCGCCGAGGCGACGCTGTCGTACGTCGGCCTCGGATTTCCCGATCCGATCGCGAGCTGGGGGACGATGCTCCACGACGCGTCGACGAACATCCGCGTGTTCGCCGACTTTCCGTGGCTGCTGAGTCCCGCGGCGGCGATCTTCCTCGTCGTGCTCGGGCTCAACCTCGCGATCGAGGACGCGGGAGGGTACGAGAGGACGCTCGGCTGACGCGCGGTGACGCTCGGCTGAAAGCCTCGCGCTACGTACGGCCACGAAGACACGAAGAAGATTTTCTTTTTTCTCTGAAATACAATCACTTCGATGATCCTTTCAGGTGTGTTCGCTCCGATTCCAACGCCGTTCGACGAAGACGATCGCGTCGATACGCGGCGGCTGCGCGCGGCGCTCGAGCGCTGGGTAGCCGGACCGCTCGCCGGCTTCGTCGTGCTCGGGTCGAACGGCGAGGCGGTCTTCCTCGACGACTTCGAAGCGGACCGCGTCGTCGTCGCCGCGCGCGAGGCGATTCCGAGAGGTCGCCCGTTCATCGTCGGCACCGGCCGCGAGTCGACGCAGGCGGCGGTGCGCGCGACAAAGCGCGCGGCCGAGCACGGTGCCGACTTCGTGCTCGTGCGCACGCCGGGATTCTTCAAGAACCAGATGACGACCGAGGCGTTCGTCCGCCACTACACGGCGGTCGCCGACGCCTCGCCCGTGCCCGTGCTCCTCTACAACTTCACCGCGCTGACGGGCGTCAACCTGCTGCCAGCTGCTGTGCATCAGCTCGCGACGCATCCGAACATCGTGGGAATGAAAGAATCGGG
>Ga0066675_10000986_pt1 | contig 11697 bp, 12 predicted proteins | sample GraSoiAngelo_124_FD_62295 | JGI IMG/M metagenome (GOLD analysis project Ga0066675, IMG submission 62295) | Grasslands soil microbial communities from the Angelo Coastal Reserve, California, USA - 14_0927_05_20cm | ecosystem: Environmental > Terrestrial > Soil > Grasslands | place: USA... | reverse complement strand
ACTGCGTGGAAGACGCATCAGACCGCGTTGCTACTCGATCCCGAAGGCAAAGCGGGGCTTGCTTACGGCGCCAAGAACACGCCTGATATGGTGATCATCAATCCAGAGGGAAAAATCGCCTACGAAGGAGCGATCGACAGCAAAGCCACGCCGAATCCTGCGGATATTCCCAGCTCAACGAACTATGTTAAGGCGGCGTTGGATGAGTCCCTGGCAGGCAAACCCGTCACTAAGCCACAGACAAAGCCGTACGGTTGCCACGTCACATACAAATCGTCTTAGAGCTGTAGCCGCGGGCGATGACCGCGGCCGATCGGCGTCAACAACGCCGGCTCCAGTATTTCGAAGCGGCGGTCAAAGTGGCCGCCGCTTTTGTTTGCGGATCGGCATGCAGTTCAGCCTCGCCCCGGGGAGAGCCGTAGTATCAAGCGCACGACTGGCATCGGCATCAGCCGAGTCAGAATCATAGCAAACTTCATTGCAAATCCAGGAATCACGAGCGGCCGGTCGGCTTCCAGTGCTGCCAGCGCCGCGCGCACGACTCGTGCGGTCGAAACAAAAAAGATTTTCGAACCGGTTTCAGGCTGACCGCCCGGCCGCTTGGCGACTTGTTGAAACTCAGTGCGCACAGGACCGGGGCATACAGCGCATACGCTCACCCCTTTCCCCCGAACTTCGGCCCGGATCGCTTCAGAAAAACTTGTTACATATGCTTTGGTGGCGGCGTAAACGGCGTCGCCAGGGATCGGAAGAAAGCCGGCCGACGAGCTGACGTTCAGGATGCCGCCGCGCCGTTTCGCAATCATTTGGGGAAGCAAACGACGAGTGAGTGAAGTAAGCGCCACGACGTTTACCAGCAGCATCTGCTCATTGCGAATGGCATCGCCGGTCGCAAACGCGCCACTATCGCCGAGCCCCGCATTATTGATTAAAAGATCGACATCGATCTTATCGTGCGCGAGCGAATCGATCAGCAATTCGATCTGCGTTTTGTCGGCAAGATCGACAACGCGAACGTTAACATCCAGGTTTGGATTTCGGTTCAGCAATTCGTCGCGTAAATCAGCTAAACGTTCGCTTCGCCGTGCGACGAGAACAATTGTGCGCGCACGGTTTGCAAGTTGTCGCGCAAATTCGCGGCCGATCCCCGAGGAAGCGCCCGTGATCAGCGCGCTGCAACCGTCGAGTTTCATTTGTTCCTGGTAACCTTGGCTATTGATTCGAGCTCGCGTTTTGTGAGCACCCGCCAATGCCCACGCGACAGATCGGCAAGCCGAAGATTTCCGACGCGAACGCGGAGAAGATGTTTGACGCGGTAGCCAACGGCTTCAAACATGCGGCGAATTTGCCGATTGATTCCCTGCTGCAACACAACCCGCAAACGCGTGGGCGAGACTGAATGAAGTCGCGCGATTCTGGCTCGCTGGCCATTCAGAAAAATTCCCCGCAGCAATTTCGGAGCGAGTGCTGGGTCCCACGGCCGATCCAGCGTCACCTCATATTCTTTGTCGGTTTCATAGCGCGGGTGAGTAAGCGCCAGCGCGAGGTCGCCATCATTTGTGAGAAGAAGCAATCCCTCAGTTTGGGCGTCCAGCCGCCCGATGTTGAAGAGCCGCGAAAATTTTTGTGGAAGCAGATCAAACACGGTGTCGCGCGCGTGGTCATCTTTTCGGGTCGAAACGAATCCCGCGGGTTTATGCAGCATGATGGTAAGCGCTGGAGCGGTATGCACAAGTTTGCCATCGACTTTGACATGATCATCCAGGTCGGGCTGTACACTGAAGTTTGTGCAGACCTTGCCATTGATGGCGACCCGACCCGCCGCGATCAATTCATCACAATGTCGACGCGATCCGATGCCGGCGGCGGCAAGAAAGCGATTAAGGCGCACTGGCTGGTGAGGTGTGATTAGTGAAAAGTGAGACGTAAGATACGAATCCGCTCACCAATCACTTCTCACGAATCACCTCTCACGCTTCCAATTAGACGTCCGGCTTGGTTTTCGGCAGGCCGATGACTTTGCTGCCTTCCTTCCATTGACCGCGCTTCTTCAGAAGCTCGACGCGCTCGAAGCGTTTCAGCACATTGCGCCTGGCAGCGATCGTGCTCGCTCCTTTTAAACTGCGATGTTGCGACATAAACCTTTTCCCTCGCGAAATGAGCCGGCACATTAAACCCGCCTCCGGATTTTTCAAATGTAGATCGCCTGTCTCTCTGCGTCCAAATGCGCCCTAAAGCTGGTTACCAAGCACCACGCACGTCCCCGACGTGATGACCTGGTGATAAATGTGAAAGCGACTGGTCAAAAGCTGTTTCCAGTAATCCGCCCGGCTTTGCTCCACTATGAGATAAACCGCTTCGGGTTGAGCCCACTTCTTTAAGACCGCATCTTCATTCAGGAAAATATCGACCGGGGGCGTGCCGAGGGGCGCCGCTCTCTGGCGGTTTTGATTAACAAGAAAGAACTTCCGGTTCAGGTAAAAAATAAGGCTACTGCTTTCGTCCAGCGGTCCTTCAAAAATCGCGTCGCCGCCTGCGTCGAGGCGCGGATTTAGGAATCGCGCTACGTTCGCGAGTGAGAAATAAGGCGAGGCTCGAGCGACACCGTCCATCATGCTGAGCCCAATTGGAACCATCGACGCAGCCAGGGCGACGGCAGCGAGTTTCTCGCGTCGTTTGAAAATAAAATAAAGCGCCACCAGCGAGAAAAACACGAGCGAGCTACCCGTTATCGCCACCAATGGCCGTAAGGCCAGCCAGGCTGACACGGGCATGTCGTGTAATGCCTTCCAAGCTGTCCAGCGCGTGTCCATTGTTCCCCAGTTTCCGTTCAAAGCGCGCGCGGCGTGGGCAAGGAAGAATGCCGCAGCAGCGCTCATCATGCCGCTGAGGCCGACGGCGATTGCGCCTGCAATGCGCCACCTCTGTGGCATCCGACCCCATACCGCCGCTGCCCACAGCGCAAACGCGCTCCACATGCTCATCGAATAATAATCCTGCCGTTGTCCCAGAAAGAGCAGCGGGACAAAAACGACGCCCATCCAGCAAAGCAGCAGTGCATCGGGAAAATTGAACTCATGCGGCCGCATCACGCGACGCCAGGCGAACATCACTCCGGGTAGCAGCGCGATCGACCACGGAAACAACCAAGCCAAATGCATGAGCACAAATTGATAGGCAGGCACGCCCAGGTAATCACGCAGCTCGTCAGAAAGTCCCCATAGATGACCCTCCCATTCCCGGGCGATAAGGTAATGAAAGTACCCCGGGAACTTCCATTGCGCCCAGATGTGCCAAGGGGCAGCGATCAAAAGAAAGATCGCCAAATATTCCCAACGCAAAAGCGCGAGATATCGCAGCCGCGCTTCGCGATAAAACATCGACAGCAGAAGAAAAATCGCCGCCGGATAAGCAAGGCCGAGTAAACCTTTGCTTAGGCAAGCGAAGGCCGAGCAAACCCAGAAGCCAGCGAACCACACCCGCCGATGACGACGGCGCTGATAGCCGCACAATCCGCAGAAAATCGCGCCCGCGATAAACGCGCCGACGAGCGGTTCGGGCATGACGATGCGGGCGAGCAAAAATGTGCCGCAGCAGCTGAGGTATATCAGACCGGCAATGAAACCGCGCCAGTAGTCCGTGAGCTTTTCCCCAATCAAAAAAATCAAGGCAACCAAAGCGACCACCGCCAGCGCACCCGGAAGCCGCGCCGCTGCAGCGTTTATGCCGAAAAGCTTGAACGAGACAATAATGAGCCAGTAGAGCAACGGCGGTTTTTGCAGGCGCGGGATTCCGTCGTTCGTGGGCATGAGCCATTGATTGGTCTCGACCATCTCGCGTGCCGCGCCGGCATACTGTCCCTCGGTCTGGCTGTAAAGATCGCCTGTGCCGATCGTCGCCACGTGTAACAGCGCCGCCAACGCAATTAGAATCGCAAACAGCGCGTGACGCGTGGGCGGTGGAGGTAGCGCCGGCGGCTCGAGCAGAGTTTCTTCCAAGCTTAAAGTCTGGGTACCTGCGGTCATTGAAATTATCCTTCGCCGGAAAGACTCCTCCCGATTTGGCGCCCGCCTTCGGGATAAATCATAGCTTTCCGATATTCTTGCCAATGTTCAGGCACACGCAGTAATTTTCCCGTGGGCATCTCGATCAGCGCAAGCATCTGACGGCATTGGGCAATCAACGTGTTGTCCTCCGGTCGTGTGATCCGAAACGCGCCCCAGAACCGCGCGCGTTCCACCTGATCGAGCCAGCCCTCAATCACAAGCCGGTCCCCGAGTTTGGCTGCGCGGCGATAATCAATCTCGGTGCGCACCACTACTGGATACGTTTGTTTTTCGGCCATTTCTCGCAAGGCGAGACCGAGTTGCTCGGCAAGATGTGTGCGTGCGATCTCAATGAAACGCAGATAAGCGATATTTGAGACGACGCCTCCGCAATCGGTGTCGAAGAACATCACTTGCACCTCTGTGCGAATTTGCGGTGGCGCGGCCATAGTAGGTTCTCAAATTTCAGATCTTCTTGCGCACAATCGAGAGTACAGCGTCCACAACTTCCTCGGCACTGACCGCTTTCATACAGCGAAAATCTATTGGGCACTCGCGAAGGAAACAGGGACTACATTCGACGTGATGTCGCAGGATAATGTGACCGTTGCCGAGCGGCCCGGTCAGACGCGGCTCAGTGGAACCGAAAATGGCGACCACCGGTATCCCGAGCAATGCGGCAAGATGCATCGTGCCGGTATCGTTGGTCAGCAGCAAACGGCATCTCCGCAGCTCGTCGATAAGTTCGTCAAGCGTTGTCTGGCCGATTCGGTTCACGCAATGATCGCTGATCGCAGCCGCGATCTGGTCCCCTATCGCAACGTCATTCTTGGTTCCGAACAAAATCCATTGTGCGGATGATTGTGCGCTAATCTTTGCGGCCACCTCGGCGAATCGCCCCTGGAGCCATCGTTTGGCCGGGCCGTAATCCGCGCCGGGACAAAGGCCGATTTTCAGCGGTTGATCGGCGACCGCAATTTGGATGTTGGATGTTGGACCTTCGGATTTTGACGTCTCCGCTCCGCATTCGCGCGCGATCCGGAGGAATCGGAGGGAATGGTGTTCCGGCGGACCCGGTGTTCGTGCCTCGGGCACAGGTTGGTTCAGTAGCCACCTTCTCCAGTGACCGCGATAACCGACCCTCCGCAGAATTCCGCCTAGCCAGGATTCAAGAGCAACACGCAACGAATTTGGAAAAAGGATCGCGACATCAAAATGCGATCGTCGCCGAAGCAACGAAACAGCCGGAAGCAACGAACCGTTTGGCAAAGGAATAATCGCGTCCACTTCAGGAACGAGGTTCCACATCGGCGCAATCTTCGCTTGCGCAGCGACCGTTACTTGCGCGTCGGGACGCCCATTCTTGATCGCGCGGACTGTCGGCACGCTCATTACGGCGTCACCCAGCCAGTTGCTCGAACGAATGAGAATTCGGAATGGCTTTAGATCGTGAGCTGAAACTCCCGGCGGCAGATGAACACCGCGTTTGTATCGCGCGAGAAGAAAATTCGGCTGGGGCGTTTTCCAGCGGTTGTGCACCCAAAACCAATCTTCCGGTGCGAGACGAATTTGTTGCTCGATCACTTCATTTATTTTCGATGTGAGCGTCGCAACAGACGCACCGGGTTGGTCAAAGCGCTCGGTGAATACCATGCGCCAGCGCGCGGGACCTGTCGTGTACACCGCGGCGGCGATAACCGCCGCGTGGGTGCGCTTTGCGAGTAAACCAGGCAGAGGCGAAGTGGACGCCAGTCTCCCGAAAAACGGCGTCCAGAGCCCATGGTCGCCTGCGTGTTGATCGGACAAAACACCCACGCCGCCGCCGGAACGAAGCAGCTCGATCACCGGCTCAAATCCGTCGTGGCGATCGAACAATTCCAAGCCAGTCTGGCTCCGTGTGCGGCGCACATGTTCGTCAATGAAACGATTGCCGAGTCCTTGATAGACACTCGCGTTCCGCACGAAACCGACGAACTTCGGCATCAATTGCGCGAATAATTCCCAAATACCGAGGTGGCTTAAAATCAGAACGACGGGAACCCCGGCGCGAAATTGCGAACCCATTGACTCTATATTTTCGACTTTGACGTGTCGCAGAATCTTCTCAGGCGGCATCGTACACAGCTTGACGCCACACAGCAGGTTCGCCCCGAGCCGTTGAAAATGCCGGCGCACAAGACGGCGCAATTCGGGCGGCGATTTTTCATTGCCAAATGCAATCGCAACGTTGCGTTTTGCCAGCCGCCGATATTTCCCCGAAACGACCCACGCGCAAACGCCGAGGAATTGCCCAAAGGCAAAGAGAAACCGCAACGGCATCGCGGCGATAATGGCCAACCCCGCGCGATAAAGTAGATAAACGACAACGTCGAGCATTGCGGAACTGGGAGTATCGCAGGATGGCGCGGCAGGGTAGATTTGCCTGCTGTTTGCTTCAACCAATATAATGTGCCCTGTGTCGCCGCCACTGGATGTACTCTGTCCTCACCGTCAGCCAATACCTACGCGCTATTTGTTTCCTCCACCGCAAGATTAATCAAAACCCCGTCCTGCCGAAAATCTTTCTCGCGAACGCGCCGATTTTTCGTTAGGGACTAGAGCTGCTAAAAAATGAGCAAGGACGAAGAAAATCTGTGGCAGGGCATAGAGGCCAGTGCGCGAGACGCGCTGGTTGTTCGCGATTATGAGACAGGCTCGTTCGCCCAACGGCTCCGCAGTCCGGGAGTCGAGGCTGGCGAACTGATGGCAGTGAACCGACGCCAGCCCGAGGTGAAGCGAACGTGGATCCCGGGCGTAGACATTTTTGCGCGAAAGATTTTTGCGCAGCTGCACCGTGGCAGTTTTGGCGAATTTGTTCGCCAGAATAAGGGCGCTCTGGCAAAGATCGGATTTTGGCCGAAACAATGGTCTGGCGCACGCATGTTCGCCGGCACGGCGAAAGGTTTTCACGTGCATCCGCCAAGTATTCCGGCGGATACAACGTCGGAAAAATGGCACCGCCGATTGTTCATTCGGCAGCCGGAAAATTACTCGTTGCGCCGCTACAACGACGAGCAATGGGACGTGATGTTTTTTTTGCAGGGGCGCGCTGAGATAATTTTGTGCGACATTCGAGCGGGGCTTGCCCGGCGGGTGATGCGATTCTTTGTCGATGGTGACAATCACCGTAGCAAGAGCAACGTCGGCATCGTAATTCCACCGGGCGTAGCGCATGCCATTCGTGCCGAAGGTGCAGAAGATGTGATCATGGTTTACGGAACCAGCACTGTTTTTCATCCGGAATTCGAGGGACGCATCGCGAGCGAAGTCGAGATAGCGGAATTGCCCGAAGGCTGGAAGGAATTCTTGAAGCCGTGACGCAGACAATCCTGTCTGCGCGGATGGCTAGCAGGCACGATTGCCTGCGTCACAAGCGTCGATGAAGCGAACCTTCGATCCGGCTGTCCTGGAAATGATGGATCGGCCGCAACCGGTCTCTCCCGAGTTGGAGCGCGACTTGGAACGTATTCGGCAACTTAATCGCTGGTTCGGCAGCTATCGGCTGGTTTTGGGTTTTCTGCGGCGCTGGATTAAGCCGGGCGCGCGAATGCGCATTGTGGATCTTGCGACGGGCTCGGGCGACATTCCGCGATTGATCGCCAATAATGGCCGAAAAATCGGCGCGCGCGTCGAGATCGACGCCTTAGATCGACAGCCTGCAACACTGGAAGTCGCCACAAAGTTGAGCGCAGGCTATCCAGAAATTTGCTACCACGAAGCCAATATTCTCGAATGGAATTCTGCCCAAGCGTACGACGTCGTGCTTTGCACGCTTGCGCTTCATCATTTCAGCGATGAAGACGCTGTAACTGTGTTGCGGCGGTGTCGGGAGTTATCCCGAAGATTTGTTCTGGTGTCGGATTTGCGTCGCGGATTTTTCCTCCGAGTTGGCGTTTATTTTTTGACCGCGCTGATTTTTCGCGAACCGATGACGCGTTACGACGCCCGACTCTCTGCTGTGCGCGCATTTTCATTTTCGGAGATGCGCGATCTCGCAGTCCGCGCCGGCTGGAAGGACTTTGGGCACAAAAGATTTCGATTCGCGAGGCAGGCGATTTGGTTGGACGAATGGCCCAAACAACGTCCTTGACGATTTCGTGTTTGAAGCAGTATTAAAGATTAACGTCCACGCGGAAAGCATTTATGCCGCTCCTGAAACCAGATCCCACGTTTTATCCCTCGCCAAGGCTGGCGATGCAGGCCCCTCCGGAAAAATATGCATTTGTGGCAGCGCTTAATCCGCCCGGCAGCAAACTCAACGACGCGTTGCTGGTTGTGGATGTCGATCCTAGCTCGCGCACGTACGGCCAGCGCGTCGGCGAAGTCAAGATGCCCGCGTTTGGCGATGAGCTGCACCACTTCGGTTGGAATGCATGCAGCTCGGCGCTCTGCCCCTATGCACCGCATCCGCACGTGGAACGCCGTTATCTCGTTGTCCCTGGGCTACGGTCTTCGCGTATTCACATCATCGATACGAAGCCGAATCCGCGGAAACCGAAGATTGTCAAAGTGATTGAGCCCGAGGAAATTTTTGCGCGCACCAATTATTCGCGGCCACACACCGTTCACTGTGGCCCGGAAGGCATTTACATGAGCGCGCTGGGTGCGCCCAATGGCGACGGCCCGGGCGGCATTTTCATGCTCGATTGCGAAACGTTCGAGGTTCTCGGCCAGTGGGAAGTGAACCGTGGCCCACAATTTTTGCAGTACGATTTTTGGTGGCACTTGGGATTCGACACACTCCTCAGCAGTGAATGGGGCACGCCGAACATGATTGAAAACGGATTGCAGCCGGATCTGCTCCTCGGCAGCAAGTACGGTCACCAAATGCACGTCTGGGATTTGCGGCGTCGTCGCCATTTGCAGGCGCTCGATTTGGGCAAAGAGCAGCAAATGGTCCTCGAGATGCGTCCCGCGCATGATCCAACCAAAGCTTACGGCTTCGTTGGGGTCGTGGTTTCGCTCAAAGATTTATCGGCGTCAGTCTGGCTCTGGCACAGGAACAATGGCGCATGGGATGTAAAGAAAGTGATCGAAATTCCAGCGGAACCCGCCGATCCAGAAAAATTGCCGCCGATGCTCAGGGATTTTAAAGCGGTACCGCCACTAGTGTCGGACATCGATTTATCACTCGACGACAGATTTTTATATGTCTCCTGCTGGGGGACGGGCGAGTTCTTGCAGTACGACGTCTCCGATCCATTCAATCCGAAAAAGACCGGCTCGGTGCGCATCGGCGGCATTGTCAATCGCACGCCGCATCCGAAACAGCCCGACCAGCCGCTGGCTGGCGGCCCGCAAATGGTGGAAGTAAGCCGCGACGGCAAACGAATCTATTTCACCAACTCTCTCTATGCAGCGTGGGATGAGCAATTCTATCCCGACGGTGTGGGCAGCTGGATGGTCAAGCTTGACGCCGGCCGCAACGGGGGCATCGCGTTTGACGAAAACTTCTTCCTGGAGAGCAACGACTACCGGGTTCATCAAGTTCGCCTCGAAGGAGGCGATTCCTCGAGCGATTCCTTTTGCTTTCCGTGAGTGGCCTCTGGCCGTGGCTGGCGGTCTTTGGGCTCGGTCTCTTTCATGGCATCAATCCTGCCATGGGATGGTTGTTCGCTGTGGCGCTGGGGTTGCAGGAGCAAAAGCGCGCAGCCGTATTCCGTGCGCTGCCGCCGATGGTGCTGGGGCATGCGCTTTCGATTGGGATCATCGTCGCCGCAGTGCTTGTGGCCCGGGTTAACGTTCCGCACGTCACGTTAAAAATTGCAGCCGCCGCGATCCTGTTTGCGTTTGGCTTCTATCGCCTTTTGCGTTCGCGTCATCCAAACTGGGTTGGAATGCGAGTGGGTTTTGGTGATCTGACGTTTTGGTCGTTCATCATGGCGTCGGCGCATGGTGCGGGGCTGATGCTCGTGCCATTTTTCCTGGGATCGCCGGCTGCGGGCGATGCGCATCACCACGGCACTGCCTTCACGAATTTTAGTGCGCCTTCTTTGCTCGCGGCTTCGGTCGCAGTTCACACATTGGGATATCTTCTAATGACTGCGCTGATCGCGATTGTGGTTTACGAAAAACTTGGCGTGGCAATATTGCGCCGTGCTTGGTTCAACGTCGATTTTGTCTGGATGCTCGCGCTAATGATCACTGGTGCATTTATCCTGTTCCTTTGACTCGCGCACCGCACGTAGTTGGATAAAGCTGGCGACGTGAAAATTTTCACCACGATCGCAGACGTGCAGGCGCAGCCGCGCGGAAAACTGCGCGTACTGGTGCCGACCATGGGCGCGTTGCATAAGGCGCATGGCGAACTGATCCGGATAGCGCGCGCGGCGGCCGGCAAAGATGGCGAAGTCGCCGTCAGCATTTTTGTGAACCCGCTTCAGTTTGAGTCTGGAGGCGACTACGAGCGGTACCCGCGGCCGGAAAAACCTGACGAAGAATTTTGTCGAAATGCCGGTGTCGATTTCCTGTTCCGTCCCAGTCCAGCGGAAATGTACGCCGAGGACCGCTCGGTGTTCGTTGAAGAATTCTCTCTTTCGAAGGCGCTTGAGGGTAAGTCGCGGCCGGGACATTTTCGCGGGGTTTGCACCGTGGTCGCGAAATTGTTCAATATTCTTGCGCCGGACGCGGCGGTATTTGGCGAGAAGGATTTTCAGCAGTTGGCGGTCGTTCGCCGCATGGTGCGCGATCTCAATTTCAAGATCGAGATCATTGCCGTTCCTACGATGCGGGAGGATGACGGGCTGGCATGCAGTTCACGCAATCGATATTTGAATTTGAAAGAACGAAAGCAGGCAGCAGTTTTATACAAAGCGCTACGTGCTGCGGCAAATGCCAGCGGAAAATTGGCCGGAGACCTCGTCGCTCGTGCGCGGAAGGTAATCGGCGAAGCGCCGCTGGCTCGGATCGATTATGTCGAGCTTGTCGATGCGGAAACTTTGCAACCCGTTGAAATGGCTGGACCGGGCTCGGTGCTCGTGTTGGCTGTGTTCTTCGGCAAGACTCGTTTGATCGACAATATCCGCTTGGGATGAAGGAATACGATTTTGTTGTGATTGGCAGCGGCATTGCCGGTCTCAGCTTTGCATTGAAAGCGACCAGGCACGGGTCGGTAGCCGTCATTACGAAACGCAAGGGCGCCGACACAAATACTGCTTGGGCGCAGGGCGGAATTGCATGCGTGACCAGCGATGAAGATTCGTTCGAGCTACACGTGCGCGATACACTTGAGGCTGGCGCCGGTCTTTGTGACGAAGCGGTGGTGCGGACGGTTGTGACCGAAGGCCCAGAGCGCATCCGAGAGCTCACAGAGCTCGGCGTGCAGTTCGATCAGCGGGAGGTCTCTGGTCATCATCGTGAGCTTGATCTGGGCAAAGAGGGCGGTCACTCGAAGCGGCGCGTGTTGCATGTGCGAGACGCAACTGGGCAGGAAATCGAGGAGAGATTGCTGCACGAACTTGCGAAGCGACCAAATGTTGACCTTTGGGAGAATCATATGGCGGTGGATTTGATCACCGCCGCCAAGCTCGGATTCGCAACAGAAGACCGCTGCCTTGGGGTCTATGTTCTGGATGAAAAGACCGAAGAGGTAGAAACGATCCGGTCAGATCGG
>Ga0066675_10000985_pt1 | contig 11699 bp, 12 predicted proteins | sample GraSoiAngelo_124_FD_62295 | JGI IMG/M metagenome (GOLD analysis project Ga0066675, IMG submission 62295) | Grasslands soil microbial communities from the Angelo Coastal Reserve, California, USA - 14_0927_05_20cm | ecosystem: Environmental > Terrestrial > Soil > Grasslands | place: USA... | reverse complement strand
TTTTCGAGATTTGCGCTTTGTTTGCGCAATACCCAGCCAGCAAGGCGCAGCTTTTTCGCACTAAAGAAGCCACTTAAAGGCACTTTGAGCGACAGATTAAGGCTCTCCCGGAGCGAAATTGAGGCACTTGCGGGTAGTGTAAAGACAATTATGGAAGCCAGAATCCGGCGCATAAGCGCACTATAACTGCGCGTAACGGGTGCCGCTATTGACCGTCGGGATGCGACTTCCGTGCCTCAACGACTCACTTCTGCATCAACGTCATCGTCTGCCGGAAAACCTGCTCAAAGGACGCGGCGTTTCCCGCTCTCTCCAGAGCCCGCCTGACTGCGTGTTCGGCCGGCGTGCGCTGGTAGCCGAGATTCACCAGGGCAGAGACGACATCTTCTTCCATGCGGCTGGTTTGCGGGGGGGCGGGTGCCGCAGCGAGTCCTTCGAGCTTGTCGCGCAATTCCAGCACCATGCGTTCAGCGGTCTTTTTTCCCACTCCGGGAATGCGCGTCAATGCGGTGAGATCGTTGCTCCGCAGCGCGGTTACCAGCGCATCGGCTGCGATGCCGCTCAGGACGGTGATGGCGAGCTTTGGCCCAATGCCGCTGACCCCGATGAGCCGTTCGAAGAGCTGCTTTTCCTCTCGCCGCAGAAATCCATACAACGCGAGAGTGTCCTCGCGCACGTGCGTGTGGATGTACAGCGAAACCTCCGCCCCTTCGGCCGGCAATCCGGAAAAACTCGGGACACTGATCGTGACCTCGTAGCCCACACCAGCAGCTTCGAGGATCACGTGTGAAGGATTTTTTTCGAGGATCCGTCCGCGAAGGTGAGCGATCATGGGAAAGGAAGCGATAAGCTGAAAGGCAACGATAAGCGATTAGCGATTAGCAATAAGCTAAATCGGAAAGGCAGCGATGAGCGATTAGCAATTAGCGATAGGCGAAAAGGCAGCGATAAGCGATTAGCAATTAGCGATAAGCTGAACCACTGGCACCTACAGCCTGTTGCTAGCTGCCTTATATTTTTCAGAATCACGAGTGCCTTTGCTGCTTCAAGTTTCAGCTAATTGCTAATTGCTAATCGCTAATTGCTGTCTTTCCTGCCTTTCAATCCAAATCAAAATCCCGCAGCGGCTTGCCGGTATCGGGAGTATCTTTGGCGCGCTTTATGGCTTCCTGGAATTTGCGCTCCAGAAGATTGGCCTTGTTCTTCTCTGCGTCCACTGCCTGACGGAAGAGTGATTCTTTGCGGCTTTCCTGTTCGCGCATCGCGCGCGCCGCTTCTTCGAAGTCGTTAAAGGTCTTCGGACGCGCTGGGGGAGTATGCGCGATCACCGCCCTGGTCTCCGGATCCACCTTCAGCAGCGCTCCGCAGCACGGGCAGCCAACCTCGAATGCATCCAGCTTTGGTTTAGCCATATATGTCGCCTCTGCGGATGATAGCTCAATTCCAGCATTCGCCGCATCCCGCTGAAGCGGATGTAATTCAAATCTCGTCGACGCGGCGGAACCGATAATGCCCCCGGTATCGCAAGATCAGGCGCTCTGTGGCCTGAACCGTGTGACTGCGATCCTGTCCCAAATTGGTATGCCCCCCGTCATGAAACAGGACAATGTGCCCGCGAGCATGGTTGCGCTCGATTCCCTTGCAAGCATGTTGAAAGACGCTGTCTGTTGTTGCGTGCCGATGCCAATCGTAGCAAGCGACGCTCCACATCACCGGCTCGAGGCCGAGCTCGCGCGCAACCTGGAGCACGGCGGGACGGCGCGCTCCGAACGGCGGACGAAAATGTCGCGTCTGCACGCCCGTGGCATCGGCGATTGCCTCGGAGCAGTCTGAGAGCTGACGGAGCACCTTCGCGCGCGAACGGAACAGAAGGTTCGGATGTGTCTCGGTGTGGTTCGCTAATAGATGTCCAGCATCGGCGATGGCACGCGCAATCTGCGGACGCGCGCTCACAAAGCGCCCAATCAGGAAGAACGTGGCTTTCACGTCGTGCCGCGCGAGCACATCGAGCAAGTGCTCGGTGTGAACATCGTTCGGACCATCATCGTAAGTAAGCGCAAGATGCTGGGCATCGGCGCAGTGCGTCAAAGTGCGCCCGTAGAGTTGCGACTCAGGAGAGTAGCAGTGATAGGCAAGGTATCCTGCTCCGGCGAGCGCGCCTGCAATAACTGGTTTTGAAATCACGTTCTCGTGATTTTAGAGGAACAGACGAGGTGAACACCCATTCGGCTGCGCTCAGGCACGCTCCGATGACGAAGAGAAACAGAACGCCAAGAAGCGTCACCTCTTCTTTTTGTAACGTTTGTGACCTCGTGTTCATCTCCGGATTTGCTGATTTTCCATAAAACCGCAGAATCAGTTCGTCCATCCAAACCTCTACCAAAATCCACTCTGGCCGCTTGACCCCCGGTCAAGAACTCACATTGAGGAGTGGTGCACGTGCGATCTTTCAAAAGCGGGTCGGTGGTAGTGTGTCTTTTCCTGACGGTACTGCCGGGCACTCCAGTTTTAGAAGGTCAAGGTCATTCTCCAAAAGCAGTCAGGATCTCAGGTACCCTCAATCCCGGAAGCGTGACCGCCGGATCCTTAGTCACGCTCAGCGGGGCAGCGAGTGGAACGACAGTTGCCGACGTGAACGGCAACTACTCTTTTCCCGGTCTTCCAAACGGTAACTACACCATCAATCCTTCGAATCCAAGATTCAACTTTCAACCAGCCAGCCAGAACATCACTCTCCGAGGATCGTCCACTATATCGGTGGATTTTTCGGCATCGTCGCTTCTGCGATCAATCAGCATTAACGGAGCGATTGCATCGATCGCACAGGGCAGCACTGACCAGTTCACTGCGACGGCAACGTTCAGCGACGGCTCCACTCAAGATCTGACCAGTTCTGTAGGTTGGACCTCTTCCAATCCGTCGGTCGCGACCATGAGCTCTGGCGGTGTCGCTACAGGCGTAGGGGCAGGTGTCACGAACATCACGGCTACTTTCGCGGGAGTCACATCGAATGCGGTAGCTCTCACCGTGATCGCAACCACTCTGCAATCGATCACCATTAACGCCACCAACTCTTCCATGGCGAAAGGAACAAGCGTTCAATTCACAGCCACAGGAACCTACAGCGACGGCAGCACACAGAACCTGACGAACAACGTCACATGGACGAGCTCAAGTCCAGCCATAGCCAATATCAGCTCCGCTGGTCTCGCGAGTGGCCTTGCGATCGGTTCGGCGAACATCACCGCGACCCAAAATGGGATTACTTCCAACACCGTGCTCCTGACAATCACTCCGGCCATACTGCAGTCGATCAAGATCAATGCCGGCAGTTCATCGATTGCCAAAGGCACAACCCTTCAGTTCACGGCTACCGGAACGTTCAGCGATGGCAGTACACAGGACCTCAGCAACACCGCCACGTGGTCGACTTCAAATCAGGCGATTGCCACAGTGAACATGACGGGCCTGGCCACCGGTGTCGCGCTCGGGACCAGCAACATCACCGCGACCCAGAATGGAATCACCTCCAACAGCTTTCCGCTTAGCGTGACCGCTGCCATCCTGCAGTCGATCACAATTAACGCCGGCAGTTCTTCCATTGCGAAAGGCACAACAGTTCAGTTCACGGCTACAGGAACGTTCAGCGACGGCAGTACTCAGGACCTTACGAATACGGCCACATGGACGAGCTCGGCTACGGCGGTTGTGAGCATAAACGCCGGCGGATTAGCGAGCGCCATGGCCATCGGGTCGAGCAACATCACTGCAGCCCAAAACGGGATTACTTCGAATAGCTTCGCGCTGGCAGTAACGGCAGCCACGCTGCAATCGATCGCCATCACGGCGAGCAGTTCCTCGGTCGCGAAAGGCACGAGCGTTCAGTTCGCAGCGACGGGAACCTTCAGTGATGGAACTACACAGAACCTCACCAGCACCGCCACCTGGATGAGTTCGACTCCGGCGACAGTGAATATCAGCGCAAGCGGCCTGGCGACCGGAGAGGCCATCGGCACCAGCAGCATCACTGCCACACAAAATGGAGTTGTGTCCAACACTTTTCCTCTCACGATAACCGCAGCCGCGCTGCAATCGATCACTATCAGCGCGTCCGCCGTTTCCATCGCCAAAGGCACGAGCGTTCAGTTCACCGCAACCGGAACCTTCAGCGACGGCAGTACCCAGAGCCTGGCCGGCGCCGCTACCTGGAACAGCTCGAATTCAGCGGTTGCCAACGTCAGCGCGACAGGTCTTGTCAGTGGTGTCGCGATCGGCACCAGCAATATCACTGCTACGCAAGATGGAGTTACATCAAACAGCGTCGCCTTGTCTGTGACTGCGGCGGTATTGCAATCCATCGCGATCAATGCAAGCAGCTCTTCGATCGCTAAAGGCACCAGCGTCCAGTTCACGGCGACTGGAACGTTCAGCGACGGCACCAGCCAGAACCTCACGAATGCTGTGACCTGGGCGAGTTCGAGTCCGTCCATTGCCAACATCAGCGCTGGTGGTCTTGCGACCGGCGTAGCTATCGGCACTGCCAACATCACCGCAACCCAGAGCAGCATTGCCTCCAACAGCTTCGGGCTGACAGTGACCGCCGCCGCAATGCAATCGATCGCGGTTATCGGAAAGAGCGCATCACTCGCGATAGGATCCAACGAGCAGCTCAGTGCAACCGGAACTTTCAGCGACGGCAGCACGCAGAACGTAACCAGTTCCGCGGTCTGGGTTTCTTCCGATTCGGCCGCAGTCAGCCTCGATACAAGCGCCATGGCAACAGCCGCGGGCGTTGGTCAATCGACAATTTCCGCCTCGGTAGGAAACATCGCCGGCAGCATGACCATTTCAGCCACGGCAAGCATTTCAGGCACCGTCAGCGCAGCTGCAAGTGCCGGCACCACAATCACGCTGAGTGGAGCGGCTAGTGCCACCACTACACCTGATCTAAACGGCAACTATACGTTCACAGTCCTGGCGAATGGCGCTTACACCATCACACCTCAGAACAGTTCCTATAGCTTTGTTCCACTGAGCCTGTCCGCCACAGTGAACAATGCAAATGTAGCCGGGCTGAACTTCACAACCGCAGGCGGCAGGCTTTCGTTGAGTCCCTCGAGTTTCAGTTTTGGGAATGTCAACCTCGGGTCAACCGGACAAATCCAGGCGATCTTGAGCGCAGCAGGCGGAGATGTGACACTCACCGCCGCCACAGTCACAGGCGCCGGATTTGGAGTGAGCGGAATTACTTTTCCAGTCACAATCGCTTCTGGAAAGAGCGCGGTTGTTCCCGTTACCTTCGCTCCGACGGCCACGGGCAGCGCCTCGGGTTCTCTGTCTCTGAATAACGGAACGACGCCTCTGGCGACGGCGAACCTCGCTGGAACCGGCGCCGGACTCACCGTTACTCCTGCCAGCCTGACTTTCGGCAACGTGGCCGACGGTAGTACGAGTTCTCCCCTGGCATTCACGCTCAATGCTGTAGGAAACAGCGTCACAGTTAACTCCGACAGCATCGTGCAAAGCGGTGGCGGAGGCGGTGCATTCGCAATCAGCGCTGGGCCCAGCATGCCGATGACGATCGCCGCCGGTCAAAGCATGCAAATCAACGTGACGTTTGCACCCGCGTCGGGCTCACCAGGACCAGCTACGGGAATGGTGACGTTCGCCAGCAACATCAACAGCGTGGCTCCGTCGCTGTCAGGGAGGGGTTTGGCGAACGTGACGCTCGCCTGGAACGCCAGCACGACTCCCAGCGTTACTTACAACGTTTATCGTTGCGGAACATCAGCCACAGCATGTGTGCAAGCCCAGCCGGCTAATTTCACGCGCATCGCTGCTGGAATCAGTGGGCTTACATACCCAGATGCAACGGTCTCTTCAGGGCAGACGTATTACTACGCGTTGACTGCGGTGGATACGAGTGGGACGGAGAGCACGTTATCCACGGTTTCAAGTGGGGTCGCGGTTCCTTGATGGATCGCAGTGAACACGTTCACTTACGTGGTTCCGGCGGTCGCCCGCCGGTAGAAGGCATGCGACACAAATGCGATTGAAGTCGCCGTAGCTACTCATACACAACCATCTGTAGTCGTCGGCATTCGCAACTAGCCCCCCGCTTCACTGGATTGTTGTGCTTGAGTTTTACCGTTTCAGTTGCATGCGGCAGAGTTGCGAGCGTCGTAGCTAAAATGGGGATCAAGGATTTGCAGGAAAGCTCACACGGCGTCTCTGCGAACTCAGCCGCGCGTCATGTCGCATGCCTTGTACCGGCGGGGGCGGCCGGAACCACGTAAGCGGTCGGTGGAAATTTTGGCATTGTTTCCTCTTCCTACTCCACGCTATGCTCCGAGCAGACCCGGTTTATGGCCAAGCTCTTCGATCCCCCCCGGTACATCGCCCTGGACGGTCCGATTCGCGTAGGCAAGAGCACGCTCTCGGGCATTATTGCGGACCGGTTGCACGCGCAGCGCGTCACTGAGCCCGAAAACAATCCGTTCCTTGCGGCTTTTTACGATGGTGAGCCCGGCGCTGCATTTCAGGCGCAGTTTGCCTTCCTCATGGCCCGGTTTGATCAGCTGCGCGCGCTGGAGCGCAATCCGCACAAGGCGATCGTCTGCGACTACACTTTCGAAAAGGACAAGCTGTTTGCCTGCATCAACCTCAACGATGCCGAGCTGGCTGTTTATAACCGTTACTACAACTATTTCCGCGAACAATTGCCCACGCCCGATCTTGTCATCTACCTGCAGGCAAGTCCGGAAGTTCTGAAGCGGCGTCTGCGGAGGAAAAACGCTCCGGGTGAATCGGCAGTCAGCGATGACTACATTGAAGAGGTCGTCAAGGCATACGAGCACTTCTTCTTTCACTACACAGCTTCTGATCTGCTGGTAGTGAACACGAACGATATCGACTTCGTCGACCGCCATCAGGATCTACAGGAACTTCTGCGGCGGCTGTCAGAGCCGATCCGCGGCACGCAGTACTTCCTGCCGCTGGGATCTGAGGCGGCCAGCGCTTAGCTCAGGAACTGCCGGTTTAACCGATTCGCTACGGCGCAGCCTTTGGGCGAGTCAACCAGCGATAACTACCAACGAGTGCACTCGGTAGCTGCTGAAGAATATGCTGCTCAATTGATCTGTAGCGTGGAATTACTTCGTTTTCCAGCTTTGTGCTGGTGAACGTAATCAAGTCGTAACGAGCATTCTCACTCTTCTGTTTCAGCACTCAATATTCGTTCTTTATTCCGCGTAAATACAGCTTGTTCTTCACGAAATTCCATCTGAATTCATGATTGCCGGGATCTATTCCGTCAACCTCGAACAGGAGTGCATCAACAAGATGCAAGGCGGCATAAAAGTAGGCAGCCACCGCCCAATCGATATAGAGGCTGGTTTTGAGATCAAAGTGCTGCGCGAATTCCAGATTCTGAGCTGCCCGCTGAACGTGTTCTCCGGTTTTGGGCACTTGCCTTCAGGCTGCTCGATGGAATATCTGCTGACCTACAGATACATAGTCCTCTAAACGTCGTCCCGGCGAGAGCGGCACTACGTGAAAATCGAAACTGGCATCGGAGTGAGCCGCGGCAACTCTTTCCTCGACATCGGCAATAGCTTGCCAAACCGTGTCCTCATCCCTGCGAATGCCGACCCAAACGTACAGCCCGGCTTCCCCGTGAGCCAAACACACGGTCTCAACAGCAGGAATCTGGGCTAATTCTGCTTTGAGTTGCCCTTTAACAGCATCTAGAGATGGTGCGAGGATTGCCATGCTGTGTTGAGTGGACATTAGTGTATTCGTCTATCGATTTCAAACCCCGCCCTAGGCAGCGAAGTTCCAAAGGTAACTAGAGGCATTTTGGGATGCTTGTGGTTTGCTTTGTCCCAATTTTGCGCACTCACCAGCTCGCCAGCTAGGATCCTCAAAAGAGTATCTTTCCTAGACCGGGTGGATAGCAGTTCCCGAGCGTGGCACTCACACCTGCATCACTTCTTTTTCCTTGGCCTTGCTCATCTCTTCCATCTTCTTGATCTCGTCGTCGGTGAGCCGCTGGATCTCTTCGAGCGCGCGTTTTTCGTCGTCTTCCGAGATTTTCTTGTCTTTCAGTGCCTTCTTGATCAATTCGTTGCCATCGCGCCGAATGTTGCGCACAGCGGTGCGGTGATCTTCGAGGACTTTGTGCAGATGCTTCACCAAGTCTCTGCGGCGTTCCTCGGTAAGCGGCGGAACGGGAATACGGATGATTTTTCCATCGTTCTGCGGATTGAAGCCCATATCGGAAGTGCGCAGCGCCTTTTCAATCTCTGGGAATGAACTCGGGTCAAATGGCTGCACGGTAATCAACTGTGCCTCCGGAGCATGCACCTGCGCGATTTGATTCAGCGGCATTTCCGATCCGTAGTAGGCGACGCGAATGCTGTCGACCATGTGGACCGAAGCCCGTCCTGTGCGAGTAGACAGAAGGCTGTTGCGGAAGTCGCTCACAGCCTTGTCCATGCGGGACTTCAGTTGCGCATAGGGTTCTTTTAGCGCCGGATTGCCGGCCATCATGGAAACCGCCATCTCTTGCTCCCGAGCGCCGCTTCAATTGCTGAAGCGGCGATATGAAAGAACGGTAATTATAAAGGAAGGTGCGCGAGGCTTCGCGGCACATAGTAGAGACGCAGCATGCTGCGTCTCTACCATTAGTCACCGCTTTGCCTGAATGCTAGATTGACATTGGAATGCCCATTCCGACCGAGAGCACATCGAGCCAGAAACCCGCACCAGCCGCGAGTGGGCGTTCGGCAAGTCTGGTTGCTGCGGGAATTTTTCTCAGCCGCATTGCCGGTCTGATTCGCGAGCGCGTCTTCGCACATTACTTCGGCAATTCCGACACAGCTGATGTCTTTCGTGCTGCCATTCGCATCCCGAATTTTCTGCAGAATCTGTTTGGGGAGGGAGTTCTATCGGCCTCGTTCATTCCTGTTTATGCGCGGCTGCGAGCGCTCGGTAAAGATGAAGAAGCAAGCGATGTGGCCGATGCGGTAGCCACCCTGCTCGCGCTTGTCACCGCAGTGCTCGTGTTGATCGGAGTGCTCGCGACTCCTTACATCATTGACGCCATCGCTCCGGGATTCCACGGCGCCAAGCGAGAACTCACCATTCGTCTCGTGCGCATTCTATTTCCCGGCGCTGGACTGCTGGTGATGTCGGCGTGGTGCCTGGGCATTCTCAACAGTCATCGCAAATTCTTTCTTTCTTACGCTGCGCCGGTCGCCTGGAATGCAGTGATGATCGCCACGCTGATCGGCTTTGGGCGCAACCACTCTGAGGAGTCGCTGGCTGTGATCACGGCGTGGGGATCGGTCGCAGGCAGCGCTTTGCAACTGGGCGTGCAGCTACCCGTGACGCTGCGCCTCATAGGCCGCCTGCGAATTCAACTTGCGCTTCAGCTCGCGAGTGTGCACGAGGTAGTTCGCAATTTTTTTCCTGTTCTTATCGGTCGTGGCGTGGTGCAACTCAGCGCCTACGTCGATTCGATCATTGCCAGCTATCTTCCGACAGGGGCGGTTGCGGCTTTGGGATACGCGCAGATCCTTTACACACTGCCGATCAGCCTGTTCGGCATGAGCGTGTCGGCGGCGGAGCTGCCGGCAATGTCGGGAACGCTCGGCAGCGACAGCGAGATCGCAGCGCAGTTGCGAACCCGTCTCGGCAGAGCGCTACGCCAGATCGCATTTCTTGTAGTTCCTTCCGCGATGGCGTTTCTTATTTTGGGCGATGTTGTGTCGGCACTGATTTATCAGTCGGGAAGATTCACACACGAGAACGCGATATACGTTTGGGGCATTCTCGCCGGCTCAGCGGTAGGACTGCTCGCGTCATCGCTGGGAAGACTCTACTCGTCGACGTATTACGCGCTGCGCGACACGCGCACGCCGCTGCGCTTCGCCATGATTCGGGTGGCGCTTACTACTTTGCTCGGACTCTTTTGCGCGCTGCGCTTGCCGCAGATGGTTGGCATTGATCGAAGTTGGGGTGTGGCTGGATTGACAGCGTCCGCAGGTGTTGCTGGGTGGATTGAGTTTTTGCTCTTACGCTGGAAGCTGCATCAGCGCATCGGCGCAGTAGCGCCTGCCAGCGCATTTCTGGCCAAGCTCTGGTTCTCCGCGCTGATATCTGCGGCGGTCGGTTTTGGGATTAAGCTCGCGGTTGGACATCGCCATCCCATTCTGGTCGCGACGGCGGTGCTGATTCCCTACGGTGTGCTTTATTTCTTGCTCACTTCGATGGTTGGGATTCCCGAAACGCAAACGGTGCTGAGAAGGTTGCGATCGATCATTGATTAGCGCGGAAGGCGCGATATTCCCGTAGCCCACGTGCGAATGGAGCCGTGGGTGGGAAGACACCCAAAAACCCGAGCCCGGAGGGCGGCATTCATTCGGCGATGCGTCGCGCAAAACAACGAATGCAAATCGTGATTATGGATTGAGAACATGGATGTGCAACGACATTCTGCATGTTCAAGAATGCCGCCCTACGGGCTCGTTTTCTTTTTGATACGTTTTACCCACGGCTGAGCCGCACGTGGGCTACAAGAATGCCGCCCTACGGGCTCGGGTTTTTGGGTGTCTTTCCATCACGGCTCATTCGCATGTGGGCTACGGGAATGCCGCGCCTTCGGCGCTGTGAATTACGTCTGAGGGCGGGGACTATTTTGCTGACATCGCCCTTGCTTTGAGCCGTACTTGACCCTTTTCGACTTCCACGCTGTACTCGACTATGGAAGTACCATACTCCCTGCGAAGCTGTTCGGTTTTTTTCTTGACGAATTGCTGGAACGATTCGAAGTTTCCGGCTGGGGCTTTGGCTTTGTGTTGCTTGCGAGCCTCTGCCATGGCGTCGTACAGGGCCTTTACTTTGTTCTTCTCGGCGTCGACATCTGAACAGGTAATGCGGAAAGGCTCCGGCTTGCTGATCTCGATTACTTCGGGAGCTTCGTCCTCAAAGTCGCGGAGACCTTGAATGGCCAGGAGAGCATCCTGCGGGCGGCGGTAGCCTTCTTCTTTGATCCTGAGCTTCTGCTGCCAAAGAGAGTTGTAGACCGCATACTTTTGCTGAACGGAGCTGAATTTGAAGCGTTGTCCATAGCTGAGCCGGCGGCCGTCGCTGTACTTTTTAAGCAGAGACTGCACTCGCCACTCGAGATCGGTGGGAGGTTTTTTGGCGCCCCCGCCGAAGAAAATGTCATACTCGATTTTTAGCCGGCGGACACTGTCCTCGAGTTGATTCAGCTCTTCGTCGATGGTCAAGGGCGCACCTGCGGCTGGGCACAAATGGGCCGCTTGGAGCGGAATATAGCATGGGAAATCCTTGCCCTTCCCGGGTGCCCGGAACCTTCGTAACCGCCTATGCAGCAGCTCTCGACATTGCACCTTTGGCACTCCCACCCCAGTTAGTCTTTGGGCATCTAAGACATAGCGTATGTCCGAACCTAACGTGCCCAAGATCCGGATTGTCCTGGCCGACGATCACGCCATTTTGCGGGAATCTCTGTCGCTGCTGCTCTCAACCCAAAATGATTTCGAGGTTGAAAGCTCGGCCTCGAATGGCCAAGAAGCGCTCGACATGGTGCAGCGCTACCATCCCGACGTGCTCGTGCTTGACCTCTTTATGCCTGACTTCGATGGCTTCGAAGTTCTGCGCACACTGGACCG
>Ga0066675_10000980_pt1 | contig 11750 bp, 10 predicted proteins | sample GraSoiAngelo_124_FD_62295 | JGI IMG/M metagenome (GOLD analysis project Ga0066675, IMG submission 62295) | Grasslands soil microbial communities from the Angelo Coastal Reserve, California, USA - 14_0927_05_20cm | ecosystem: Environmental > Terrestrial > Soil > Grasslands | place: USA... | reverse complement strand
GGGCTCGTCTAGAAGCAGCAGCTTGGGCTCGGTCGCCAGCGCTCGCGCGATCTCGAGCCTGCGCTGTTGGCCGTAGGGCAGGTTGCGCGCGTAATGGTTCGCGAAGCGCGCGATGCCGACGAAGCGCAGGAGCTCCATCGCCTCCTCGGTGACGCGTTCCTCCTCGTGTCGCTCCCTCGGCAGCTTGAACAGCGAGTCCCAGACCTTGGCCTTCATCCGAACATGGCGGCCGACCTTGACGTTGTCGACGGCGGTCATGAAGTCGAAGAGGCGGATGTTCTGGAACGTGCGTGCGATGCCGAGGCGCGCGACCTCATGCGGCTTTGACCCTGTGATCACGCGGCCATCGAATACGACGCGGCCGCTGGTCGGCCGGAACATGCCCGTCACGCTGTTGAAGAGGGTTGTCTTGCCCGCGCCGTTCGGGCCAATCAATGCGAACACCTCACCCCGCTTGATCTGGAGACTCACGCTGTCAACCGCAAGCAGTCCGCCGAAGCGCTTTGTGAGCTCAGTCAGCTCCAGGATGCTGTCGCGATCGGCGGGGGCCTCACTCACGATGCGTGCGCCTGCTCCACCACGGTTTCCTCTTCGGTGGCCACGGCATGCTTGAGCTCCTGCTCGCGAATGCGGCTGGGGAAGATGCCCTGTGGCCGAAGGAGCATCATCAGCACGAGGATCAGTCCGTAGAGCAGGAACTGGAGCCGCTGCGCCAACTCGCTGAGGCCCGGCCAGGCTCCGTTGGAGTTATTCAGCCAACCCAGGCCGATGGCGTTGGACAGCGACTGCAGGTTCGCCGGCAGTGACGAGAGCACGCTGTTGAGCAGGAAGTAGATGGCGATGGCGCCGATGATCACACCGGCGATGTTGCCCATTCCGCCCAGCACCACCATCACGAGCACGGTGACCGAGACGACGAAGAGAAAAGAGTCAGGGCTCACGAGGCCGAAGCTGGCGCCGTAATACGCGCCTGCGAAACCGCTGAAGGACGCGCCGATGGCGAACGCAAGCAGCTTGGTGGTCACCGTGTTGATTCCCATCGCCGCTGCGGCCACCTCGTCCTCGCGGATGGCCATCCAGGCACGCCCCAGCCTCGACCGGTGCAGGTTGTTGACCAGGATCACCGCTCCGATGATCAAGATCACGATCAACACGTAATAGGCGACCGGGTCAAAGCTGAAGTTGAAGTCCCTGACGATGGCGATGTCGTTCGCGCCAGCCCATGGCCCGGTGATCCAGGCGGGCAGCGACGGTTGGTCGATGCTGCCGATGGCGTTGATCCCGCCGGTCCACTGGTCCAGGTTCAGGAACAGCTGGGGCACGATCTCGCCGAAGCCGAGCGTGACGATCGCCAGGTAGTCGCCACGAAGCCTCAGGGTTGGGAAGCCGAGGATGGCGCCGAACGCGGCGGCGACGAACATCCCGACGAAAAGCATCAGCCAGAACGGAAGGTGATAGGCATGGTGCAGGGGGGACGAAGCCAGCTGGAATGAGGCGAACAGCGCGTAGCTGTACGCGCCGATCGCGAAGAAAGCTGCGTAGCCGAGGTCGAGCAGACCAGCGAACCCGACGACGACGTTGAGGCCGACCGCAAGCAGAACCCACGTGCCGGCATGCGCCGCCTGAGAGGTGAGGAACGTGTCACCCGTGGCGAAGATGGTGGCCATCGGCCAGACCAGCGCGACGATCAGCAGCACGCCGTACACGGCCGTGTCGCGATCGCGAATCCTCTCGCGCAGGTGGAGCCGGCTCCAGAGCGATCGCGCTGCCGGCATTGGTTTGCTCACTTCTCCGGCACCCGCATGCCAAGCAGCCCCGTCGGCCTGAAGACGAGCACGCCGATCAGGATCCCGAAAATCACGACCTGCGTCCATTTGGAACCGATGTAGGCGTCGCTGAACGCGGCGGTGAGTCCGATCACCATGCCGCCCAGGGCTGCTCCGGGGATGTTCCCGATCCCGCCGAAGACCGCCGATGTGAAGGCCACCAGGCCCGTGCGGAAGCCAAGGTTGTAGGTGATCGCGTTGAAGTAGAGACCCCAGATCACCCCACCGGCGCCGGCGAGCAGAGCCCCGATGAAGAACGTGGCCGCGATCGTGCGGTTGATGTTGATGCCCATCAGCTGCGAGGCGTCCCGATCCTGAGCAGTGGCGCGCATCGCCTTGCCGAGCTTGCTGCGATTGATGAACACGGCCAGCAGCGAGACCAGGATCGCGGCTGCGACCACGACGAACACGTCCTTGAACTCGATGAACACTCCGCCGATCGTGGTGTTGAAGCCAGGCCCGTGCGGCAGGAGGTCCGGGACGTGGACCGTGAAGGGGCCGCTCCACACGAACATGATTCCTTCCAGCAGGAACGACATCCCGATGGCCGTGATCAGGGGCGCGAGCCGGGGTGCGTTTCGAAGCGGCCGGTAGGCCACCCGCTCGATCGTGATGTTGACAGCACCCATGAGCAGCATGGCGGCGGGGAAGGTCACCAGAAGCGCGACAAGGTTGGACACGCTGAACGTGTCCTCACTGGTGCCCGCGAAAAATCCCATCACCGCGGCCGCGACATATGCGCCCAGGGTGAAGACGTCGCCATGGGCGAAGTTGATGAGCTCGATGATCCCGTAGACCATCGTGTAGCCGAGGGCGACGAGGGCGTAGATGGCGCCGTCGGCGAGTCCGAAAACGAGAATCTGGGCGAACTCGCTCGGGTGGACGACAGCCTGTGCGGCGAGGAGCACGATGGCGGTAAGGCAGATCACGAAGAAACCGAAGTCGCCGACGCTCATGCCGAGGCGGCTCAGCCACAGCCTTCGAAATCTGCCAGCCCCGGCTACCAACGCGCCAGCGTCCAGCGCCTGCCTCCTTCAGTTATGGAGGGAGGAGGCATGAAGGCCTCCTCCCTTGTTGTCGGTTAGGTCTTAACCGCTGCTCTTGGCGAAGTCGAACTGGGTCTTCCAGACGAAGCAGTCCTTGCTCGCGGTCTTGCCGCAGACGCCCGTGGACTGCGTCGGGTCGGAAACCGCCTGCACCGTGTAGATGGACACGATCTTCAGGCTGTTGTCGCCGTTCTGGTCGAAGTCGTAGGTGCCGATGACGCCCACGAAGCCCTTGGTCGCGGCCATTTCCTTGCGGACCTGCTCGCGCGAAGGCATGCTGCCGTTGGCGTCGTTGATTGCTCGCCCGATCGCGGCCATCAGCGCGTTGGTGGCGTCGTATGCCTGCATCGTGTAGCCGCCGAAGTCGTTCGGCTGGGGGAAGGCGGCGCGGAACGCGTCGATGGTGCTCTTCGCCCCAGGAATCTGCGTAGCGTCAGCGCCGGCTGAGGTCGCGCTGATGCCAACCTCGTTGCCTGACGCCTGGTTGATGCAGTCGGGGGTTTCGATGCCGTCGCCGCCCATGTAAGGGGCGTCCCAACCGATCTGCTTCATCTGCTTGCGCGGGATGCAGATGTTCTGGTCATCGGTGCCTCCGACGTACACGGCCTGGGCACCGGCAGCCTTGAATGTGAGCAGCTTGGAGCGCCAGTCGCTCGTCTGCTCCTTCTTGTAGCTGTCACGCGTGACAGTGCCCCCCAGCTTCTTGAACTCACTCGAGAAGGTGTCGGCGATACCGGCGCCGAACACCGTGCTGTCGTCCAGCACGCCGACGTTTTTCAGGTTCAGGGTCTTGTAGGCGTAGTCAGCCATCGCGGGACCCTGGTAGTCGTCGGTCGTCACCACGCGGAAGTAGTTGTTGGGCTTGCCACCGCGCAGGTCCTGCGGGTGGTAGCTGCACGTGGAGAGATCCTTGGTCAGGCACGGGTTGGTGTTCGACGGGCTGACCATCGTGAAACTCTGTGCGGCAGCGCGAGGAATCTCGGCCTTGGCGACCGCGGAGTTGTAGGGCCCGATCATGCCCAGGAACTTGGAGTCGCCAAGCATGCTGGTCACGTTCTCCACGCCGGCGTCCGCCGAGTAAGCGGCCTGGCGGCAGTCGTCGAAGGGCACGAACTGGATCGTGAAGCCGCTCACGCCTCCAGCCGCGTTCTTCTGCTTGATCGCGAAATCGATGCCGTTCTGAGTCGACTTACCACCGGCGGTACATGTCGGAAGGTCGGAACCGATCTTGATCGTGCCCTTGGCGCCGCCCCCTCCGGAGGTGCTGCCACAGGCAAAGGCGATCAAGGTCGCCATCGTGAGGACTACCAGTCCTCTAGGTCGAACCATATCTTTCCCCTTGTGATTAATGGGAGGCAAAGCGCACCCGCGCAAAGCCATACGCCTCCCAACACTCGCCGCCCTCTTCCCAACTTGAGTCGGGGCGAGAGTGCGCCGGCGGCGAGTGCGGCCACATGGGGTGGCCGAACGGCTACTCCGCCCAGAACTATCGACTTGCCGGGCCCTGCAAGTCAAGTCGGAGTTTTGAGAGGGGCTTCAATATGGAAGTTTCTCGGTGTAGTCGATCTCGCCCACGAGGGTCCAGGCGGCCTTCGGATCAGCGGCGGCCGCCTCGTAAACGGACAGCGCTCGATGCGTGGTGTCCCCGGCCGCGTCGAACCCGATCGTGCCCGTGGCGCCTGAATACCCCTGCGTGGCAGCCAGCTGAGTGATGACGTCGGCGCGCGCCGGAAGCCTGCCTCCGGCCGCTTTGATCGCTCGGTCAAGGGCGGCGTAGAGCACGCCGGTGGCGTCGTACGAAACCACCGTATATGCCCCGTAGTCGGAGGGAGACGGGAACGAGGTCCTGAATGCCTTGATGACCGGGGTGGCGCTGCCCCGGAAGTTGGGATCGACCGCAGGCACAGTCGCGTACATCCCGGCCGAGTTGGAGCCGGCCTGCTCGACGCAGGCGGGATCTTCGGCGATGCCATCGCCACCCAGGTAGGGCGCGGCCTCGCCGGAGGGAAAGGCATTTGTCATCTGGCTTCTGATCACGCAGCCGCCGTTAGCGGTGATGCCACCGAAGTAGACGGCCTGCGCCCCGTCCGCCCGCACACGCTTGAGGAATGAGGCCACATCCTGGCTTCCGCTCGGATCCACGTCCAGGTGACCGACGACACTGCCGCCCAGCCGGGTGAACCTCGCCGCGAAGCTGCGCTCGAGCGCCTGGCCGTAGGCCTCGTGGTCCGAGATCGTCGCGGCGCGAAGGACGTGCAGGGACTTGAAAGCGAAGTCCGCTGCGGCCGGGCCCTGAAGGTCGTCGGTGGTCGCCAGCCGAAAGTAGTTGTTGACCCCCGTGGGCCTGAGCTCCCCCGCCGTTGGCAACCCGACCTGCTTGCAGGTCACCGGGGCGCGCGCGGGGCTTGATGCGGCGGGAAGGTAAAGCGCCAGTGTCAGGCACGGGCTCCCGGTGACTGGGCTGATCATGGCCATGAAGGCCGTGTTGGCGACTGGGATCTCAGCGCGGGCAATGTTCGAGTCGAACGGCCCGATCACCGCCATCACCGCCGGGTCGCCGATCAGCGCCTGGAGGTTGGCAGCGCCCCGCGGCGGCTCGGGCACACCGTCCACCGAGTCGTCCTTGACCTCGATCGAGACGGAGAACCCGTCGAGGGTCGGATGCTGCTGCACGTACAGCTTGATTCCGTTCAAAGCGGGATTCGCCACGCGTCCCTCGCTGCCGCTGAGCGGCAGGTCGACGCCGATCTTCAGCACGGGCCCTGACTGGTTGCCACTGAGGATCGTCCCAGAGCAAGCGCCCGCGACCGCCACCACTGACATCAGCGCGAGCACGCCCAGGATCCGACCAGCTCGAGGCACCCGGGACATTCTGGGCATCGGACCGCACCATCGCCACCGACCAGCGTTATCTATACTCGTGATCCCTCACCCACCAGTTCGCCCGCGCGCGACCTTACCGATCAGGAGCACCACTTGAAGACGGAGTCGACAGAGCACCTAAAGCCGCGCTCGCAGTACGCGGACGACGCGGTCCAGCTCGCGATAGCGGGTAAGTGGGACGAGGCGGTGAAGCTCAACAAGTTCATCGTCGACAGCTTCGGCGCCGATGAGGAGACACAGAACCGGCTGGGTAAGGCGCTCTCCGAGATGGGCAAGCTAAAAGAGGCGAAGGCCGCCTACGAGGCTGCGCTGAAGCTCAACCCCATGAACTCCATCGCCAAGCGCAATGCTGCACGCATCAACGCCCTGCTCCACCAGAAAGAGGGCTTGAAGGTCGGCGGCACCCGCGTTGACCTGAACCTGTTCGTCGAGGAGATGGGGAAGACCGTAATCACGACGCTCGAAAGCGTCCCGGGTGCCAACATCTGCTCGAAAGTCGCCGCCGGCGACGTCGCGGAGCTGAGCATCGAAGCGGATGGCGTGGCGGCTGAGACCTCTCGCGGGGTGAAGCTCGGGCTGCTCGAAGCCAAGCTCGCCCGCAGGCTCACGAAGTTCATGCGCGGGGGCAACCGCTACCAGGCAGGCGTCACCTCGTGCGAAGGCAACACGGTCAAGCTGATCGTGCGCGAGACGTACCAGGATCCCCATTTCGCGGGCAAGCCGAGCTTCCCGATGAAACGTAAGCGCGAGGTGGAGTTCCGGCCTTATACGAAGGAGAGCCTGCTCGCGCGCGAGGTCGAGGTTTTCGCGGAGGACGAGGAGGAGGCAAATCTGGTCGAGGGCACCCCGTCCACCGAAGGCGTAGAGGAAGGAATGCACGCTGTCGAGGATGAGGCCGAGCCACTTGACTTCTCTGAAGACGCCGATGCGGACGGTGACAATGATGACGAGGACGAGGACGAATGAGCGCTGACATGCGCGACGTGGCCGGGACCCGGAGGTCTCTTCACCGAAGTTAGTCCCAACCCCGGACCCGCGCCCACCCAGCTTGGTGGTGTTCCCGGGTTCCGCGACCTGCTCCCCGATGAGGCCGAGATCGTCCGCGAGGCGCAGGAATCGCTCCTGGCTGAGATGCGGCGGTGGGGCTACCGCCATGTGATCACCCCGATGGTCGAGAGCACCGACGTGCTCGAGCTCGGCCTCGGCTCAGAGCAGCGCCGCAAGTTGTTCAAGTTCACAGACGTCGGTGGCGAGGTGGTCGCCCTTGTCGGCGAGCGCACGGTGCCGGTGGCCAGGCTCGTCGCCGGCAAGCTCCGATCAACGCCCCTGCCCCTCCGCCTCTGCTACGCCGGGCCGGTGATGTCGTCTGACGCGGGACGCTTCCACCAGCGGCGCGAGCGCTACCAGGTCGGAGCCGAGCTGGTGGGTGCGCGCGGCACGTATGCCGATGCGGAGGTGATCGCGCTCGCGGCACGCTGCCTTGAAGCCGCCGGCCTGCGCCGCTACCAGGTCGACGTCGGCCATGCCGAGTTCTTCCAGGGCATCATGGACGCGGTCAAGCTGCCGGACGCTGTGAAGGCCGGCGTGAGGGCGGCCCTCGCGGCGCGCGACTTCGTCGCCCTCGAGCAGCTGTTGGAGCGCACAGCATTGCGATCCGCGGAGCACGAGCTGCTGCTGAAGTTCCCTGCGCTGCGTGGTGGCACCGAGATCCTCGAGGCGGCATCAGGCCTCGTGCGCAACCGCCGCTCGGAGTGGGCGCTGAAGGAGCTCGGCCGGGTGCGTGAGCTGCTCGAGGTCTATGGGCTTGGCGAGACCGTGCGCCTCGACCTCGGCGCCATTCGCGACTTCGACTACTACACGGGCATCATCTTCGAGGGTTACGGCCCCGACCTCGGACGGCCGGTGGCTCAAGGCGGCCGTTACGACGGGCTGCTCGCGCGCTTTGGGCGTCCGGCCGCGGCGACCGGCTTTGTCGTCCAGCTCGACCTGGTGTGGGAGATGCTCTCGCGGGCTGCGCGGCCGCCGAGTTCGCCGCGCCTGGCCGCGGCGATCGCGTGGTCCGACTCCGGGTTCGAGACTGCGCTTCGGCTGGGATCGACGCTTCGCCTTTTCGGCATGCACGCGGTGGTCGACACTCAGGCGCGCGACCACGAGGACGCCGTCGCCTGGAGCCGCGCGCTTCACGCCGCCAACCTGGTCGTTTGTCACAACCCCACGTCAGTTTCTTGGACGACGCCCGGGCGGCGCACCAAGAAGCTGTCCCCCGATGAGGTGGCGACCCGGCTCGCGTCAACAGTGGGAACCCGCTAAGTGGATCGCTCCCGAAGCTCCTTGCGTCTTCGCGGCCTAGGCGACCGGGCGCCTGCGGCGCTGAAGCCGGCGTCAGGGGCCCCGGCGCTGCGTCGTCACGCAGCTACCGATGCGCTCCTAGCCGCGCCACCCCTTCCTTGGCTCCGGCCGCCGATGCCGCGAATTTCGCAGCGGCCCTCAGGAGCGATCCACTAGTGGCTCGCTCCAACAAGATCTCGATCGCGGTGCCGACGGGGGCTCTGCTGCCAGGGTCACTGAAGCTGCTCGCTCGGGCCCACATCGCCAGGCTCAGCGCGCCCGAGCTTGGTCGCAAGCTGCTGGTCGAGCGGAATGGCCTGCGCGTCGTGCTCGTACGGCCGGCGGATGTGCCCGCGTACGTCGACCACGGCGCGGCCGACCTCGGCATCGTCGGCAAGGACGTGCTGTGGGAGTCGGAGGGTGCCCACTACGAGCTTGTGGACCTGAGGTTCGGCGCCTGCCAGCTCGTGCTGGCCGTGCCGGAGGGCTCAACGCTGGCGGGACCAGAGACGTGGCCACCGCTCATGCGCGTGGCGACGAAATATCCACGCACCGCTACGTGGTGGTTCGACGCACGTGGGCAGGCGGTGGAGGTGGTGCGCCTGCACGGGTCGGTCGAGCTGGCGCCGCAGGTGGGGCTGGTCGACGCAATCGTCGACCTCACCGCCAGCGGCCAGACCCTGCGCGAAAACCGGCTGCGTGTCGCGGGGATCCTCGGCTCGTCGACCGCTCGCCTGGTTGCGAACCAGGCAAGCCTGAAGACACGGACGGATGCGATCCAGGCGCTCGTGACGCGCATGCGTGAGGCGGTCGGCAATGGGGGTTAAGCGCTTCGATGTTGGATCGTGGCTCGACTCGCCAATGTCGCGGCGCCGGCTCGATCTTGCGCAGTTTGCGGAGCAGAGAGCAGCGGTTCAGGACATCTGCGCCCGGGTCGCGGCGGATGGAGACGCCGCGCTGCGTGAGTATGAGATTCGGTTCGACGGCTGGGCCCCGACCGAGGCTGGCAGCTTTCAGGTTCCGCCTGCTGACGTCGCAGCGGCCTCGAAGCGGCTGAGTGCGCGCGATCGATCAGCGCTCGAGTTTGCCGCCCAGCGGATTCGCGACTTCCACCGCGCCCAGGTGCAGCCCACGAGCACGGGATCGCCGGGCATGAAGCTCATCTCCCGTGCCGTGGCACGCGCAGGTGTGTACGCGCCCGGCGGACGGGCGGCCTACCCGTCCACGGTGCTCATGACCGCGATCCCGGCCCGAGTGGCTGGCGTGAAGGAGGTCGTGCTGGCGACGCCGCCGAGGGCGGACGGCAGCGTGCCGGCTTCGATCCTCGCCGCCGCTCACATCGCCGGCGTCGATGCGGTGTACCGGATCGGCGGTGCCCAGGCCGTGGCTGCGCTTGCGTATGGGACCGCGACAGTTCCCCGCGTCGACGTCCTGGTCGGGCCGGGCAACATCTATGTCACCCTCGCGAAGCGCGAGGTGTTCGGCGCGGTGGGGCTGGATGGGATCGCGGGCCCGACCGAGGTCCTGATCGTGGCCGACGAGGGCGCACGGCCTGACTTCGTGGCCGCGGACCTGGCCGCTCAGCTCGAGCACGATCCGCTCGCATGGGCGGTGCTGGTCACTGACTCGTCGCGGCTCGCCGACCGCGTCGAGGAGGAGCTGTCGTCACTTGTGGCCGGGCTCGAGCGCGCGGAGATCATCAACGCGGCGGCCTGCTGCATTGTGGTCGCCGACGACCTTGACCAGGCGATGCATATCGCCAACGACTTTGCGCCCGAGCACCTGCTGATCGTCGCGGAGGACGGTGCTCGGCTCGCGTCGCAGGTCCAGAACGCCGGCGCGGTCTTCGTCGGACCGTACTCGACAGTTCCGCTTGGTGACTACACGGCCGGCCCCAACCACACGCTTCCGACGGCGGGGGCTGCCCGGTTCGGGTCACCGCTTGGCGTCCACACCTTCCTCAAGCGCACGAGTGTGCTCAGCCTGAACCGCGGCGACCTCGAGATGCTGCGCGACGCGACGGTCGCGCTCGCCACCATGGAAGGGCTGACCGCGCACGCCCATGCAGTGGAGGTCCGCCTTGAGTAAGCGCTCGGGCGACATTGCACGCCAGAGCAGGGAGACGCGCCTGCGCGCGCGGGTGAAGCTAGATGGCCGGGGTCGCGTGAAGGTGGCGACTGGCGTCGCGTTCCTCGACCACATGGTCGAGCAGGCCGCGCGGTACTCTGGGGTCGATCTGACGCTGCAGGGCTCGGGCGACGTTCACGTCGACACTCACCACCTGGTCGAGGACACAGGCATCGTTCTCGGGCAGGCGCTTTCCACCGCGCTTGGAGATCGCGATGGCATCGCCCGCTTCGGCTCCGCCTACGCCCCCCTCGACGAGGCGCTGGCGAGGGTGGTCCTGGACCTCGGCAAGCGGCCCTTCCTCTCTTACAACGTGCCGCTCCGCGGGCGGATCGGCTCCCTCGAGTCGGAGGTCATCGAGGAGTTCTGGAAAGCGCTGACCATCCACCTCGGGGCCACCATCCACGTCGACGTGATCCGGGGACGCAACCGCCACCACATGGCGGAGGCGACCTTCAAAGCGCTTGGCCTGGCGCTCCGCGCGGCGATGACCGCCGGTCCGGGACCGGGTGTGCCTTCATCCAAGGGACTGCTGGGTTGACGGACCCCCCTGTGATAGCGATCGTCGACTACGGCGTAGGGAACCTGCGTTCGGTGGAGCGCGCCCTGCTGCACGTCGGCGCCGAGCCCCTGATCACGTCGGATCCTGGGCAGCTCGAGCGCGCGAGCGGCATCGTGCTTCCGGGCGTCGGCGCCTTCGCGCCGGCTCAGAAGAAGCTCTCCGAGGGAGGGCTCGGCCGCGAGGTCGTCGAGCTAGCCCGCAACAGCAAGCCCGTGCTTGGTGTGTGCCTCGGCTACCAGCTTCTTTTCGAGGAATCCGAGGAAGGCGGCCGGCACGAGGGCCTCGGCCTGCTCCCGGGCCGCGTGGTCGCGGTCGAAGGCTCCGAGCACGTGCCAGTGATCGGCTGGTGCCGGGTGCGTCAGATCGCAAGCTCAACAATCTGGTCGGGCATCCCAGACGGCGCCTACTTTTACTTCGTCCACTCCTACGGGCCAGGCGCGAGCGAGAGCTCGGTCGGCGCAGCAGATCATGCGCCGGCTGCCGCCGCGTGCAGCGACCGGGTCATGGGCACCCAGTTTCATCCCGAGAAGAGCGGACCTGACGGGCTACGGGTCTACAAGAATTTCCTGGGCATGTGTCTTGCATGACCGCAAAGCGCGTGATCCCCTGCCTGGACGTGGACGCCGGGCGTGTCGTGAAGGGCGTCCGTTTTCGCGAGCTGCGTGATGCCGGGGATCCGGCCGAGCTGGCCGCCTTGTACGACCGCGAGGGCGCGGACGAGCTCGTGTTTCTCGACATCACCGCGACATCCGGCGGACGGAAGATCCTGCTGGACGCGGTCGCGCGCACGGCCGACCAGGTATTCATCCCGTTGACGGTGGGTGGCGGTATTCGCAGCGTGGATGACGTGGCCGAGCTGCTGACTCATGGTGCTGACAAGGCGTCGATCAACAGCGCCGCTCTCGCTGATCCTGAGCTGATCACCAGATGCGCCGGCATATTCGGGTCGCAGTGCATCGTGCTGGCGATCGATGCGCG
>Ga0066675_10000978_pt1 | contig 11758 bp, 9 predicted proteins | sample GraSoiAngelo_124_FD_62295 | JGI IMG/M metagenome (GOLD analysis project Ga0066675, IMG submission 62295) | Grasslands soil microbial communities from the Angelo Coastal Reserve, California, USA - 14_0927_05_20cm | ecosystem: Environmental > Terrestrial > Soil > Grasslands | place: USA... | reverse complement strand
AGCGCCAGCATCGGCAGACTCTGAGAGACGTACTGTCGTCGGGCCTCTACGTCCTGCTGGAGGAAGTAGTAGAGGCTGGCGGGTAGACCGAGATCCAGCAGCATGATGAACGTGTTCTGCAGCAGGAAGGCCTGCTTGTAGAGCCCGAACTCGACCTGAGCCAGATGCCGCGCCAGGAACACGGCCAGGGCGAACCGGCAGATGAACCCCACCGTTCGCCCGGCCACCAGGACGACGGCGCTTCGGTTAAAGCTCGACTCGACCTTAGGCACGCGAGCCTCCCTCGAACGTCTCGCGCAGGATCTTCACGATCCTGACCGCGGCCTGCCCATCCCACAACGGGGGGCGCCCGTTGCTGGCCGACGGGTGGTCAAGGCTCCACATGACCTCGCGGACGAGGCGAGTCGGGTCGGCGCCGATCACCCGGTTCGTCCCGTGGCTGACCGTGACCGGACGCTCGGTGGTGTCTCGAAGGGTCAGGCAGGGAACGCCGAGGACTGTCGTCTCCTCTTGGACGCCTCCGGAATCCGTGAGAACGAGCCGGGCGCGGCTGATGAGCGCGATGAAGTCGAGGTAGCCCAGAGGATCGAGATAGGCGACGCCCTTGCTGTGCATGGGCGTCCCCCCATCCGTCAGGTAGCCTTGCCGGAAGAGCTGCTGCCTCACCCGCGGGTGGATCGGGAAGACGACCGGGACGTGACGGGCCAGCTCCTCGAGCGCTCCCAGGTGATGCATCAAAGTGCGCGGGTCGTCGACGTTGGACGGGCGATGGAGGGTCACGACCACGTACGGCTGACCGTCGAGCCCGAGTCCGCTCGCGATCGACGACCGTTCCCAGCTCGGTCGGGACGCCTGCAGGGCGTCGATCATGACGTTGCCGACGAAGTGGATTTTTTCCGGCGCGACGCCCTCCCGGAGGAGGTTCCGCCGGCCACTCTCCTCCGTGACGAACAGGAGATCGGCCATAGCGTCCGTCAGCAGCCGGTTGATCTCCTCGGGCATGCTCCGATCGAAGGACCGGAGCCCCGCCTCGACGTGGGCGACGGGGATGCGGAGCTTCACCGCCGTGAGGGCGGCGGCCAGCGTGGAGTTCACGTCGCCCACCACCAGCACGAGGTCGGGTCGCGTGCTGTCAAGGACAGGCTCGAGGGAACGCATGACCTCGGCCGTCTGGGCCGCATGCGAGCCCGAGCCGACGCCCAGGTTGAAGTCGGGAGGCCGGATGTCCAGGTCCGTGAAGAACTGCTCCGACATCGGCCCGTCGTAGTGCTGACCGGTGTGGACGAGGATCGGCGTCAGGGCGGGCTCGGCGCTCATCGCGCGGATGAGCGGGGCGATCTTCACGAAATTGGGTCGCGCCCCGACGATGTTGACGATTCTCATCGCCTGCCCACGGGGCTCTCGGCGCGCCGGCCTCGGGCGCGTCGTCTGGCCGACGTCGAGCTCTCGCTGCTCGCGCTGCTCCGGTCACGGACGAACACGTCGGTCACGCTGTTGGTGTCCCAGGGCACGAGGTTGTTGGCGTCCGAGGCGAAGGCCACGAAGCGGCCATCGGCGCTGAGCGAGGCGCCGCGGCTGTCACCGTTCCCCTCGGTCCCGGCGCTGTCCACGCTCACCCGCTCGGTCGTGTGGGTCTGTCGGTCATGGACGAATTCATCCCAACGGCCGTTCGTGTCCCTGGGTACGAGGTTGGTGGCGTACGAGCAGAAGGCCACGAAGCGGCCATCGGCGCTGATCGAAGGACGCTCGCTCCAGCCGTTCGCCTCGGTCCCGGCGCTGTCCACGCTCACCCGCTCGGTCGTGCCGGTCCGCCGGTCATGGACGAACACGTCGGACTGCCCGTTGGTGTCTCCCGGCACGAGGTTGGTGGCAGAGCTGCTGAATGCGACAAAACGGCCGTCGGCGCTCATCGAGGGCGAGGCGCTTTCGCCGTCTGCCTGGTTCCCGGCGCTGTCCACGCTCACCCGCTCGGTGAGTCGGGTCTGCCGGTCGTGGACGAACACGTCACCGACTTCGTTGCTGTCCCCGGGCACGAGGTTGGTGGCGGCCGAGGTGAAGGCGACGAAGCGCCCGTCGGCGCTGAGCGGGACCCCATGGTCGTTCGGGCCGACGAAGCTGGCGGCGTTCCCCTGGATCCCGGCACTGTCTACGCTCACTCGCTCGGTGAGTCGGGTCTGACGGTCATGGACGAACACGTCGGACTGCCCGTTGGTGTCTCCCGGCACGAGGTTGGTGGCGGAACTGCTGAAGGCGACGTAGCGGCCGTCGGCGCTGAGCGTGGGACGCTCGCTCGAGCCGTCCCCCTCGGCTCCGGCGCTGTTCACGCTGACCCGCTCGGTCGTGCCGCTCGGCCGGTCATGGACGAACACGTCGGCTTGCCCGTTCGTGTCCCCGGGCACGAGGTTGGTGGCGGCCGAGACGAACGCCACGACGTGGCCGTCGCCGCTGATCGCGGGCTGGTGGATGGTGTCGTTCGCCTCGGTCCCGGTGCGATCGACGCTCAGCCGTTCGGTCGTGCCGGTGCCACGGTCGTGGACGAAGACGTCCCCAAACCCATTCGTGTCTCCCGGGGCCAAGTTTCTCGCCCACGCTGCGAAGGCCACGAAGCGGCCATCGGCGCTGATGGACGGGGGCGCGGCAAACGGCCCGGCGAGCGACGGACCCACCGACTGGTTCCCGGCGCTGTCCACGCTCGCCCGCTCGGTGCTGCCCGGGAATGCGCCCGCCGGCCTCCCCGCGAGAGTCAGGACTCCCGCCAGGAGGCCGACGCCTGCGACGGCGTGCGAGCGTCGGGTCCACCGTGTGCCTGTGCTCATGCTCTTCAGTGCCGTCAGGCTCAAGGCCGGGCCGCGGACCGCCGCTCCGGGCTCCGCTCGAAGGCCCCGATGTCCGGGGGGTCGCCGTGATGCGAGACGCCTGGAATGCGCCCTCCCCGTTTCGCGGCGGGACTGCCCGGCCGCAGCGTGAAGACCCGCTTCGCCTCGTCGGTGAACAAGGGGTCCACCTCGAGGTTGTCGGCGGCCTCGGGGTGGGTCGCCTGGAACTGCGTCAGGGTGTAGCTGAGGTTGCCGCCGAGGTCGTGGCTGCGGATCCGCAGGACCAGCGGCTCGCCCGCCGTCCCCGGCTGTCGCAGGACGATGTTGCTCACGAATCGGTTCCCGTTGAGGCTTCCCACGGGCCACGCCGTCGGGTTCTGGTAGTGTTCGATCCCGATCGTGTAGGTCGCCCCGTTCCAGGCGAAGCCGTCGTTCCGGAAGATGATGTTGTTCGCGATCAGATTGTCGCGCACGGCCCGACCGTGCTTCTCGGAGATGAAGAGCCCGTAGGAACCATTGCCGTAGAGCACGTTGTGATAGATCTGGTTACCGATCGCGTCCTGGGGAATCGTGCCGTTGTAGACGTACGCGAGGAGGACGATGCCGGCCGCGGCGTTGTTGAAGACCTCATTGTGGCGGACGATGTTGTCGCGCGACTGGATCTGGATGCCGGCCCGAGCATGATTGACGCCGTTGCGGGCCGCGTCCGAGATCCTGTTGCGTTCGATGAGCGTCCGCTCGTTCCCGTAGGCCAGGATGATCCCCGTCGCGTAGGAGTTCGAGAGCGTGTTGCCCGCGATGACGTTGTCCGTCGACGGAGCCGTGCTCTGCTGGCTTCCCATCTGGATCAGGCTATGGCCGCCGTCCCGCAGCGTGTTGTCGAGGATGCGGTTGCGGTGCGCCGCGCTGACGATATAGATGCCGTCGCCGGAGTTGGCCCGCTCGTCGCCGGTGTCGATGATCTGGTTCCGTTCGATGAGGTTGTCGCTCGACTCGATGATCTTGATGGCGTGGCCCCAGACGGCGGCTGTGCCGCTCTTCGTGAGATATGCGTTCCGCACGACGTTGTGGTGGCCGCCCGGGCCGATCTGGATGGCGTAGCCGACGACGTTCTGGATCCGGAGCCCGTCCAGCACGATGTAGCTGCAGGTCTCGAGGCGCACCGCGACGCCAGAGCTTCCGCCATTCAGCACGGCCGTCTGGCCGGGGGAACTCCTGAACGTGATCGGCTTCTCCGGGGTGCCCGAGGTCGCGGGACGAATCTGCTGAGCGCCGAAGGTCCCCCGCAAGAGCACCGTGTCCCCCGCCAGCACGGAGCGGCTGGCCTTGTCCAGTGTCCGCCAGGCCGTCGCCGGGCTCGTTCCGTCCTTGCCATCGTCACCGTGCTCGGCATCGACGTGGAGGGTGCGGTTGAAGGTCGGCGGATTCACGACGCTCAGCCGGAGCGGGGTGGACTCGCTGACGGCCCCCGAACGGTAGCGGGCCTCCGCGGTGAGCCTGTGCTCGCCGTTGCTCGCGCTGGCGGCGCTCCAGACCACCTCGTAGGGGCGCGTGGAGTCCGGCGCGTCGAGCACGTAGCCATCCAACTTGAACTGGACGGCGAGCAACTCCGGGTCCGGTGGCACATCGGCGGTGAGCACCACGGACCCGCTCACCGGCGAGAGGTGAGAGGACCGGAGTGAGACGGAGGCGGACTGGGCACGGCCGGGCACCGCTCCGCAGACCAGCAGGACGGCGACGAGGAACGAAAGGCCGCCGGCCACACGTCGGTGGTCGTTCACGATCGCTCTCGGGTTACCAGCCGGCGGCCGGGCTGTCCTCCCGGAGGGTGAACACGCGGTTCGCCTCGTCGGTGAAGCGCGGGTCGACCTCCAGGTTGTCGGCCACCTCCGGGTAGACGGCGTCGAATTGCGCCAGTGTGTACGAGACGTTGCCCCCCTCGTCGGGCCGGCGAATGCGGAGGACGGAGACCTCCCCCGCCGAGCTGGGCTCCCGGAGGATGATGTTGTTCAGAATCCGATTCCCGTTCAGGGTGCCTTCCGGCCACGCCACCGCCCGGAAATGATCGATGACGATCGAATACATGCCGCCATCGAAGGCGAAGCCGCGGTTTCGGTAGAAGATGTTGTAGGCGATGAGGTTGTCGCGAACCGTGCGGCCATCCTGTTCGAACATGAGGATCGCGAGTCCGGCCCGATCTGCGCCGGCGGGCTCGGCGATCGCCGCGTTCGCACGATCGCTCAAGACGCCGTTACCGTAGAAGACGTTGAAGTAGATCGAATTGCCGATCGAGTCCTGCCCGATGACGCTGTCCTGCCCGACGGGTCTGAAGCCGTAGCCGGCGATGTAGATGGCCGCGCCCGTGTTGTCGAAGACCTCGTTGTACCGGATGATGTTGTCGCTCGCCTGGATCTGAACCCCCGCCCGTGGGGTGTTGACGCCGTTGCGGGCGCCGTCGGAAATCCGGTTGTATTCGACGATCGTCCACTGGGCTCGCCACGAGAGGATGAGGGGCGTCGCCCAGCGGTTGGACATCACGTTGCGGGCCACGACGTTGTCGATGACGGGGGCGTCAGCGGGCTGATCGCCGCCGATCTGGATCAGGCTGTGGCCGCCGTTCGTCAGGCGGTTATTGAGCACCCGGTTTCGGCTGGAGCCGTCGGCGATCCAGACACTGTCGCCGGAGTTGGCCCGCTCGTCGCCGGTGTCGACGATCTGGTTGCCCTCGACGACGTTGTCGCTGGACTGGGTGATCCGGACGCCGTGGCCCCAGACGGTGGCGTTGCCACTCCCCGTGATGTACGTGCCGCGAACGACATTGTGGTTGGCGCCGGCGGTGATCTCGATGGCATAGCCGGGGACGTTCTGGATCCGGAGCTGCTCGATCACGATATAGCGCCGGCCGGCATCGAGCAGCACCGCGCGGCCGGCGACTCCGACGTCCAGTACGGCCGTCGTCCCGGCATAGCTCGTGAACTTGATGGGCCGTCCCGCGGTCCCCGAGACGTTCGGCGCGATCCGCTGCCCGGTGAACGTCCCCTGCAGCATGACCGTGTCGCCCTCGACGACGGACTGGTTGGCCCGGTCGAGCGTCCGCCAGGCCGTGCTCGGGGCGAGCCCGTCGTTCGCGTCGTCGCCGCTGGCCGCGTCCGCGTAGAGCGTCCGGTTGAACGCCACGGGGTTCGCCACGGTGAGGCGGAGCGGGGCGGACTCGACCCATTCGCCCGAGGCGTAGTGCGCCTTGGCGGTGATCGTGTGCTCGCCGTTCGTGGTGCTGGCCGCGCTCCACCAGATGTCGTACGGAGTCTCTCTCTGGATCCCTTCCTGCACGTAGCCGTCGACTCTGAAATACACGCCGATGAGCCCAGGCTCGTCCACGACGTCGGCAGTCAGCCTCACCACGCCGGTCACCGGCGATGACTGGGAGGCGAGGATCGCGAACCCCGGCTGCGTGGCCTGTGCTGCGACGCCTGGCGCGAGCATGAAGGTCCATGATCCGAGGACCAGCAGCGCCAGGCCGGCGCGAACGAGAATCGAGTGGGTGTTCATGTTCCTTGTGTCCTTTTCGTCCTAGAACCTCAGAACGCGGCCGGCCGGGGCGGGCATGCCCCAGGTGGCGTTGCGCGTGTCGACGACGAGCGCCGCCGTCTCCACCACCCGCCGGTAGTCGAACTCGGGATGGTCGGTGAGGATCAGCACGCAGTCGGCCGCCGACAGCTCACCCTCGGTCAGCTCCGCGGCCTTGAGCACGGTCCCATCGAGCGTGACGGTGGGGACGTGCGGATCGACGTAGGCGACCTCCGCCCCTTTTTGCCTGAGGCTGGCGATGATCTCGAGAGCCGGCGACTCCCGGATGTCGCCGACCCCGCGCTTGTAGGCCACCCCGAGCGCCAGGATTCGCGCGCCGTTCACCGCGCGGCGCCGGCCGTTCAGGCCCTCCGTCACCAGCTCCACGACGTGCTCGGGCATCGCGCGGTTGATGTCGTCGGCGAGCGCGATGAAGCGCGCCTCGTAGCCGTTGAGACGCATCTTCCAGGCGAGGTACAGAGGGTCGACGGGAATGCAGTGCCCCCCGATTCCCGGCCCCGGGTAGAAGGGCATGAAGCCGAAGGGCTTGGTGGCGGCGGCCTCGATGACCTCCTTGGTGCTGACCTCGAGACGCTGGCACATGAGGGCGAACTCGTTGGCCAGCGCGATGTTCACGTTCCTGAAGACGTTCTCGTAGAGCTTGGCCAGCTCCGCGATCTTCGGCGAGGACACCTCGTGCACGCGGGGGACGATCTGGCGGTAGAGGGCCGAGGCCAGACGAGTGCAGGCGGGCGTGAGGCCGCCCACCACCTTCGGGATATCCCGCGCCTTGAAGGTCGGGTTGGCCGGGTCGATCCGCTCGGGTGAGAACGCGAGGAAGAGGTCCTCGCCGACCCGGGCCCCGCGCTCCCTGAACATGGGCAGGAGCAATTCCTCGGTGGTCCCCGGGTAGGTGGTGCTCTCGAGCACCACGAGCTGCCCTCTGTGGACCCGGGCGGCGGTGGTCTCAGCGGCGGCCACGACGGCGGAGATGTCGGGGTCCTTCGACTTCCGGAGCGGCGTGGGCACGCAGATGATCACGACGTCGCTTCGCTCCAGCACGCCCCCGTCGACGGTGGCTTCGTAGCGGCCGTCTTTCAGCAGCGCCGCGAGCTCCTCGTTCGTGACATCAGGGGTGCACGATCGCCCGAGGTTGAGGGCGACCACCCGGTCCAGGTCGGCGTCGAGGCCGCTCACGGTGAAGCCTGCCCTGGCGAACTCGACCGCCAGCGGCAGGCCGACGTACCCCTGGCCGATGATGGTGAGCCGCGCGGTGCGATCCTCGATGCTCCGGTGGAGCGTGGCTGCGACGTCCATATGGGTTCTTCTCCGGCCGCTCATGCGTTCACCCGAGCCGCTCGCCGGGCCCGCCCATGGTCCGCTCGGCAACTCGGCAGGAGCTCGAAGACAGAATTGAGCTGGCAGCTCATGATGGCTGGAGCAAACCGGTCCATCGTGTCGAGACACGAGGTCTCCCACAGACCCATCCTCGGGATCGTGAGCAAGGGGTAATCGCGATCGCGATGACGGCAGATGGTGTACGCGAAACGGTAGCCGGCGGACGCCACCGCGGCCACGGTGCGCGGATCGAACCGACCCGCGGGATACGCGAAATGGTCCACCCGTGTTCCCAGTCGCTGCTCGAGCGCGTGCCGCGACCCGGCCGTCTCCTCGCGGACGGTGTCATCATCCTCGTTCGTCAACAGGGCGTGCGTCTTCGTGTGCGCGCCGACCGTGATGCCCGAGGCCTGCAGCTCGGCGAGCATGCGCCACGTCAACGACTGCAGCTCACGGATGGTCGTCTCGTCGATTCGGACCTCGGCCTCGAGCGCCTGCACCACCCGCTCGACCTCCGCCTTCGGCAGGCCGTCGAGGAGGGCTTGCTGGACGGCGGCGGGGTCCCACCCGCCGTTGCGCCGCGCGGTGAGCGCGGGCACCTCGAGTCCGAGGGTCCCGAGGAGGCCCTTCAGGTCCCTGCCGTCCTTCCTGCCCCAGCGGACCAGCAGCAGGTAGAGCGCGTCGTGGAGCTGCAGACGCGATGTGCCGACGAGGTCGGTGACGACGAACACCGCCGCCGGGATGCCCTTGCGCTTGAGGAGCGGTACGGCGTGGTCGTGGAAATCCCGATAGCCGTCGTCGAACGTGATGGCCGCGACCCGGGTAGGAAACGACTCGCCGCGCTCCAGGCGCCGGCCCAGCTCGTCGAGCGAGACGAAACGGAAGCGTCGGCCGATCCAGTCGAGCTGGTGTTCCAGCATGCGACGACTGACCACCAAGCCCGGGATCGAGTCGGCGGACCGCGCGCCATCCTCGACCACCCGGTGGTAGTTGATGACCGCGAGGCGCCCCGAACGCGTGAGGGTCGCGATCAACGCGTCGGCCCGGGTCCACGCCAGCGCGGACGCGATGCCAGTCTTGGCGATGCGGCGAAGCACCGACCCAGACCTCACTGATAGCGGGGTCCGCGAGGCCGGCGCGAACCGGGGGTGGCCCGAGACAGGCACGCGTCGCTCATTTGCGACCGAGGCGCCACCGCCGCGCGAGACGAGCCTCGTGCGGCTGTCCGTAGGCTGTGTAGTATCCGGAGCCGTACCCGGAGTGCACCGAGAGCGGGCTGTCGTCACCGTTGAAGACGAGGCCCAGGGTCTTGGCGGGATCCACCGTGTCCAGGGTCTCCTCGATCAGCCGCAGCGGAGTCTTGTGGGCCGCGACGACGATGAGGAACCCGTCGACCCACCGCGCGATGACCCGGCAGTCCGGAACCGCGATCGCCGGGGGCGTGTCCATGATGACGTAGTCGTACTGCCGGCGCGCCTCCTCCAGAAGGTCCCCGAGCCGCGGCGACTTCACAACTTCGTAACACGCGACCGGGCACTGACCGGCGGGAACCACCGAGAGCGCGAAGCGCGGGTGACGCCGCACCACGTCGCCAAGGGAAGACGCGGAGTTCATGATCCCGCCGGCGAGCCCGGGGCCAGGGACGCCGCCGAGTCCGAGACGCTCTGCCACCCTGTTGGAGGTTCGCCGCAGGTCGGCCTCCACGAGCAGCACGCGAAGGTCCGGCGCCTGGGCCAGGGCCCCCGCCAGGTTGATGGCGGTGGTGGTCTTCCCGTCCCCGGGGGTGGGACTCGTCACCGCGAAGACTTGTAGTCCCCGCTCCCTGCGCATCTCCTCGACGAAGTGGCGGAGAGCCCGGTACTGCTCGGCCGGGAACGTGGCGGGGCTGACGAGGCTGACCAGGTGCTCGTCGACTCCGCCGACGCCGCTGAAGGCGCGCTCCTGGGGTCCGCGCTTTGGCTCGATCCGAGTTGCCGCCATTGGGTGTCCTCAGCGACCCCGCGTCAGGATCGCGGCGAGCGGCTCGTTGCCGTGAGCGACGTAGACAGACGCCCCGATCATCAGCAGCAGGCCGAGCGCGGTCGCCATCGCTGTCACCTTTGCCCGGTGCCGCTGCCGTCTGGCGTCGGCGGCGGTGATCATCCGCGGAATGCTGACCAGCACCGGCACCGCCGTTCGCACCCTCAGGTCCTCGACCGTATGCAGAGAGGTGTCGAGCCGCTCCGCCAGCATGACCGCCCCGACCGCCATCCCGAGGGCAAGCATCACGCCGTACAGCATGAGCAACTGGCGGGGAGGCCCCGCTGGGTTCTTCGACGGGATCGCCGTGTCGAGGATGCGGAACTGGTCTCCCTTCTGGAGCTCCATGCGCTCCCCGAGCTTGGCGTCCTCGTATCGCTTCAAGAGCGAGGCGTGGAGCTCCTTGGCGGCGTCGTACTGACGGGTCAGGGCCTGGAGCTGCTGCTCCCGCTCGGGGGCCTTCTCGATCCCCCGCTGGTACGTCTCGATCTCGCGCCGCAGCCGCTGCTCCTCCGCCTTGAGGGCCTTGGTCTGGGTATCGAGGTCGGCGAGCATCTGCTTGAGGCGACGAAGCGTCGGGCCCGACGGCCCAGACGCGCCGTCCGGATCCGGCCCGCCGAGCGAGCGCTCGAGGGCGGCGATCTCCGCCTTCACGCGCATGACCTCCGGATACCTGTCGGTGAAGCGCTGGCGCAGCTCGATCAGCTCCGTCCTGAGCCGCGCCAGCCGGGCCGCGGGTGCATCGGGACCGCCGGTCGAGACCTCGAGGTCTCCGAGCTGCTTCGCCAGCGTCGCCCGCCGCTCCATGGCCCCGAGCTGACTTTCGGCGTTCTGGCGGACCAGCGTGCTCAGCCGCTCCAGGATGGCGAAGCGCTCGGGGAGCTCACTGCCATGGCGCTGCTTGAACTCCTGGAGCTTCCGTTCCTGCTCGTCCAGCTTGGTCGTCGCCGCCTCGAGCTGCGCCTGGAGGAACTGCGCCGTCGAGGTCGCCTGCCGCCCGCGGACCCTCAGGTTCTTCTCCACGTACGACGACGCGAGCGCGTTGGTGACCTCGGACACCGTCCCGGGGTCCGTGCCGCGATAGCTGAGCGTGAACGCGATCGTCGCGCCCCACACGCCGGTCTGGCCCACCTCCCGCGGCTGCAGCTTGATGTCCTTCCGCATTCGCTCGATCGCCGCCTCCGGCGCCTTCACGCGCAGCTCCGGGTAGAGGCGGAAGCGCGTGATCAGCTCCTCGAGCCGCGCGCGGCTCAGCATCTCCTGGCTGATGGTGTACAGCCTGGTCTCGAGCTCGTTGGTCCAGAAGGAGCGAGCGCCCGCGTCGGTCGGTCGGACCACCGCCTCCGACACCTGCTGGGGCTCCACGAGGACGGTCGCCGTCGACCGGTAGAGATCGGGCATCGCCTTCGCGATGGTCAGGACGGGCGCGAGTACGGAGAGCAGGACGAGCGTCGCGAGCCGCTTGCGCCGGCTCCACATGTCCCGGGCGAGATCAAAGCCGGACCGCGTGGGCACCCGACCGTACATGAGTGGAGCCGTGCTCCCGAGCGGCGACGTCGTGCGGCCGTCGCCGGGTTGAGGGGAAGAACGCTCGTGCGTCATGTTCGCGCGGAAGGCCTTGCCGTCGTGCGTCATCCCGTGGTCAGCTCATCGATCGGCAGCGGCGGGGAGAGCGGCGCCTTGGCGGCCAGGCTCTCCGCCTCGGCGTGCCGGCGGCAGAGCTCGTGCACGGCGCCGAACGCGGCTCGCGAGAATTTGACCTCACGGCGCATCAGCTCGAGCAGCACCATCTCGACCACGTCGGCCAGGCAGGCGTCGGACGCGGCTCGGAGCAGGGACCTGAGGGTCTGGGGTTCGGGGAGCGTCGCGGCCATGTGCTGCTCTCCTCTAACCCCGAAGCTCGTCGGCCGACGTCAAGCGCGCCCGGGTGCCCGCCAGGTGACGCGCGCGCCCAGCGGACCGACGGACGTCTGCCGCGGCCGAGCCGCGCCTCGAGAAGACCTTTCTGACCGTGCCGA
>Ga0066675_10000964_pt1 | contig 11827 bp, 7 predicted proteins | sample GraSoiAngelo_124_FD_62295 | JGI IMG/M metagenome (GOLD analysis project Ga0066675, IMG submission 62295) | Grasslands soil microbial communities from the Angelo Coastal Reserve, California, USA - 14_0927_05_20cm | ecosystem: Environmental > Terrestrial > Soil > Grasslands | place: USA... | reverse complement strand
CACGCCTTCGAACGATATGACCAGTTCGCAAACTTTGTTCCTAACCTGTATGACCGAGCGCAGCCATATCCTTTGAATCCAGACGGGACTCTGAAGCCATCGTCACTCACGCCATTCCAGGGCCAAAACTTCTATCTGAATGGCATCAGGCTGGCCGGAGTCAATGGCTTTCCACGCGGGAATGTTCAGAATTACTACAACACTCTAGAGCCGAGAGTTGGCTTTGCCTACAATGTCGGCGGAGACGGAAAGACTGTCGTGAGAGGCGGTGCTGGGCTATTCTTTGAGCGCGTCCAAGGCAATGATGTTTATAACGCGGCTTTGAATCCACCGTTCGCTTATCAGCCTTCTGCGACGAATGTTTACTTCTCAAACCCGAACACAAGCGCGATCACGGGAGCGACTACGTCTCAGACTTTTCCCTCCACCATGACCGTCTTGGGATATAAGTATCGACCACCCGGGACTGCGATGTTTAGTTTCGGAATTCAGCGGCAAGTCGCAACCTCCGTTGTGGCGGTCGTGCAATACGTCGGTTCCAGGGGTTGGGATCAGAGTGATGACCGGGCGATCAACACGCTGGCGCTTACCTGTAACCCGGCGAACCCGATCGACGCCCAAAATGGCTGCGTGGGACCCTACTCGCTTCGCCAAGCGGTCCAAGGTGGAAAGTTGAATGCTAACCTCGCCCGACAGTTTCCTGGCTTCTCCAGCATCACCATAGAAGAGAACGAGACCAATTTTGCCTATAATTCCTTGCAAGCGGGTGTGCGCATGGAGAACCGCCACGGGCTCACGGTTCAACTGGCGTACACCTGGTCTCATGAGATCGATAACGTGAGCAACGATCTCGTGCAAGTTTCAAATCCGTTTGACCTTTCTTATGACCGTGGATCGGGAGCACTCGACCGCCGTCACATCTTCAACGCAAACTACGTGTACACCCTCCCGTTCTTCACAAAGAGTTCAAACAGGCTTCTGCATGGAGTGCTTGGCGGCTGGGAGTTCTCTGGAGTAACGGTTGCGCAATCGGGACTACCGGTAGGGGGTAATGGACTTGGCGTCACTTACACTGGCCCAGACGTTCTTGGTTTGGGCGGTGTGGGCAGAAATCGTCCGAACCAGGTAGCACCCGTCAGTTATCCCCACACGGTGAATGCCTGGTTTAGCGCCAGTTCATTTGCCAACCCAGTGGCTCCGTGGGATGGCGGTGCGAATAACGGTTTCGGCAACGCTAGAAAGGACGCAGTCGTGGGACCAGGGTTACTTAACTTCAATATGTCCCTGTTCAAGAACATTGACGTCACGACGCATGAAAACGGGCCGCGAGTTCAATTGCGATTCGAGTCGTTCAACACCTTCAACCACACCCAATTCTTAGGGGTCAACACAAGTTCCGCTGATCCGAACTTCGGGAAGGTGACATCAACATACGATCCTCGTGTGCTGCAGCTTGGCGCGAAGTTCAGCTTCTGATTTTTGACACCACGCACTTGAGCGCGACGGAAATTCCGTCGCGCTTTTTTTGAAAGGCCCTTTACACGCCAGGCGTGTAAGCAGAGTCGTTTCGGCTGTTGGAGGCATTCCGTTGATCGCGAGGTCCTTGTGTTTTTGCGACCCTTCGAAGAATAGCCGCATTGAGAATCCATCCTTGTTGCAACGAGATAAACGATGAGAACGAGTTTGCTGAATGCCGGGGTTCTAGCGATAGGTGTATCTGTGTGGTTTCCTCTGGCGGCACAAGTGCAGACGGAAGTTCCTCCCCTAGTCCCCGGTGCAAAGCCTGCGACGGTGGAACACCTGAAGGTCCATGCGCCAGCCCTAGAAGGCAACCTCGAGGGGAATGCGGTCGATCGCAAGGTGTTTGTCTTTCTGCCTCCCGGCTACGCGAAGGAAAAATTGCGACGATATCCCGTTGTATATGCCTTGCACGGTTATTCGATCGGTGCGGAGCAGTGGAGTAAGGAGATCCAGGTGCCACAGACCATAGAAGGCGCTTTTGCGCAGGGCGCCAATGAGATGATCGTGGTCCTGCCTGATTCAAAGACGATCCACAATGGATCCATGTATTCAAGCTCAGTAACTACCGGGGACTTCGAGCAGTTCATTGCCCACGACCTAGTGGCATACATCGATTCCCATTACAGGACCCTTTCAAACCGGGAGAGCCGCGGATTGGTTGGTCATTCCATGGGGGGATACGGCGCGACCCGCATCGGTATGAAGCACGCCGACGTCTTTGGGAGCCTCTACATCATGAGCCCATGTTGTTTGTCGCCTCGCGCGGCTGCACGGGCAAACCCGGAAATCGAAAAGGCCCTGGAGGCGGTGAAGACTCCGGAAGACTCGGCCAAGCTGCAGTTCTTTGCCCGCGCGCAACTCGCGAGTGCAGCGGCGTGGTCGCCCGATCCAAAGAACCCTCCGCTCTATCTGGACTTACCAACGAAAAATGGCGAGGCTCAACCGGATGTACTCGCCAAGTGGACCGCAAATGCGCCGTTAGCTTTTATCGATCAATACATAGGGAATCTGCGCACGTATCGCGCTATTGCGATCGATGTCGGCGACCAAGATCGCTTACGCGTGGACACGGAGAAGCTGCACAACGTTCTCGACAAGTACGGGATTGCGAACAGCTTTGAGGTCTACTCCGGCACGCACACCAGCAGAGTCGCCGATCGTTTTCAGAATCACGTAATGCCTTTCTTCAGCAAGAGTCTGTGCTTTCAAGCAGGTTGCAAATAAGAGCAGTTGAATACCTTCCGGGAGAAGAGATGAACCATTTGGGGAAGTTCATACTAGCCGTCCTAACCACCTGCATCGCGTTCCTTACCTCCACCTCGATCGCACAAGACAGTTCCAACCTTCCGTACATGAATCCGAAGCTTTCGCCAGAACAGCGCGCCTCCGACCTGGTACACCGCATGACGCTCGCGGAGAAAGCTTCGCAGATGCAGAACAACTCCGCGGCCGTTGCTCGGCTAAAGATCCCTGCCTATCAATGGTGGAGCGAGGCCCTTCACGGCGTGATCAACGAGCGCGTCACGGAGTATCCGGAACCCATAGGGCTTGCCGCCACCTTCGACGCCCCGGGTATTCACACGATGGCCGGGCAGATTGGCATCGAGGGCCGCATCAAGCACGTGCAGAACGCGCGTGAGGGGCACACTGGCATCATGGGAGGACTCGATTTCTGGTCGCCCAATCTCAATATCTTCCGCGATCCGCGTTGGGGGAGGGGACAGGAGACCTATGGCGAAGATCCCTTTCTGACCGGGCAGATGGGGGTCGCTTACGTAACGGGATTGCAGGGCGACGACCCGAAGTACTATCTCGCCATCGCGACACCGAAGCACTACGCCGTGCATAGCGGGCCGGAGCCCACGCGTCACTTCGCCGATGTGGACGTCAGCAAGCACGACCAGGTGGACACCTATCAGCCCGCATTCCGCGCCGCTGTCGTCGAAGGAAAGGCTGGATCGGTGATGTGCGCCTACAACGCGATCAATGGGCAGCCTGCATGCGCAAACGAATATCTGCTGCAGGACCAATTGCGGGGCAAGTGGGGTTTCCAGGGATACGTCGTATCCGATTGCGACGCAGTCAGAGACGTTGCCGCAAATCATCGTTATCGTCCCACCCAGGCGCAGGGCGCGGCAATCTCTGTCATTCGCGGCATGGACAACGAATGCGTCACATTTACTTCGCGTTTCGGCGATCCGGTTGAAAAAGCGTACATCGATGCCGTTCAACAGGGTTATCTGCCGGAAAGCGTTCTCGACACAGCGCTCATTCGCCTCTTCACCGCGCGAATCAAACTCGGCATGTTCGACCCTCCCGACATGGTGCCCTACACAAAGATCGACGAGAAGGAACTTGACAGCGCGGAACATCGCGCGCATGCGCGCAGGCTCGCGAATGAGTCCATGGTTCTGCTGAAGAACGACGGCCTTCTTCCCCTGAAGCCGGAGATCAAGAAGATCGCCGTCGTCGGTCCTCTCGCTGACCAGACAAGACCGCTCATTGGAAACTATGCCGGTCAGCCCACGCATATTGTCTCCATCCTCGACGGGCTCCATGCTGAGTTCCCCAATACAACCATCACCTTCGTTCCCGGAACGCAGTTCCTTCGCACGGATGGAAGCCCAGTGCCTGACAGTGTCCTGACCACGCCAGATGGCAAACCCGGGCTGAAGGCTGAGTACAACGAAGGTATGCCGAGAGGGCAACTTGCCCCCGGAGCGAACACCAAGCCGATCGTCAGCCGCACCGAGGCCAACGTAAAGCTCACCGACAGCAATCTGCCGGCAGAGATTGCCGGGAAGAAAACCTTCGGCGTGCAATGGTCAGGATTTCTCACCCCCACGGAGACGGGCGATTTCCTCCTTGGCATGCGCTGCCAAGGATTCGGGAGGCTGATAGTTAATGGCAAGCAGGTAGCGACGGCTTTCGGCGGTGGCACGCGCGGACTCGCAGCGGGCGTAGGTCGTGTCCACCTTGAGAAGGGACACAAGGTCGGGCTCGAGATCTCGTACGGAACCAGAAACAGCGCGCCGCATGCGGAACTGATTTGGGCCAAGGCGATAAATGGGGTTCCGTCGGAGGCAATTGCGGCGGCGAAGAATGCCGATGCCATCATCGCCGTGGTTGGAATCACCAGCCAACTTGAGGGCGAAGAGATGCCGGTCAACGAACCTGGATTCCTCGGCGGAGATCGCACCAGCATCGATCTTCCTCAGCCGGAAGAAGAGCTTGTTGAAGGTATTGCTGCCACCGGCAAGCCCCTGGCGGTCGTTCTCATGAATGGGAGTGCCTTGGCTGTGAACTGGATCAACGAACATGCCAATGCCGTTCTTGAGGCGTGGTATCCCGGGGAAGAAGGTGGCGCGGCAGTGGCTGAGACGCTGAGCGGAAAAAACAACCCAGCAGGCCGGCTTCCGCTTACGTTCTACACCGGCGTGGACCAGCTGCCCAACTTCGAAGACTACGGTATGGCGAATCGGACCTACCGCTACTTCGCCGGCAAGCCGCTTTATCCGTTCGGTTACGGCCTCAGCTACACGAAGTTCAGTTACGGCGACCTGAGCCTAACTGAGCAGAGCGTTGCTGCGGGAAAGCCCTTGGGCGCCGATGTGACTGTGACCAACACCGGCAAGGTTGCGGGAGACGAGGTCGTGCAACTCTATCTCGACTTTCCGGCAATTAAGGGAGCTCCCCGCGTCGCTCTCCGTGGATTCCAACGCATCCACTTCGATGCTGGCGCGAGTCAAAAGGTGCACTTCGAGCTGAAGCCGCGTGACCTCGGCATGGTCACTGAGGAAGGGAATCCCATCATCGCGCAAGGGGACTACACCCTCAGCATCGGTGGTGGCCAGCCCGATACGGGAGCGCCTGGCGCGACGGCTCATTTCCACGTTGACGGCCAGTATGCATTGCCTGAGTAGGATTGAGCGCGAGATCCACATAAACCACATAAAGAGGAGATGAGGCAAATGAGGCAGGTTGGGATATTCATAGTTTTGTTCGCGAGCCTTTGCTGGGCACAGGAGCCCAGCGATTTTCACCCCGCTGCCACCAATGTGTGGAGAGCGGAATACCCGAAAGTTGATAGTGCAGGAAGAGTGCAAATCCGTGTGAAGGCTCCCGATGCCGCAAAGGTACGCCTCAACTTCTGGAGCGGGCCCAAAGTGGATATGGAGAAACAGTCAGACGGATTCTGGACATTCACGACTGAACCTCTCGTTCCCGGTCTGCACTACTACACGTTGAACATCGATGGGGCTGATGCCAGCGACACCAATAGTCAGGCATTTTTTGGTGGAGGCAGATATGCAAGTGCGGTGGAGGTTCCCGAGCCGGGCAGCACTTATTACTTACCCGAAGATGTACCTCACGGGCAGGTTCGCGAGGTCTGGTACAACTCCAAAGTCACGGGAACCTGGCGGCACGCGCTTATCTATCTACCGCCGAAGTACGACGCGCAAACGAAAGTGCGTTATCCGGTGCTCTACCTCCAGCACGGTGGTGGGGAAGACGAAACCGGATGGATTCGGCAGGGTCACGCAAATTTCATTTTGGACAATCTCATCGCGGCTAAGAGTTGCAAGCCGATGATCGTGGTGATGGCATACGGGTACGCTCGGCGCGCGGGACAAGCTCCACCCGATCTCACCGGGAAACCGTTTGGCTCGCCGGAAATGATGAAAGCCATGCGGGACATGTCCGCGGCGTTCGAAGATGATATGACACAGGCTATCATCCCCTACATTGATTCAACCTTCCGAACGATTGCGGATCGCGATCATCGTGCGATGGCCGGTCTATCTATGGGAGGCATGCAGACATTCCAAGTTACGCTCGACCATCTGGATCTCTTCTCCTATATCGGCGGATTCAGTGGCGCTGGCGGGATGCTAGTGATGGGAGATAGAAAACTAGATCCCAAAACGGATTACAACGGAGTATTTTCCGATCCTGCTGCCTTTACAAAGAAAGTACATCTTCTTTGGGTTGGTGTAGGTACTAAAGAGCCTGAGAGAATGCGTGCAGGACTCTTACGGCTGCATTCGTCTTTAGACGAAGCAAACATTCCGCACATCTTTTACGAATCATCAGGCACGGATCATGAATGGCAGACATGGCGTCGCGATCTGAAGGATTTCGCCCCACGGCTCTTTCACGAGAAGGCGTCCACTAAACAGGAAGTAGCTCAACGCTAATCTCGAGTCTGTCTTGAAAACATGATCCGCAGATACAGTCTCATCATTCGAATCAGAGTATGTCTCCTCTTGGCCCTGAGCTCCTGCCCAAGCCTGTTCGGCGCCGATTTTGCCATGAAGGTGACCGACAAGAATTACCTCGACACGCAAGGTTTTAGCCTATTTCTCTACGACAGTATGTACCATCCGGTGTTCGTTGACCAAAAGAACACAGCCATGGAGATGATTCTCCACGGCCAGCGCATCGCCACCAACGGCGACGTGCGGCTGATACCAACGCCCGAGCAGTGGGACCTGGTGGCAACCGTTCTCCGAAGACGTAACGAAATTGGAGTCAACGTCAGACTGTCGCTGCCATCGTTTATTGAAGCGACATCCCCCGCAGATAGCAATTCTTATCCTTGGCGGGTGTTGTTTCAACTTCCCTAGCGCTCCACTCTTCTCAGCTCGACGAGAACGGTCGAAGGGGGGTGGGAAGGCCCTCTCGAAGGATCCGAGCCGTCCGGCGCAGGTCCAATCTCAGGGGCATCGGAAGCCTTCTCGGGTGGCTTTGTTGTGCTGGAGCCCGGACTGCCTGAGCGCTGTAGCTCAATGCGGTCTCCTTTGATGTTCCCGGCAAAGCTGCTGTTTCCCACTCTAAAGCTAATCGCGCTTCCATCGATCTTCCCGGCTTCGATAGGAGCGGGGATGTCACCACCGCCGAAGAAACTTGCTCCTGTGCCTTCCACTGTCCCGGTCAGGCTGCTGCCTTCCTGTTTAAAGGAGTAGATGGAATCTCCGATTGCGGGAGGCGCAGACGACTCCGGTCCTCCGTCGGCAGGCGCCGGCCTCCACAAGCCTGTGATGCCTTCCCCTTGTGGAATCTTGCGTTCCCACCGCGGCACTTGCGGTCGCAGCGTTGCGGCTTTCACTAGAAGCGTAACTGTCGCGGGTGCGAGTCCGGGTGAGGCGGCCTCGACTGTGATGTTTCCGCCCTGCTTTGTTGATTGCACTACTGCCATGCAATATCCGCAGAAGGCTTTTCGCGAAGGTGCTTTGTCCGAGCCTTGATCGGTTGGATCGCCATTGCCAACGCCAATCAGCTTTCCTGCGCCCGATACCTTGAAGGTCACTTCGTTCTCGGTGATCGGCACAACACGGTTCTGCGCATCGCGAACTTCGACGGCGAACATTGCGACATCCTCGCCGTCGCCCGAGAGTTCCTGGCGATCGGCAGACATCGCGATCTTTGCTGCCGGACCGGTGGTTTCGCGTTTTGCTGTCAGCACGACCTTCTCGCCTTTGTAACCGCGCGCTTCGATGGTTCCGGGCGCGTACTTCACCACCCAGGCAACGTGCGAGTCTTTCTTCATCTCTTTCGTGCCCAGGCTTTGGCCGTTGTGCAGCAATTCCACCTTGTCAAGGTTCGAATAAGCCCACACTGCGATTCGCTTTCCTTCCATACCCGGCCAATTCCAATGTGGGAACAGATGAAGAACCGGCTCGCTCGTCCACCATGCCTTGTAGTAGTAGAACGAGTCTTTTGGAAAGCCGCAGATGTCGATGATTCCGTACTGGGAGCTGATGTTGGGCCAGCCGTTGGGCGAGGGTTCGCCGCGATAGTCGAATCCGGTCCACACGAATCCGCCGGAGAGCCATGGCCGCGCATTGCAGAAGCGCCACCAGCCTTCCGCGGAGGCGCGTCCAGTGGTTGTGTATGGGTCGTAGGCCGCTACGTATCCTTTGGAGTAATCGGTGATGTAGATTCCGCGAGTGCCGACGGCGCTCACCGTCTCGGTACCCATCACCGGCTTTTTGGGATTCTCGTTGTGGTACTGCTCGGCCTGCGGATCCTGGTAGTTGTAGCCGATCACGTCGCACACGGCCAACCCACCGACCCCAATCGCGCGAATGGGAGCGATCGACACCGGTCGCGAGACGTCGAGTCGGTTGGCCATGGCTTTCATCGCCGTAAGGATCAACAATCCTTTGTCTGTATTTGCCGTACCTTCCTCGTTGCCCATGGACCACATGAAGACGCTGGGGCGATTGCGATCGCGGCGGACAAGATTGACGAACTGGCTCATGCCTTCAGGGTTTGACGACATCATGCGCGTTTCGTCGAAAACCAGCATGCCGAGTTCATCGCACGCATCGAGCAGCTCAGCAGTGGGCGGATTGTGCGAGGTGCGCAGTGAATTGCAGCCCATCTCCTGCAGCTTGCGCACACGGTAGTACTGCACTGCGTCCGGCACAGCAGCGCCGACCCCAGCATGGTCCTGGTGATTGCACGTTCCCTTCAGCTTTACGACCTTGCCATTGAGAAGAAATCCTTTTTCGGCGTCGAAGGCCACGGTACGAATACCGAAACGGGTCTCGTAGAGATCGACCAGGCCTGTTTCAGTCTGAACTTCTGTCACCAGCTTGTACAGATTCCGCGTTTCAAGTGACCAGAGGAGCGGCTTCTTGACATTGATCTTCTGCTCGTATGTTTGCTTCTCCTGGTTCGGAATCATTTGCGGAGAACTGGTCGCACTTCCAACGGTCTCTCCCGTCGGGCTCAGAACCGTCGAGATCACGCGCACGGTCTTCGCGGTAGCGCTCTCATTGTTAACCTCCGTAAGGATCGACAAATTTGCTCCGTCGGGCTTCACGTCGGCTTTCACGAACGTGCCCCATTGCGGCACATGAACTGCGTTGGTCTTCACCAACCATACGTGGCGGTAAATTCCTGCGCCTTCGTAGAACCATCCATCACTCGATGTGGCATCGACTCGCGCCAGCAACACGTTGCGGCCGCCTGGCGTGGCGAAGTCTGTAAGATCAAAAGTGAATGGATCGTAGCCTCCGCTATGACGACCAATGTAGAAGTTGTTGAATATCAGCATTGCTTCGCGATATGCGCCGTCGAACTCCACGGTGATGCGCTTGCCTTTGTCTTCAGCCGGCAGCTCGAAGACGCGCCGATACCAACCGACACTGGTGGCTGGATATTTCTTTCCGAGTGGATAGAAACCCTTGGACCTCAACGCGGGATCGTTTTGAAACGGCAGCTCGACAGCCCAGTCGTGTGGTAGGTCGAGGTCGCGCCATTGGCTGTCGTCGAAGGCCAGTGCGCCGGGAGGCACGAAATTGCCCGTTTTCTGGAAGTTGCCAGTGAATCCGAAATCTTTCGCAGGTTCGTCGGCGTGCCCAAAGTGGAAGCGCCAACCAACATCTAACAGCAGCCGCTCTCTCCGGGCGCGCTTCATCGCTTCATCGTTCGTATCGCGCAGGGGAGGTGCAAAAAATGGCTCCGCTGCATCGGGTGCAATCTCTATTGCTGCCGCAATAGGTGCTACGCCATGCACGGTTGCTGCTGCGGAAGCAAGCACGCTGGTCTTCAGAATGTCTCGGCGTGAAAACTTTTTCATGAGTCCTCCACACAGCCAAAATGACTTACCTGATGTAAATCGGAAAAGCTTGACCTATCGGAGCTAGGCAATCCAGGAAAGCAAGTCTTTCAACTCAGTCGCGTTGTTTGATTCCGTTCCTCGCGGCATCGAAGGACCGATGGCGACGGCTTGGGTGTGCCCTTCGAACCAAACCAGAAAAGAGGATTGTTCTGTTCCAGGGAGTCGCTGCTGATTAAGCCAGTTGTAGTACGCGCCCATATCTCCGTCGATGAGTGAGCCGATCACATCTGGTTCAGCTCGTTCCCGGCTCGCGGATAACAACTCATTCATCGGCCTTTGTCGTTGCCGCGGGGCGAAGCGCACGAGCAAGGTCAGCGGTTGGGAACGTCGCAATGCCTCGCGAGCGGCCCATTGCGCGAATGTTGTGCTGAAGATCTGAGTTCCGGAACCTTCTGTCAGCAGTTTTAGCTGAAAGCGATCGAGGATCGCGTTTCCAGAGTTACCCAGTCCGATGTCAGCCGGTCGCATGCGGGCAAGAATGGTCCGAAGCGCTTCGGGTCCCATTCCGGGACGATCTATTTCAGACCGCATCTTTCGCAACAGAGCATTCCGTGCCGGCTCCAATGATTCATAAGAGACACAGGTCAGCGCACTGTCGTGGTCATCCGCTTTGCCACCGTCGATATACCAGTGCGCGAAAGCAACGCGATGGGCTTTCGCCCTTGCCGCAACTGCATCGAGGAGTGTCCTCAGGCCATTCTCCGGATTGACACGATTGAAGTAAGCGCCTTGGCCTCGGAGTTTTCGAAATAACGGCGCATCATAGGAAGACATTCCCTTTCCAATAATAGTGATTCCGAGCCGTGGAATTGGCGGAGGCTGCGGAGGAGCTGCCGCGCGGAGACGATCCGCATATGCCATGGCCGCGCTTCGAAAGCTGTCGAGCTGATGTGTCGTCCAAAGGTGTGCCGAGAGTTGTTCGACAAATTGGGAGGGCGCATTCACCCAGTCCGAACGCTCTAGTTCGCCTGAAACGCGAATCTGAGCAAATCCACTCAACCATGAACCCAATTGCTCTGGCGATAATGAACTCAAGACTTCGAGTTCGTTTTCCAAAGCATGTCGGGATCCTAAGCTTCGGAATGAATAAGTGCCGAATGCGCTCTTGTGCTAAGAACTAGTCTTTTGTTTCTTGGAATAATTGTTCTTTCGATGGAATCTGCCTCGCCATTTCATCGCGGATTTTTTCCGCTTGCTTAGCGAGCTTCTTCTTATCGAGGCCGGGTCTGTAATTGAATACAATTCCTACGGCACCGATTCTCTTGCCAGCCTCATCAAGCAGCGGAAGTTCATCTTCGAAGTGATTTCCAGTTTTGTTTACTTCCAGATTGCTCACGCCGGTATCGATCACTCGCATATCGTCTTCGTCGGCTTTCTTGCCGATCCGGCCAATATTCGAGGCGATGATTACATTTTTCGATTGATTGGGTGGCGTGACATGGAAGGCCATGATCACAACTTCCTTGTGCTTGGCTAAGGTGTCGTTCACGAGTCTCTGGGCGTAGATTTTCGGTGGCTGAGAATCGGGTTTTGTTTGGTCCTGGGCCAGCACCTCAAAGGACAGAACCAAGAGTGACGCCCAAACAATTGCTCTTGCTAATGTCATAAATTTCCTCAGTTCAATTTGGATAATCGGAACAACCTCCCGCCCCAGCATTTGCGCCTTGGGGTGGT
>Ga0066675_10000961_pt1 | contig 11831 bp, 6 predicted proteins | sample GraSoiAngelo_124_FD_62295 | JGI IMG/M metagenome (GOLD analysis project Ga0066675, IMG submission 62295) | Grasslands soil microbial communities from the Angelo Coastal Reserve, California, USA - 14_0927_05_20cm | ecosystem: Environmental > Terrestrial > Soil > Grasslands | place: USA... | reverse complement strand
GAATTTCCCTCCCGGCTTAAAAGCGGCCGTGGCCTTTGACACCACGACGGTCATCGGCGAGTCCATCCGCGACGTGCTCATTACGCTCCTCGAAGCCATTGGCCTGGTCATTCTGGTCATTTACATTTTCCTGCAGGACTGGCGCAGCACATTCATTCCGGCGATCGCTATTCCCGTGTCGCTGATTGGCACTTTCATCTTCATCAAGCTGCTCGGCTTCTCGATTAACACGCTGACTTTGTTCGGCATCACACTCGCCACCGGACTTGTGGTCGATGACGCCATCGTGGTCATCGAAAACGTGGAACGGCACATCACGGAAGGAATCAGCGAGCCGCACAACGCCGCTTCTGCGGCCATGAAAGAAGTCGCCGGGGCCGTGATTGCGACTTCGCTGGTGCTGGTATCCGTGTTTGTACCGGTGGCACTCTTCCCCGGCACCACGGGAATTCTTTTCCGCCAGTTCGCGCTCACCATCGCTTTTTCCGTGGCGATTTCTGCTTTCAACGCGCTCACACTGACGCCTTCCCTCTCAGCCATTTTTCTGGGACATCACCGCGAACGGGCGCAGTTCCGCTTTTTCCGCTGGTTCAATGAAATGGTCACCGCAGGCACGGCGCTTTACCGCCAGAGCGTGCGGCGCGTGCTGATTCTGCGCTTCGCGGCGCTGGTGGTCTTCGTGGCCCTTCTTGCTGCCACCTACGTTGTCTATCAACGCGTCCCGCGCGCGTTCCTTCCGGAAGACGACCAGGGCTATTTGATTTTCGTGGTGCAGGCGCCGCAAGGCGCTTCTCTGGCTTATACGCGCAACATTTGCGCCAAGGCGGAGCAAGTCATTGAGCGCGACCCGGAGATTGAAGGAGTTTTCTCGGTCATTGGCCAGGGCGCCGCCGGGAGCGCGCCAAACCAGGCGCTCATGTACGCGAGCCTGAAGCCGTTCGAGGAGCGCAAGGGAGAAAGCCACTCGGCGGCCACCGTGATCCGGCGTCTGCGCGGCAGCCTGTCCGCCATTTCCGGGGCCGTCGTCGTGGTGTTCAATCCGCCGGCGGTCTTCGGCCTGGGACAATTCGGCGGATTCACGTTCGAACTCGAAGATTTGGGACGCAATTCGCTGCAGACGCTCGCAGCCACCGCTAACAAACTGGCGGCCGAAGGAAACGCCGGCAAGGATCTGGTCGGCCTCTTCAGCAGCTTCACGGCCAACGATCCGCAGTACATCGTGCACATCGACCGCGAAAAAGCGAAGAGCCTGCAAGTGCCTTTCACCCAGATCACCGACGCGCTGCAGGTCTACATGGGCTCGGTGTACGTCAACGACTTCGATTTCAACAACCGCTCCTACCGCGTTTACGTGCAGGCCGACAGCCAGTTCCGATCGCAGCCTAAAGACATTCGCGAATATTACCTGCGCTCGGATACCGGCAAAATGATTTCGCTCGACAATCTGGTGACCGTGGAGCAAACGGCGAATCCGCAAGTCATTCGCCACTACAATCTGTTTCGTTCCGCGGAAATCAACGGTTCGGCGGCGCCGGGACACAGCTCCGGCGAAGGCATTGCTTCGATGGAAGCGCTGGCGAAGAAAGTCCTGCCGAACGGCATGACGTTCGAATGGAGCGGGCTCTCGTTGGAAGAAATCGAATCCGGCGGCAAGGCGCTCATTTTGTTTGTCCTGGGCCTCGTGGTGGTCTATCTGACGCTCGCCGCGCAATATGAAAGTTACGTTTTGCCGTTCATCGTGCTTCTGGCCGTGCCGGTGGCGTTGCTCGGCGCGTTGGGCGCGCAGGCCCTGCGTGGTTTACAGAACGATGTCTACTGCCAGATCGGGCTCGTGATGCTCATCGGTCTCGCCAGCAAGAACGCCATCTTGATTGTCGAATTCGCTGAGCAACTGCGCGCGCAAGGCCTTTCCCTTGTCGAAGCCGCCGTCGAAGCCGCCCGGATTCGCCTGCGCCCCATCCTGATGACCTCTTTCGCGTTCATCCTTGGAGTCATCCCACTGGTGCTCGCGCAGGGCGCAGGACGCGCTGGACGCATTTCCGTGGGCACCACCGTCTTCGGCGGCATGATCGCGGCCACTACATTGAACCTGCTCTTCATTCCCGTTCTTTACGTGATCGTGCGCAGCGTTGTGCCGGGACGCGAGGCACCGCCCGCGCGTCAAAGCGAGTAGCAGTCCGTTCTTCGTTTAACCCTGCGCCGCAAATTCCCGATGAATTTGAATGCAATTCAACCGAATCTTCAGTACGATTTTCTCCGGCAGGTTTCACATATGACCGCACACAACATCTCGCGCCGAACTTTTCTCGCTTTATCCACAGCGCTTCCCTGGGCCTTGCGAGCCGACGCCGCTTCTTCCATTCCCGTTGGCCTCGAGCTTTATTCCGTCCGCAAAGAACTCCAGCGCGAGCCGCAGGCCACCGTGCGCGCCGTCGCCAAGATGGGCTACCAATGCGTGGAATTCTACGCGCCGTATTTCGAATGGTCCGAGGACGAAACCAGGCAAATGCGCAAGCTGCTCGACGACCTCGGCATTCGCTGCTTTTCCACTCACAACGACAGCTCTTCCATGAGCGCGGACAACATCGCGCGCGCCCGCGACAAAAATCTCATCCTCGGCTGCAAATACGTCGTGATGGCGTCATCCAAGCCAGGCCCCGGACTCGACGGCTGGAAAATCGTCGCCGATGCGCTGAATTTTGCTGACGAGCAATTGGAAAAATCCGACCTGCACGCCGGCTACCACAACCATGAGCCAGAGTTCACTCCGCTTGAGGGCCAGCGGCCGATGGAGATTCTCGCGAAAAACACGAAGCCGTCCGTCATGCTTCAGCTCGATGTCGGCACATGCCTGAAGGCCGGTTCCGATCCCGTCGCTTGGATTCGCGCCAATCCCGGTCGCATTCACTCGCTGCATTGCAAGGATTGGTCACCCGACCCAGCGAAAGGCTATTCGGTTCTGTTTGGCGAAGGCAGCGCCGACTGGAAGGGCGTCTTCGCGGCCGCCGAAAGCGTTGGCGGAGCCGAGTACTACCTCATCGAGCAGGAAGGCAGCCGCTTCTCCGAACTCGAAACCGCTGACCGCTGCCTCCAAACTTTTCACTCCGTCCACCTTAAGTAATCTCCAACTCTCGCGCTCCGCCCTTTTTAGCCCTCGTCCGCACCTCGCAGCGGCCGAGAGATCAGATTTTTTCCGGTGACGCACGCTTGGCTGTCCATAGCCGTCCTCGCCGGCCCAGTTGAATAACGTTTTTTCTCTGTTCTCCAACTTCTTAACCTCGACGCTCCATCCTCCGCGTCATTAATTATTGACATTCGAACTTCTCATGCATATACTCCCCGGCAAACAGTAGTTAACCGATTTACTTAAGGGCGCTGGGGCATTTTCTGAATCCTCTTTTGGGGTCGAGAATTCTTTTTGGGGTGAAGGAGCAAGCTATGAGCCTATCCAAGCATTTCCTCCGGGTTATTGTGTTTGCCGTCTGCGGCCTCTTTCTGAGCGCCGCCGCACACGCGCAATACCGCGCAAGTATTCAGGGTACCGTGACAGATACGCAGGGAGCTGTGGTATCTGGGGCCACGATCACGTTGCAGAACGAGGAGACCAGCCAAACGTCTAAAGCCACAACGGGGGATGACGGAATCTTCAATTTTAACGGTTTGCCGCCAAGCAAGTTCACACTCACCGTCGAAAAGACCGGTTTTAAAACCAAGACCATCAAAGGGTTTGGTGTAATTGCGGAACAGGCCAACGCGCTGAACGTCCAGTTAGAGGTAGGCCAGGTGTCAGAAGCCGTGACGGTAAGCGGCGACGCCACCCCGCTGATCGATACCGAAACGTCGAACCTCCAGGGCACCGTAACCAACCAGGACATTCAAAAGCTGCCCTCGTTTGGGCGCGATCCTTTTCAGCTCCTCCAGCTTGCTCCCGGAGCCTTTGGCGATGGCAGCCAGAACGCCGGTGGTGGGTGCTGTGCGCAAAACCTTCCCGGAACCAACGTTGGTGGCACTAGCGGTACGGACGGCGTCTTCAAAATTGAAAACGGTGGCCAGATTACTGCCGGCGGCGCCCGCACAGGAGAAAATAATTACCAGATCGACGGCGTGGGAACCACCAGTGTTACTTGGGGCGGCACTTCCATCATCACGCCGAACGAGGACTCCATTAAGGAAGTTAAGATCCTCACGGACAACTACGATGCGGAAAATGGACGCTACCGTGGCGCTCAAGTCCAGATCATTTCCCAGAACGGCACGAACCAATATCACGGCAGCATTTATTTCAAAGCTCACCGCCCCGGTTTAGACGCCTTCACAAAGTACAACGGCTACAACAACGGCAACGTGCGCGACGCCAATCGCTTCAACGACTGGGGCGGCTCCGCCGGGGGCCCCATCCTCAAGAACAAGCTCTTTGCCTTCTTCTCCATGGAGAAACTCGACAACAACGCCGCCAGCGGGACAACCAGTGGGTGGTATGAGACCTCACAATTCCGGCAATTGGCAGCTTCCGCTCCCAATGCAGCAAAATTCTTTGCCTATCCCGGAGTTGCTCCCAACGGAGGCACGATTGTGGATCGGACCTGCGCCCAGGCCGGTTTGATAGAAGGGACTAACTGCCACTTTATCGCCGGCCAGGGGCTGAACCTTGGCTCTCCCCTAACTACCACGGTCGGCACGCGCGATGCCGGTTACAAGAGCAATGTGAACCCGGGAACCGGGGGCGACGGGTCTGGCAGTGCTGCCAACTTGGGAACCACTCCAGACATCGCTTTCTTCACCGGCATTCTCGACCCCAGCAACAGCAGCCACGTGCAGTACAACGGCCGTCTCGACTTCAACGCCACGAGCAGGGATCTGATTGCCTTTAGCATCTACTACGTGCCAAATTCTAGCACCTCCATTAATGGGGCATGTGACGCCGGTGGGTGTGGCGATCGCCTGATGAACCATTTCAACTCCACCTACATCAACCGCGCCATGACCGCGATCTGGGATCACACGTTTGGGTCCACCTTGGTCAACGAAACCCGCGTCAACGCGGCCGGCTGGATCAACAAGGATCTCGCGAACAATCCCAACGGTCCGTGGGGACTGCCGCAAATCGGCTTCAACGGTACGGGCAGCATTACGGTCATAGGGTACGGAATTGGCTCCTTCAACGGCTTCGACCAGTGGACCTATGCTGCCAAGGACGTTCTCACCAAGGTTCATGGTGCGCACACCATGAAGATGGGCGGGGAGTTTACGCGTCTGCTTTCGGTTGATGCTCCCTTCTGGGCCGATCGTCCTAGCTATACGTTTAACAACATTTGGGACTTTCTGAATGATGCACCGGTACAGGAGAGCGCGCAGTCTGATCCCAAGACCGGTGTGCCCTCCGCGCTGCGCAAAGACCTCCGAGACAACATTGTGGGTCTTTTCTACCAGGACAACTACAAGCTTAGGCCCAACCTGACGGTGACCGCCGGCCTGCGCTGGGAATACTTTGGTGCGATTTCCGAAAAGAATGGCTTGCTAGCAACCGTCGAATTCGGCACGGGAGCCAACCGATTCTCAAACATGAGTGTCCGAACCGGCGGCAGCCAGTTCACACCCCAGAAGGCCAACTTCGGTCCGCAGCTCGGTTTTGCCTGGAGTCCGAGGCAGCTTAAGGGACACGACTTTGGCAGTCGGCTCGTTCTTCGCGGCGGCTTTGGAATCGCCTATAACGGCATCGTCCAGTCCAACACTCTGGACACCCGTTTCAACCCGCCGTTTGTAGACAACAACCCGACCTTTTCTGATGGTCAGATCGTTTACGCCAACAGCTTCCCCTCAAATGTCCATTCACCCACAGGATATGCGGCAAATCCCGCCGCCATCGTGACGTTTGGCAGCAACAATCTCCCTGCGGCCAGTTGTTTGAAGCCAAACCAGACCAACGGTTGTTTGGACCTGACCGCCCTCCCTGCCAATTGGCCGACAACCTATACATACCACTACACCCTGGGGGGAGAGTACGATTTGGGTCACCAGTGGGTAGCTTCCCTCGGCTATCAGGGCAGCACTACTCGCCATCTGACGGAGCATTACAACCTCTACGATGTCGGCGCTGTTTCTAACCTCGCGTTCAACCCCGTCGTATCTGGCATCATTTATTATTCGGATGACGGTGGCGCGCGCTTCAACGCCATCCTCCTAGAGCTGAAACACAACTTCAGCCGGTCTTTCCAGTTAGACACCCAATATCGCCTAAGCCACACCATGGACTCCGGTTCAAACGCCTACGCGGGTGGCTACTACCAGTGGAACCTAGCGACCGGCTTCGCCACCTCCGACTATGACACGCGCCACGCCTTCAAGGTGTACGGAATCTGGTCTCCGACCATCTTCAAGGGTAGCCGTAGCTGGATGGAGAAAGTCGTCGGCGGTTGGTCCGTGTCCGGGATTCTGAACGCCCACTCCGGCTTCCCCTTTTCACCAAATTACGGCCTGGGCGAGATCTCCGGTGGCTTTGACCCGGTATTCAACTTTGGCCAGTTCTCCGGTGGCTCGTCGGGGGACGCCGGTAATGACAAATACCTCCCTGCAAAATACGCGGGCGGCTTCAAACCGAATTTCCGCAGCAGTGCTACTGTAAACGCGACTTCAATGTTTACGGCTCCCACGATTGTTCCTGGCACTCTTTTCCCGTGCCTCTTCCCGAATCCGCCAGCGGCGCTTTGTCCGACCGGCCAGCAAGGTTTCGGGCCCTTGCCGACACGTCCGGGAATTGCACGCAATGCTTTCACGGGTCCCGGCTATTTCGACATCGACGCCACACTCAGCAAGTCGTTTGGCTTGCCCAACATGAAAATCATTGGCGAAAACGGTAAAATCGAATTTCGCATGAACTTCTACAATCTGTTCAACAAGCTGAACCTGACCAACGTTCAGAATGACATCATGAACGCGCATTTCGGCGGGGCCCAGAACGCACTGGGTGCTCGGGTCATCGAAATGCAGGCCCGTTTCAGCTTCTAACTCTTTCGGAGAGTGCGCTTCATCGCGCGCGTAATACAAGCAGTAGGAAAGCTGCCAACGAGCTACTCCGCACTCCGGGAAGCTGACTCGTTGGCAGCTTTCGATTTACACTGATTCCGTGCGCGACCTCCGTTTCCATTTAGGCCCCGGTAGTAATCGAGTGCAAAACCCTCTCGGATCGAAAGACAGGCTGCCTTTGTCATTACGAGGAGCGCAGCGACGAGGAATCTGCTTTTTGCTGGTTTGCTCGCAACTGCTTCTGTTCGGCAGCGCTGCGGGACAAACAAACCCCACCTCCCCGGACTTTGCGACACTTTCCCAGCGCGCCGCCGAAGCCAGCCAGCAAAACCGTCTTGATGACGCGAGAGCCCTTTACCGTAAGGCGCTGGCCTTACGGCCAGGTTGGAAGGAAGGCTGGTGGTCGCTGGGCACCATTGAATATGACCTTGATAATTACGCAAAGGCCGCGCTGGATTTCGAAAAACTCATCGCCCTGGATTCCGCAAACGGCACGGCTCACGCCATGCTCGGTTTGTGCCAATTTGAATTGAGCAAGGACGAACTGGCACTGAACAACTTGCTGAAAGCAGAACAACTGGGCGTCATCAAAGACGAGCAGCTGCGCAAAGTGGCCTTGTATCACATGGGGATTCTCGAGTTGCGGGCTCGAAAGTTCGGCGATGCCAAAGAAACGCTGGACCAATTGGCGAAGCTTCATGTCAAAACAAAAGAGTTAATCAACGCGCTAGGCCTCGCCGTACTCCTCATCAGGCCTCAGGACGCGCCCGCCGAAGCCACTCCGGGCGCCACTGTCATCGACCGGGCTGGAGAGGCTGAGGAGTTCCTGGTGGCGAGAGATTACGAGCAGGCCAAGCAGGCTTATATCCAACTGACGAGTGAATTTGCGGGCTACCCGAATTTGCATTTCGCCTTTGGAAGGTTGCTGCTGGAAACCAATGAAACCGACATCGCTGTCGAGGAGTTTCAAAAAGAACTTCGAAGAGATCCTAACAACGTCAATTCCCTGCTGGAGATTGCGGCGGTGCGCTATCAGGTGGATTCCCAAGATGGTTTGAATTATGCAGAGAAAGCCGCAAAACTTGCTCCCCAGCAACCGTTCGCCCATTACCTGCTTGGACTGTTGCGCCTGGATACGGGAGATGCAGCAGGCGCCATTCCGGAGCTACAAACTGCTCTGAAGGCATATCCGAACGAGCCCAGAATTTACTTCTCCTTGGGGAGCGCCTATGCACGAACTGGACAAAAGGCGGAAGCAGCCAAAGCTCGTGCCGTATTTGCGCGTTTGAATGCGCTGGAGGCTCAAAGACGAGGTCCTAGCCTGTACAGCGACAGGGCGCCAGGCCTTTCCGAGGGACAACAGACTCTCGGCGCAGGAAAGCCCCGCTCGTGAGATTACCGTCATTCTTCTTTGCCTTGAGCAGGGATGCGCAAGGCAAGCTTGGCTTCACGCGACGGCACTTCTTGCGGGCCCTAGGTGCCAATCTGTGTTTGTATGGCAACTGGCCGCTATTGCGTGCACTCGCATCGCCGAGGCACGCGGCCACAAAGAATGGCTACCCTGGACAAGCAGACAAGCCACTGTTCGAGGAAGTCCCCTCGGCGAAAAGCGGAATCACGTGGCAGCATGTGAGCGGCCGCTCCGCCGACTACTATCTGCCGGAAACTACCGGAGCGGGTTGTGCCTTTCTGGACTATGACAACGACGGGTGGATGGACATCTACCTAGTCAACAGCGGCAAGTGCGATTTCTATGATCCCAATCCTCCTCTGCGAAATGCCCTGTACAAGAACAATCGCGACGGCACGTTTACCGATGCAACTGAGAAAGCAGGCGTTGCGGGCGGCGGCTACGGAATGGGTGCTGCTGTTGGGGATTATAACCGGGACGGCTTCCCTGACCTGTATGTGACGCAATACGAACACTGCATTTTGTACAGAAACAACGGCGACGGAACCTTTACGGACGTCACGGAAAAGGCCGGTGTGGCAGCTCCCGGCTGGGCTTCGAGTGCGGTTTGGTTTGATTACGATAACGACGGCAAGCTTGATCTTTTCGTCTGCCGCTTTGGCAACTCCGGCAAATCAGAAAACAAATACTGCGAGGACGCACAGACCGGCGAGCGATCCTATTGTATTCCTACCGTCTACCCGCGTGTGAGTAGCTGGCTTTTTCACAACAACGGTGACGGGACCTTTACGGACGTTTCCGAGGAATCCGGAATCGCCAAGTCTTTGGGCAAAGCCTGGGGTGTCGTGGCGACAGACATCAATAACGATGGATGCATGGATCTCTTTGTGGCCAATGATACGGTGGAGAACTTTCTGTTTCTGAACAAGAAGAATGGAAAATTCGTGGATATCGGCTTGGAATCCGGTGTGGCGTTTAGCCAGGAAGGAAGGCCGCGGTCCGGAATGGGCGTGGACTCAGCGGATTTCAATCAAGATGGCTGGCAGGACTTGTTCGTCACCAATGTGGACCACGAGATGTATTCCATCTACAAAAACAATCATGACCAGACGTTCGACGACATGACTGGCCCGCTGGGCGTCGGGCGGATTACCCGATTGATGAGTGGATGGGGCGTGAAATTCTTCGATTATGACAACGACGGGAACGTCGACCTGTTCCTCGTGAACGGTCATCCGGACGATAAGATCGAACAGCATTTGAGCCATGTGATGTACAAAGAGCCTTTGCTCCTGTTTCACAACACGGGGCACGTATTCGAGAATGTCAACGCTTCCGCCGGCCCGGCGTTTGCGCAGAACCTTGCGGGACGCGGCCTGGCGATAGGCGATTTTGATAACGACGGTGCTGTTGACGCACTCGTTACCGTCAACGGTGGGGCGCCTCTGCTGCTGAGAAACACGGCCGCGCAGGGCAACCACTGGCTGGGCGTGCACCTAGTTGGCAAAAAAGCGAACCCGGACGCAGTCGGGGCTCGCATTACCTGGCAGGCGGGTGATTTGAAGCGAACGCGGCTAAAAGTCAGTGGCGGCAGCTATCTCTCTTCCCACGATCCTCGCGAAGTCCTGGGCATTGGCGCACGAACCAAAATCGATCGGCTGGAGATTCGCTGGCCGTTACCCAGTGGCCGCGTCGACAGCTTCACGGACCTTCCCATCGACCGCTACGTCACCATCGTCGAAGGCTCCGGCATCCAGTAGCGTGCGCATCATGCCCAAAACGCCCTTGACATCCGGCGCTTTCCATTGTTTACTAGTGAGGTAACACATGAGAGGATTTAAGGAGGAGCCGGGAGGACGGAAACAGGACATGCAGGCGGGATTGTAAGTGCTTTAGAATGTGCAATTACAAAATCTAGGGGGGCGAGAGCTCCCGGCCAGTGCTAACAGACTGCGCAGGTTGTGGAACGTTCGGCCCCTTCCAGCGGATCACCGGTCACAGATCCCGTCGAGTGGAAACCTGCAAGCTGCATCGCCTTTTGCGCTTCGGGATTTTTCATGAACTGCTCCCAGACTAAGCCAGTGCGATGATTTTCCGCCATCAGCATGGTGATGCCAAGATCGAGGCCAAGGACGTCCGCGTCGTACCAATTTGTGAGCGGGTTGAAAGCGTCGCGGAAGCTGTACTTGGTCCACACCTTTTCGCGGTAAGGGCCGCGGAGATGGCGCAGCACGCGGATGCAATCGTCGAAGAGAAACGGAAGGGAGCCGCCGGTGGCGCACGGGACGATAGTGCCATCTACCGGGCCAATCGAGCCGCCTCGCGCATTCGGGCCGCCCCACGCGGTGTAGCCTTTTACGTAGTCGGAGGCGCTGATGCCCCAAAGATTTTCGATGTAATCCGGAAACTGATCGTGCAGGGAAAGACAAAAAAGTTTGTGGGCCTTGGTGGCTTTCACGGAATTCTCAAAATAATCGGCGTAGGCATCGCGTTTGTTGCGGAAATCAAACCAGGCATGCGAATACTGGTGGGTGAAAATGGGATCATTTCCGGAGATATATTCGATTCCCTGATATTTGATTTTCGGGCGCGTCCAGGCATCCCAGGAACTCGCGTCCACGGGATGTGTCGGCGAACCGATGGCCAGCAAATAAATCATCATCAATTCGCAGAAGTGCTCCCACCGCGCATTCAGGAATCCTGATTCGGGATGCCAGCCCATGGAAAAAGTCTTGCCGCCATTGAGCATCCAGGGCCAATCGACGCGCTGATAGATCTTCGTGGCGAGATCCTGAATTTCCTGGTCAGCAAAATATTGCCGCGTCGTGAGAACGCCGCACAGGAGAATCGACGAATCAATAGAGGAAAGCTCGCATTTCTCCCAGCGGGCGCCAGTCTCCAGGTGGATGAAGTGGAAGAAAAATCCGTGCTCGTTGTGCAAGACGTTGGCGAGGAAGCGCAGCGTGTTGCGAACGCGCTCGCGAATTTCCGCGGACTTGCGGTAGCCGCGATGATCGCCAATGCAGAGACTGGTCAAGCCAAATCCCGTGGCCGCGATGCTCGACATCGTTTGCGAATCGTTGCCGTTCGCGAGGGCGCGATCCTTCACTTGTCCAGTCTTCGGGCTGGCCTCATTCCAGAAGAAATTAAAGCTGACGCGCTGGATTTCATCGAGCAGCTGCTCGTCGGTGCCCTCGAACGGCGCGCCGTTGGGCTCCACGAAAGACGGAGAAGCGCTCTTTTGGCAACTCGCGAGGGCCATCAGTGGAGAGGCCAACAGGCCCATCCCGCAGATGCGCATCAGTTCCCTTCTGGTCAGAAAAGCCCATTGGCCTAGAAAATTGTTGCTCGTCATCCGGCATCCGGTTTACTTCGTGATTTCCAGCGCGGCATGTAC
>Ga0066675_10000953_pt1 | contig 11872 bp, 11 predicted proteins | sample GraSoiAngelo_124_FD_62295 | JGI IMG/M metagenome (GOLD analysis project Ga0066675, IMG submission 62295) | Grasslands soil microbial communities from the Angelo Coastal Reserve, California, USA - 14_0927_05_20cm | ecosystem: Environmental > Terrestrial > Soil > Grasslands | place: USA... | reverse complement strand
GGGCTCAAGGAAAAAATACTCGCGGCGAAGCGCGCCGGCCTGTCGACGGTCATCCTTCCCCAACGGAACCAAAAGGACCAGGCCGACATTCCGAAACACTTACTGAAGGGAATGTCGTTTGTGTTTGCCGATACGATGGACGATGTCCTGAAGGCGGCGTTGCGACCTGCACCTGGTGGCCACCATACCGACACAACCAAGCGGGTGAAGCCGCTCAAACCCGCGATGAAGTTCAAGCGCGCCACGGGCAAGCACCCCGTCCCAATCGCGTTGCCCCCTCTCTGATGCCGGGCAATGGGTTCGGCGAGTTCGACCTGATCCGTCGGCTCGAGCGGCTCACGGCCGCTCCCTTTGCCTCCTCTCGCCACATCCTCCTTGGCATCGGCGATGATGCGGCGGTCCTGAAACAGACGCGCGGCCACCTATGGCTCGCCACGACTGACCTGCTTGCCGAGCACATTCATTTCGATCTGACGTATACCTCGTATGACAAGCTGGGATACAAGGCCGCCGCCGTGAATTTTAGCGACATTGCGGCGATGGGCGGCATGCCGCGGTTTATTCTGGTCGCGATGGCACTCAGCCGACATCAGACGCCTCGGGACGTCGAAAACCTCTACCGGGGAATCCAATCGGCATGTCAGGACGTCGGAGCGATCGTCGTCGGGGGCGATACCTCCGCCTCCAAGAAGGATTTGTTCCTCGCCGTCACGGTGTTGGGCGAAGCACCGAGTCGGAACATCCTCCGGCGGAGCGGAGCGCGTCCGGGAGACCACGTGTATGTGACGGGCAGTCTCGGAGACGCGCGGGCGGGATTGGAAATCCTCCGTGAGGGGCCGAAACGATTCGATGAGGGGAATCGATCAGCGAAAGGTCTCAGCTACCTTACTCGCCGCCACCTCTCCCCCCACCCGCGCCTCAAGGAAGCCCAATGCCTGGCCCAAAACCACATCGCCAGCGCCGCCATTGATCTCTCCGATGGTCTCGCGGGTGACCTCCGGCACATCTGTGAAGAAAGCGGCGTGGGCGCTCTCATTGATACCCGTCGGATTCCCATCTCTTCGGCGCTTGCGCGTTATGCCGAACAGCGGCGGCGCAATGCGCTCGAATATGCGCTCCCTGGTGGTGAGGATTATGAGCTTCTTTTTACGGTGCCGGTTTCGAAAGTAACCCGGATGGAAGCGCTGATCCGCGGACAACGGGTCCAGGCAACAAATATTGGAATCATCACGAAGGCGAATCGGTTGATGGCAATCGGCCGAGACGGCGTCTCGCGCCCCCTCCGCGTCAAAAGCTATGAACACCGTCTGTACTCGCCGGCACGCTTGACATGATGTCGCGCGCCCGCCTCAAAGAGAAAGTTTACGAAGTGCTGCACCTGGGGGACTCGCCACAGCGAACCGCCATGGCCTTCGCCGTCGGCGTGTTCATCGCGTTCTCACCAACCTACGGCCTCCATACACTGACGGTGCTTTTCTGCGCTTGGGCGTTTCGTCTCAATTTCGTCGCGTTGTTCCTGGGTGCCTTCATCAATAACCCCTGGACGTTCTTGCCGATCGTCGGCGCGAGCATGTGGGTCGGCCTCCTCTTGATTCCGCAGGGCCAGCCGCCTGTGATTGATTGGAATCACTTCACGATCCTCATGTTATGGGAGCAGCTTCGACCGTTCGTCGTGCCGTTCGTCCTCGGTTCGACGCTGCTGGGATTCATCGCCGCCATTCTCACATTCCCGCTGGCCTACCTCGGAATTCTCAGGTTCCGGAAGCGTCAGGCACAACCCCATCGCCTTGCACCCCCATTTTTGTCATGTTAGGATTTTGCGGGTGAAAACTCCCGTCTCACTCGGCGCCTTGCAGTACGAGGGGTCGGCGCTCATCGCAGACCCCATCCATGAATACATCACGTTTACCGTTCCCTTCGGTGCTGTCCGAGAGAAGGCCGTGAGGCCTTCGGAGACCACCGAGAAGGACCTCATTGACTCGCCGTGGATGCAACGGCTGCGTTACATCTACCAGCTTCAAAGCGCGCGATGGGTCTATCCATCGGCCGAGCACAGCCGCTTCGTCCATTCGCTCGGCGCGATGCATGTCGCCGGGCGCTTCGCCCGGCATCTCTATCCATTTCTTGCAAAAGCCGCGGCGGATGTCCCGTCGGCCAACTATGTGGAAGAACTCCTCAGGATCACCGCCCTTGCCCATGACATCGGCCACGGCCCGTTCTGCCATTTTTTCGATGACAATTTTCTCAAGAGGTTTCATCTCACGCATGAGAAGCTCGGCCAGGTCATCATCCGGGAGTACTTGGGCCCGCTCATCCGGAAAATACGACGCAGTCCGAGCGGGCCATTCGCGAAAGGAGAATCGCTCGACCCCGACCAGATCGCGCACCTCATCTTGAAAGACAAGAGCAAGGATAATTCGCGCGTGCCCACGTGGCTCAATTTTCTGCAGCCCATCATCTCCGGAAGCTACACGGGCGACAATCTGGACTATGTGCTTCGCGACTCCTACATGTGCGGCGTCGCCGTCGGTCCCGTGGATCTCAGCCGGCTGATCCATTACACGATCATCACGGAGAAAGGTTTCACGATTCACAAGACCGGCCTGCCGGCGCTTCAGATGTTTCTCAACACCCGGATGTATCTGTACTCGAACGTGTACTATCACCGTACGACGCGCGCGATCGACATCCACCTGAGGGAAATTTTCGGCGAGACCATGGACATTCTTTTCAAGGACGATCCGCGGAAAAAAATGGAAGACTATCTGCATCTGACCGACTGGTCGCTGCTGGAGGAAGTCCGTGCGTGGGTCAAGTCCAGGAATCCGAGACAAAAGAAACTCGGCGAAGAATGGTCCCGTATCCTCAACCGGAATGTGAAATGGAAGATGGCCTATAACACCATCCTCAAAGATGACGGCAGAGGGCGGGGAATGGATTTCCCCAGCAGCGAGTACTATGAAGATCGAATCCGAAAGGAGCTACCGCTTCGATTGTCGCACCTCGCGTTCAAGGTCGACATGGCGCCGCAAGACCCGAGGCCTGATCCGAAGGACACGCGAGGCACGCCCCTGCTCGTCTTCGACCCCGCGACAGAAGAAGTCTCGACAAAGCCATTGGAAGAATTTCTCGACCATCTCCCCACCCGCCTGTTTCAGTTCAGGTTGTACGCCGCCGACCATGGCACCGACTCGGAGCTGTCCCGCGCCGCCGCGACCGTGCTGGATAAGCGACCCTCCGGTATCGAAACCAACGTCTAGCCAATCTGATTTTTTCCCCCCAGCATCGGGGCGTCTTCATGATGCATCAATGGTAATATAAAACTATGCACACAAGTGCCACAATCTGCGACGCAATCAGAACCCGGTCAGTGCTCAGCTTCGACTACGAAGGATTTCACCGTGTGGTCGAGCCCTACTGCCATGGGATCAGCAAAAACGGAGAGGCGTTGCGGGCGATACAAGTTGGCGGTGAGAGCCGTTCTGGGAAAAAAGGCCTTGGTTTCGGGAAGCTTTGGATCGTCGCGGAGATACAGAACATTCAAAAGAACGGGCAGACCTTTATTCCGGATGATCCGCAATACAATCCTCATGACAAGGCCATGAAACACATCTGTTGCCGGATCTGAATTCTACGTCGCGCATGGGTCGAGCGCGTATTAGTGACGTGCTTTTTCGAGCGGCAGTGTCGTCAGTGAGAACGGATTGACGCGCGAACCATTGAGCCACGCGCCCCAGTGCAGATGCGGTCCGGTCGCGCGCCCGGATTTGCCGACGGTGCCGATCACCTGGCCCCGTTCCACATGATCGCCTTCCTTGACCGCCGTGGTATCGAGATGAAAGTACATCGTATAGAGACCCAGACCGTGGTCAAGAATGACGCCTTTCCCGCTAAAAAAGTGATCATCCACCATTTTCACAATGCCGTCATTGGTGGCTTTCACCGGCGTACCGAGCGCCGCGGCAATATCCTCTCCGTTATGCTGGTTACGCGACTGGCCGTTCAGGATGCGTTTGCTGCCGAACGCGCCGGTGATCGTCCCTTCGACCGGTACCAAAAACGGCTCACTCCAGAGTCGCTTCGGGGTGAATGCTGCAAACACGGCTTGCACCTTTTCCCGCTCCATCGCGATTCGCTCAAGACTGGCCGCGTCGGGCTCCACTTTGTCCTTGGGAAGGGTCATCCGCTGCTCACGAAACACTTCAGGGGCCACGGACACGGCGATGACGCGTTGCCGCATGCTATCGGCATAGGATACCTCTGCCGTGAGACCCAACGTGTTGGGTTCGTCGGCCATGTCGATGCCCAACAGCGCCGCGAACTGACCCTCTTCACCTGTGCCAAAAAATGGGATCCGCCGATTGTGAAAGTGGCCGACGACGGAGAGAGGATTTCCCGGAAGCGACAACGTGACGTAGAGCACCTGCCCTTGCTTCGCGTTGAGGACCCGGACATTGCCGTGGTTGTCTGGTCGAGACGTCGACGCCATGTCCGCACGCACGACCGGCGTGACAAGCTGATAGACGGCGTAGAGGGCGAGCAACGCTAAGCAGGCAGCAGAAAGACGCGGAAGATTGACGCTCACGTTCGAAACGCGCGCTGCCCTCCGACCTGTGAGAGCAATTCCTCGACGCGTCGGTTGGAGGCGCTGAACGGATCCATGCAGAGAATCGTCTCTTCCCAATAGCCGTTGAGCTTGAGGTAGGTCCAGTCGACCGTGTACGAGCGGTTCTTGGCCCTGGCGAAGCGAATGAAATCGCCGCGGACCTTGGCGCGGGTCGTCTGCGGAGGCGTGAACATCGCCCGCTGCACCTGCTCTTCCGGAACCAATTTTTCCACCAACTCGCGTTTCTCAAGCAGGTAATACAGGCCCCGTGTGCGTTTCACATCATGGTATTGCAGATCCATCAGCAGGATGCGCGGATCGTCCCATCCACAGCCCTTCCGCTCCATATACTCCATCATCAAATGCTTTTTAATGACCCAATCCACCTCATGCCGAAGCTGCATCGGATCGTCTTCCAGGCGGTCCAACACCGTCCCCCAGCGGCGAACGACCTCCGCCTCCACGGGGTCTTCCTCGATGGACCACAGATATTCCATCGCCCGCTCGAGATACATCCGTTGAATCTCAAGCGCCGTCAACTCGCGTCCATCTTCCAGCTTGATTTTCTTCTTTAGCGTGGTGTCGCGCGCGATCTCGCGAATCGCCTTTACCGGATCGTCGAGCTCGATGCCCGGGACGGTAAAACCGTCTTCAATCATGGACAGCACCAACGCCGCCGTGCCGACCTTGAGAAACGTCGCCACCTCCGACATGTTCGAATCACCGACGATGATATGCAGACGCCGATATTTTTCGGCGTCGGCATGCGGCTCATCGCGGGTGTTGATAATGCTGCGTGAAGATGTCGTTGAGGAAGATGTCTTTTCGTGAATATGCTGCGCCCGCTGCGACAGGCACAACTGCGTCTTCCCGGACAGCTTCAGCACCTTACCAGCGCCGGCAAACACCTGGCGGGTCACAAAGAACGGGATCAACTGCTCCGTCACTTTCCAGAAATCCACGTCCCGCCGCATCAGGAAGTTCTCATGGCAACCGTACGTGTTGCCCAACGAATCCGTATTGTTCTTGAAGATATAGATCTCTCCTGACAGGCCTTCCTCCCGGAGCCGCTCTTCTGCAGCCGGCAGGCAAGCTTCCAACAGCCGCTCGCCGGCCTTGTCGTGGATCACGAGGTCTTCGACATTGTCGCACTCCGGCGTGGAATACTCAGGATGGCAACCCGTGTCCTGATAGAACCGTGCGCCGTTGACGAGAAAGGCGTTGGAGGGCCAACTATTGGGAATCAAGCCTTCGAAGATATACCCGAGGACTTTTTCGATGGGGAGGTAAATCCGGCCGTTCGGAGAGAAAATCAGCCCGTATTCGTTCTCAAGGCCGAAAATCCGCGGCTTCATGAGACTTTCAGAAGCGAGCCAATTTCCGTGGGTGTAATGCGTCTGAATGTCCGTCCTGGACGCGTCCGATCCAAGACCGCCACCTCAAGTACGTCGGCGCCGAGTTTTTGGCTCGTGATCGTGTCCAGCGCCTCAATGCTCAAGCGAAGCGCCTCCTTCAGAGACACCGACGGCGTGGACCACCGGTTTTTGAGGTACGCCATCAAGGCTTCCGCCTTGCCGCCAATCGCGGCCACGCCCCGCTCATCAATGATGCTGCCGTCAAAGGAAATGCGGTAGATCTCATTCAGCTTCTCCCCCTCGCCGACTTCGACCACGAGGATTTCGACTTCCAATGGCTTCGGGTCATTGCTGAACACAGTCCCAATGGTCTGAGAATACGCGTTCGCAAGAGATTTCGCGGTGACGTCCTCACGGCTGTACATGTATCCTTTCAGATCGGCATGACGGATGCCAGCCTTACGCAGCATCTCGAACTCATTATACTTGCCGGCCCCAGCAAACGCCATTCGATCGTACATCTCTGAAATCTTGTGCAACGATGCACTGGGATTGTCGGCCACGAGCAAGACGCCATCGGCATATTCCATGGCGATGATCGAACGGCCCTTCGCGATGCCTTTCTTGGCATACTCGGCCTTGTCGGCCATCATTTGTTCTGGCGAGACGTAATACGGGAGTGCCATGACTATGCCCGTTCCCGGCGGTTCTCGATCAACGCCGTGCAGATCTCGGCAATGCGCGGGGTCTCGACATCACGAACGCCGTGTTCGGTGATCACTTTCGCGATGGGATAGATGCCCCGTACGAAATCCGGACCGCCCGTCCCCACATCTTCTTCGGCGGCATTGTACAAGGCCTCCATGGCAATCTTCAGGGCCTGCGGCTCCGTCAAATCTCGGCGGTAGAGCGGCTTCATGGTATCGCGGGCGTCCTTGCCCCCCGACCCAACCGCGTAATACTCGATCTCTTCATAGCGCCCGCCGGTCACGTCGTACTTGAAGATCCGCCCTTCCCGTCGCTTCAAATCGTAGCCGGCAAAGATGGGAATGACGACCAACCCTTGAAACGCCATCGGGAGATTGCCGCGGACCATCTGCGCAAGCTTGTTCGCCTTGCCTTCACAGGACAGGATATCACCCTCAAGCTTTTCGTAATGTTCCAATTCGATCTGGAACAGCCGCGCCAGTTCGATGGCGGGACCCGCGGCGCCCGCAATGGCGATCGTCGAATGATCGTCGGTCTTGAAGACTTTTTCAATGCGGCGCCCCGAGACCTGGAAGCCTTCGGTGGCCTGCCGATCGCCGGCCATCAACACGCCGTCCTGATAGCGAATCGCTAGAATCGTGGTGCCGTGAGGGAACGGCGGAAGCGCGGCAGGGGCTTGAGCGTGAGACTGGACTTGCGGAATGGGATGAGGAAAGCGCGCGCTCGCCTCCGGTCTCTTACTTAGAAGAAAGTCGTAGAAGCTGGAACCCGAATCATCATCGCGGAAGAGCACCGCGGTCAGGCCTTTAATTTCGACAAGAGTGATTCGACCGTTTCGGATTCCTCGATCAACCCTCTCGTCAATTCCTCAGTTCCACGAAGAGGTTCCATGAGCGGAACTTTTTTGATGGCCGCATTGCCGATGTCGAACAACACCGAGGTCCAGCTCGCCGCGTAGACCTCTTGGGGCCACTTCTTCACGCAGGCCGCGCGGAAATATGCCCGAGTATCGAGCGGGGCCGTCGTTTCAGCCCGCATGACTTCAGCATCCGAAACGAGCCGATCAATGTGATGGCCGCGCTCGAGCGTGTAATACAGGCCCTTCTCCGGGCGCACGTCATGGTATTGGAGGTCCAGCATCGCCGTACGCGGATCGTCCCACCCGCAGCCCTTCCGCTCCAGATAAGACTCAATGAGTGAGCGTTTCGCCACCCAATCCAATTCCCGCACCAGCTCCCGCGGATCTCGCTCCAGCTTGTCCAGTGTCTCCTCCCAGCGAATCAACACGTCCTTCACGGGCACGGTCAATTCGTGGCTCGCATAAAAATCACGCGCGGTGTTCAGATACACCCGTTGCACCGCGATGGCGCTCATGGACCGTCCGCCCGCGAGACGAATGTCGTTCTTGACGTCCAGGTCGCGGGAGACCGCTTGAATGGCATGAATCGGGTCTTCCAGTTCGATGGCGGGGATGGGCCAATCCTCCTGCGCCATTTCTAGCACGATCGCCGTGGTGCCCACCTTCAGATAGGTGGAGCATTCCGCCATGTTCACATCCCCGCAAATCACGTGCAGCCGGCGGTATTTGGCCGGATCGGCGTGCGGCTCATCGCGAGTGTTGATGATCGGCCGCTTGACCATCGTATTCAGATCGACGAGCGACTCGAAGAAGTCGGCGCGCTGCGACAGCTGGTAGGGCACCTGAGCGGCCTGATTCTCGGCGCCGATTTTACCCGCGCCGGCGAAGATCTGCCGCGTGACGAAAAATGGCACGAGGATCCGCACCAAACGCTCGAAGGGGACGCTTCGATTCACAAGATAGTTCTCGTGATACCCATAACTGTTTCCTTTGCCGTCCGAGTTGTTCTTGTACACGAGGAGCTTCCCGGGCCCTCGCACCTGCTCCACCGCGCGCAGCGCAGCTGCCACGATCCGTTCCCCCGCCTTCTCATGGACGACGATATCGTGCGCGCTTGTGCACTCCGGTGTGGAATATTCAGGATGTGCGCCATCCACATAGAGGCGGGCGCCGTTGGCAAGCACCTTGTTCAGCAACCGGTTGTAATCCGGCCCAGGCCGCTCCCGTTCCCCCTCGACTTCAAACCCCCGGATATCCAATAAGGGATTTTCGTTCTCATAATCCCACAGGATTTTGGGAGAGGGGAAATGAGGATAGTGATTGATCAAAAACAGGGAGTTTGAAACAGGATCAACAGCCTCCGCGTCACGAGTGGCGATCCCGAATTCCGTCTCTGTTCCTAGGACGCGTTTGTTCATGACAGCTTAGAGATAATGGCCGGTCGTGACGGTTTCGATGCGCCGCGATTCCTGGGACCCGGCCGTGATCGTCCGGACATGCACGATCTTATCAGCCTTCTTCCCCGCGATCTTGGCCCAGTCGTCTGGGTTCGTTGTGTTCGGAAGATCCTCATGCTCCTTGAACTCATCCCGTACGGCCTTGATGAGATCTTCCGCTTTGATGCCCCGTTCGCCAGACGCCAGCAGACGCTTGATGGCATACTTCTTCGCCCTGGATACGACGCCTTCGATCAGCGCGCCGCTTGAAAAATCCTTGAAGTAGAAGGTCTCCTTGTCGCCGTTCCCATAGGTGACCTCGAGGTACTGGTTCTCTTCGGTCAACGCGTACATGGCCTCCACCGTCACGCCGATCAGCCGCTCGGCCACTTTTATCGGATCGCCGCCATCCCGGGACAACTCGTCCTGATGCCACGGCAGATCGCTGGCCAAGTACTTGGAAAAAATATCCTTCGCCGCCGTCTTGTCGGGCCGGTCAATTTTGATCTTCACGTCCAGACGTCCCGGACGAAGAACGGCCGGATCGATCAGATCCTGCCGGTTACTGGCGCCGATGACGATGACGTTGCGCAGCCGCTCCACGCCGTCGATTTCGGAAAGGAACTGCGGCACGATCGTGGATTCGATATCCGAGGAAATGCCGCTGCCCCGGGTCCTGAACAGGGCATCCATTTCGTCGAAGAACACGATAACCGGGTACCCGTCATCCGCCTTCTCTTTGGCTTTCTGAAAGACCTCCCGGACTTGGCGCTCGGATTCCCCGACGTATTTGTTGAGGAGCTCGGGACCCTTGACGTGCAGGAAGAAGCTCCGGATATCCTTCCCGGTAAGATGCCCCAGTTTCTTGGCGATCGAGTTCGCCACCGCCTTCGCGATCAACGTCTTGCCGCATCCCGGAGGGCCGTACAGCAGCACGCCCTTCGGGGCGCGCAACTTGTGCTCTTTGAAGAGGTCGGCATGAAGGAAGGGCAGCTCCACCGCGTCATGGATTTGTTCGATCTGCTCGCGCAGCCCTCCAATATCAGAATAGCTGATGTCCGGCACTTCCTCCAGAACGAGTTCTTCGACCTCGGACTTTGGGAGTTTCTCGAGCAGGTAGCCCGACCGGGCATCATAAAGGAGATGATCGCCCACGCTGAGTCGCTGGGAGAGCAATGGCTCGGCGAGTTCTGCCACACGTTCTTCATCTGTTCGCAACGTAATCGCAACGCGCTTTCCGTTCAGGGTGTTCTTGAGACGCACTACCTCGCCCTGCACATCAAACCCGCGGCTCTCGATGACGTTGAGCGCTTCGTTCAGGATGACTTCCTGACCCTTGCGTAGCTCCTCGACCTTGATGGCAGGATGCACATTGACCTTCATCTTCCGGCCCGTGACGTAGACGTTGACGGTGTGATCATCGTTGGCGCTGGAATAGATGGCATAGGTGGACGGCGGGGCGGTAAGCTTCTCCACCTCGGCCCGCATCGCCTCAATCCGGCCTTTGGCTTCCTGCAGGGCCTCGGCCAGCCGGTCATTTTGCTTGTGCGCCTGCTCCAACTGCGAGCGGGCCTGATTGAGCCGGCGCACTTCCTCTTCGAGAGACCGGATCTGGACTAACAGCTTCTCTTTCTCTCTCTGATTATCCTGCATGCCGTCCTCCTCAGGGTGCTCGTCGGACAGGCGCTCGGTCAATTTCTTGACGGTATTCCGAATGGAACTCAGCCGCCCAGGTGTTTTTTTCGTCTCGGCCACTGTCGCTCCTTCCCTCTATCGCCATCAGGGATTTGGCTCGCGGGCATGAGGGGATTCTAACATCGCCCCCCATGACGGTCAACAGTCCGCCCCGTCAACTTCAGTAGGTGTGAGACCTTCGAGCGCGGTTAAAAAGCCGCGGGCCGCCGCTTCAACGTCGGGCGCCGACATAACGGCGCCGATCACCGCCACACCGTGCGCACCGGCACGAATGACATCCGGAACTCGTTCTGCTGTGATCCCGCCAATACCAAAGAGCGGGATGCGGCAGACTTTGCGCGCGCGCTCCAACTCCTTCAATCCGATCGGGCTGCCGAAGGACCGTTTCGAAGGCGTATCGAAGAGCGGGCCAAGGACGACGAAATCCGCTCCCTGCGCCTCAGCCTGCGCCGCCTCCGCCGCGGAATGGGCGGAGACGGCGACAAATTTAGCAGGACCCAGCAGTGTTCTTGCGACCGGTATGGGAAGGCCGGAGGCAGGCAGTTGCACACCGCTGCTTTGCGAGGCCCAGCAGACGTCCAGGCGATCGTTCACAAACATTCGACCGCCGCTTGCCCGCACGAGGGCCGAGACGTCGCAGGCGAGCGCCGCGAGAGGGCGGGTCGCCAAGTCCTTCTCGCGAAGCTGAATCGCCCTGACTCCTGCCCGCACGGCGGCATGGATCACATCGAGAAGAGGGCGGGCATGGGTTTGGTGACGGTCGGTGACGAGGTAAAAAGAAAAATCAACCTGCGGCATGCAGCAACATCTATAGCATACCCTCAATAGGACTGCTGGAGGTGGCGTAGAGCTTCCGGGGGATTCGTCCGGCCTTCATCGCGAACCGTCCGGCCCACACAGCGTGCTTCATGGCCTCAGCCATCAGGATGGGATCCTTCGCGCCGGCGATCGCCGTGTTCATCAGCACTGCATCAGCTCCGTATTCCATGGCAAGAGCCGCATCGGAAGCAGTTCCAACCCCCGCATCGACGATGACAGGCACATTGACGGATTCCATCAGAATCCGGAGGTTGTACGGATTGCGTATGCCGAGGCCCGATCCGATGGGAGCCGCGAGCGGCATCACCGCGGGACAGCCGACATCCACCAGACGTTTCGCCACAATGGGATCGTCGTTGGTATACGGCAGCACGATGAATCCTTCTTTGACCAG